>WNFP01000073.1_pt1 | contig 64543 bp, 59 predicted proteins | sample 5400201 | NCBI WGS metagenome assembly WNFP01 (sample SAMN13153355, study PRJNA577476) | soil metagenome | isolation source: 115 cm saprolite under Madrone tree | place: USA:California | collected 2016-06-14
CTTGTCTCAAACCGTAGAGCCGGCGCAAGATGGCAGCGAAACCCGGGGCATATACGGAACTCCGGGGTTCGGGAGAAAGATCATGAACGACAATCCGGGCATTCTCGCCGCCCTCGGCCGGACGATGCCGATCAAGCTCGGGCCTATAAAGATATCGGACCGTGGCGTGGGTTTGGTAATCGTGGACGAGGTCAATGGATTCGCCACCGTGGGCGCGGGCTATCTCGCCCCGCCGGTCGAGAATCCCCAGGTGACCCGCATGATTGCCGAAACCGACCGGCTTGCCCGCGCCTTCAGCGGGCACAACTGGCCGATCTTTGCCTTCCTCGATACCCATGTGCCGGGCAGGGCCGAGCCGCCCTACCCTCCCCATTGCGAGGCCGGTACCGGTCAGGAGAATCTTGTTCCGGCGCTTAAGTGGCTGGAGAACGACGCCAACGCGACCCTTGTGCGTAAGGACTGCATCAACGGATTCGTCGGCGCGATCGCGCCCGACGGTTCCAACCGCGCGGTGGATTGGGTCAATCGGCACAAACTCGAGCAAATCCTCGTGGTCGGGATCTGCACCGACATCTGCGTCATGGATTTCGTGCTGACGTTCCTCTCCGCGCGCAACCACGATCTGATGCCGAGTCTCAAGGACATCCTCGTCTATGAAGCCGGATGCTCGACCTACGATCTGCCGCGCGAAACCGCGGAGAAACTGGGACTGGCCTCCCACGCGGCCCATCCTCAGGATGTCGCCCACTACATGGGGCTCTATTTCATGGCCTCGCGCGGCGCTCAGCTCATCGACAAGATCGAACTCGCGGCGGGTTGAAATATTTGCCGAGCGAAATCATTGCGACGGCCTGCCGTGGCCAACGCCACCATGCTAAACTTCTCTCAACAAAGTTAAGGGGCTAGCGGTCATGGCTGAGGTGCAAGGGGCCGGCGGATATGCCGGTCGATTGGTAATCCGAAATATTGGACTGATGCTGTCGGGCGATCTCGATCGGCCAGTCGTGGATGGCGATACCATCGTTGCCGATAACGGCAGAATTACCGCCATCGGCAGGGCCAAGGACATCGATACCGGCGGCGCGAAGATCGAGATCGATGCCAAGGGCACGGCCGTCGCCCCGGGTCTGATCGACAGTCACGTCCATCCGGTGTTCGGCGACTGGGCCCCGCGCCAGAGCCAGCTCAACTGGATCGACAGCTTCCTGCATGGCGGCGTCACCACCATGATATCAGCGGGCGAGGTCCATCTGCCGGGCCGGCCCAGGGATGCGGTGGGCGTCAAGGCCTTGGCGATTACGGCACAGCGGGCCTTCGATGCGTTTCGCCCGAGCGGGGTCAAGGTTCATGCCGGCGCCCCGGTCATCGAAAAGGGTATGGTCGAGGAAGATTTCAAGGAATTGGCCGCCGCCGGCGTGCGGCTGTTGGGCGAGGTTGGATTGGGCGGCGTCAAGACCGGCGAAGAGGCTAAGCGCATGGTGGGCTGGGCCCGCAAATACGGGATCCAGAGCACGATCCACACTGGCGGCCCTTCCATTCCCGGCTCGGGCTTGATCGACAAGGATGTGGTGCTGGAGGCCGATGCCGATGTGATCGGCCATATCAACGGCGGCCATACGGCTTTGCCCCTGGATCAGATCCGTTGCCTCTGCGAGCAATGCAAGCGCGCCGTCGAAATCGTCCACAATGGGAACGAGAAGGCGGCCCTCTACGCCATGCGCACCGCGCGCGAGATCGGCGAGCTTCACCGCGTCATCCTGGGCACCGATTCGCCGGCGGGTTCTGGCGTGCAGCCTCTGGGGATCTTGCGCATGATCGCCATGCTCTCGAGCCTGGGCGACGTGCCGGCCGAACAAGCCTTCTGCTTTGCCACCGGCAATACGGCCCGCATGCGCAAGCTCGACACCGGCCTCATCGAGGTCGGCCGCGCCGCCGATTTCGTCCTGCTCGACAAGGCACAGCACAGTGCCGGCAAAGACCTTCTCGACAGCGTCCAGCTGGGCGACTTGCCCGGTGTCGGCATGGTCGTCATCGATGGCCAGATCCGCAGCGGCCGAAGCCGCAACACACCGCCGGCGGAGAGAGTGGCCGAGATTGCTGGGCATTGAAGAAAGATGGCAGGCGCAGCAGCCGGCGAACAACGGGAGCCGTCGAACGTTGATACGCCTGCCGGCCGCCGCTTAACGCAGCCCGTCCTCTCCCTTTATCTCGTGCTTCTGCAGGCCGCCGACTCGCGCCAGCGGCCGTCCGCTGTCGGTCAGCGCCACGGCAACGACTATCTCGTCGGCGCGCGGCGCATCGGAAATTCGAATTTCGACGGCATCGAAATGGCTGCGAACGAAGGCCGCGTCCTTGTGGCCGAGCGGCACGTCGACCGCCGTGCCAAGCCCGCCCATCTTCTTGGCTGAGGGCACCAGTGCCGCGCCCTTCTCGACGGCCAGGCGCAATGGCTTACCAAGACGGGGATGCAGGATCGCCGCGGCATGCTCCCATTCGCCCCTCTCGCCCACGATGGCCGCCTTGCCGTAACTTTCGATCCGGGCCGGTGCTACGCCCAGAGCGGCGACTGCTCGTTCGCCCAACAGAGCGCCCAGCTCTTCGCCGATCGCCATCAGGGGCTCGAGGTCTTCGGCATAGCGCCCGGCGAAAGGATTTTTGATCACCGCCGCCGCAACCGCCTTGCGGGTTGGCGGATCGACGGGCTTGCCCATCTCGGTGCGCGTTTCCTCGATGACGACGACGATCTTGCGGATCTCGGCCTTCATCGCAATCCATCCTCTCCCTTGATCTCGGATGCCTTGAGTCCCCCGGCGCGGGCGTGAATGCGTGCGCCCGTGGTCATGACCAGGGCCACCACCATTTCGTGGTCGCGAGGTGCATCGGCGATGCCGACTTCCATGGCATCGAAATGGCTGCGCACGTAACTGGCGTTAATATGGGTAACGGGAATGTCGAGGCGACAGCCTACCGGCCCGACCTTTTTCGTCGAGGAAACGATGGCCTTGGCATCGCCCAGGACGTGGCGCATGGCATAGCCGCCGGGGGCATGCCAGAGCGCGCCATGCTCCAGTTCGCCCGCCGCCCCGATGATGGCGCCCTTGCCATAGCCTTCCACCGCCTTCGGGTCGCCGCCCAGCAGATTCACCAGACGCCGGGCCATCTCGACGCCCAGGCCGTTCAATGCCTCAAGCATCGGCATGATGTCGGCGACATAACGTCCGGCATAAGGATTATGAATGGCGGCCAGAAGGGCGGCCCGCCGATGCACGCGGTCGGGGCGCGGGCCGCCCTCGTGAAATATTTCCTCTATCGTCGAATGAAATTTGCGAATCTGGATTTCCATCGGCCGTCACGATCCTTTTCATCTCACGCAATTGCAGCACCGCCGCCAGGATAAGTCCAGCATGGGTGAGCCGTCTGGCTTCGGCTTCACCGGCACCGAGCGCTCTATCGATGGCTTCCGGAGCCAACGGTCCGACCGTCACCGTTACGGGAAGGTCGCCAAGATCGCTATCGGGATCGATGGTCGATGCCGGTTGGCGAACAACGGCCCGATCGTCCACGTTCACCGCGTTTGCAATGATGGTTGCCGCCGCATCGGCTTGCGCTGCGGTTCGGGCCAAGACGGTGACCGCATCGGCTATCCCCAGGCTGAAACTGCGACCGCCCCGGCCGCTGGTGGCGATGCCGCGCACGGCACTGTCAGCCATGATCTCGGCGCGGCCGTCGATGGCGGGTGCCGACAGATCGCCGACGATTCCCGCGGTAAATTTCTCGCCGGGGATCAGATAGAGGGCGATGTCGCCACCATCGTTGACATAGGCCTTGCGCAAAGCGCGGCCTTCGATCAGGGCCGCCAGCATCTCGTCGGCGACGGCGCCGGCAACCGCGGCCATCGGGGTGATGAACCTGGCGCGATAGGGCCAAACTGCAGCGGCCATGCGCCGCGCGACAGGGCCGCTGAGTTTGGGCCGCAAGCCTTGCATCTGCGTACGCAACAGCGTCAATTCGCCGGTCAATGTGGGAAGGATGTCGGGGAATCGCACCCAGGCCTGATCATAGGCATGAGTGACTTCGTCCATCGGCCCGAAAGCTTCGATGACCAGGTCGATCGGCCCGTGATTGAGATGCAGCCGCCCATCGGCCAGCAGTCTGCGCTGGGGCGCCATGTCAGGTTCCGGGCTCCAACGGCCAGGGATTGGCGCTGCGCCAGCCGGTCAGTTGCAGCGTACCGCGATCCATGACCTCTTCGACCGGTCGCACCGAGCCCATATGGCCGCCAAGTTCCCGGTAATCCTCCAGCCGCATGGTGAACTCGATGGGCCCCACAATGGCAGGCGTCGGGACATAGCCGAAGGCATTGTCCGGCATAGCCGCCACATTCACCATGTAGGTGATGCCCCCGCCAGGCCAGATGAAGACGGGGGCGCCACCAGAGGTGACCCGCACCAGGGTGTCGCGCACGGAGCGTGTCAGCCGGATGGGATTCTCGGTCACTCCGGCGCGCAGGCTGCCGCCTGCCCCGGCCATGAACAGCACGGTCGTCAGCGCCGGTTCGCAATTCTCGCCAATGCGATCCACCACCTTGCGTATCGCCGCCGGGATCTCCTCGGCCACAGGCCTTAGCTGCTGGTCGAGCCGAAAATAGGCGGCGTCTTCGCCGGTAGTGCTGACCATCAATAGGCGCAAGCCGGGCCAGGCCATCTTCGGATCGATTTTCTCGATGATGATCAGCGGGTCTTCCACATCCGTGCCGCCCCAGCCAAGGCCGGGGTTCGCCACCTGGAAATAGCGGCCGGGAGTCGATTTGCGCCCGCGCACGCGAATGCCCGCGGGCTTCATATCGAGAAAGCGTCCGGCCTGGTGCTCGCTCAGAACCCCGGTGATGTGATCGTCGACCACGATCACCTCGTCCACATGGCCGTGCCATTGCTGGGCGAAGATGCCGATGGTCGCCGACCCGCAGCCGACCCGCATGCGTTCCTCGGCCTCGCCGTTGATGATGGGGGCCTTGCCAGCCTGCACGACCAGTTTCGCGCCGCCGTCGACCTCAAGATCGGCGGGCCCTTTGTTGCACAGCGCCAGCATCGTCTCGCAAGTGACCATGCCTTCCTTCTTGCCGCCGCCGGTCAGATGGCGCACGCCGCCCAGGGCCAGCATCTGCGAACCGTATTCGGCGGTGGTCACATGGCCCACCTGTTCGCCCTGGGCGCGGACCGCAGCCTGCTCCGGCCCGATGAAGCGGTCGGTATCGATTTTCAACTTCAACCCGCAGTAGCTGAAGATTCCCTCCGTCACCACGGTCACCATATCCACGTCCTGATGGCGGCTGGAGACGATGAAAGGCGCCGGCTTGTAGTCCGGATACGTCGTGCCGGCACCGATGCCGGTGATGAAGGTATCCGCGGTGGGCAGCAACGCGCCGGTCCATTCGCCGGCCCCCAGGAAGGGCACCATGGCGCCCTGCTTGGCCGCGGTGCGCGAGACGATGACCATGGGATCGGTGCGGGTCAGCACCCCATCCACGTTTCCGTAGCGGTCGCAGGCGCCGGTCCGTCCCGGCCGGATTCGACAAAGCACCGGGCAAGCATCACAGGTGACGATGCCATCCTTACTGTTTTTGTCCGGAGCCTCGCTCATCTCATTCCGCCGCCTGGCGCTGGAGAGCCGTCAACACTCGATCAGGTGTCGCCGGGACCCGCGTAATCCGAACACCGGTTGCATGCCGAATGGCACCCAGGATGGCAGGCGCGGTCGGGATCAGGGCCGGCTCGCCGATGCCCTTGGCACCATAGGGGCCAAGCGGTTCGCGGTCTTCCACGATGATGACCTCGATCTCCGGCATGTCGCCCACGGTTGGTATCAGATAGTCATGCAAATTCTCGCTGCGGCCCGGAAGGTATTCCTCCATCAGCGCCAGGCCCAGCCCCTGGGCAATGCCGCCATGGATCTGGCCTTCGACCTGCTGCGGATTGATCGCCCGGCCCACGTCATGGGCCGCGACGATGCGACTGACCTTGACACTGCCAAGTTCGATATCCACCTCGACCTCCGCCATCTGGGCGGCAAAGCCGTAGGTTGCGTAGGGGATGCCCTGCCCATCGGCATCAAGGGGCGTGGTCGGCGGATCGAAGCGCCCCTCGCCGATCAGAACATCGCCTTCCGACCCCAGTGCGGGCAGCTTCGCCAGATCGACGGTCAGCGCCCGGCCGCCCTCGCGCAAAATCACCTGGCCTGCGCCCAGTTCCAGGGCGGCGCCCTCGCCGACGTTGGCAAGGCGCAGAAGTTTGGCCCGCAGATCCTCACCCGCCGCCTTTGCCGCATTTCCGGAAACGAAGGCCTGACGCGATGCGGATGTCTTGCCCGCGTCCAAGGTGCGATCGGTGTCGCCCATGACGATGTGCAGCGCGGAAACCGGCACGCCCAGCGCGTCAGCACAAATCTGGGCTATGATAGTGTTCGATCCTTGGCCGATATCGACCGCGCCGTTGTATAGGGTAAGCCGACCGTCGCGGGTCAAGCCGACCCGCATGGAGGACGGGTTTGACATGGAGGTATTGCCGATGCCGTACCACATGCAGCCGATACCCACGCCCCGGCGCGAAACGATCTCGTGCCGATTGGCTGCCTCGGCCGCCGTGCGCGCGGCGCGCCAATGGGGCCGCAAAGTGTCCAGGCACTGGGCAAGCCCGGCGCTCGTCGCCAGACCCTGGCCCGTTGCCGTGGCGTCGCCTGCCCGGATGGCGTTCAGATGGCGGATCTCCAGAGGATCAAGATCCATTTGGCCCGCCAGATCGTCCATAAGTGTCTCATGGGCGATGGCCGCCTGGGGCACGCCGAAGCCGCGGAACGCGCCTGCCGGCGGGCAGTTGGTGTAGATGGCCCGGGTGCGCGCGAGCACATGGGGCACGGCATAGGGCCCCGTGGCATGCACCGGCACGCGATTGGCGACCGTCGGGCCCCAGGAAGCGTAGGCGCCGGTATTGAAATCGCCTGCGAACTCCACGGCCATAAGCTTGCCGGCGCCATCACAGGCAAACCGAGCCTGGATCTTGGCCGGGTGGCGCTTGGTGCTGGCCCGCATCGATTCGGGCCGGCTGTAGGTCCAGCGCACCGGGCGGCCCAGTTTCCAGGCCGCCAGCGCGATCAGCGGTTGCACTGAGAGATCGAGCTTGCCGCCGAACCCTCCCCCGCAGGCCGAGGGAACGATGCGAATGCGGCTTGGGTCGAAACCCATGATGAGCGCGATCTCGTCGCGATCCATGTAAGGAGTCTGCGTGCTGGCGAAGATCTCGATGCGCTCGCCGACCCGTCGGGCATAGCCGGCCTCGGGCTCGACATAGGCGTGTTCCACGAAGGGCGTTTCGAAGCTGCCGCTCGCCACCGCCTTGGCCGCAGCAAAGCCGGCCACCACGTCGCCCTTTCGCAAGAACCCGCGGATCAGCACATTGTCGGGGCGAAACGCATGCAGCGCCGGGGCGCCCGGCGCCAGTGCCGCCTCGGGCTCCATGATCGCCGCGCGCGGATGCCATTCGATTGGTACTTCCTCGTCGGCGATTGCCTCGATGGCCGCGCGATCGCCGACAAGGGCAACCACCGCTTCGCCGCGATAGCGCACATGGCTCTCGGCCAAGACGGGCTGGTCCTTGATATCCGGGTAGATACCATAGGCATTGTGCGGCACATCGGCTGCGGTGAGCACCGTGACCAGACCGGGATGTCGTTGCTTCAAGTCGGCGAATGAGCCCATCGTGAAACCCGCACTGGCATGGGGCGAGCGAACCGTCCTGAGCCAAAGGCAATCGGCAGGAAAAGAATCGGCACCGTACTTCTCCGCGCCCGTCAGCTTGGCCGCGCCGTCAAGCTTGGCGATGCTGGTGCCGACCGCGGCTCCAGCCTTCGGCGAGATCGAAGGCAGCGACGATCCGACGTCGAGCACCGCATCGACGATCTTGCGATAGCCGGTGCAACGGCAAAGAACGCCGCCCAGCACATGTTCGACATCGTCCCGGCTGGGCCGGCGATTGCTTCGCAAAAGGCTTGCCGCCGCCATCAGCATGCCCGGCGTGCAGATGCCGCATTGTGCCGCGCCGTGGCGCAGGAAGGATTCCTGCAACTCGTTCAAGGCGCCGTCGGCCGCCAATCCCTCGGCCGTCGCGACGTCGCGGCCCTCGACCTGACCCAGCGGCACCAGACAGGCGCAAACTTGCTTGCCGTCCAGCAGCACCGTGCAGGCCCCGCAATCGCCGGCGTTGCAACCGATCTTGGTGGCGGTCAACCCCAGATCCTCGCGCAAGACATCGGCCAGGCGGCGGATCGGGGGCGCCTCGAGTGCCGTCGATTTGCCATTGAGGCGGAAGCTGATCATGCGGCCCCCAACCGATTCAACGACCGACGCAGCAGCACCAGGGCGGCCTGGTGGCGGTAAACTGCGGTCGCACGCAGATCGTCGATCGGCGTCAAATGGGAAAGATGTTCAGGCCTAACCGCGGTCGCCAGCGAGCTTCCCAACGGGCGGCCCGAAAGCTCTTCCTCCAAGGCAGGTAGGCGGCGCGCGATTTCCGAACAGGCGCCGACTGCAATGCGCGCCCGCTCGACGCTGCCTTGCGCGATCTCGACGACGACTGCGACCATGACGATAGAAATGATCAGGTATTTTCGTCCGCCGAGCTTGAGAAAGCTGCTTTGCGCGTCCGCTCCGGTCCGTGGCACCAGCAGGGCCGTCACCAATTCATCGGGGCGGCGCTTGGTTTTCCGATTGCCGATGACGAATTCCCCGATGGGCATCTGGCGGCGGCCATCCAGCGAGGCAAGCTCCACCTCGGCGTCCAGCGCCATCAGGTTGGGCAAGCCGTCGGCCGCCGGCGAGGCGTTGCAGACATTGCCGACGAGGGTGGCGGTGTTCTGGATCTGGATGCCGCCGATCTCGCGCGCCGCCAGTTTCAATCCATCGAAGGAGCACGGCAGATCGGCATGAATAAGGTCGCTCCAGGTGACACCGGCGCCGATGCGGATATATCGGGGCATGATCTTTATGCGGCGCAACTCGCTGAGACCACTGATGTCGAGCACATCCTCCGGCACCGCCCGGTCCACCCGCGCGGGATAGAAGTCGGTGCCGCCAGCGATCACCGCCAGCCCGCCACGGCTTAGCGCGCTCAAAGCCTCGCTGAGATCGCTGGGGCGAAGGTAGCTACCCATCGGTCAGGATTTACCCTTCTTTATCTTGGTTGCAGGCGCGAGTTCGCCCATCCTCCGCTCGATGTCGGCCCGGGTGGGCAAGCTCGGCTGGGCCCCTGGCGAAAGACAGGCAAGGGCACCGGCTGTGCTGCCCCAGCGCAAGGCGGTCGGCAGATCGGCCCCCTTGTCCAGCGCGGCGGCAAACGCACCGATAAAGGCGTCGCCGGCGCCGGTGGTATCGATCGGCTCGATGGCAAGCGCACCGATCTCCCAACCCTGCTTGGCCGCAAAGGCGACGGCCCCCTGCGCGCCCAAGGTCACGACAACGGCGATCCCGGTCGCCTTCGCCAGGGCAAACCCGGCCGCGCGCGGATCTTCGCCGCTTTGGCCGAGCTTGGCGGCGATCATGCCCACCTCGATCTCGTTCACCACCAGCCAGTCGAGCGCCGATAGGATAGGCTGAGGCAGCTGTCCCGCGGGCGCCACGTTCAGCAGCAGGCGGGCGCCCAACGGCCGCGCGCGCTTCACAAGGGCCCAGTTCTGGGCTGGCGACACTTCCATCTGCATGGCGACCAGACTGCGCGGTCCCAGGTATCCGTCCGCCAACTGGCTTTCGCGAACCTTCATATTGGCGCCGGAAGCAACCGCGATCATGTTCTGCCCGGCTTTGTCGACGCAGATGACAGCACAACCGGTCGGCGCGGCGCGTCGCGCCACCCCTGAGAGATCCACCCCCGCCGCCGCCATGTCTGCGAGTGCCACCTCGGCGAAACCGTCCCGGCCAACGGCACCCACCATGCGGGTCATCGCGCCGGCCCGCGCTGCCGCCAGCACCTGGTTCGCGCCCTTGCCCCCCGCCACCAGCTTGTAGGAGGGACCCAGCACCGTTTCCCCGGGACGCGGCAGGGCCCTCACCGGTACGACCAGGTCGACATTGATGGAACCGAACACGACGATCATGCGGAGCCTCGGGCAACCGCGAGGCGTTGGGCCGTCGCGCGTGCCGGAATTTCGATGCGCGCGGCCGATGCTTTGAGCGCTTTGCCGTTGAGAGTGGCGGATCGGATTGCCGCGCCCGTAAACTCGACCCACCCCGCGGGCCCAGGCGGCAACACCGCCCCCGCTGTCCGCGAGCCAACGTCGAGATGGGTCAGACGGCCCTTAATACTGGTCGAAAAGCGTGGTTGGCCCGATGTGGTGATTGCCAGCACACCCTCCCCTGATTCGATGGTCGCCAGGCCCAGCGGCGTCTGCAGCGGCCCCAAGCAGATGCTGTCGCCATGGGTAATCTCCCAGCCATCCCAAGGCGTGATATCGGTCGCCTCTGCCACGGCGATGGCCGGCATCAAGGCGCCCCAGCCGTAGAAGGAATCCGTATCGGGCTGGTCGAGGGCGGCGCCGCTGACCGAGTTGTAGTTCTCCGGGCAATGGCGGCGATGACGCCACTCGCCCTGGAACAGGCGAAAGCTGTTGTCGGCGAGTTCGCTTGCCGCCTCGGGAAAGCCGGCGCGTTTGAGGCCGTGATAGACGAGAAAATTCAAGGGCGGCCAGACGCGGCCTCGCCAATAGACATTGTCGGCAAAGGCGGGATCGTCGCGGGTGACCGAGGCAAGCATCCATTGCCCGCCGAATTTGCGCGGATCCGACAGCATGGCGACCATGGCGCGGGCCTGCTCCGGTCGTGCCGCGCCGCAGAGCAGCGGATAGAAGCTGGGTGGAGCGATACTGCGCACGAATTTTCCCGACCAAAGGCGATTGGCGAAGACGTTCCGCTCGGCATCCCAAAGAAGATCGGCGATGCGCTGCTTCAGCCCTTCGGCGCGATCGGCCAGGCGCTTGGCCTCTGCCCCCTCGCCCAATTCGCCGGCGATCAGGGAAAGCATTTCGCCGTCAAGGGCCAACAAAGAGTTGAGGCCGACGTCGGCGCTGTCGAGAGTCCAGCTCCTGGTATTCAGCTGCGCCTCGTCATGGGTCGGCGAATTATCCATGCTGGATTCGTCCTTGGCCGCCAGCTTGGTTCCGCGATAGAGCCCGCCGCCGACGGGAGAGGTACCGTATTCCACCATGCCGTCGCCATTGCCGTCGCGGGTCGCCCACCACCAGTCGTGATTGGCTCGCAGCACCGGCCAGGCTTCCCGCAACAAATCGAGATCGCCCAGGCGGCGAAAGAGCATCCAGCAGATGAGGGCGCCGATGGGCGGCTGGCTGCGGTCGATCCAGGCATCGCGGCCGGTCAGCAGGCAGGGAAGATTGCCCGCCTCGGTAGCCCCGGCGAAGACGGCGCGCAGATTCTCGCGTGCCACCTCCGCATCGAACATTCCGGCCATCAACCCGTGATACAGCACGTCATCAAGCCAGACGCCGAAGCCGCCGAATTTCTGACTGACCCAGTTACGGCTGAGGGAGGTATAGGGCCGGCGGTTGACCGGATCCCAGACCGTGTTCCAGCCAATGACGTCGCGCACAGCGTCGAGCGCGCCCGCATAGGCACCGCCATGGATGCTGGGCAGTGGCGCCATGGGTTTCTCAAGGGCGGTTTTGGCCCGGGCCAGCGCCTGGCCGCGGGATTCCCCGATGGTAGCGGCAAAGGTAAAGGTGGGCATTTCCTCCAGGTGATAGCGCAAAACAGCGAAGCCGCCGCGCTCGCCCCGGGAATCGAGGCAGAAATAGCCCTTGGTCTCATACTCCTGGCGCAGCGCCGCCATGTCCGGGTGAAATGTCGCCAGCAAAGGCGGCCGTTCACCCAGCACGACCACGTCATGACCGCGAATCCTCGTCGAGAGCTCGCTGGTTTCCGGATCATAGCGCCATTCGGCACCGTCTTCGCTGCTGAGCGCCAGCATCACCCAGAAACGCAGGCCCCATTCGCCCATCTTGCCGGCCTGCCAATGGCCGCGAAGGGTGAAGGCATCGGGCTTGTCATAGCTAAGCTTCAGATCGGTTCCGGCATGGGCGAGCGATAGCGCCGTGCCGTTCGCGTCGATCCGCCGAGGTCCCAGGCTGATGCCCGTCGCGCCAGCAGGAAACCGGGTGAAACTGTTGCGGCTCGCCGCATAGGCGCAAAATCCAAGGTCGAGACCCAGCGGCAGATAGCGCATGGACGCCGGGTGCTCGCTGTCCCAGCTGTTCCAAAATCGGCTCTCGGAAATTTTCGACGCCGGATTTCCCATATCCTATTTCCAGGCCGCGAGAATCGCCTCGGTGGGCGCCAGATCGATGAGATGTTCGAATCGCGGCAGGACATGCTCGAGTGTGGCGCGATGGGCGGCAGGCGAGAAACTGGTCACGGCATCGGTTGCGATCACGACCCGAAACCCGCGATCCACCGCCTCCAGCGCCGTGGCGAAGACGCAGACATCGGTCTCGACTCCACTCAACACCAGCATGCCGCAGCCGAGCCGATCGAGGGCGGGCGCGAAGGCGGCACCGGTATAAGAGGAAAACCCATCCTTGTCGATCTGCGCCTCGGGGGGCGCCTTGGCGGCCAAAGGCGCCACGAGATCGAAGAGATCGGGTGAGATACTTTCCTTCGTCACCTGCGGCCAATGCCGATAGAACCTTTGCCAAATGCCGCGCGCCGCCTCGCTGCCCGAGGGCGTGACAAACCGTGTATAGAGCGAACGTGCGGGGCGATGATCGATAAGCCGGTGGACGTTGGGCAGGATGGCGTCCAGCGTAGGCACCTGCCAGCCCGTGTCTTCGGCGAACAGGCGCTGCACGTCGACCACGATATGGACGGCATCCGCGCCGATGGGGGCCAAGGGCGCGCTCACGGCAGGACCACCACACTATGGACCGGCGACCATTCCAGGCGAACGGGCTCGCCCGGCGCCAGGGACGGCGCGCCACGGTTCTGCTCGAAGACCGTGATCTCGCGGGCGTTGACACCCACTTTGTAGGTCGTGCTCATGCCGGAATAGACGGCTTGGCTGAGGCGCCCTTCCAGCCGATTGTTGTCCGCCACCGCCGGCGTGTTCGATCCCAACAAGGCGATTTTTTCCGGCCGTACGGCGAAGATCGCAGGCTCGCCGATAGCCGGAAGCTTGTCCCCGGTGAAGAGCGCGCCGAGTTCCGTCGCGATACGGCCTTCCCCCTCCACCCGGCCTTCGAAGAAATTGGCGTCGCCGAGGAAATTGGCGGCAAACGCCGTGGTCGGCCGCTCATAGACCTCCAGCGGCCTGCCTGCTTGCACGACCTTGCCTTCGTTGAAAATGGCGACCCGGTCGGAAAGAGTCAGCGCCTCCTCCTGGTCGTGGGTGACGAAAACCGTGGTGATACCGACTTCGCGCTGAATCTGTTTCAACTCGATCTGCATCTGCTGGCGCAGGCGCTTGTCAAGCGCACCCAGGGGTTCGTCGAGAAGCAGGAGCTTGGGTCGGGTGACCAGCGCGCGCGCCAGGGCGACCCGCTGCTGCTGTCCGCCCGACAGCTGGCGCGGGCGTCGCCGCTCGAATCCCGCCAATCTCACCAGGGCCAGCATTTCGGCCACGCGCTTTTCTACTGTCGCCCCCTGCTCGCCCCGCACGCTAAGCCCGAAGGCGACGTTTTCGAACACGCTCATATGGGGGAACAAGGCGTAGTTCTGGAATACCATACCGATCTCGCGCCGATGCACCGGCGTATGGCCGATATCCTTGCCGTCGAGGCGGATCTCGCCCTTGTCGGGCTCGACGAATCCGGCGATGGCGCGCAGCAGCGTGGTCTTGCCGCTGCCGCTGGGGCCGAGCAGGCCGAAGAACTCGCCATCGGCGAAGGTCAGCGACACGCCCGCCAGCGCGATGACGCTGTCGTAGCGCTTTTCCACCCGATCGATCTCGACGACGCTCACCGCTCGCCTCCAAATTTATAGAACCGCGCAATCAGCAGCATCAGTCCCATGGAGACCAGGATGATGATGGCTGAGATCGCATTGACCTCGGGCGTAAAGCCCTTGCGGATGGCGGAATAGATCTCGACCGGAAGCGTGGTCTTGCCGGGCGGCGCCAGGAAATAGGAGATGACGAATTGGTCGAAAGAGACGGCGAAGGCGAACAAGGCCGCGGCTACCATCCCCGGGGCCATGAGCGGCACGGTAACGCGCCAGAAGGATTGCCAGGGTGTGGCGCCCAATGTCGCCGCGGCTTCCTCGAACGCAGGTCCAAATCCCTTGAGGCGGGCGCCCACGACGATGATCACATAGGGCAGCGAGAGGGCGACATGGCCCAGCAGCAAGGCGTGGAATCCCCGGCCGATACCGATCCAGAAGAACAGCACCAGCATCGAGGTGCCGATGATCAGCCAGGGAATGGTGATGGGCGGAAACAGCAGGAGCTGGAGCAGTGACTTGCCGCGGAACTCGTATCGAGCAAAGGCGAAAGCCGCCATGGTGCCGAGCATGGTGGCCACGATCATATTGATCAGCGCCAGGACAACCGAGTTGAGGCTGGCGTCGAGGAGACGCTCGTTGCTCACCAGATGCTCGAACCACACCGTGTCCCAAACCACCGGCAGTTCGTAGAGCGGCGAGCGGTTGAAGGCCATGACGATCATCACGATGATGGGCACGTAGAGAAAGCCCAGGACCAGGGCGAGATAACCTTTCAGCAGACTCGTCCATAAGCGGTTCATGCCGCGCCCTGCAGATGCCGACGCAGGAAGGGATAGCAGACCGCCAAGATCAGCAAGACGATGCCCAGCAGAAGGAAAGAAAGGGCGGCGCCCAAGGGCCAGTTGAAGACCACGGTGAACTGATCCTCGATCACATTGCCCAGCATGATGCCGCCCGGCCCGCCAAGGATGCGCGGCTCCATGAAGGAACCGATCACCGGCACGAAGATCAGGATTGACCCGGCGACCAAACCCGGCACGCTCAGCGGCAAGAGAATACGCCAAAATACGGTGAAGCTGGCCGCGCCCAGGCTGCGCGCCGCCTCCAACAGGGAATCGTCGATGGCCTGAACCGAGATGTAACAGGTCAGAATCATGTAAGGCAGAAAGCTGTGCACCAGTCCGATGACCACGGCCCAATAAGTGAACAGGATGTTCAGATGCGGGGCGCCGGGAAAGATATCCTGGATGCCGCGGTCGATCAGGCCATCGCTGCGCAGCACCATGGTCCAGGAGAATGTCCGCACCAGCGCGTTGCTCCAGAACGGCAGCACGACCATCAGGAACAGTGCCTCGCGCCAGCGCCCCTTGATGAACTTGGCCAGCGCGAGGGCCGCGGGAAATCCCAGCAACAGGCAAATGCCGGTGACGTAGATGCCCAACATCAGGGAACGGCCGGTCAAAGTCAGGTAGAAGTCCTTGCGAAAGAAATCGAGATAGTTCTGCAAGGTGCCTTCGATGGGCCGGCCGTTCAGCGGGGCGACGGTGAGGAAGCTGAAGAAAAGCATGGCCGAGAGCGGCAGAAAGATGGTGAGTACCAGCCAGAGATAAGCGGGACCGGTGAGGGTCAAGATGGTCCATTGCCGTCGCCGGCCCAAGCCTTGCTTGTCGGGTCGTTGTTGGCTGGCTCTCACTAGGCACCCCGCAGCGCCGAAAGACGGGCGGCCCGCATGCCTGCCATGTACGGGCCGCCCTGAAAGATTACTTACCGAGTTCGGTCTTCACCTGCTGCCAAAGCTCGGTGAATTTCTTGCGCTGATCGTCGCTCAGCGGCGCCATGTAAAAGAGCCGCTCCTGCATGCCCGGCTGCCCCATGACGACGCGATTGAAGGCATCGGCCGGCAATTGTGCGTTTGCGGCATTGTTGGCCGAGGCCGGCGCGCCGACGCCCGTATCCCACTTCACGTAGAATTCGGGGCTGACCATGAAGTCGATGAATTTGTCGGCGCAGTCGACATTCTTGGCATTGGCGGCGATGGAGAGGCCGTCGAACCAGCCGATGGCGCCCTCCTTCGGCACGACGAAGGAGACCGGCAGGTGGAAAGCCTTCTTGGAGCGGGCCGCCGAGCCGCTCCAATATGTCGCGATGTCGAAGTCCTTGCCCGCCAGGTGCTTGTTCCACTCGTCCTCGGAGGACCAGAAGGTCTTGAGCTGCGGCTTGAGCGCAAGCAGCTTCTGCTTGACCTTATCCAGATCGGCGGGATTGTTCGGGTCCTGGCCGGTGGCGATGGCGCCGAATGCCACTGCCTCGACCGGATCGTCGCGCCAACCCACATGGCCGGCATAAGCCGGATCCCAAAGCGCCTGAATCGAATCCGGCGCCGGTTTGATGAGGTCGGTGTTGTAGGCAATGGAAGTCACGCCCCAGACCCAGGAGACGCCATAGGTCTTGCCGTCGGCGTTGAGGTAGCTGGAATCGCGCAGCTTCGGCGCCAGGTCCTTCCAATTCGTTATCTTGGATGTGTCGATCGCCTGGAGCAGCCCCTCCTTCGCCGCCGCCGTCGTATAGGAGCTGTTGATCAGGACAACGTCATAGGTGCCCGGGTTTGTCCGCAGCTTGGTCAGCATCTCTTCTTCGGAGTTGAAGTAGTCGTGGACCACTTTGCAGCCGGTGCGATCCTGGAACAGCTTGGTGGCCCAGGCCTCGTCGGTGCCATAGCCCTGCCAGTTGAGGACGTGCAAATCTGCCGCTGCGAGCGCCGGCAGCGAATTCAACCCGCCCCAAGCAAGGGTCAGCGCGAAACCGCCAATGCCCAGGTACCGGGCAAGATCGCGACGGGTCAGTTTGCCCCGCCGATCAGAAATCGCACGCATAGCCGCCTCCCATTATTTTGTTCGTATACGAACTAATCTGCGCCTGCCCCCGCGGCCTGTCAACATCCCGGAAGTCGGCACGAGGGGTCCATATTAGCGCAACTGCTTCAGCAGGCGAAGGAGGACCGCCCTCTCCCGGGGCTTGAGGCGGGCGAGCGTATCGACCGACACGCGCAGCGCACGCCCGACCCCCTGTTCATAGGCTCTCTTGCCAGCCGCCGTCAGGGTGATGAGGACGCGCCGCCGATCCGTCGAACTGGGGGTCGATGCGATGAAGCCTCGTCTGGTCAGGCGATCGACCACGCCTTTGATGGTGGCTGCATCCATCGCCGTCAACCGGCCCAGCAAGTTCTGCGAGCAACCGCCGACTTCGCCAAGCTTGGCAATGGCGGCCCATTGGGTTGGCGTAAGGTCGTCGCCAAAATACCCGACAAACAGGAGCGAATTCTTCTGATAGGCCTGTCGCAGAATGAAGCCGATCTGGTCGTCGAGGACATAGGCTGGTTGCCTCCCGCGGCCGGAACGAGCGGTCGGTGGTGAAGACAGGGATGGATGCTTGTTCACTGTATTGCCCGGTCAATCGGCCAATCGGATAGCGCAACCGCGGGACATCTGCGAATGGCCCGCTAGCTTTACCGTATGCGTACAAACAAACTAAGTTGGCGCTTCGATCGCGTCAATCGGTAAGGGGGTACCAGGCGAGCCGAACCCGAAGCGTGGCCGCGGCGCGGCAGAATCCCGTTGAAATGGGGCAAGGCGCTCACTAAGAGAAATACAAGGCACCCCGCACGCGGCATCGCCGCATCTCGACGGGGCGGCAGATTCCAGCAGGCAAGCCTCGTGGCAGAAGCAAACTTACCCGTGTATGACCTGACCCGGATTCGGCGCGACTTCCCGATTCTCGGTGCCCGCGTGCACGATCATCCCCTCGTCTATCTTGATACGGCAGCCAGCGCCCAGAAGCCGCGAGCCGTGGTCGAAGCGATGACGCGCTTCATCGAGACCGACTATGCCAACGTCCATCGCGGCGTACATGCCTTGGGGGAGCGCGCGACCGAGGCCTATGAGCAGGCCCGGGCGCGGGTGGCGCGATTCCTGAATGCGCGATCGCCGGGCGAAATCATCTTCACATCGGGCGCCACGGCTGCGATCAATCTGGTAGCCGGCAGCTGGGGCGAGGCGAACCTTCGCGCGGGCGACCGTATCATCCTCTCCGCCCTGGAGCACCATTCGAACATCGTGCCCTGGCAGCTCTTGCGCGATCGCCATGGCGTCGAGATCGCCGTCGCAGAGGTCGACGACGAGGGCAACTTCGATCTCGCTGCCTTCGGCCGGCTCCTCGGGCCTCGCTGCAAGCTGGTCGCCGTCGCCCAGGTATCCAACGCCATCGGCACGATTCTGCCGGTTGGCGAGATCGTTAGCCTTGCCCATGCCGCTGGCGCCAAGGTGCTGATCGACGGCTGTCAGGCCGTACCCCACCAGCGGGTCGATGTCCGCGCCCTCGATTGCGACTTCTATGCCTTCGCCGGCCACAAGCTCTATGGGCCGACCGGTATCGGCGCGCTTTATGCGCGCGCCGAAATTCTGTCAGCCATGCCCCCCTGGCAAGGTGGCGGGGAAATGATTCGAACCGTGACCTTCGAACGCACCGAATTCGCCGATCCGCCGGCGCGCTTCGAGGCGGGCACGCCGAACATCGTGGGTGCCGTCGGCCTCGCCGCGGCCATCGACTATGTGGAATCGGTCGGCCTGCCGGCCATTGGCCAGCATGAACGGGCGCTGCTCGCCCATGGCACAACGGTCTTATCGCGCCTCAATGGCTTGCGCATGGTCGGGACCGCAAGGCAGAAGTCCGGCATTCTTTCCTTCGTGCTGGACGGCATCCACCCCCATGACGCGGCGACATTGCTCGACAGTCGGGGCGTAGCGCTGCGTGCCGGCCATCACTGCGCCCAACCGGCCATGGACCGCTTCGGCGTCACAGGCACCCTGCGCGCCTCACTTGGGCTCTACAACACCCGGGAAGAACTCGACGCTCTGGCCGCGGCCGTGGCTGAAGTCCTGCGCCGCTTTGCCTGACGCGGGTCAGGCCAGATCGAACAGCAGCATCTCCGCCGGTTCATCGGCGACGATTTCAATGTCCGACTCTTCGCTGATCGCCGCTCCGTCGCCGGCCCGCAGCCACTGGCCGTTGGCCGTCACCGCCCCCCGCACCAATTGCAGCCAGGCATGGCGACCCGGTGCCAAAACATGCTTCACCCGATCGCCCATGCCCAGCAGCCCGGCGTAGAGCGCCACATCCTGATGGATGGTCACGGAGCCGTCACGGCCGTCGCGACTGCCCACCAATTTCAGCCGACCCTGCCGCTCGGCGCTGGGATAGCTGCGCTGCTCATAGCCGGGCGCGATGTTCTTGCTCTCCGGCAGGATCCAGATCTGCAGGAAATGCACAGGCGCATCCTTCGACGGATTGTATTCGCTATGCGTAATGCCGCTACCGGCACTCATGCGCTGCACCTCGCCGGGCTGGATCGCTGCACCGTTACCCAGGCTGTCCTTATGCTCGAGCGCGCCTTCCAGCACATAGCTGATGATTTCCATGTCGCGATGGCTGTGGGGCGGGAAGCCGCCCTCGGGCGCCACTCGATCCTCGTTGATGACCCGCAAATCGCGGAACCCCATATGGTCCGGATCGTAGTATTGGCCGAAGGAGAAGCTGTGCCGGCTATCGAGCCAGCCGAAATTGGCGCGGCCACGGGCTTCATTGGGGCGAACGGTGAGCATGTCCTCTCCTCTTAGGGCCAGGAATTCGGGAACGACATCTTATCGGCCGCACCCGATGTAGGAAGCGCAACATAGGCGCGCAATTCGTTACGGAATCGAAACCGGCCGGGTTACGGCCTGACGGCAGCGTCGGCGCGCTGTCGGCGTGGTCCGCGTCAGCCGCCCCAGCTTGCGCCCCTGATCGCCACACCTATACTCCAGCCGTGATTCTGGGCTCGCACCGCGGTGCTAGGCAAATCATCCTCGAACCCATCGGAAACCTATCTTGGACGTCTGGAACCCCGCTCAATACCACCGCTTTGCCGATGCCCGGCTGCGTCCGGCCATCGATCTGCTGGCGCGGATCACGCTGGCCGAGCCGGCGACGATCTATGACCTGGGCTGTGGCAGTGGACGCACCACGGATCTGCTCGCCCGGCGCTGGCCCAAGGCGCGAGTCGTCGGTGTGGATTCCTCGGCCAAGATGCTGGCCTCGGCACGCCAGGAATTCCCGCAGATTGAGTTCGTTCAGGCCGATCTGGCGCAATGGTCGCCCCGCGCGCCGGCCGACCTTCTTTTCAGCAACGCTGCCCTCCACTGGCTGGACGATCATCCGGCGCTGTTCCGCCGGCTCATCGGTCAGGCGGCACTAGGCGGGCAGTTTGCCGTGCAGATGCCCCACAACCATGACCAGCCGTCCCATCGTGCGATTGTAGCTGCGGTCGAGGCAGGGCCCTGGCGGCAGCGCCTGCGCCCCTTGCTGCGCCCATGCCCCGTGTCTCAGGCCGCGCAATACCACGCCATGCTGGCACCCCATACCAGCCGCCTCGATATCTGGGAGACCACTTATCTTCAGATACTCGAGGGGGCCAATCCGGTGGCCGAATGGACCAAGGGAACGGCGCTCAACCCCTTTCTCGAAGCGCTCGAGGCATCCGAGCGCGCCGAATTCGAGGCGGCCTACCGTGCCTTCGTCGTCGAGGCCTACCCGCCCGATGCCCAGGGCAAGACTTTGTTCCCGTTCAGCCGTCTCTTCTTCGTCGCCGAGCGAGACAGCGTTGGATAGGGCAGCCCGCCTCGCCCGGTTGCGCGTCGTCGGGGCATTTCTGGTCGGCCTGACGATTCCCATTTCGACGACGATTTCCGAAATCGTCACTGGAGCTGCCTTTCTCGTCCTGCTGATCGAATGGCAGCCCCGCGAAAATTGGCAACGAATTCGAGCCAACCCCGTCGTCTGGGCGAGCTTGGGGTTGTACATTCTTCTAGGGCTTTGCATGCTCTATAGCGTGGCGCCACTGCCCGAGGCGGCGCGGGTCTGGCTGAAATACCGCGAGCTCGTCTATCTGCCGCTGTTTCTCCTGCTGTGCCGCGATCAGCTGGCCGCGCGGGCGGGACTTTTCGGCTTCCTCACGGCCATGGCGGCGATATTTCTGCTAGGCGTTTATCACTGGCTGTCCTACATGCATAGGCCGCTATCGCCCTTTGCTTACGGCGGCGTCTTCGGCAGCTACATCACCGAGGGCGTCATGATGGCGCTGGCCGCATATTACCTGGCGGTCGAGGCGATCCTGGAGCCCCGTAGGCGGAAATTTGCGGCACTCGCCGCGGGCCTCGCTCTGTTCTATGTCCTCTTCGTCAGCGTAGGACGCACCGGCTATGTCGTTGCGCTTGGCCTCGCCCTTCTTCTGCTGTTTCGGGCGGCATCGCGGAAATGGCTGCCACCGGGTGTCCTGCTGATCGTCATGGCCTTCGGCAGTGTGCTTCTCATCTCCCCCGATCTGGCGCAGCGAATGTCGGGCGTCGTCCTCGGCATGCAGGGATCGCACGACGGCGCGGCTGCAAATAGTGCCGGTGCAAATAGTGCAGGTGCCCGGATGCGGTTCTATCGCGGCGCCCTCGTGGTCATCGCGCGTCACCCCATCTTCGGCACCGGCACGGGCAGCTTCAATCGGGTCTACAACGATCAAGCGGCGATCGAGAATCAGGCGCTTACCACTAATCCGCACAACGAATATCTGATGATCGGCGTGCAGACCGGCATCCTGGGCGTGGCCGCCCTGCTGGCCCTGCTTGGCACCCTCTGGTTCCATGCCGCGCGCTTGCCGGTCGGCGACGCCTGGCGCGGACGGGGCGTCGCCCTGGCACTTGCCATAAATTGCCTTTTCAACTCGTCGCTGCTCGACCATGTGGATGGCCAATCCTTCGCCTTCCAGATCGGCCTTTTCTATTTCGGAGTCCGCGGACGTGAAGATCAGCGTCATCATCACGACCTATAATCGGCCCGATGCTTTGAGCCTGGTGCTGCGCGCGCTCGCCGCGCAGAATGCCGGGAATTTCGAGGTCTTGGTCGCCGACGACGGCTCGACGCCGCAAACCGCAGCCACCCTCGACGCCTTGCGGCCACATCTTCCCTATGAACTGCATCATGTCTGGCAGGCCGACGAGGGGTTTCGCGCGCCCATGGCACGAAATCGCGCGGCGGCAGCGGCACGGGGCACCTATCTGATTTTTCTCGACGGCGATTGCCTGCCGCTGGTGGATTTCATCGCCATGCATCGCCGCCTGGCCCGCGAAGGCTGGTTTGTCAGCGGCAATCGTGTGCTCTTGAGTCAGGCTTTCAGCGAGCGGGCCACGCGCGAACAGATTCCGCTGTGGCGTTGGAGTGCGCGCCGGTGGATGGCCGCGCGGCTGACCGGCAAGGTCAACCGGTTGACGCCGCTGCTTCGCCTGATCAACTGGAGCCACCCGCGCGGCGGTTGGGTCGGTGCCAAGACCTGCAATCTCGCTGCCTGGCGCAGCGACTTCCTGGTCGTCAACGGCTTCGACGAGGACTTCGTCGGCTGGGGCTATGAGGATAGCGACTTCGTCCAACGGCTGCTGAACGCCGGCCGCCGGCGGCGAACGACACGCTGGGCCGTGCCGGTGCTCCACCTTTGGCATCGTGCCCAGGACCGCAGCCGCGAGCGGGCCAACTATGCCCGCCTCGAACAGACGATCTCCTCCGGCGCCATCCGGGCCAGCCGCGGGGTCGAACGCTACCTCAAGGCGGCTTAGCCAGTGTCGCGCCGACGCCCCGTGGAGCCACTAATTATTTGATCTGGTGGCCTGATTCACCTAACGCTTCGGTATGAAGCATAAGCACCCGATCTCACCGAAATGACGGCTCCCGCGTCCTCGTCGCGCGCGCCATCGCGCGTCCTCGTCGTGGGCCCGGCCTGGGTCGGCGACATGGTCATGGCGCAAAGCCTGTTCGCCGCGCTCAAGGAAATGCACCCCGGGGCGGAGATCGACGTGTTGGCACCGCGCTGGACCCTACCCTTGCTGCGCTTCATGCCGGAGGTTCGCCAAGCCATCGAACAGCCCCTGGGCCATGGCGAACTCGGACTCGCCGCGCGATATCGGCTGGGTAAGACGTTGCGCGGCCAAGGCTACGATCTGGCGTTCGTCTTGCCAGGGTCGGTGAAGGCGGCCCTGATTCCGCTGTGGGCCGCCATTCGCGAGCGCCGCGGATATGGCGGGGCGTTTCGCCGGTTGTTGCTGACGGAGGCGCGCTCAAAGCCAGACCTTCCGCAGGTCGATAGCTATGTCGCCCTGGCCGATTGGCCGGGCCAGCCGCCGCGACCACGCTTGACCCTGCCGCAGGCGGTGAGCGCGCAGGCGCTGGAAGCACTCGGCCTCGCCCGGCCCACTGCACCGCTCCTGGCGATTGCCCCCGGCGCCGAATACGGCCCCGCCAAGCGCTGGCCCGCCCGGCATTTCGCCGCTGTCGCCGCGGACCGGCGCGCTGAGGGCTGGCAGGTCTGGCTGCTCGGCTCCGCCGCCGATCGCGAGACGGCTGCCGAGATTCCTTGCGACCAGAATCTGACGGGCCTTACCAGCCTGGATCAGGCAGTCGCGCTGCTTGGTCTCGCCGACGCCGTGGTCAGCAATGATTCGGGCCTGATGCATGTCGCCGCAGCCCTTGATCGACCGCAGGTGGCGCTGTTCGGCCCATCCGATCCGGGGCGCACCGGCCCCCGCAATCCGGCGGCCCAGGTGCTGCGCCGCGGCCTCGACTGCAGCCCTTGCAACAGGCGAGTTTGTCCGCTGGGCCATCATCGCTGCCTGGAAGATCTGTTCCCGGAAAGCGTCCTGGCTGCCTTGCCCCGGGACGAGGACCGGCGTCGATGAGAATCCTGGTGATCAAGACATCATCGCTGGGCGATGTATTGCAGACCCTGCCAGCAGTGAGCGACGCAAGGCGGGCGAAGCCCGATCTCACCATCGATTGGCTGGTGGAGGAGGCCTTTGCACCGGCGCCCGCTTGGCATCCTGGCGTGGCCGACGTCATCCCCATCGCGCTGCGCCGATGGCGCAAACAGATCCAGGCGAGGCAGATTCTCGCCCTGATCCGGCGGTTGCGCGAGCAACGCTACGATCTGGTAATCGACGCCCAAGGCCTGCTCAGGAGCGCGGCTTTGACCTCGATCGCGCGCGGGCCCTCCGCCGGCCTCGATTCCCGATCGGCGCGGGAAGGCTTGGCCTCGCTGATTTATGGCCGTCGAATTTCCGTGCCCCGCGATATGCATGCGGTGGAGCGGCTTCGCCGCTTGTTCGCCGGGGCCCTGGGCTATGCCCTGCCGATATCGGCGCCCGACTACGGCCTGAAGCCGGCCGAGCGCCCCGCCAAGCCGCGCCTTCTCCTGCTGCATGGGGCCACATGGGCGACGAAGCGCTGGCCGGAAATCTATTGGAGCGATGTGGTCCGCCGGGCGATCCGGGCCGGCATCGAGCCGGTGCTGCGCTGGCATGACGCGGCCGAACGCGCTTCAGCCGAACGGATCGCCGCGGGTACCTATGGCACGGTCATCCTGCCGGCACCGGATTTGGAGGCGCTGCGTCGGGTGATCACCGGCACCACCATGGTGGTCGCCAATGACAGCGGCCCGGCGCATCTGGCCGCGGCCCTTGGCGTGCCCAGCATCACCTTCTATGGCGCGACCCGGCCGGCGCATAACGGCACGCTGGGGCCAAATCAGATTCATCTCGCGGCCGAATTTCCCTGCTCGCCCTGCCGCAGCCGCATCTGCACCTACCGAGGCCCAGCGCGGGTGGAGCCGGCTTGTTATGGAACAATCCCGCCGGAACGGGTCTGGCGCGAGATCGAGCGTATGATTGAGAAATAGCGGCGAGTTCTAAAGATAGGGATCGGCCGCTTCGAGGAAATTGGCGACGTAATCCTTGATCCCATCCTCTATAGAAGCGAAGGGGCGATCGTAGCCGGCTGCCTTCAGGCGCTGGATGGGTGCCTCGGTCATATATTGATAGCCGGGTTTCAGCGCCTCAGGCATATCGAAATACTCGACCGCCAGATTCAACTTCGGCAGTGTGGCCATCAACGCCTTGGCGACATCGAGAAAGCTGCGCGCGGTGCCGCTGCCTAGATTGTAGAGACCGCTCACCTTCGGATGATCGAGCAGCCAGAGAATGACTTGGGCGCAGTCGCGCACATAGACGAAGTCGCGCAACTGCCCTCCATCGGCATAGTCGGGCCGATACGACTTGAATAGCCGCAATTTTCCCGTCGACTTGGCCTGGGCGTGCAGCTGGGCCAGCACGCTTCGCATCGGCCCCTTGTGATACTCGTTGGGACCATAGACGTTGAAGAATTTGAGTCCCACCCATTGCGAGGGCACAGGCTCGCCCAAGGACACCCGTCGCGCGATGCTGCGGTCGACCAGATGCTTGCTCCAGGCATAGCCGTTCATGGGGCGAAGCTTGGCCAGCGCCTCGGGCCGGCCGTCGTCGTCGAAGCCGTTGGACCCATCGCCATAAGTGGCCGCCGAGGAGGCGTAGATGAACGGCTTGTCGAGGGCGGTACAAAAATCCCACAGCGCCAGCGAAAGCCGAACATTGTTTTCAGCGAGACTGTCGCCATCGGACTCCGTCGTGGCCGAAATGGCACCGAGATGGACTACCCCCCGCACACGGTCGTGACGGCGCGACAACCATTCGAGGCATTGCGCGGGCGCCACCAGCTCGGTGACCTCATGCTTGGCAATGTTGCGCCACTTGTCTCCGGTGCCGAATGAATCGCAGACCACGACGCGCTCGCCGCGGGCCGCCAAGGCCGCCACCACATTGGATCCAATGAATCCGGCGCCGCCGGTAACGAGAATCATGATCGACCCTTCCCCCCCACCCGGGCAATCGTCCCGGTCGTGCTGTGGCCCGCCAGCAGTTCAGCCAGCATGACGCGGCCGCCATGACTCTGAACTACATCGGCGCCGACTACCTGATCGAGCCGATAATCGGCACCCTTCACCAGCAGTTCCGGCTGGATCGCGCGAATGAGTGCGATGGGCGTGTCCTCGTCGAACATCAGGACCAGATCGACCGCGCTCATGGAAGCCAGCACGATGCCTCGCGCGGTCTCGTTCTGCACTGGCCGATCCGGACCCTTGAGTCGGTGGATCGAGGCATCGCTGTTGAGACCCACGATCAGACGGTCGGCCGCACCGCGCGCCTGGCTCAATAGCGAGACATGGCCAGGGTGGATCAGATCGAAACAGCCGTTGGTAAAGGCGATGCGATCGCCCGCCGCCCGCCAACGCTGAATGCGTTCCAGCGCGGTTTCCAGCGCGACGACCTTGGCTTCGCTTGCCAGCACGTCGCGGGCCTGAATCGCCCCCAAGAGGTCGGCAGGGTGGACCACCGCGGTGCCGAGTTTGCCGGTGGCTATGCCGGCCGCCGTATTGGCCAGCCGCGCCGCCTGGGCCAGATCCGCGCCGGCGGCCAGTGCGCTGGCCAGCGTGGCGATGACCGTGTCGCCGGCGCCCGAGACGTCGAAGACTTCGCGGGCTTCGGCGGATAGATGCAACGGCGGCGAACTGCCCGCGACCAGGGTCATCCCCCGCTCGCCCCGGGTCGCCAGCACGGCGCCGAGCCGGGCGGATTTGATGGCTTCGCGCGCCGCGGATGCGACCGATGCATCGTCCTCGCCTGAAATTCCAGTGGCGGCGGCCAGTTCGCTGCGGTTGGGTGTCAACAGATCGGCGCCGACATAGCGGCGGAAATCGCGGCTCTTCGGATCGACGATCAGGCGCTTGCCGGCACCATGGATCTTGGCGATGGCGCACTGCAGCACCTCGTCCCCCAGCACGCCCTTGGCGTAGTCGGAAAGCAAGACGATGTCGACGCCGGGAAGGGCCGCCTCGAGGCCCGCCAGCAGCGCTGCGGCCGTAGAGCCGGCGGCCGGCTGCGCGGTTTCGTCGTCGAGACGCAGCAACTGCTGGCGGCCAGCCACGAAGCGCGTCTTCACCGTGGTCGCCCGTTCGGGATCGACCACCAACCGGCTGGTGATCCCAGGTTCATCGCCCAGCATCGCCGCCAACTCCCGGCCCGCCGCATCGTCGCCCACAAGGCCGATCAAGACGACCTTGCCGCCGAGTGCGGCGACATTGCGTGCGACATTGCCGGCCCCGCCGGCCATGGCGCGCAGGCTCGCCTGACGTAGCACGGGCACCGGGGCCTCCGGGGACATGCGTTCGACGCTGCCGTAGACGTAACGGTCGAGCATCACATCGCCCAAGACGAGGACGCGCGCCCGCCCGAGGCGCTCGACCAAAGCGTGATCGGCGCTCATACTAGGCCCAGTTCCTGCTCGAGGCCGGCGCAAAGCATCTGGCCCAGGGTGATATGCATCTCCTGGATGCGATCGGCTTTCCTCGCCGGAACGATGATCAGGGGATCGGCCAACCCAGGCAGGCGCCCACCATCGCCGCCGCCCAGTGCTGCGGCGATCAGGCCCAGGCGCTTGGCCGTCTCCAGGGCCAGGATCACATTCGGACTTCGCCCGGAGGTCGAGATACCCATGGCGACGTCGCCGGGCCGACCCAGGGCTTCGATCTGGCGGGCGAAGATGCGCTCGAACCCCAGATCGTTGCCGCCGGCGGTCAGAGCCGAGCTGTCGGTGGTAAGTGCCAATCCTGCGATGGGCACGCGATCCTGGCGATATCGCACGACCAGCTCCGTCGCCAAATGCTGGGCATCGCCGGCGCTCCCGCCATTGCCGAAGAACATGATCTTGCCCCCGGCGCGGATGCAGCGCACCCAGGCATCCAGCATACCGCGAAAGGCCGGGCCCAGCGCCGCCTTGCTGGCGGCGGCGACCGCGAGATGTTCGTCGAATTCGCGCTCGAACAGATCCATGGACGCACTCTTACCCTATTCCACGGCCGGCGCGAAGGCCATGTGGCGACAGCCGCCGGATCTAGCCGGCGGCGGCGAAGGCGGCCTCGAAGAAACCGGCCAGGCGGCGATAGAGCAACCGATTATTGACGCGTTTGCGGATGCCATGGCCTTCGTCCGCGAAGGTCAGCAATTCATAGCCGATCTTCGCGCCCTCCAGCGCCCGGCGCACGGCTGCTAGATTTTCCGGCGTCACATTGGGGTCTCGCATGCCCTGGACGATCAGGAGACGGCCCTTGATATTGGCGACATGGTGGATCGGCGAGCGTTCGCGATAGCGCTCGGGCATCTGGGTCGGCGAGCCGCCCAGCATTTGTTCGCTGTAGAGGCGAAGATCGGGTCGCGTGGTCTCGTAGTCGACGACCAGATCGGTCATGCCGCAGATGGGCGCCGCGGCGGCGACCATGTCCGGCGGGAAATGCGTGATGGCCCACCAGCTGGAGTAGCCGCCGTAGGAGACGCCGGTGACGCCGATTCGCCCCTTGGCCGCAATTCCCTTCTCGATCAAGAAAGCTATCCCGCTGCGGATATCCTCCTGCTCCGCTCCGCCCCAGCCCTCCTTCAGAATGGCGTTCTGGAACGGCAGGCCAAAGCCGGTGCTGCCGCGATAGTTGGGCATGAAGACGTTGAAACCGCGGCGCAGAAGATATTGCGTCTGGGGATCGAAGCGGTTTTCGACATGATAGGTGGGCCCGCCATGAATCTCGACGATGGTGCCCTTGGCGGGTTCCTTGGCGCGATAGAGCCAGCCCTGCATGCGCAACCCGTCGCCCGAGGTCCAGCGGATGTCCTCCGGGGCGATCAGCTCCGCGGGCAAGGCGCCGATGACCTTCGGCAGGCCGGTCAAACTGGTCAGCACCGGTCCCTTGCCGGTGTCGAGCGCAACCCGCATCAGATCGCCCGGTTGGCGGGCATGATAGAACCGCGCGGCCCAGCTGCCGTCGCTGAGCGGAGCAAGGGGCAGCAGGGTGGCGCCGGCGATCTGGGGCCAGAGCTGCCTCTTGTGCGAGGCGACATCGTAGAGCCAGGCGCGCCTGCCCCCCTCCTGGCTCTCGATGGCCACCATGCTGCCGGTGCCGCTGGGCACGAAGGCACTTTCGATCTGGATATGGGGATCGTCGAACAACCAATGAATCACCGAATTGGCGAGAAGCCAAAGACCGACACGGCGATGAGACCCGCTGTCGGCGATCACAACAATCTGCTGCCCGCTGGGCGCCCAACTGGCGCGCAGCTCGACATCGTCGCCGAGATTGAGAATCTCCCGGTCGTTCTTGCCGTCGATGTCGACCAGCCAATATTGCCGGCCGGCCGGATGGCGGTCCTTGCGGCTATAAAGAACGTGGGTCCCCTGGGCATTCACCATGGGACGCGGCTGATTGGCGCGCTGGGGTTTCGCCAGCACAAGGCGCTCGCCGCTCGCAAGATCCTGGCGAAACACCCAACTGACTTCAATTTCACCACCAGTGACCGAATCGAGATTGGCGGCGAAGACGAGCCAACGGCCGTTGGGATGCAATTCGCCGCCGGAGATATAGAAATTCGGCTCGGCCTGCGTCACCGGCACCGGTGCGACTTTGGCGATGGCGGCGCGCATCAGCCGGACCCGCTCCGTGCCGTCGCGCGTCAAGGCCAGCAGGAACTCGGCGCTATCGGGGCGCCAGGATTGAACGACGATGTCCTCGCCGGCGCCATGCAGGCGCAACGGCTCGTCATCGCCGGTCGAGGATCGTAAATAGGCTTCGGCCGCCGCACCCCGCCCGCCCCAGCTCCAAGCCACAACCAGGCCGCTGGGAGAAACCGAAGGCGCGATCAGGCTGGGAACGTCAAGCAGCCGGTCGAGAAAACCGTCATCGGGATGGGCATCGTTGGAATCGGTCATGTTCCTCACCTGCCCGATCAATGTTTTTGCCGGCTGATCGCCGGAGCGCGATCATCGAGAGGGCAAAATCGATTGGGAGAATGCCTCGCAAGGCGGCGGAATTTAGGCCGAAAGAGGGCGGCCTGGCAAACCTGACAGCGCGGTCTAACTCGTCCCCAGATAGGTGGCCAGCGGACCGGTCGGGACTGCGAATAAATCAGGCGTCGGCCCGTCGGCCAGAATGCGTCCGGCCTCGATGAAGATCGTCCGGCCGGCGGCATGTCGCGCGTCGTCGGGCTGATGGCTGACAAACAGCACCGTGAAACCGCGATCGCGGGCGAGCGCATTGACTAGGTCCAGCATCTCCCGGCGTTGGGCTGGCCCCAGGGCGGCGAAGGGCTCGTCCAGCAGCAACAGCGGCTTGTTGCGCACCAGGCTGCGAGCAAGCGCGGCGCGCTGACGCTCGCCGCCGGATAATTGACCCGGCCGCCGCGCTTCGAGGCCCGCCAGACCGACATGGGCCAGCGCCTTTGCCACCTTCTCGCGCGCCGCGGCATCGAGAGCCAGGCCGGGATCGAGGCCGAGGCCAACATTGTCGGCCAGCGAGAGATGGGGAAACAGGTTGTGCTCCTGGAACAGCGAGGTCACCGGCCGGCGCGACGGCGTCTGCCCCGCCATATCGCGCCCATCGATCCGGATATTTCCGGACTCGGGCAATTCGAAACCGGCAATCAGCGCCAGCAAGGTGCTCTTGCCCGCCCCGCTCGGTCCGATGATAGCGATGCATTCGCCGGGCGCAACGCTGAGGTCGAAGCGCATTGTCATGTCCTGATAGAGGAAGCGGACGTCGGTTACTTCCAGCATGACGGGCCCTTCAACCATGGGCCGGCCCGCCGACCAGGCGTTCGATCAGGACGAAGCAGCCGAACGTGAGCACCATGAGCAACAGGGAAGTGGCCGCCGCAGCGTCGAGACGATAGGTGGCCAATTGCTGATAGATGAGCAGCGGCAGCGTCGCCGTCTCCGGCGTGCCGAACAGCGCAATGGCGCCGAGATCGCCGAGCGAAAGCGCCGCCACCAGCGCCATGGCCAGGCCGACGGGCCGGCGCAGGAGAGGTCCATCGATCAGGCGCCACCGGTTCCACCCGCGGATATCCAGGCTGGCGCAAAGCCGGTCGTGACGCTCGGCCGCCTCGCGCGCCGCCGGCGCCACCACGCGCATGACATAGGGCATCCCCATCAAGCCGTTGATGAGAGCGACCAGGCCGAGTCCCATCTCGAGGCTGCCGCCCAGCCGCGTCAGCAGCACGAAGAGGCCGGCCCCCAGCGCCAGCGGCGATGCCGCTAGCGGCAGGGAGCCGATGAATTGAAATGCCCCCGGGCACGCCAGCCGCTGGCCGCCGGCGATGAGCAACAGGGCGCCGCCGGTCGCCAGCATCGTGGCGGCGGCGGCCACGCCCAGGCCGATGCCAACTGCCTTCCATGTCGCCGCCGCGCCCAGGACGGGGACCATCGCCGCCGACGAGCCGGCAATCGCCACCGAGAGCATGGGCAGGCCGACGTAAAGGCCGGCGAGAGTGATCAGCACGCCATCGACGATGGCGCCGCCTCGCCCGGCGACATCGGGACGCGCCATCGCCCGGCCGAGGCCAAGCGAAACCGGGGCGGGCAACAGCAAGCGGTGAAGCGCCAGCAACAGCGCGCCGCTGACCGCCAATTGCACCAGGGCCAAGACGGCGGCGCGGCCGAGATCGAAATCATAGCGCAGCGCTTGGTAGATCGCGGCTTCCAGGGAGGCCCATGCGGGGCCACCGCCGAGCGTGAGGGTGATCGCGAAGCTGGCGAAACACAGCATGAAGACCAATCCTGCAACGCTCGCCACCGTCTCGCGTAGCGCCGGCCATTCGATCAGGCGAAAGACCGGGCCGCTTGCCATGCCCAACTGGCTGGCAAGCCGCCAGCTCTCGCCCGGCACTGCCTCCAACGCGGCGAGAAACGCGCGCGCCGCAAATGGCATGTTGAAGAAAACATGGGCGATCAGTATGCCCGAGAGGCCGTAGAGAAATCCGCCGGTGGAAAGCCCCATCTTCGCCAACAGCCAATGCAGCCAGCCGCTCTCGCCATAAAGCGCGACGATGGCGAAGACGGCGACGATCGCCGGCATCACCATGGGCAGGCCGAAAAGCCTGAGCAGCAGCGTTCTACCGGGAAACCGCCCGCGCCGCGCCAGAGCGCGCGCCACCGGAAGAGCAAGTGCCACCGATATCAGGGCCGACAGCGCCGCCTGCAATGTGGTGAACAGCAGCACATGGCGCAGATAGAGGTCGGCGAAGATATTGGCGATATCGGGCGGCGCGGCGGCGATGAGAGCCGCCAAGGCCCCACCCAACAGCAACAGCAGAAATAACGCAACGGCAACGCCGGGCATATCGTTCAGCCAAACGCGAAGAACGAAGCTGGGCGCTATTCGCTCATCGCCGCGAGCCATTCGTCGACCCAGGCCTTGCGATGGGCGGCCACATCCTCTGGCGCGATCATGAGGCTTTTCTTGGGCAGCGAGGGGAAGGCCGAGGGCAGGCCGCCCGTGACCGGCGTCACCGGGAACATCCAGTTCGTCGTCGGTATGACGTTCTGGAACTTCGATGACACCATGAAGGCGAGAAACTTATGGGCCAATTCCGGATGGGGCGCATGAGCCGTCACGCCGGCGACCTCGACCTGCAGATACTGCCCCTCGGGAAAATCGGCGGCGGCGTATTGAGTCTTCTTCTCCTCGATGATGTGATAGGCGGGCGAGGTGGTATAGCTCAACACCAACGGCGCCTCGCCCTTGAGGAACAGGCCATAGGCCTCGTCCCAGCTTTTCGACACCGTCAGGATGCGCGGCTTCAATTTGCGCCAGACAGCCGGCGCCTGGTCGCCATAGACCTGCTTGATCCAAAGCAGAAGCCCCAATCCCGGGGTGCTGCTGCGCGGATCCTCGATCAGGATCTTGTCGCTGGTACTGCCCCCGACGAGATCGGCCAGGCTGCGCGGCGGGTTTTTCACCTTCGTGCTGTCATAGACGAAGGCGAAATAACCGAAGTCGTAGGGGACGAAATCGGCGTCACGCCAGGCGAAAGGCAGTCGCAAGGCGCCGAGGTCCATTCCATGGGGCGCGAACAGCCCCGTGGCGGCGGCTTCCGCGGTCAGGTTTGTATCGAGGCCCAACACCACATCGGCCGCGCTCGAGGCCCCTTCGAGGCGTAGCCGGCTGAGCAGCACGACGCCATCTTCCGTCGCGACGAAGTTCAGCTTGCAGGCGCATTCGGCCTCGAAGGCCTTCTTGATCGCCGGCCCCGGACCCCAGTCGGAGACGAAGGAACTGTATGTGTAGACGGTCAAAACCGGCGGGTCGCCCGCTTGGGCGTCAGCCGATGCCAAACCGATGATTGAAAATAGAATAATTGCGAAAAATCGCTGCATGCTCATTTCCCTCCGCCGGCATTATCCGGATCAGGTTCCTCGGGTTGACGCGGTAAACCGCGCCTCTCAGCCTGCCATGGGCACCCCGTTGAGAGAGCGTCAGTATAGGACGGCTGGCCGGCGATTCAAGCGGCCTCGATGTGACCTGCTAAATCGGCGGCGCCGAGATCGGCTTGCACCCGCAGGGTAAGGCGTTCCACGAGATCGGCGATCTCGGCGGGACCGTTGCCGTCGGCAAGCTGAACCACGCCCCAGGCGGCGGCCAAAAGCCGCAGCATGATCTTGTAGAGATGCAAACGGCTGGCCCAGACGCGTTCCGCGTTGCCGAAATAGGCGGCCAGCATTTTCACATCTTGGCCCGCATCGAATTCACCCTCGATGGAGAGCCCGGCCAGATCCCAGAGGGGCTCGCACATTGCCGAATATTCCCAATCGACCAGGTAGCGCTGGCGGCCCGCGACGATGAAGTTATGGGGTGCTGGATCGATATGGCAGGGCCGCGCCGGCCCCCAGCCGCTTTCCAGGATCGGCCGAAGCTTTTCACCCTCGCGGCGAAGAAGCGTCAACGCGGGTGCCGACGCCAATCCCAGATATTCGTCGAGCTTGGGATAGAGCCGCATTTGCCCTCGAAAAGCCAAGCCGCTGTGGTGAAGCCGCCGCAGCAAGGCGACGGTTACCGATAGTTCTCCATTCCGGCGCAACCGCGCCGGCGATAGCGGTTCGGCGCCGCCGACGAAGCGGCTCAGCATCACGCCGCGGCGCGGATCGGCAAAGACGATCTCCGGCGACAGGCCGATGGCCGCGGCTGCCCGGGCGTTTGCCGCCTCGGCCCTGCGATCGATATAGCGCTCCGTCCCCCGCCCCGGCAGGCGCAAGACGAAGGCCTCGTCCTCGCGCGCGATGCGAAAGGTGCGGTTGGTGAAGCTGGGGAGCGATGAAACGGCCCATTCGCCCCTGCCATCTGCTAGGATCGGAATGCGTCCAATGGCCGCTTGGGCGCCCTCCTCATGGGGAACGATCTTTTGTTCGACCGGCGTCACGGTTCAGGCCACCTGTTTCTTGGAACTCGGCCGAATAGGATCCATCCCATGGCCCATTATCACGCCGTCGTCTGGCTCGACCACCACGAAGCCAAGGTCTTTCACTTCAGCTACGACGACGTGGAAGGCCTGCGCGTGATGCCGGCGAAGCCCAATGTGCATCTGCATCACCACCATGGCGCGATCACCGACGGCCGTGCCAAGGAGGACCAGCACTACTACCACAACGTGGCGGCGGCTATCGCCGACGCGGGCGAAGTGCTGATTTGCGGGCCCGGTCTGGCAAAGAAAGAACTGGTGAAACATATCGAACATCACGACCCGGCTTTGCGCCAGAAGCTGGCCGGGGTCGAGACCGTCGATCACCCCAGCGACAAGCAACTCGTTGCCCATGCCCGAAGGTATTTCCTGGCCACGGACAGGAAGAAACCGCAACGCGGCTGAGCCTGCGTTATTCGCCGCCAGCGACGAATTTGATCGCCTGCCGCATGGTGCGCCGGACGTGCCGGCGGCGAAGCGGCGAATTCAAGAAACGGTTGACGCCGGCGGCAAGAACCGTGGCGGCTTCGTCGGCCGGGCCTTCGGCGATTTCGGCGCGCGCGGCCAGCGTGGTCTTCAACAGATGGACTGCCACGATGTTTTCCTCGCGGCCGTGATCGAACAAACCATCGACCGCCTTGGCAAAAAAGCCGGACGGATCGGTAATGAACCAGCGATCGAGCGACACCGCCGGGTCGACGAAGCCGCTGTTGCGGCCGCTGAAGCAAGCCATTTGCAATAGCCCGCGCGGCCAGAGCTCGGGAAACTTCGTGCATTGCCGACGCACCGCATTGGCGAAGGTGACGCCGTGGGTCACGTCGAGCCAGCCGGCATTGTCGACGATGGGCTGATCGATCCGGGTTTGCAGCTTGAGGTCCAGCATCAGCAGGTTTCGCGCATTGGCGCCCAGCAGCGGCCGATAGAGCTGAAGCGGCGGCCCAGCCCCGCACTCCGCTGTCAGGGCCAAGGCGCGGCGCACGTTCATTCCATCGTAGTCGGAGATCGCCGGCGCTGATTTTCCACCGCCCCAGTCTGCGAGTGCTCCCGCGTAGTCGCGAAACTCGGGAATCAAATCCTCGCGCGTCGCATAGACGAAGGAGCGAACGAGAGAAAACAACAGTGGCGGTTCGACGGCCGCTCCCAGGCGCCGGATCAGATCGCCTGCCTTCGCGGTATAGATGAGCGAATGGCCGAAATCGGCATAGTGCTCCAGCGCTGCGCGGCTGAACGCCCGTTCGAGATCTGAAAAATGGAGTCCACTCGCCAATGCGCCGCGTAGGCGGGCGATGGCAGAGGATTCGTCTTCCGCTTCGATGGCGGCCAGGAATTCGTTTTCGTCCCAGGGGTGCTCGCCGGCGGCGAAGGGGTGCTCGGGCTGGCGCAGGCAATTCTCGGCGAGATGGGCCAGGCTCTCCAGCAGACAGATAAGCTGAGCCTCGCTATCGCCCTCGCGCTCCTCGTACAGCGCCAGCCAATCCGCCATGCCGGCATAGGCATGAGTCCAACCGTATTCGAGGCACTGCCATGACCCGCCGATTGCCGCACGCAAGGCCTCGCGGGGATCGCCGAGTTGGGCCAGCCGCGCCAGATCGCGCGCCAGGCGCTCGTAATCCTCATCTTCGAACGCGCCCTTGAGGCTGGCCACCACGCTCGCCCGGCGGATCTCGATGGGCGGTTCCGTCATGTCCAGCCACACACCGCCCTCGCGTACCTTCACCGGATATGTCCGCAGACCCTCGCCGCGGTCGAGATTGGCTCCGGTCTTGAGATCGAACTTCCAGTTGTGCCAGTTGCAGGTCAGCACGCAGCCTGCGCCCAGCGTCCCCTCGCGCAAGGGATAGCCTTCATGGGGGCAGCGATTGTTGCAGGCGAAGACGCCATCGGGCGTCGAGAAAAGGGCGATCTGGCGACCTTCATGACGGAACAGCGCACGGCCATCGCGCTGCAAGCCTGCGAGGTCTATAGCCCTGATCCAATTGTTGTTTTTTCCAATTCCGTCGTCCATGACCGAAGTCTGGACCGGTCGGAATGTCAGGTCAACAGGCAGCGCCCGCCGATAGAGCCTCAGTTTGAATATTCGGCTCCGACCCCTTGATCAATTAACGACAGGCGTTTCACGATAGTGGCCGGCGCGAGGATTGCGCCTGGAGCAATGACGGCATTAGCTCCGACCTTGGTGCGATCACCAACTAGAGCCCCGAACTTTTCCGCACTCGTGTTAATCCATTTGCCCCTATGCAAGAATGAGATGGACGGATCGGCCCGCTCATTTCGGTAGTTCGCGATGATCAATCCGGCTTCGAGGTTGACCTCGCGATCGAGGATGCTGTCACCGACAAAATTGAAATGAGCAAGTTTTGATTCACCAAAGACGAACGAAGACTTTAGCTCAGCGCCAGGCCCAAGAATACAGTTCGCTTCCAGCCAGCAGCCGCCACGAGCGTATGCACCTGCTGCGATGAAGGAGCCTGGCCCGATGATTGCGGAACCCTTGATGATTGCCCCCTCCTCTATGGTCGAGGTCAAGTGGACCGCTACGTTGCCGCTCACGGTGTAGCCTTCGCCCAGTCGGTTCAGAAGCCGCTCGACAATTTCGGCTGCGCGAAGCGTCAACTCCCATGGCGCGCTATCGGAAAACTCGCCAAGCGCCGATGCTCGGAACCCGGCGATCTGTTCATCGATGACCCGCATTGCTAACTCCTACCGCTACAACCGTGATCGTGGCGGAGGCTGGTAGGGTCTGCAATCCTCCCCCATCGCAGACATTCAAACTGAGACACTACCCGCCCGCCGCCATCAGGGCTTCCGCTTCGGCCAGATCCTCGGGCCGGTTGGCATTGAAGAAAGGGTCGACGCGGTCGACGCCAAAATCGACAACGGCCAGGCGGTAACGTGCGGTCCAGCGGTCGACCTTGCGAGTGCCCTCCTCCGCCAGGGCGCGGCGCAGATCCTCGCGCAAAGCGACCGGCCAGAGACCGACCACGGGATGCTGCCGGCCGTTGCTGGCGGCGAGCGCGATATCGGCATCCTCAGCTGCCCGGGCGCTATGCAAACGCCGAGCGAGGTCGCGCGGCAGAAACGGCGCATCGCTGGGCACGGAAAGCAGCAGCGGGCACTCCGGTGCATGGATCGCCGCCCAATCGAGACCCGCCAGCACGCCCGCCAAGGGCCCGGCGAATCCGGCAATGCTGTCGGCGGCGACGGGAAGCCTGAATTGCGCAAAGCGCGCGGGATCGCCATTGACATTCAGCACCAGATGTCTCGTCTGGGGCGTCACGCGTTCGACGATATGGGCGAGGATCGGCCGGCCGGCGAGCAGCCGCAGGCATTTATCGCCGCCGCCCATTCGCCGCGCCAACCCGCCGGCCAGAAGCAGCCCGACTATGTCGCTCCGCGCCTGCGCCAGGGATTCCTTCGACGGTTTGGCTTCAGCTGGCATGGTTCGGCAAGGACACCTTGCCCCCCGCACCCGGCGTCGCCGGGGCAGTGTCCGTCGGTTCGGCTTCGAAGAAGAAATTCCGCATCGCGCAAATATGCGGCCCCGCCGAACACATCACAAGCCTGCCCGGCCCGCGCCAATTGGTTCGCGCCATCGCCTGTGATAGTTTCACCGTCAATGGTGGGTCCTAAAATTTGCATCATTGGCGCGGGTCCCAGCAGCATCGCCGCGGGCACATCCCTGCCTGAGGCAGGGTTGAGCGACATCGCGATTTTCGACAATGTCGCGCAGAAAATCGATGGGCTTATAGGTCCCGCCAGAGAAGATTTCGCGTGCTACGGGCATCGAGGGGGATTGTCGAAGCAGCGAAATGAGAATTTTTCCCCCGGGACGATCGATGTTGACCTGCCTGCCCCCAGTTCCCCATGGAACGAGCATAGCCCCCAGAGCGTCCGCGTCCAGCACTGTTGCTTGCCAGCCGCGCCCCTCGCCGCCAGTATCGAACATGCTCCTGCGCCAACTGGTTTATCTGCGCGCCCTTTCCCGCGAACGCCATTTCGGGCGAGCCGCCACCGCTTGCGGCGTCTCTCAACCGACCCTCTCGGCAGCGATCAAGCAACTCGAGACGGAATTCGCCGTGCCCATCGTGCAGCGGGGCCAGCGCTTCGAGGGCTTCACGCCTGAGGGAGCCCGCATCGTCGACTGGGCTCAGCGAATCCTGGCCGATTGCGACGGGCTGAACCAGGAAATCGGCCAGCTGCGCCAGGGTCTGGTGGGCCACCTGCGTATCGGCGCCATTCCCACAGCCCTATCCATGGTACCGCGGCTGACCACGCCATTTCATGCCCGCCACCCCAGTGTCGCCCTCAGTGTGCTCTCGCAAACCTCGCAGCAGATCCAGCGCGCCCTCGACAATTTCGAGATCGATATCGGGGTGACATATCTGGACAACGAGCCTCTGGCTAATGTCCAGACATTGCCCTTCTATCGCGAGCGCTATGTCTTGGTGACGCCAAGCGACAGCGCCGTCGGTCGTCACCGGAAGATCTCCTGGGCCGAGGCCGCCGAACTCCCCCTCTCTTTGCTGACGCCCGACATGCAGAATCGCCGAATCCTGAATGACTTATTCCGCCAGGTGTCCGCCAAACCGCATACCGTGATCGAGACGAACTCCGTAGCCACACTCTGGGCCCATTTGCGCCAGGGGGGGTGGTCGAGCGTCATGCCCCAAACATTTCTCGCCCTTTTCGGCGCCTTCGAGGGTTTGCGCGCCATCCCCCTCATCGACCCGGAAGCAAGCCACGTCATCGGCCTGACCATGGCCGATCGCGAACCCCTGTTACCGGTTACCCGGGAGATGCTTGAGATCGCCAAGACGGTCGGTCGCCAACTCGACCGGCATCTCGCCGTAACTTAGGGACCACCTAAAAATCGGGGCTCAATCGGGCCCGTATCCAATCCGCCATCGGCTCTCGATCGGTTGGTATACCCGAGGGGCAAATGCAACGGCCATTTTTTGCCCCGCCAGCGAACAAGTGTTCTTCCCGAACGATATGCCGGGACAGTAAGATGCGCCGCCATGCCGCCCGGAGTTTACCGCGTTTTCGCTTTCCTGCTGTCGTGTGCGGTGCTTTTGGAGGGTAGTCCGGCGGCAGACGCCTCGACATATCAGGAAACCCCCTCGCTTATGGCCGATGTGGCGGCAGGATCGCTGCCGCCGGTGGAAAAGCGTTTGCCGGCCGCGCCCCTTGTCGTCGACATGAAGGCGGAAGGCAAGCTGTCGGGCAAACCGGGCGGCACGCTTCGCATGCTGATCGGCCAGGGCGGCGATGCCCGCAGTCTGGTTCCCTTCGAATACTCGCGCCTCATCGTCTATGACCAACGGTATCGCTTGGTCGCGGATATCCTTGCCAGCTTCGACGTCCAGGACGGGCGGATATTCACCTTTCATCTGCGCCCCGGACATCGCTGGTCCGACGGCACGCCGTTCACCAGCGAGGACTTCCGGTATTTCTGGGAAGACATCGCCACCAATCCAGCCCTGACCCCGGACGGTTTGCCGCCGGCGCTGATCGTCAACGGCACGCCGCCGAAGGTGGACGTCGTCGACGAGACGACAATTCGCTACAGCTGGGCCTGGCCCAACCAAGCTTTCCTGCCGGCGCTCGCCGGGGCCGCGCCGCTCATCATCTTCCGGCCTGCCCATTATTTGAAACAGTTCAATCCGAAATACAGCAGCGCCAAGGTAATCAGCCGGCTGCTGGCCGACGCCAAAGTGGACGATTGGGTCGATTTGCATCGCCTTCGGGACGACCCGCTGTTTCTCAGCAACCCCGATATGCCGACACTGGCGCCCTGGATCAGCCTGTCCCGCCCCGGCAGCGAAGCCTTTGTGGCCGTGCGCAACCCCTACTACCATCGCGTCGACAAGGACGGCCGCCAGCTTCCCTATCTCGATCGCATCATGCTGATCCCCCAACTTAGGTCGGAGACCTTGTCCACCGTCATCTCCGGCAAAAGCGATCTGCAGGCGATCGGGTTGTCACTGGCCGATCTGCCGGCGCTGCGCGATGCCGCGGGCAAGGGCACCATCAAGCTTGATCTATGGCCGAGCGGCCGGGGGTCCCAGCTCGCCCTCTATCCCAATCTCAACGCCGCCGATCCCGTGTGGCAGAAGTTGATGCGCGATCTTCGGTTTCGCCGGGCGATCTCGCTGGCCATCGATCGGACGGCGATCAACCAGCAGGTTTATGCAGGCATGGCCAAGCCGCGTGCCAACACGCTGCTACCCGATTCGCCGCTGTTCGATCCCGACGCCCAACGCGTCTGGAGCGAATACGATCTTGCCCGCGCCCAGGAATTGCTCGACGAGATCGGCCTCAAACTCGACAACAAATACAAGATACGGCGCCTTCCCGACGGTCGGCTGCTGTCGCTGCTGGTAGCGACCCAGGGCACGGATCCTTCCGAAGTCGCCATACTGCGTCTTATACAGGAAAGCTGGCGCAAGATCGGCATCGAACTGATGATCGGCGCGCCCTTGCCCAGCCAATTTCACGTTCGTATCGCCGACGGCCGGACGGTCATGTCCATTGCCGAGGGATTGGCGGACGGGCTGGCTACGCCCCAGATGAATCCCTTCGAATTGGCCCCCTCAAGCGAATTGCAGCTGCAGTGGCCGCGCTGGGGGCTTTATGAGCAGAGCCGCGGCGCCAAAGGCGAAGCCATCGATTCGCCGGCGGCCCTCAAGCTCGTGGATCTCTGGAAGACTTGGCGCGACTCCCCGAAGGACGCCGACAAGGCCGCCGCTTGGCACCAAATGGTGAAAATCCATGCCGATCAGGTTTTCACCATCGGCCTCGTCGGCGAAGTCCCTCAGCCCGTGGCCGTCAACCCGCGCCTGCGCAACATTCCCGAGCGGGACTTCTATAACTGGGAGCCGGGCGCCTATTTCGGCCTTTATCGGCCGGACAGCTTCTGGCTCGACGACAAGCCCTAGGGTCCAGTACCCCCAACCATTGTGGGGGCGACAAGGCGGTCATTTCGACAACGCGCTCAATAAAGGCGTCCAGTACCCCCAACCATTGTGGGGGCGACAAGGCCCCATCGGGGCCTTATATTCCGCCGTATACAACCAATATGCCCGGCATGATCGATCCCTTCGGACGGACCATCAGTTATCTTCGTGTTTCGGTGACGGATCGCTGCGACTTCCGCTGTGTGTATTGCATGGCCGAAGACATGACCTTTCTGCCGAAGGCGGAAATCCTATCACTGGAAGAGTTGGACCGGCTGTGCAGCGCCTTCGTTCGCCAGGGCGTGCGCAAGCTGCGCCTGACCGGGGGCGAGCCGCTGGTGCGCAAGAACGTGATGAGCCTGGTGCGAAGCCTGTCGCGCCATCTGGACAGCGGGGCGCTGGACGATCTGACCTTGACAACCAACGGCAGTCAGCTCGTCCGCTATGCCGGCGAACTCGCCGCTTGCGGCGTGCGCCGGGTCAATGTCTCCATCGACACGCTGGACCCCCGGAAATTCACCACCATCACCCGCTGGGGCCGCCTGGACCAGGTGTTCGAGGGCCTGGCCGCAGCCAAAGCCGCCGGTCTGACGATCAAGATCAACGCCGTGGCGCTGAAAGGCGTCAACGAACAGGAATTCGACGGCTTGATCGAATGGTGCGGCAAGGAGGGATTCGATCTGACGCTGATCGAGGTCATGCCCATGGGCGATATCGGCGGCGAAAACCGGATCGACCAGTATCTGCCCCTTTCCCTGGTCCGCGCCCGGCTGGCGCAGCGCTGGACCCTGGAAGACATCGACTACCGCAGCGGCGGGCCGGCCCGATATGTGCGCATCGCCGAGACGGGCCGTCGGCTGGGGTTCATCACCCCGCTCACGCATAACTTCTGCGAGAGCTGCAACCGAGTGCGGCTCACCTGCACCGGCACCTTGTACATGTGCCTGGGCCAGGATGACGCGGCCGATCTGCGCCAGCCGCTGCGCGCCAGCCCCGACGATGATCTGCTCGATGAGGCGATCGCTGAAGCGATCTCTCGCAAGCCCAAGGGCCATGATTTCATCATCGACCGCCGGCATCAGTCGCCGGCCGTCGCCCGCCATATGAGCGTCACCGGCGGATAAGAGCGGCGGTTAAGGTCGATCTGGGGATCGCTACTCTATTTTGATCTGATGGGCAAAGGCGACGCCATCGGTGATGGTAAGTTGCTTGAAGCCGAGCAGTTTCAGGAAATCCAGGAACGTGGCGTATTCGGCGATGCTGTTCTGTTGAAAGAACTTGGTCGCGCGAGCCGAGGCCGTCAGCGTGGCCAACAATGCGCGCGCGCGATAGACAGTGCTGAGTTCGCCATCGCTCATGCCCACAATGATCAGCTTGTCGGCCTCGTCGCCCTTGGCGAAGAAGAGATAGCCCGCGGCATAGGGCTTGCTCTCGATTTCCTTGGCCAAGCCCGTGACGAAGCCAATGCGCCGGCTGCGGTCACTGTCAGGCAGCTGCGCGACTCGGGCTTGATAGGTCTCCGTCGATTTCGGCTTGGGGTAGTAATAGCCTGCCTGGGAATCGTCGGCGAAGGCGGGCCGCAATGTCGCCGTCGCGAGGACAAAGGCCAAAACCGCAAAAATCATCCGGCGCATTGCCGCGATCCTTCCCTGATTGTCGGTCGGGCAAGCTTGGATGCTCGCCCTGGCCTTGGCAAGCCGATATAGTCGCCGGCATGCTTGACGCCTGTCGACGCCCGACGAAATCCACCTTGACCATTGCCTTCCTCGCCGCCGACAGCCCCGAGGCGCGCCGCGCGTTGGGCCGGCTCGCCAAGCGCTATCCCCAGGTAGCGCCCAGTAAAGCCGACGTCATCGTGGCCCTGGGCGGCGACGGCATGATGCTGGAATCGCTGCATCGCTTCATGGGCCGCGGCACCCCGATTTACGGGATGAACTGCGGCACCATCGGGTTCCTCATGAACAAATACAACGAGGCGGACCTGCCGGCCCGCCTCGCGGCGGCGCAACTTGTGAAGCTTCACCCTTTGACAATGACCGCACGCACGCTTTCGGGCAAAACGGTGAAGGCACGCGCAATCAATGAAGTCGCATTGCTGCGCGAGACGCGCCAGACGGCGAAAATCGCCATCACCATAGATGGCGTGGTGCGCATGCCGGAATTGATTTGCGATGGCGTTCTGCTGTCCACGCCTGCCGGCAGCACCGCCTACAATCTGTCCGCCCATGGCCCGATTCTGCCGCTGGGCTCCGGCGTGCTGGCGTTGACCCCGATCAGCGCCTTCCGCCCGCGGCGCTGGCGCGGCGCCTTGTTGCCCCATTCGGCGAAGGTCCTGCTGGAAATTCGCGAAAGTGCCAAGCGGCCGGTCTCCGCCGTGGCCGATTCCCTCGAGGTACGCGATGTGAGAGAGGTGGCCGTGCATGAGGATCGAAGCGTATCACTGAAGCTTCTCTTCGATCCCGAGCACAATCTGGAAGAACGCATCCTGCAGGAGCAATTCGAGCCCTGACGGTTGAATAAGCGGCAAGCGCCGCCTCAAGTGTTCTCGCGCGCGAAGCCGACAATCGCCGTCATCAGCCGGCGCATATCGGCCTTCAAGTTTTTAAACCCTGCGGTTTTGGCGACCAGCGCCTCGTCCAGATAGAGGCGGCGATTGATTTCGATCTGCAGGCTGTGGCGCCCGCGCGCCGGATCGCTGTAGCGGGCGACCAGCTCGGCGCCCTTGAAGGGATCGTTCAGGCGAACGCTGTAACCCATGGCGATCAGACTGTCGCGCAGGAGAGCGGTGAACGCCGGCGCGCAGGCCGCGCCATCGAGATCGCCCAGCACGAAATCGGCCCGCGCCGAAGTGTTGCGGCCACGCCCCATCGCCTTCATCGAATGCCAATTGACGTGCCAGACCGCGCCGAAGCGCTCATGGGTCTGGTCCAGCATGGATTTCAGTTCGGCGTGGTAGGGCCGGTAGAAACCGGCTATCCGGCCTTCCACCTCGGCCACCGCCAGCGGCCGGTCGTAGATGGGCAGTTGCGGGCTCAGCAGACGGCGCAGCAGGCCGAGGCCGCGTTCGCTGCGTCTGCTGGGCTCGGCCCCGTGGGGCCAGGGTTCGGCCAGCAGGCTCTCGTCGATGTCCGCCTCGTGCCGGTTCGGATCGATATAGCTGCGTGGAAACAAGGCGGCCAGAAGCGAAATTCCTTCGCCCGGCGCATCGGCGATCAGATCGTCGACAAAGGCATCCTCGGCCCGGCGCAGGAGCTCAAAGGGCGCCGAATGCCCGAAGTCATCCGGGTAATCCCGGCCGCTATGGGGCGAATCGTACACCACCGGCGACGCCGCATCGACCGACGGATCGTGGCGCTCGAAAACACCGGGCCGATGAAGGCGCCCCATCGAACCAGCCCTTGCCAGTCTATCGCGAGAACGGATATCCATGGTCTAACACTGTCTCACAGTCCGTGGAGTTCGGCTTGTCCCAATCAATCGCCAGCCTCGAGATGATGCGCCGGCTGGTGGCAATGGATACGACCAGCCGCAACTCCAATCTGGGGATCATCGAATTCATCGGCGACTACCTGGCCAAGCTCGGTATCGGAAGCCGGCTGGTGCACGATGAGTCCGGCCGCAAGGCCAATCTCTACGCCACGCTAGGTCCCGCCGACAAGCCCGGCATCGCGCTTTCCGGCCATACCGACGTGGTGCCCATCGACGGCCAGGACTGGTCGAGCGATCCCTGGACCGTCGCCGAGCGCGACAAGCGCCTGTACGGCCGCGGCACCGCCGACATGAAAAGCTTTCTGGCGGTGGTGCTGACCAGCGTGCCGGAATTGCTGCGCCGAAAACTCAGCACGCCCATCCACCTTATTTTTTCCTATGACGAAGAAATCGGCTGCGTCGGCGTGCGCCGGTTGCTCGACGTGCTGCGCGACGCACCGGTCAGGCCGCTGGCCTGCATTATCGGCGAGCCGACTGAGATGAAGGTCATCGTCGGCCATAAGGGCAAGCTGAGCCTGCGCTGCCGGGTGCGGGGCCGCGAATGCCATTCCTCGCTCGCGCCCCAAGGGGTGAACGCGGTCGAATATGCCGCCGAGGTCATCGCCCATTTGCGTGCCATGGCCCGGCGCAGTGCAGCCGAGGGACCCTTCGACCAGGACTTCGACGTGGCCCATTCCACGGTCCATACCGGCACTGTCCAGGGCGGAACGGCGCTGAACATCGTGCCCAAGGACTGCAGTTTCGAATTCGAGTTCCGCCATGTGCCGGGCGTCGATCCGCAAGCCCTGCTGGCCGAGGTTCAGGGATTTGCCGAAACGAAACTTCTACCCCAGATGCAGGCCATCGATCCTTCGACGGGGTTCTCCTGGGAGCCCCTGTCCTCATTCCCTGGTCTCGATACGCCGGTCGACAGCGAGGTAGTGACCTTCGTCAAATCGTTGACCGGCGCCAACTCGGTCGGCAAGGTCGCCTTCGGCACCGAAGCCGGGTTGTTTCAGGAAACGGGCATACCGACCGTCATCTGCGGCCCCGGCAATATTGCCCAGGCCCATAAGCCCGACGAATATATCGAGATCGAACAGGTTGCCCTCTGCGAAGCCTTCATGGGCCGGCTGATGGACCGCCTTTGCAGCCGGCCGGCCTGAGGCCGGGCGCTGCGGTTGCGACGATTCGGCGCCCATTTATGTCGCGTTGACGCAATCGATCTTGAGACGAAACGATAGTGTAAGCGCGCATGAAGATTGGCCAGATGCGAATTGAGGATATCCTATCACGGGCGGCGGTCGAGGCCATTCAGCGCCCGACGGTGCAGGCCACGGGCTTGCCCGCCATCGCCTATACCAGCCCCGAGTTTCTGAAGCTGGAGCAGAATCTCCTGTTCGCCCCCGGTTGGATCTATGCCGGCCGGGCCGCCGAGCTTGCCCAGCCCGGCGATGGACGTCCGGTAGAGATCGCGGGAAAACCGTTGATCCTTCTCCGCAACCGCACCGGCGATATCAAGGCCTTCCACAACGTCTGTAGCCACCGCAACGCCTTGCTGGCGCGCGAGCCCTTTGGCGGAAGACCCACCATCACCTGCCCCTATCATTCCTGGACCTACGACCTCGATGGCCGTCTGATCCGAACACCCCATATCGGCGGCCAGGACGTCCACAAATGCGCGGGGATCGAGCCCTCCGAACTGGGCTTGCGGCCCGTGCGCATCGAGAGTTGGGCGGGACTTCTGTTCGTCAATCTGACCGGCGATGCGCCATCCCTGGTAAGTTGGATGAAACCGCTCACCGAGCGCTGGGGCGCTTACGACTTCAGCCAATTGCGCCATGGCGGCGGACGAAGCTATGAGCTCAACACCAACTGGAAACATGCCGTCGAAAACTACCTCGAGAGCTATCACCTGCCCTGGGTTCACCCGGGCTTGAACAGCTATTCCCGCATGTCCGATCACTATTGCTTCCTCGCCGGGACGGATGCCGGCGGCCAGGGCACGGAGGTTTATGCGCCCGGCAACAAGGATGGCCAAGCGCTCCCCGCCATGGCGCTGCCCAAAGCCCAGGTCAAGCGCGGCGAATATCCCGTGCTGTATCCCAATCTTTTGACGGGTGTGCAGTCCGATCATTTCTTCCTGATCGAAGTCATCCCCGTCTCGCCCGAGGTGACGCGGGAGCGTTTCGAGATTTTCTTTTTCGGCGATGCCGCCATGGACGATGCCCATCGCGCGATCCGCGATCAGACAATAGAGCGCTGGAACGATGTCTTCGTCGAGGATATCGACGTGGTCGGGCGCTTGCAGCAGGGCCATGCCTCGCCGGCCGCAACGGGCGGACGTTTCTCGCCGGCGCAGGATCAGCTCGTGCATCACTTCCAGCGCTGGGTGATCGAGCGCATGCTAGTCCGCGAGGCGCTGGCCAGCGCCGCGGAATAAGTGCAGGCGTGCAACGCTGCGCCCCAATTCTGCATTCCTGCTAACTCCGCATCAAGGAAAAATCACGACATTGCCACCACTCGGCCCGCGAGCCGCGTGGTTTGTGGAGCGCGAAGAAGCCGCCGCCGGTGGGGAGAAAAAACCTCTCCCTCGTGGTTGCGACTGGGTCGCAGAGTCACCGCCTCGCGGCCCCAACAGTATCGCCCCCACGGGCGGCAGCTTCTTCACCAGCCCGATCGCAGCGATCACCACGGTTGCAAGGAGGCGCGATGCTGCGTCACATCGCCCTGGTCGCCAGGACCAAGCATGTTTCCTTGGCCGAGGCGACGAGGGTCGCGGCGGCGCTGCAGAAGCAGGTGGCCCGCGATGCCGGCCCGATCTGGGGGCTGCAGGCCTCCATCTCCGCCTTTGCCACGCTCAAGGATGTGCCTATCGGCTATTGGCCGGTTCTGATCATGGATGACATTCACCACCCTGGCGCCGCAGGCGTCCATCCCGACAAGTACGGTCGGCCCTTCGCCCTTGTTGAATACGGTCCGACCTGGTCGCTGACGGTCAGTCATGAATGCCTGGAAATTCTCGTGGACCCGAGCGGCAACCGGCAATTCTTCGGCCCTTCGCCGGCCCCGGGGCAAGGCGAGGTGAGCTTCCTGGTCGAGGTCTGCGATCCCTCCGAGGGCGCGCAATTCGCCTACACCATCGACGGGGTATTGCTCTCCGATTTCTGCACGCCGAATTTCTTCGAGCACGCCGGCGCCGGCGCGCGCTACAGTTTCACCGGCGCCATCAAGCAGCCCCTCGAAGTTCTGAAGAACGGATATCTCAGCTGGTGCGAGCCGGTTTCCAAAAGCTGGTATCTGGAACAGTTTTTGGGCAGCAGTCCGAAATTCATCGACCTGGGATCGCCGAGCGCGGCATACCGCTGCATGCGGGAGTTCACCAATCGCGGCGAAGTGGATCACCGCCGATTGTCCCACGTCAGCGCTGCCTCGACGGTGATGCGTCACGCCGTGGCCCGGCGCCGGCAGCATGTCGATGCCTCGGCCGCTTTTGCCGAATTCCTGGACGAGGAGATTGCCGATCTCGGCCGACGCTTGGGCGGCGCTGCCGGCCGGCCCAGAAGCCGGCAGGATCAATTCATTGCTGACAGCAGGGCCGACAAATCGCCGAGGCGGGTGAGCGTCCGGGTGTTATCGCCATCGAAGACGAAAATCGAGAGGGCATCGGAGCCATAGTGGGCCGGGTCCTGGTTGACGCCCAGGTGCCGCGTCCCGACCCAGAGTTGCAGCACGACATAGCGGTTGAGGGAGGGCTTGCCGTCGGCGCCGTAGAACAGGGCCTGGCCCTCACTGCACAGGGTCACGTCGGCATTGTTGGGGGCATTGTTGCCTTGTGTTCCCGTACCGCTTGAGCTGCTGCCCGACGTGCCGCCCGTGCTGTCGTTACCTTGGGTTGTATCGGACTCGCTGCCCTCATCGCCGCATTCCGCCGTGGTCCATTCGATCTGTGCCCGCTTCCCGATCTGCGCGGCGAACCAATCGAGAAGGCCGGTGGCCGGCAAACGGGGATCGAACTGGCGAGCGGTCAATTTCTTGAGGACGCTATCGGCCTGGGCGTCATAAGGCGATTGCCCTGCGGGCGGGACCTGGGCACCAGAACTGGCAGGGTTGGACGATTGATCGGGCGAGGTTTTGGAGGCCCCGGCAGCCGGCGGTTCCCCGCCGCTTGGGGCCGGCGGCGCGGTACCTTGGGCCAAGGCCAAATCCGCCGAGCCCAGCAGCACAACAACGGCAAGAATGGTTCCACGCACGGCGGTCGCTTCCCAGGCCTCTGATTCGAAGTCTAGCCGAGGTTACGCCATTGGCGATAGCCTCGCTCGTGATCGTCGATGATCCCGCATGGCGACCGCCCTACAGCCTCGACAGGCCGGCCGAATGGCCGAGGTCAAAGGGACTTATCGCCCCCTATCTGTCCGATCGACTCCGCGATGGCACGGCCCTGACATATCTCGCTTTGGTTGAGGAGGCGCGCGGCGGCGCGTGCGCGCCATCGATCTGCTGCGCCAGGCCATCGATCCGGATTTTACCGGCGGCTTGAACAATCTCGGAAATACCTTCGTCCAGGCCGACTGGCCGCTGCCTTCGACGTCGATCGCGGTAAGGATTAGTTCTTACGGCTTGAGCCCTGCACCGGGGCCGGCGCGGCACGAGGGACGATCGGCGATGTCGCGGTGGGCACCTCGGAACTGTCGTCGAGGCTATAGATATCGGGACGGAACTGGGCAACCCCGTCGGCATCGACCCAGGCGGTCTGATAGGTCAGCATGATCGGCAGCGGATCGGCCAAAGGCGCGGAGATGGTGGTCGCCTTATGCACGACGTCGTCGATGCGGCTGCGCGGCCAATTATGGTCATTGCGCAACAGATATGCCGCCAAGTCGACGGGATGCTCGGTACGCACGCAGCCCGAGCTGAGCGAGCGAGCGGGGAGGCCAAACAGGGCTTGGACTGGCGTGCCGTGGACAAAGACAGCGTAATCGTTGGCAAAATCGAACTTCACGGGACCAAGCGCGTTTTCGGGGCCCGGATCCTGACGAAGGGCGAAGGGCATGTTGTTTGGACCATATCGAGTCCAGTCGATGGTGTCGGAATCGATCTCTCGGGCGCCGGCACCCCAGCCATCGTAGACGCGAATGTTGTGCGTGCGAAAAAATGTGGGATCGGCGCGCATTCGGTTGAGCTCGTCGATGCGGGCGATTTTCGCCGGCACCACCCAGATCGGGTTGAAATCGATGCGGCGAATCACGCTCTGCAGCAGCGGTGTAGGCCGGTCCTTGCGGCCGACGATGACCTTGTTGAAGAAGGTCACTTGGCCATGCTCGACCAGCGACAATTCCATGCCCGCGACGTTGATGTAAAGATAGCGCTCGCCCATGGCCCGGTTGAGTTTTCGGAAGCGCTGCAAATTGAGCAGGATCTGCCCCAGGCGTTGATCGGCCGGCACATTTAAAGCGGTGAGCGTTTGGGTGCCCACCTTCCCATCGGCGTCGAGGCCGTGACTCGATTGGAATTTGCGCAATGCCACGGCCAAGGCATCGTCGAATTTGTTGGGCTGGGGGCCAAGTGCCGCCAGTTCGCCGGTGGCAAGCAGGCGTTGGCCCAGGGCGGCCACCCGCGGATCCACCATGCCCTTTTCCAGCTTCGGCCCACTAGGAACTGTCAGCCAATTGCCCGCCGTCGCGTAGCGCCGATAGATCGGCAAGGCGCGCCGCAGGCGCCAATAATAGAAATTTGTCGGCAAATGATTGGCAATGAAGTCGCGAGCATCGCCCAGGCGCGCCGCTGCCAAAAGCGCCGGCGGCGCCAGATCACCTGAATCTTCGATACCCGCCAATAACGTGCCGCTCAGCAGCAATTCCAGCGCGGCAATTTCCTCCGGCGCCTTGGCTTGGCCATGCGCCGCGAGCGCGGCCAACTGCGGTTCGACCGTGTCCATGCCGGCGGCCTTGGCGGCCTGGAAGGCGTCAACCAGCGCAGCGCCGCGGGGGCCGAGCCCGCCGTCGTCCGTCCAAATCGGCGAGTAGCCGACGGCACCATAGCTGGCGTCGAGAAGCTGACCTGGCAGTTGCACGCCGGCCACGCTCAACCCATCGCCGGCACCCGTCAGCAATTTGGCCAATGCCGCAGCCACGGCGCTTGCTGGCGGGCGGGCCGGTTGGGCCGGCACGGCTATGGCCGGGCTCGAGGGCGGCGGCGCGGCGGCGCCCTTGTCGCTCGCAGCCCAAGCCGGCGAGAGAAAAAAACCGATGACAAGAAGCGCGCCGGCCAGGCTGGAACCTGCGGCCGCCAAGGCCGGATGATTCACCTTCCCGATGGCCGGCAAACGGATTCTAGCCTTTGAGCGCTAACTGCGAACGACGCCGACCGCTCCGGCTCATCCGCTCGGCATGGCGACCGGAGACATAGACCCAAAGAGGATTGCGTACCGGCAGGATCGGTCCGCCATGCCAATGGAAAACCAGCAGGCTGTGGCTGTCGACCGACAGACCCCGCATGAACACGCTCCCGGACTTATGTGGAGGAACATAAAGATAGAATTCGCCGGACTCGTCCCAATCGAACCAGTTCGACAGCGGCATTTCCGGATCGGTGTTGGCGGCAAACTCGACCGGCTTGCCCGAAAGACGGATACGGCCCACCTTGAAGATCTCGATCGGCCAGGAGCTATTGTTGACGACCCGCATCTCGAGTTGCGAGGGCTCGGGACGTTCAGCCGGCCAGGGCGTCAGCATCACCCGAGGACGTGGCAGGAAACGCGCCCAGGCAAGGACCGTGCTGAGCCCAGCGCCCCAAATGGCGAAGGCTGCTATCCAATCAGCGTTCATCTCACCTTCCCTAGAGCATTGCGAGAAACCAACGACACCTCCACGGGTGCAATCCCGAAAACCGTGTTGCCCAACCGCCAACCCCAAAGGGCCCCGAACCGGCAACCATGTTAGCGGATGGGCCGCAGAACAGGTAGTGCCAAGCGATACAGGCGATGCATGCCCCGGGGCCAGGCTCCATCAGTTGAGTTAGACCAAGATTCAGAGATCAGTTTGAACCAGACCGATCCGATCTTGGTCAGGTGCCGCTCCCTGCTATTGAACGGTCATGCGCTGGCTCGGCGGCGGTGGCATATGCAGATGATAGCCTGCGGGGCAATAGGCCGTGCCATCGGTTTTCCACAACATCGGCGGCGGCTTGGGGGTGAATCCGGAATCGCTGGCGCAATCGCATACCGCCGTCTCGCAGGCCACCGGTAGATTTAGCGTCTCGCTTTGCTGCGGCGCGCAAGCCGCCAGGAGAAGACTCAAGGCGATCAACCCAACCCAACCTGTGACGTTTCGCCCGGCCCCAGCTCCTTGCGAACGCGGCGCGATCGAGCCGACATCGAGCCCCAACACCCCTCTCTTCGTCAACATCGAACACCCTTTGACTTTCCCGATGACGCTTGAGCTTAACGGATGATGGCGAAGACAAATAGCGCGCAACGTACTGGCCATCGAGATCGAATTAACTGCATGATTGAGATAGCACGTGGCTCTCCAAAAGATTGTTCTCGTTGTAGCTCCCTACCCCAATGCATGAGTGTCGAAAGTTCTGGCTTCGAAACATCTTAACCAGTTGTCAACCAGCAAGAACAAATCGTAGTTTGGTGCTGCGAACGGGAGCGGTCGTTTTAATTCGCCATGCAGCAGGAAAGGCGAGCCGACGTGGGGGGAGCGAGGCGTCTGGCGATTGCGGGTGCGGTGTTTGCGCTGGCCATGGCCGGCGGATTGAATATATCGACGGCGCAAACCAAGCTCGCACCCTCGCCCACCGGCCAGACCCGTTACGTCATAGGTAAACCCTATCAATTCGACGGCGTCTGGTATCGACCAGCAGTGGACGACGGCTACGATCAAACCGGCGTGGCCTCCATCTATCCCGCGCGCTGGGCCGGCCTCGCTACGACCAGCGGCGAAGTCTATGACCAGAACGCCATCACGGCAGCGCATAAGACGCTGCCACTGCCTTCCATGGCGCGGGTCACTAATCTCGAGAACGGCAGATCCATCGTGCTACGGATCAACGATCGCGGACCTTTCGTCGACACCCAGATCATCGAGCTGTCGCCGGCGGCGGCGGAACTATTGGGAATACCGAACCAGGCCACAGCACGCGTTCGTGTCCAGATCATGGCCGCGGAAAGTGCGGCGCTTGCCGCCTCGCTGGGCGGCGATGCCGTCGGGCGCAGCGGTGGTACCGTCCCACCAGCCCCAGCCCCCGTCGTCAAGGTGACAAGCCTGCCGATGCTGACGGGCCCGGCCGTTCAAGCGCTGAAACCGGTGCTCGTACCCACGCCACCGACTCCGACCCTGGTCGCGCCGGTGGCCGCGCTGCCCCCTACGCAGGCGCCAGTGATTCCCCCGACTCTTGTCGCGCCCGAACCGGCGAAGCCAGTAGCAGCACTGCCCCCTACGCAGCCGCCAGTGATCCCCCCGACCCCTGTCGCCCCCGAACCGGCAAAGTCGGTGGCAGCGCTGCCCCCTACGCAGGCGCCAGTGATTCCCCCGACCCCCGCCGCCCCCGAACCGGCAAAGCCGGTGGCAGCGGTGCCCCCTACGCAGGCGCCAGTGATACCCCCGACCTCCGCCGCCCCCGAACCGGCAAAGCCGGTGGCAGCGCCGACCGTGACTCAGGCGCCATTGGTTCCCCTGACCCTGAAGGCGGCCCCCGCGACGGCAGTGTCGGTGAGGATTGTCAACACCGTCGCTCCAGCCGCGAGCACCCCGCCGCCGGTATCGCCACCCCCCGAACCGCCGGCCGCCGGATCGGGGGTAACGGCGAGCACCGGCACTGCGCCGTTGCCGCTGACCCCAGCGGCGGTAAAGGCCCTTCCCGTGGATCTGCCGGCACAGATTTTCATCCAAACCGGCGCCTTCAAGGCGCCCACTGAAGCCGAGCAACTGCGAATCAAACTCGCCGACATGGGCAAGACCAAGATCGTACCGACCCGGCTTGGCACAACCCAATTCAATGCCGTCCTATTGGGCCCCATATCTTCGATGGCGGAGGCTCATCGATTGCTGAAGCAGATTGCCGCCATGGGTTATCCCGACGCGGTGCTGATTATCGAATAGTCCATGGCTAACCCGCGGTCCCCGGAACGCAAGATTGCAGGTTGGAACGGAGGAGATTTGATCGTGGCGGCATCCTGCCGCGGAGGGCCTGATGATCATCGGACATGATCCAAGCGTCCTGAGCGGCGCGAAGGTACGACGTTTTGCCGAATATTGGCAGAGCTTGCGCACCGGCGACAGGCTGCCGTCGCGCCGCGACCTCGATCCCGCGGCTTTCGTCTTCTGCCTGCCCAATGTCCTGCTCATGGACCTGACGCATTCACCGTTGCGGGTTCGCTATCGCCTTGTGGGCACCGCGGTCGTGGCGATCTCGAAACTCGATTTCACGGGCCGCTATCTGGACGAGCTATCCTTTCCCAATCCGCATTTCGACTGGACGGCGGTCTACCGCAAACTGGTCGACGATCGGCAGCCGCTTTACGGTTCCGTGCCGCTGGAAAGCACCTTGGGCGAGCGCAGATACGATCTCGGCTTGTTCCCGCTCTCCGGCGATGGCGAGACCATCGAAAAGGCGATTGCCGTCGAAGACTATGACTCTGTCGGCGGATGGCTGGAATACGCCAATGTCGCCGACGCCCGCGTCACCGGCGAGAACGACCGGCGCTAGATGATTCCCAGCCCGGAGGCGGCGTTGGATATCCCCGATCTCAGCGGCCCCTTCAAGCTGACCAACAGCAACGTCAGCATTCACATCCGCGGCGGAACGCTCGGCGTCTACGTCCTTGGCCCGCTCGGCGCGGACGGATATTTGGCCGTGAAGTTCACCGGCCGAACGGATGCCGATCTGGCCAGGGGCTTGCGCCAGCACGCCGACAAGTACGACGCTTTCGGATTTGCCCGCGCCGGTTCGTCACAGGAGGCATTCGAGATGGAGTGCCGTCTCTTTCACCATTTCGAGCCGGTGGATAACGCAACCCACCCCGCTCGACCGCCCGAGAGCGATTGGAAATGCCCGATCTGCCAAACTCTCGACGAGATCGCTCGACGGGGTGAACCCGATTAGGCGAGTTGCTGCAGCGCCGCTCTCAACTCGGCACTGCCGAAGGGCTTATGCAACGTGCCCTTGACGTCGAGTTTATAGCCGTCGCCCAGCCGGAATCCGCTCTTCAGCAGTTCGGGATGAAATCCGCTCATGATGAGAATCTTTGCCTGGCAATTCTCGTCGGCGAGAATTCCGAGCAAGGCGATGCCGTCCACATCGGGCATGACCAGATCGAGCAGGATCGCAGTGGGACGGAACGAATCGTAGGCAGCGCGAAACTGCTCGTGATTGACAGCCAGGGCCACCGCGAAACCGGCATCTTCGGCCACTTGCTTGACGAAATCGCAGATCGCCGCCTCGTCGTCGACCACCAACAGGCGTTTGGGCATCGCGTCCTCTCTCCGCCCTTCTCGTCCCAATGTCACACCCTCGAGACTATCAATTGGCAAAAGCGAGATTTCAGCGCCATTCGCAAAGCGCCCTATTCACCGGCTAAGATTTGACCGACCAAAGCAAGGACCGTGGCCCGTGTGAACGGCTTGGCGAGAATGCCATTGGCGCCGATCCGCTTTGTCAGGCTGAGGTAATCGATCTTGCCGCTGCGTGCGCCAGCCGACATGGCGATGATCTTTGCCTTCGCATCAAATCCACGAAGCTCGAGGAAGGTTCTGACGCCGTCCTTGATCGGCATGACGATGTCGACAATGACCAGGTCAGGTTTTTTCTTGCGGTAAATCTCAACCGCCTCGGCACCGTCCTTGGCCCCCAGCGAGGTATAACCGGCGCTTTCCAGTATCTTGCGCAATGTGATGCGCACCAGTTTGTCGTCATCGGCAACTAAGATGGATGTCAACTGGCCAACCCTCACGCGATTAGCTGATTATCAATGCCGCAGTGGGATCGAAGGCGGGAAAGTACACCGTGAACGCGGTGCCCCGTCCGATCTCGCTTTCGACCTCGATCACGCCACTATGGGCGCTAACGATACCGTGAACCACGGATAATCCCATTCCCGTTCCGTCGCCGGTCTTTTTGGTCGTGAAGAAGGGTTCGAAGATGCGACGCTGCGTCTCCTCATCCATGCCGTGGCCAGTATCGCTGACCCGTATTCTGGCATAGCGGCCGGGCACCAGGCCGGGACGGGTCCGGCAGAACGACTCCGATAAATCGACTCCCGACACGGTTATCTCCAGGAAACCGCCCTTTAGCCCCATGGCCGCGGCGGCATTCGACATCAGGTTGATCAAGACCTGATGAATAAGCGCGGCATCGGCGGGAATCTCCGGCGTGCCCCTTTCCACCCTGAGTCGGATGTCGATGGTGGTGGGCAGCACCGGGCGCACGATCGACAAGACTTCGTCGATCAGCGGCTCGATCTTGATTTGCTGTCGATTGGGCGTATCGCGACGGCTGAAGGCCAGAATATTCTGGACCAGCAATCGCGCCCGCTCCGCGGCGGCCAGAACATTATTGAGGTTCGTCCGGTTCCTGCCGCGTTCCGGCAGCTTTTCGATAGTCAGCTCGGTCAGCCCGATGATGGGCACCAGCAAATTGTTCAGCTCATGGGCGATTCCGCCGGCCAGGGTCCCGATCGACTGCAGCTTCTGGGACTGCCGCAACTCCGCTTCGGCCCGCCGCCGGTCGGTTACTTCGGCAAAGGAGGAGACGACCGCGTGGCATTGGGGTTCGCCAGGGCGAAACATCGGCTGGGTGTTGATCGATATCCAGCTGGTGGAACCATCCGGCTTTCTGACGCCCATGATAACGTCGCGGCAGGGTTGGCCTGTCTCGAGAGTCTGCATCGCAGGATGGGCTTCGCCCGGAAACGGCGAGCCGTCTTCCCTGATCGCGCGCCAGCGCGGATCGAGAGAGGTGCGGCCCATGATCTGATCGGCCGTCAATCCCAAGATACGTTCGGCGCTTGCATTGGCGGCGCGAATGACGCCCTCGCGATCTTGCAGAACGACACCGTCGGCCAGCGCGGCCACCACCGAGCGATGCCGTTCCTCGCTCTCACGCAGTTCGTCCTCGACGCGTTTCTGTTCGCTGACGTCTTGTACCGTCCCGAAATAGACCTCGGCCGATCCCGCCCGGCCTGGTTTGATTTCGGCAATCTCGTGAATATGCCGCACCTCGCCGTCCGGACGCACGATGCGATATTCCAGATCGATCTGGCGCCCCTCGACCTCCGCGGCGCCGCGGGTAGCAATGAGGCGCGCACGGTCGTCGGGATGAAGAAGGGGATCGACGTAGTCCCCGACCTTTAGGGGCAGATCAATCGGCAGACCCATGATCTCGAAGAACTGGTCGCTCAGCTGAAGATAGCGATTTTCCACTTTGGACCACCGGTAGTGGGCAAGCTTCGCCAGCTTGGCCGCTTGGTCGAGGGCCGCCTGGCTTTGGCGCAATTCGTCCTCACGCTCCTTCAGGTCGGTGATGTCCTGGATCGTTCCGAACCAGGTATCGGGCGGCCCATCGGGATTGGGTTCGGCTTGATTGTAGTCCCTCAGATAGCGCATCGCCCCATCGGGCCGCCGGATGCGAAACTCGAGTTGGACCGCCAGCCCCCCGGCCTCGGCCGCCCGGTGGGCTTGCGAGACGCGGACCCGGTCATCGGGGTGAAGGAAGGGCTCGATACCCGGCAGATCGCCGGCGGCCCGGACCGGCGGCATACCCAGGATCGCCCGATATTCCTCGTTGTAGCTGATCAGCTTCTGTTGCGATTTTGACCATCGGTAATAACCCAGCCGTGCCAATTTCTGCGCCTGCACCAGGGCTGCTTCGCTTTGGCGCTCGGCCGCTTCCAATTTTCGCCGGGCCGAAATGTCGCGCAGGATCGCGGCGAAGAGCAGCGCGCCACCGGTTCTGATCTTGGCAATGGAGGCTTCCGCCGGAAATTCCTCGCCCGATTTTCTCAGGCCCATGATCTCGCTTCGACCCTGCATGGATTGAGTGCGGGCGATCGAGACGGAGAACGCCTGCATATGCGCCTTATGGCTCTCCCGATAGCGCTCCGGCAGCAGGATATCCAACCCTTGGCCCACCACTTCGGCGGCACGCCAACCGAAGATCGATTCGGCGCCGCGGTTGAAACTGATGATGCGTTGAAGTTCATCGACGAAGACGATGGCGTCGACCGTTTCCTCGAGAATCGATTGAACGCCCAGAACATCGCTCAATTGAAAGATCAGCTCGCCGTTCGCACGCTGGACGCGAACCTGGATGGCGTTGGCATCGGAGCGGATATGAAAATAGCTATGGGGCCCCTGCCAGGTTTCCTGGGTGATTTGGTGCAAACGCTCGACCGCCAGCCGCTGTGGACGGCCGGGCCCGTAATCGCCACGTTCGGCAAAAAAGCTGAAGATCTCCTGGATCGGCCGGCCCCTGGTGAACATCTCGGGCGGTGCGCCGAACAGCTTCGGGCCCAGGCTGTTCCAAAAGCGCAGGCGGTAGCTCGAGTCGCAGGTGACGATCCCGATATCGAGGCTTTCGGTAATGTTTTGAAGCATTTCGCTCATAAATCGACCCGCTTCGGCGCCCCGCGTCCAGCGAAACAAAGATCGAACCGACATAGCATTGATTCGTCTGACAAATAACCTAAGGCGGGATGGGCCGGGGCAGCAAGGTCGTTCGCTGCAAGGCGGAGGAGGCGTTGTAGACTTTTACGAGATACGCAGTCACTTTACCCTCTTTGAGAGTAGACTTGGTGCGCCAGCTCTTGGTGCACCAGATCAGGCCACGCCTCGGTGATCGGGCTCTCGCGCTTGCCGGCGCTGCCATGAGCAGATCACGAGGCGCGCGTCCGCGGGCAAGCCGCGCGGGAAGGTTCGAGCGATTGCCGCCTTCGTGGATTCCGCCGGAGCATTGCGCCACACATAGAAGACTTTGGTGGCCGGCCGGCGTTCCTGCTCCAGCTTGGCCTGCTCCAGCCTGGCAAGACGCCTGTCGTGGCTGGCGTTCCAGAGCCGCGACCGCGGCCGTTCCGGCCCCGGCCTAGACGCCATGGCCCGGGGTCTCCGGTTCCAGCGCCCGCAAGCGCTTTTCCAGGTCAATCGTTTCCATGGCCCGACGCTTGGATTCCTTCATTCCGACCAGCGTTGCCCCTTCATCGAGGAGAAGCCTTCCGCATGCTACCTCCGGCCGGCGACCACCGGGGTTGCCCGACTGGCCCTTCTGGAAGAGCCGACCGGCCGGACCCTGGCTCTGCTTCTGCAGGGAATCTGCAGTCATTCTCGTCTCCTTTGCCTCTGATGAAAGCGGGCGGCCCGCCTGCCTGCGGTAAAATCCGCTTGCACGCGCGGTGTCTTCGGCATCGAAGGGGTCAATCAACCCCGGTTCGTTTTAGGTTATACGCTAAAAGCGTATATGTCAAAGAATTCCCTCGGACCTGCCGGGCGTCAAGCCCGCAACCAATCTTACGTATTATACGTTAATACTCCGTCCCTTACCCGCAAGGACATTGCTGGTTCGAGTCGGCGCCTGCGCGGCGGCGCTCGCCCTGATGGTAGAGCTGATCCGGCGCCATGTGCTGGCGGCCGGCCGCATCCACGGCAACGAAACGACGGTGCCGGTCCCTGGCCGAGAACAAGACGGTTGCCGGCCGGCTGTGGACCTACCTGCGCGACGACCAGCCGTTCGGCTGACCGCGTAGAGGCCGACGAACAATGCCTCGCCGGGCTTCATTTCGATGGTCGAGAGCAAGTAGTTCAGATCCATGGGCACGTCCGGCAAATGGAATGATTTCTCATCATCATGGTCGTCTCACTCTGATTCCTCAGTGTCGGTTTCCTTCGTCACATCGGGACTAAATCGAATCCTGACTATCTTACCGTCGCCGATCGTGACTCGCCGGGCGAACGTCGCCTTTAAGACTGCCTTCCACGGGTCGTTCGAAGGGTGATCCTCGACCTCAATCGGCACGGCGTGGCCCGACGGGTACTTCGTAAATTCGATCCGGCGAAAGAGCGACTCTGGCACCACATATGAACAGGATTGCTCAACTCGTCCTCGAATAACGGGTATGTCGTTGAGGTGAAGTTCATACGCCGGCCCCATATCTGCCGAAGCCCGCGCAACCATATTGGTTTTTTGCCGCTGCGACTCATGCCCGCTCACGGCAAAATCGGGATCATTGGAGGGAGCAATGGGGGAAGCTGGATTCCCTGATGGAGGAATTTGCGGAAGGTATGCGCCGCGCGACGCCGGAACAAAGACACGCAGCAGCAAGAATCAGCAATGTTAGCCCGCCCGCCGGCCCCACACATACTCATGAGGAAGTAAAAGCGCTACGAGAGAACCCGCTACAGCACATGCTTCCGTCGATGGTTTCTACCACGGCAAAACTCCTCGCCCCGCTCAAGATGAGCATTCTGTGCCCAAACGATTTTATCGGTTTCATAACGTCAGACGCGCCGTGCCTCTGGCACGATCCGGTCGCCTACTCCAACACCCCAGTCGGCAACGTCACTTGACATGTTTTGCCCGCCACCCACCTGGAGTGGTGCCGGTCCAGCGCTTGAAAGCGTGGCTGAAGGCGCTGACCTCGGAGTAGCCGAGGAGGAACGTGATCTGCGACGGGGTTAGGCTGGCATCCTTGAGATAATTCTGCGCGAGGTCGGAGCGAAGCCGATCCAGGATTTCGGCGAATGTCGCGCCGGACTCGTTTAGCCGCCGAGCGAGCGTGCGCACGCTCATGCCAAGTTCATGCGCGACATTGCGGGTTTCCGCCTCACCGCGGGATAGCAAGCGCATGACGATCCGCTCAACCTGATGTTGCAACTCCGGTGAGCTCCCTTCGCGATCGGCAAGAATTTCGTCGCAGTAGTTGGTCAGTATGCCCAATAAGCGGTCATCGGCCGTCGCTATCGGAAGCGCAAGTTGACGACGGGAAAAGGTCACAGAATTTTGCTTTGCCGCGAATTGCACGGGACAACCGAAGAAGCGCTCGAACTTTGCGATCTCACGATTGCGGGGGTGAGCAAAGCTGACCCCGGCCGGTCGTATCCGTATGCCAGTTAGAAACCGAAGGCTTCGGACCAGATTCGCCATTCCGAACTCTGTCGCCTGTCGCAGGCCCTTCGCTTTCGGCTCAGAGAAATCGAATTCGATAATTGCCGTATCTCCCGTCATGTCCGATCTAACGTCCGCCGCTTCGTTCAAGACGTGGATGTAGCGCTCGAGGACGCTGAGTGCTTCGCCGAAAGTCTTGCTGCTCAACGCCGCGTAGACCAGGAGACCGCCATCTCGAGGATCGATCTCCTTCGCAGCTAGTTCCAGGCCGAAGCAGCCATTCTCTAAAGCGGTAGCGGCAAGGTCGAGAAGCTCCGCGTGCTGGCGAAAGGGTATTCGGGCGCTCTTCTGGTTCAGTAAGTATGGCTGGATGCCGGCCTTCTGAATTATTTTCTCAATTGGCAGCCCAGCGTCCCGCAGCCTCTCGGAAATCCGCCTCGCCCAGATCGAATCGACAGTCCGCACAGCGGCCATTGTTATCTCGCGCGACTGTTTCCAGCTAACACGCCTAACTAGCCAATTCAGTGGCGAAATCTCACACCAACGCAACCCGCGTGGCGCATCATATCAAGAAAATGGCCGTCCCTATCAACGACAATTCTTATGCCGCCGGGCATCTTTCCCACCGTGTGCAACGCAACTCTTCTTTCTCAAAAGGAAGACACCGCCGGTTCTTTCGCGAAACCCGTCCGGCTATCGCTGCGTCACTGACCTTGGTCGTGTTTAGCCTAGCTGTGCGCTGATGCACTCGATCCGGGACTACGCCGTCAAAGGGATTCCGCCGGAGTAGGAGACTCCGTGCGGCGGTGCAGGCGGCAGCGGTCGGGGGGCGCTGCCGCCTGCCTGTTATGTGGCCCCGCGATATGGAATTGTCGGCGAATGGGGCGCTGGGACAGTGCGTCTGACAAACGGGACCGAGGCAACATTCATGTTCGGGCGTGCGGCGGCTAACTTCTAAGTCCTCTACAGGCTGGGGTTGTGATGCCGACGGTACCTTACGGAAAGTCAGAAATTCGATGTCAATCGTCTGTACGCTAATCCCGTTGAATTGCCATCTGTGCGGTTCCGTGCTGGTCAGAGTGGTTGAAGCAGACCTTCAGGACAGAGCGATCTGTCCGATATCCTGGGCCGCTGGCGCATATCTAGATGCGGTTGCGGATACCACTTCTTTGAAACGTGGCACCCGGATAGAGCCGAACATCAGGCGACTTGCCGACCAGACCAGATTTGGCAGAGTTGCGGCGAGCCCTAGTGGGGAATCGCACGACCCCTAAACGGTATTGCCTTCCTGCTCCGATTGCTCTTCGAGAAGTTGTTCCAGCTTCGTTGCCGCTTCGTCGAATCGCGCCTCAAGCCACACGTTGACACCGCGAAGCCCGGCCACGACGTCACGCGCCCACTGAAGGTAGCGCTGCTTACGTTCCAAGGCCCAGTCGGCGGGTGGGCTGTTAGCGATGGATCGCAGATTAGAAGTTTTATCAGCGAGCTTTAGAAGCTTGGCTCGAGGTGACATATGCGAAGCATGTTCGATTTGGCGTCTTTTTCGCTCATCCTTGGGGAGTGTCTGGTCATCTGTAACCTCAGCGACAAGGCCAGCAATGTCGGCCCCAAATTGTTCTGTTAGCTCAGCCTGCGTGAGCCCAGTGTCCTCCACGGTGTCGTGGAGCACGGCAGCCGCTACTAATTCGGGATCACTTCCTTTTGTTGCTTCGGCTACTAACTCTGCCACTTCAGCAAGATGGTTCACATACGGCTCGGCCTTCTCGCCCTTCCGGCGTTGGTCCACATGTCGCTCGGCTGCGACACGCCACGCTCGTGCCAGAAGTATGATCTCGCTTGTCATATCACCGTTACCGTTCTGTTTTTTTCCGTTTCTTTACGGCTTGCCCAGCATCCGGCGCATCGGTCGGTTCTTGGCTCACGCGGCGACAGACCGCCTATTTGAAAACTGACCAAGCTTTCTTGAAGCTTTCGTCCATCGCCTTTCAAGCCTTGTCAGCACCCTCCCTCAGTTGGTCCCACGCATGATCTCCGGCCTTCTGAATTTCCGTCATCTGCTGCTGCACTACGTTACGCCAAAAGACCCAACCAAATCGGCAAAGGCCGCAAAATCCAAGTTGGATTGCGCGACGGCAACTGCCTACCACCGCTAGCTCAGCGGCCGCATGGGCAAGCGCTACCGAGAAGGGCGACTATCGTATGCTGGCGGGCATATCCAGACAAATATGTTGCCGAGCCCGGAGCAACTTCAGCCCCGATCTCAATCAACGTTCAAATTCGAATGTAAAGGCCCCCGTGCGCACGAGGCGTCAGCCGGGGGCCTTCTTGCGAAGTCTCGCTTCGCGCTCAGAAACGTAGTCCCGAGCTTTGTCTTGGACTTCTGGATCGGTCGCCGATGCCAAGCGGTTCGGCAACTCACAAACAGCCCGGTGGAGTCATCTGCTATTTCGTCTCCACAGAGGTTGCAGCCAAATAGACGTGTGATCGTTGCTGGATTTCGTCAAGGCCACCGGCAAAGTTATCCCCGGAAGATTCCATGCGGGCGAGTCACGATCTTCCGCAGTGGCGTTCGAGTTCGTCATACACGTCGCCAGCCATAGCAGAATGCGGCCCGTGCCGCCGGCGGAGCCAAAGACAACGACTTCCATCTGGTATTCCCCAGATAGCCTTTGGATCACTGCGGGTGACAGCAATCGGGACCTGGTAGCTTCAGCGAGACAAGCGGGTCAGCGATACTGACGCTCACCATTCCAGTCGGCCAAGCAAAGCCCCATCAATGGGAATTTCCTCTGGTCCAACCAACCCATCCTACCGTGCCGATCTAGCGGAAAGTCCGTCGCCACACGCGACGCGGCGGAACCAACCACCAAAGGGCAAGCGCATAGGCCCAGACGGCCAGGTAGATGCCGGTCCTCGCGCGCACGCGCGCGAGGCGTACCGCCGCAAACGCTAATTACTAATCGGCGCCGGCACTTAGCGATTGCAGGCTCGTGTATCGCTGTCGGTAAGAAGCCGTGGCAGCACCCTAGAGGGGTGGCGGGGGGACATAGCGCCGGGGCCGATCTTTGGAGGCGGTTCTGCGAGGTCATGGGGCCCCGTGTGCGGCATCGGGGTCCTGACCCACCCGGCTGGGGACATCAAAGCGCCAGCCCAGCGCGCGTTTCGCTACCCTGGCGCCGTCACGTCCTGCAGGCGGCCAGGTTGCGTCGTATACCCGGCCCGCCCGTGCCGTCTGGTGTGAAGCCCGCCGTCGCAGCCCGAGCGGCCGCGCTTGGGTACGCGTCATCCCTGGACGCGCGATGGTCCGCAGTGGCAGCACTTCCCGCGAGGGCACGGCATAGACGGGATGCAGCCTCCATTTCACGCTTATTAGGCGATTCCCAATTGGCGCATCCCTATGGCAGGCCGCCGATATACATTAGCGCTCACTGCCTACGCAGTGCCTAACCGACGGCGGTACTGGTGGAGCTGAAAGCCATGGGGCGTTGGCTGGATCAGCTGCGTTCGCTGGCTTGTTGAGTTCAAAGCCCTCTGGAAGGGGTTGGTAGAGCTTGCCGCATTTATCCAGGGCGGTGAGCTGCGTCTGCTGCGCAGCGAAATCTGGATACCAGATAATTCCATCCCCAAGCAGCCAGAGGCCGCTTACGACAACCCACAGTCGGAATATGCCCTTGCGGATATTCATATTCGCTTTTAGCGGGCTCAACGGGTTCGCTAGGTTGCTATCCTGCATGGGCTGGGCCGGAATGCCAATTCTGCGTTTA
>WNFP01000074.1_pt1 | contig 64483 bp, 61 predicted proteins | sample 5400201 | NCBI WGS metagenome assembly WNFP01 (sample SAMN13153355, study PRJNA577476) | soil metagenome | isolation source: 115 cm saprolite under Madrone tree | place: USA:California | collected 2016-06-14
GAAGACGGTGCGACCTTGGTTCATGAGCCATTGTCTGCCTCGTCGCGCTTCAAATCGCGGCAAGCCAGAAATGGCTTCAACTTATTGTGTGGCTACTACTTACAGTCTGCACCCAGTCTCTTAACCGGACAGTACTGGTGTGGCAATTTTCATTTAATCCTTATTCTGGCGGCGGTTCACAGGAACGGGCATTTCCACAAATGCATAGCTGCCTGGTTTTGCCCTGGCCACTGTGGCTGTGATTGCCATTGCATGCTCGCGTACGATTGGCCAGATATTCGAATCCCAGAACAACCAGTGCGATTTTTCGGCTACTGAGGTTTTGCTGATAGACGATATTTTGATCGGCGGTAATCACAACCTCGAAGCCAGCCGTTTCAGCGGTTTGGATTAACTCTCCGTTGCTGATGCGCTCCCAGCCATGGTCATCCGTGGTTTCAACCTGATGATCGGCCAGAAAATGGCGGACTCCGTATGGCACATTCTTATCGAAGAGGACGCGCAAGCTGGCTATGCCTTTCTGCGTAACTCAGCACACTGCGAATTGTCTCGGTTTCAATGCCGAATTGCTCCGCGATCTCCTCCACCGAAACCCCGTATTCGTAGTTGGCGATAATGTCGTCCACCGGCATGCGCGTATTGCGAATCGTGGCGCGTCCACCAACCCGCTGAGGGTCGGTCTCCGCCTGCGCGCATTCTGACCAGTCGATTCTGTGCGCGGCAGGCCGCAGCACGGCGATGGGCTGCTGATCGTGTTCAATCACTACTTCGCTGCCGGCGCGCACATGGGCGAGCAGGCCGGCGAAGTCGCGGGCCGCCTCGATATCAGAAACATGGATTACGGGCTTAGCCATGCTAACAGTATAAGTGAGTGAGCATTTCCCCGGCTATAAACGCACCCGGTACAGGCGCTCACGCGGTCGAGCGCTTATGCCTGTACCTCGGTCGTCCTGTGTATGCCCGCGAATCTTTACGCCTTCGGTTCTTCGCTCGTGCTTGTGATCGCCACCTTCGGCTCCTGTGGCTTCGGGTCGCCGTCTTTACATGCAATTCTTGAAGTTGCGGATTGCCGTCACCCAAACCTTTTCCCGATTCACCTGGTTTCGATGGGCCGAAGCGCAGTCAGCGAATCGTGGATTGCCCTGTCTGGCAACATCTCCTGGTAATGACAACACGGCATTGCTAACGGACTATGAATGAAGTGCATAGATTTTCAATAAATCTTCACATGTTCTTCATCACTTCCCCAGCCTGATCTATATATCATCGCGGATTCCAGTTGTCGTCGCCTTTTCACACCACACAGGAGAAATGCAATGGTTAGATCCACTCTTCGGGGAGTAATGTTGTTGTTGTTCGGACTGCTTCTTATGCACTCGGCTCTTCTGCCGGCCCAGTCAACCTACGGTGATATCAGTGGAACTGTCACCGACCCGACGGGGGCGCTCGTGCAGGGGGTCAGCATCAAGCTGACCAACCAGGAGACAAAGCATCAAAGCATGGCATCGAGCGATGTTGACGGCAACTTCCGCTTCGTGAATGTCAATGCCGGCCAGTACACGATTGAAGTAAGCGCGCCGTCACTGAGCATCGCGCATCAGGACTTTAGTCTTTTGGCCCGGCAAAGCGCCCGTCTGGATTTTCGTCTGGTAATCAGTGCCGCTTCCGAAGTAGTGGAAGTCACGGCCCAGCCCAGCCTGAGCGACCAGTTGACGATTTCCGATTCGAGATCTGGTGATCAAATCGATTCACTGGCGCTAAACTTCCGCGCCACCAACAATACAAGTCCCATCGGCGTAGCCAACCTGACGGCGGGCGTACAGCCAGACCGCAACGGCAATATTTCCGTGGCTGGCGGCCTGCCCTACTTCACTTCGTTCTCGATTGACGGAGTATCAACCACCAATGTGCGTTTCAACGGTCCCAACAAAGACCTGTTCCCTTCCGTTGAATCCATTGCCGAATTTAAGGTGAATACCGCCAACAACAACGCCGAGTTTGCCCAGCCCAGTGACATCACCGTGGTAAGCAAGAGCGGGACCAACGCCTTGCACGGCGGCGTTTACTGGTTTCACCAGAATGCCGCTTTGAATGCCAAAGACCCCTTCGCCAAAGTCAAGCCCAAGCTGGTGGCCAACGATTTCGGCGGATACGTGGGCGGCCCGGTATTCAAAGACAAGACATTCTTCTTTGCCGATTACGAAGGCACTCGCCGGCCGCAACAAGTCGTAGTGAACGAAATACTGCCTCCCACCCCCTGGCGCAACGGCGATTTTTCCAGCCTACTGCCCGCCGTACAACTGAAGAATCCCCTGAACGGGGCCATTATCCCCAACAATAATCTGGCTGCGGCGGGGTTGATCAACCCGGTTTCGCAAAAGATATTGTCCTCGCTGTTTGCTTCTCCCAATAATCCGGCCAATACCAATGTTGCCTCGCCTAACTTTCAGTCCAATGTGCCCGGCAACTTTACGGTAAACGGATTTGATGGACGCCTGGACCACATCTTCAATGAGAACCACAAAGTGTATGCCCGCTACACCTTTAAGAACGTAGACACGCTGGGAAACAACGGCGATCCGAACTACAACACCCAGCTGGGGTCTTTTGCCAACAATAGTCAATTGCGGAATCTGTCTGGTTCGTACAATTGGGTGATCAGTCCAACCATGGTGAATGAACTGCGTGGTGGATTCTCATTTGCCACCTTTGCGACTTCATATCCCCTGGCTGCACAAGGGGCTTCTCTGGAGCAGAGTTTTGGTTTCACCGGATTGCCCCCGGCGGCCAAATCCGGCGGTGTTCCTGATATCTCGATTCCCGGCTTCATTGATACCAATGCCGAAGGACGGCCTCGCACTATCGAAAACCATACATACGACGTGAGCGATACTTTCACATGGCTCCGGCATAAACACACTTTCAAATTTGGCTTTGAATACTGGCGGTATTCATTTAAGGATTTCCTGACCTTTACCAGCGGCGATGAATTTGGCGACTATACTTTCGGCGCTTTGAGCGGAAACTCCTTTGCCGATTTCCTGCTGGGGATTCCTGTCAACACTGATTTTGCGCAAAACGGCCCCAACACAAATCCATTTTCCAGCCAGTACTCGTGGTTTGCCCAGGACGAGTGGAAGGTCAACTCACGCCTCTCGGTGAATTATGGATTGCGCTACGATATCCGCCCACCCTTCGATGACGCTACCCATCAACTGGCCCAATTTGACCGCAATTTTCCTGGTGGGCGTGTGATCGTGCAGGACCAGACCGGATTGAATCTGGTTTCACCTTTCTTCAAGTCTTCGATTGGGAGCACACCCATTGTGCTGGCCCGGAATGCGGGGCTGCCCCACACGCTGCGCAACACATATTACGGCGATTGGGAGCCAAGGCTCGGCTTCTCCTGGCGTCCGACCAGCAGCAATAAAACAGTGGTGCGCAGCGCCATCGGCGTCTACTCCGTGCCGGTGCTTGGCTCAGTACTGTACTCACTGGCGGGTGTGGCCACCAGTAACTTTGAGAATTTCACCCAGAACATCTCTGGCGGTAAGGCAGCGCTGACATTTCCCAACGTGTTCCCCAACGGCGGAGGCCAACTGCCGGTTTGTCCACCGGCATGCCAGGGATACCGCCGGGCCAACAACGTGAATCTGAAAGACCCCAGGAATATCGAATGGAGTTTTTCAGTGGAACAGGATCTTGGCTGGCAGACAACCGGCCGCATTACTTACACCGGGTCCCACACCACGCAACTGATCTATAGCCCTGATCTCAACCAGGTGCAGCCCAACACCGTGGGTTATGCGGCGCTCACGGCAACCCCGGCCCTGCGCCAGCAAAACCTGAAGTTCCCCAACTTTAACGAAGTACTTACCCGCGACAATGGACCGAGCGCCAAGTATGAAGCTGTTGCCTTTGAATTGTCACGCCGCATCGTAAAAGGGATTGGCTTCCAGAACTCTTACACTTTGGCCTACAACCACTCCAACGCTCTGGGTTCTGCCCCCAGCAGCCTGATCGCGCAGGGAAGCGGCGGTGAAAACGGCCCCAACACTTTGAATATTTTCAACATCAACTCCGATTACGGCAATGTAATCTACACGCGCCGCCACCGCTTTGTGAATACGTTGTTCTATGATTTGCCTTTTGGCCGCGGCAGGCACTTTTTGCCCAATGCCAACGGACTGCTCAACAGTGTAGTTGGAGGATGGGGAGTCAACGGAATCACGCTGCTGCAGTCCGGCGCATTCCTTACGCCTACCTTTATTGGAACAGATCCATCCGGCACAAACCCCAATCAGCGCAGCGCCGGTAATTTTCAGCGTCCTGACTGCGTTGCGGGAGTTGACCCGAACGCCACGAACCCGCTCACCGGGCAATTTTTCAATCCTGCTGCCTTTTCCATACCGGGTAACAATATAGGCAGGTATGGGACTTGCGGCGTTGGAATTCTGCATGGTCCGGGTACGGTAACTTTCTCTGCTACGGTGGGCAAGCAGTTCCAGCTCAGTGAGCGCGTGGCGCTGAGATACGAAGCTGCCTTCGCCAATCTGTTTAATCATTTCAATCCGGATGTTCCCAATACTCTGGTGGGAAGCCCGGCAGTGAACCCGGCGTTTGGCAGGGTAACGGCTGTGCAGTCTGGCGAAGAAGCAGGGCCCAGAAATATCCAGATGAGTGTGCGAATTATTTTTTAAGGAATGATGCAGTCCGGCGGCGGAATGCCCTTTCGTCGCCGGACTGGCACACTGCGCAATCCTGTTTGCCTGCGGATATTTATATGAAAAACATTTCTTTCTTTTTCCTTCTTTTTGTACTCATTCATGCAGCCTGTGCGGCACAGCAGTCACGTCATCCCGTGGTGCTGATTTCTATTGATGGCTTGCGACCGGATTTTGTCTTTGAAGCCGACCATTATGGTCTGAAGGTCCCCAATTTGCGCCACTTGTTACAGCAGGGGAGTTATGCCAGTGGTGTCCATGGTGTTTTGCCGACGGTCACCTATCCCAGTCATACGACTCTGGTGACCGGCGTCTCTCCCGAGCGCCATGGAATCGAAGCCAACACCACATTTGATCCCCTCAACCGGAACTTCGAAGGCTGGTACTGGTATGCGGAAGACATCAAAGTCCCTGCTTTGTGGGATGTGGCCACCGATTCCGGCTTGACCGTGGCCAACGTTCACTGGCCAGTGACGGTTGGCGCCCGAATTACCTATAATCTGCCGCAACTTTGGCGGTCTGGCACCGAAGACGACCGCAAGCTTCTGCGAGCACTCGCAACTCCTGGGTTGCTGCCGTCACTCGAAGGTGAACTGGGTCCATATGCTGACGGTGAAAATGAGGCCATTGACGGTGACGAGAATCGTGGACGATTCGTCATACGCTTAATCCAGCAGCGGAAACCAAATCTGACCCTGGCTTATTTCACTGCGCTGGATACGACGGAGCACGCCAGTGGTCCTTTCAGCCGCGAGAGTCTGAGTGTTCTCGAGCGCATTGATGCCATCGTGGGAAAAGTCATTCAGGCAGCGCAGGAGACTTTCAAAGGCCAGGCCATTGTGGCCGTAGTATCCGATCACGGTTTTGTACAAACTAATCATGAAGTAAATCTGGTTGGAGCATTTCACGACGCAGGCTTGCTCAAAATTGACTCGAAAAACAGCGACAGGGTCAGTTCGTGGGATGCGTCCGTATGGCCGGCAGGAGCTTCTGCCGCTATCGTGCTGCGAGACCCATCCAATGCGGAAGTGCGCGAAAAAGTGAAGAACCTGTTAAACAGTTTGGCTGCCGACCCGGCGTACGGTATCGCGAAAGTGCTGGACAGGCAGGAAGCTCATCAGCTTGGCGGCTTTTCTACAGCGTCGTTTGTCGTAAGTTTACAGCCGGGATACAAGCTGGCCCGTGACTGGCGCGGCCCACTCGTCGCGGAAACACCAATCACGGGCATGCACGGATATCTGCCGTCTCTGCCCGAAATGCGCTCTGTGTTTTTTCTGACAGGGCCTGGAATTCCTGAAGGCAAACAGCTGGGAGAAATCGACATGCGCGATATCGCCCCTACTCTGGCGCATTTCCTTGGTGTATCTCTGAAAACGGCCGAGGGTAAGTCGCTGTTTTAGCCAGACAGCGCCACGTTCGTAACGATGGTGAAGGCCAACTGCTTCAGGGGCACCAGCGTACCTGTCACGGGCGCTCGCAAAACCAAGCCGCTGTGCCGGTACCCCAGCCGTTCTGTGTGCCCCCCGCGAGCTTTTACGCCTTCGGTTCTTCGCTCGTGCTTGCCTTCGGCTCCTGTGGCTTCGGGTTGTCGTCTTTCATGCCATTCTTGAAGTTGCGGATGCCGTCGCCCAGGCCTTTGCCCAGATCACCCAGTTTCGATGGACCGAAGAACAGCAAAGCGATAAACAAAATCACCAGCAAGTGCATTGGTTGTGCCAGACCTTCTAACATGTTGTTTCCTCCAGAGAATTAAAATTGAATTGCTTACTTATTTACAACCCCAAACTTTCCCGCGTTATTCCGTACGCCCGCCTTTTATCAGCGTCTGTCTGCATAAACCAGCAGCTACCGGGCCTTTACTCCCCCTCCTCGAACGAAAGCTCGGCCTCCGGCAGTTTGTCGCCCTCGCGCGCCACCCAAACATAGAGCGTCGGTAGCAGAAAGACGCTGATCACCATGGCGGAAATCAAACCGCCCACGATCACAGTGGCAAAGGGCCGCTGCGAATCCGAGCCAATGGCATGGGAGAGCGCCGCCGGCAGCAGGCCCAGCGTGGCCACCAGCATGGTCATCAGGATGGGGCGCAGCCGCAGCACGGCCCCCTCGATGGCGGAATCTTCAATCGAGTGTCCGCGCGCCCGCAGCTGGTTGATGTACTCCAGCATGATCACGCCGGTCTGCACCGAGACGCCAAACAACGCCAGAAAGCCCACTCCCGACGACACGCTGAAATGCGTGCCGGTAATGATCATGGCCAGCAGCCCGCCCAGCGGCGCCTGGGCCACATTGGCCAGAATCAGCAGCGACCACTTGAAGGAGCGGAACATGGTGTAGAGGATCATGAAAATCAAAAGAATGGTCAGCGGCACAATGATCAGCAGCCGCGCCGAGGCTCGCTTTTGGCTTTCATATTCGCCTTCCCAGTCGATGTGGTATCCGCGCGGAAGCTTTACCTGCGCATTCACTTTCTCAATGGCCTCTTCCACCGCGCCGCCCAGGTCGCGGTTGCGCACGCTGTACTTCACCGCCACGTAGCGCTGATTGCCCTCGCGATAAATTTCTGACGCACCTTCCCGCTCCTGAATTTTGCAAAGCTGGGCCAGCGACACGCGCTCTCCCGAAGGGGCCATCAGCCGGATGTTCTCAATCGCCTCTCGGGTATTGCGATATTGCGGAAGGTAGCGCAATACCAGATCGTAGCGCTGCTCGCCCTTGAGCACCTGCGTCACCGCGTTCCCGCCCACGGCGGTCTGGACTGCGTCCTGCACGTCGGCCACGTTGATTTGGTGGCGCGCCGCCTGCAGGCGGTCCACCTGGACTTCTATGTCAGGCTGGCCCAGAACGCGCAGCACGCCCAGGTCTTCAATTCCTTTCACCCGGCGCAGGACGCTCGAAATCTCATCCGCCTTTTGCTCCAGCACATCCAGATCATCGCCATAAATCTTGGTGGCCAGCTGACCTTTCACACCGCTGACCGCCTCTTCCATGTTGTCCGCGATGGGCTGCGAGAATCCCCAGAACACTCCCGGAATCTTCTCCAGCTCGCGGCTCATGGCCGCGATCAGCCGCTCTTTGTCTTCATGGAACACCGGCCTCCACTGCTCTTTCGGCTTCAGGCCCACGTAATATTCGGTGTTGAAAAAGCCGGTGGCGTCGGTGCCATCGTCCGGACGGCCCGTCTGGCTGGTGCATACCGAGGCTTCCGGAAAGGAGCACAAAATCACCCTCGCCTGGTTCATCACACGGACACTTTCACTCGGCCCGGTGCTGGGCGCAAGCGTGCCCCGCACCCACAGCGCGCCTTCGTCCAGATGAGGCAGGAATTCCGAACCGATCACTCCGCCCAGCGTAAGATACACGGCCACCATCAGCCCGAACACCACCGCGCCGATGGTGACGTAACGATGCTCAATCGCCCACTTCACTCCCGTGCGATAGTGCCGCCGCAGAAAATCGATGACCGGGTTGTGCCACTCGCGCGCGCCTTTGGGAAAGAAAAAGCCCGCCAGCACCGGGGCAATCAGCATGGAAAACAACTGTGCGCCGATCAGGGCAAACGCCACGGTCCAGGCCATGGGCCGGAAGAGCCGGCCTTCCACGCGCTGCAGCGTGAAGATCGGCAGGTACGCGGTAATGATGATGCCCATGGCGTAAAACACCGGGCGCTGCACCTCGTGCGCTGCCTCGCGTATGCGCTCGAGCGGTGTCCGGTGCTCGCGCTCCGGATGGCTCATGTGGCGAATAATGTTTTCCACCATCACCACCGTGCCGTCCACGACCATGCCAAAATCCAGCGCGCCCAGTGACAGCAGATTGGCGGGAATCCCCTTCAGCCGCAGACAGGTGGCGGCAAACAGCAGCGAAAAAGGAATAGTCAGGGCAACGATCAGCGCGCCGCGCGTATTGCCCAGAAACAAAAACAATACGATCACAACCAGGATGATGCCTTCCGTCAGGTTGTGCAGCACCGTATGCGTGGTGAAGCTCACCAGGTCGCTGCGGTCGATAAACGGAACAATCTTCACTCCCGCCGGCAGAATGCGCTCATTCATCTCCCGCACTTTGGCGTGGAGGTCGCGCAGCGTGGTGTCCGCATCGGCGCCCTTGCGCAGCAGCACAATGCCGGAAACCACGTCGCCGTTGTCCACGATCCTGCCATCTTCGCGGTGAATGGCGCGGGCAAACTGCCCCAGGCGGATCTTCGGCCCCTGCGCCACGGTGGCAATATCCTTCACTCGAAGCGGCGTGCCGCTTTTGGTCATCAGCACGGTGTTTTCAATATCGCCGACGCTCTTGACCAGCCCCACTTCCCGCACGTTGATCTGCTGCAGCCCGGCCTCGATAAAGCTGCCGCCCGCATTGGCGTTGTTGCTGACCAGTTGCTGCTCCACCTGGGCCAGGCTGAGGCCGTAAGAAATCAGCTTCGCCGGATCGATCCTCACCTGATACTCGCGCGTCGGCCCGCCAAAGCTGGCCACGTCCACCACGTTGGGCACCGACTTCAGGTTCTTCTCGACCACCCAGTCCTCAATCGACTTGAGCTCCATCACGTCGTAATTGGGATTAGTGCTCCGGAGCGAGAAAAAATAAATCTGTCCGACCGGACTCCAGTCCGTGCCCATCTGCGGCGTAACGCCCGTGGGCAGCGTGACCTGCGCCAGGCGCTCCAGCACTCTTTCCCGGTTCCACGCATTGTCCTCTTCATCGTCAAAGATCAGCTTGAGATCGGAGAGTCCAAAGAGCGAGAACGAGCGCAGGTGCGTGATGTGGGGAATTCCGTTCATCGACACTTCGAGCGGAATCGTCACCTGCTGCTCCACTTGCTCGGCGGAGATTCCCGGCCACTGCGTAATGATCTCAACGTAGTTGTTCGCCACGTCGGGATACGCCTCCACCGGAAGCTGATGGAACGACACCCCGCCCCACACAAACAGCAGCAGCGCCGCCCCCAGCACGAGCAGCCGGTTCTCCAGAGCAAAATCTACCAGTTTGCGGATCATCTATTGCTCCGTCGTATTCTGGAAAACAAGCGCATCCTGAATCACCTGTGTGCCGGGATTGAGACCGGAAAGAATCTCCTGCATATTTTCCGGAAGCATGTTCCCCACCACCACCTCAATGCGCCGAAACTTTCCCGCTCCCGCGGGCACGTAGACCCACTGCCGGTCGTGCAGGTGCAGAATGGCCGTGGCCGGCACAGCAGTATGCGTCTCCGTTTTGGCTCCGTGGAAAATCGCGGTTACAAACATGCCCACGCGCAGAAAGCCCGGATTTTCGAGCTCCAGCCGCACTTTTGCCGTGCGGATGGTGGGATCAAGAATGGGCGCGATGTTGGCGATCCTTCCTTTCAGCACCTTGTCCGGCCAGGCATTCAGGCGAAGGTCCGCGTAATCGCCCAAATGGATCTGCGAAAGATTGTTCTCGTACACATCGCAGATGATCCACACGCGCGACAAATCGGAAATCGTAAACGGATTCATCGGCGCGGAGAGTCCCTGCACACCCGAAGCATTAGTCACCTGCTGATCGGTAATCACACCGGAAGCCGGCGCATGAATATCGACAATGCCCGTCGGATGATCGAGCGTGGTACTGCCCAGCACGCGCAGGCGCTCGGTCGTGTTCTCCACATCTACCTTGGCCTTGTTCTCCACATCTTCAGCCGTCTGGTAGTCGTTCAGCGAGATCGCTCCTTTGTCATACAAAAGCCTGGCGCGATCGAACTGTATGCCAGCCAGTTTGTAGTCGGCCACGGCTTTGCGGTAGTCAGCGAACGCTCCGGCGATGTCCGCGCTCTGCACCCGCATGAGAATCTGGCCTTTTTTAACGCTGTCTCCGAGGCGCGCGCGAATCTCCACCACGCGGCCGCTGGCCGCCGAAATCACCGGCACGTTGCGCGTGATGTCCGGGCTCACCACGCCGGTAGCGCTCAGCTCCGGTGCGGACTTGTGCTCAATCGCGCTGGCCAGAACAAATTGCTCCGGATGAGCGGTGGCGACAATTCCCGTGTTCTCTTCCCGCTCCACATTGGCCGGAGGCGGCGCTTCCGCTCTGGGATCGGCTTTGCTGTCACTGCATCCGGTACAGGCCAGGCCCAGAGCCAGAAGTAGCGCGGGCAGCGCCAAAGAAAACTTAGCTGGTGTTTTGTATGTCATGGGATTACCTCCTGCCCCACCGCAAGATTTAGTTGGTTGGCCGCATTCAGCCACGCAGCCACCAGGTTTAAATAACTCACCTGAACGCTGCGGTAATCGGCCTGCGCATTCAGAAAATCGAGCAGAGACGCGCCTCCGTACTGGTAGGAAAACGCAATCGTCTCCCTCACCCGCGAGGCTTGTTGCAGATAGCGATCTTTGTACGGCTGCAGCAGCGTAGCCGTGCTGCTCACCGTGGCGTAGGCCGAATCGACGTCGCTCAGCACCTGCGCCCGCGCGCCCACTGTAAGTTTTTCGTTGCGGTCGATGTCCAGTTCCGTGCGCTTTTTCTCGCCCTGATTGCGGTCAAAAATACGCAATGGAATGCTGACACTGGCTCCAGCGGTCTGGTGGGCAAATGGATTATTGAAAGATGGGTTGTACGTGTACCACGCACCGAAAGTCGGATCGGCGGATCCGTTGGCCACCGCGAGTTCGTGGTCGGTCCTGGCTTTTTCGACGGCTTGCAGCGCGGCTTTCAAATCGGGCCGATTGTCCAGCGCGCTCTGGCGTACCTGGTCCAGCGGAACAATTTGCGGAGAAAAATCGAACGTCCCGGTGACGTTGAATTGCTCCACCGGTGTACGGTCATCGAGAAGCATCAGAAGCTGGATTTTTGCCGTGCGCAGATTCACTTCCGCGGTCTGCAAATCAGACTCATAGGTAACGCGCTGCAGTTCCAGCCGGTCGAGATCCACTTGCGCTATTGCTCCGGCCTTGTAGCGCTCGCGATTCACGTCCAGCAGATGGTCGTAATAAGCAATGTTTTCCCTGGCCAGATCAAGAACGGCTTTCTCCTGCAGCGTCTGAACAAAGGCCGCCCGCAGGGTAAAAATGAGGTTCCTCTGCAGGTCCGACTGGCCGGAAACCGCAATGCCCGTGGCTTTCTGCGCGCTTTCGAGGCGCAACTCCCGCTTGTGCTGCCGTTCGTGCAGGTAGCTGAAGTTAGGCTGATACTGCGTACCAGCCAGCGGCCTCCACACTCCCTGCGAAGGCGCGACCTGGGTTCCATCGGTCGATAAAGTCAGGCTCGGATTCGGGCGCAGGTACGCCGTGATCTCCTGTGCCCGAGATTCATCAATGGCGATCTTCCCCGCCTGCAGTGCGGGGTTGGCCTTCTCGAACCGTTGCCGGACCTCCTGCCACGTAAGCGGATGGTCCGGTTGTACCTGGGCGTTCAGCGGCCACAGGCACGCAAAGAACGCGACAAATACACATAGAGATTGTTTGCTCATAAGCTTCTGCGACCTGGAATTGTGAAAATCAGGAAACGAAAAAATCAGATGTACAACTATGCGAAGCAGAAAGAGGGAGGAGGACGACGGAAGAGATCGGCAGCAAAGATACCTAACAGCGGAAAAACGGATTTTTCCGCGCAGCGCGCCCACAGGAGGCGAGTGCCCTGGGACGGTAAAACAATGGCCCATGCCAGCAAAGCCGCAAGCATTTGAACCATTACCAAAAAATTCTTAAACTTGGTGGCTTCGAGGATTGCCGGGTCAGCATTGAGATCATCGCTGATGGAGATGACCGGAAACAGCAGAAACAGAACACACAGCATGGCGACCAGCACAACGCTCCGCGTGCGCCCCTCTGCTGGTTTTTTCAGGGATGGCCCAAAAAATACCAGCATCCCCAGGCACAGCGCCAGCCACGCGAGATTGAGTACCAGTTCCACGAATAATTCAAAGATAAAACAATCAACCCGCCGCCGGCAAATGGCGGGCGCTCAACCTATTTCTTTCCGGCAACTTCCAGGCGCGTATTGGCGCGAACCAGGGCGTCCTGGGCCTCGCTGTTTCCCGCAGGGCCAGCTTTGTGCAGCTCGGCTTCCGCCCGCTGTTTGGCCGCCTGCGCGCGCGTAACGTCGATCTCTTCCGCCCGCTCTGCCGTCTCCGCCAGAATCGTGACTTTGTGTGGCAGAACTTCGGCAAAGCCCCAGGCCACGGACAATCGCCTGGTTTGTGCGCCGCTGCGGTAGGCAATTTTTCCCACCGCCAGTTCCGTGATCAGCGGCGCGTGGCCGGGAAGAATTCCCAGGTAGCCGGAGCTGCCGGGAATCTGGATCTCGGAAGCGCTGTCGTTCACCACCAGCCGCTCCGGGGTCACGATTTCGAGTTGGATGGTATCGGCCATGATTTTTACGCTGCTGCGCTGGCCTTCATCTTCTCGGCTTCTTCCAGCACGTCCTCAATGGTGCCCTTCATGTAGAAGGCCTGCTCGGGAACATCATCGTGCTTGCCTTCAATGATGGCCTTGAAGCTGCGCACCGTGTCCGCGATCTTTACGTAAAGCCCCTTGCGTCCAGTAAACTGCTCGGCCACATGGAAGGGCTGCGAAAGGAACTTCTGCACTTTGCGGGCGCGTGTTACCGTGAGTTTGTCTTCTTCGCTCAGCTCTTCGATACCCAGAATGGCGATGATGTCCTGCAGGTCTTTATAGCGCTGCAGAATTCTCTTCACGCCCTGGGCCACATCATAGTGCTCCTGGCCGACGATGCGCGGATCGAGAATGCGCGAAGTCGAAGCCAGCGGATCGACAGCGGGATAAATTCCAATTTCGGTCAGCGGACGCGAGAGCACGGTGGTAGCATCCAGGTGAGCGAAGGTGGTTGCCGGGGCGGGATCGGTAAGATCGTCGGCGGGCACGTAAATCGCCTGCACCGAGGTCACGGAACCTTTCTTGGTGGAGGTAATGCGCTCCTGCAGTTCGCCCATTTCCGTGGCCAGGTTAGGCTGGTAACCCACGGCGGAGGGCATGCGGCCCAGCAGCGCGGACACTTCCGAACCTGCCTGAGTAAAGCGGAAGATGTTGTCGATGAACAGCAGGGTGTCCGAGCCTTCTTCATCGCGGAAATACTCAGCCACGGTGAGGCCGGTCAGCGCAACGCGCAGACGCGCTCCAGGCGGCTCGGTCATCTGTCCATAAACCAGCGCGGCCTTGGAGTTGGCGGGATCGCCGGGCGTGATCACGCCCGACTCAGTCATTTCCAGCCAGAGATCGTTGCCTTCGCGCGTACGCTCGCCAACGCCGGCAAACACGGAGTATCCGCCGTGCTGCTTGGCGACGTTGTTGATCAGCTCCTGAATCACAACCGTCTTGCCCACACCCGCGCCGCCGAACAGTCCAATTTTTCCGCCTTTTAAAAACGGCTGGATCAGATCGACCACTTTCACACCGGTCTCAAACATCTCCGCCCGCGTGGACTGCTCGTCAAACGCCGGCGCCTGACGGTGAATGGGAAGCCGCTTGGTGGCGGCAATCGGCCCCAACTGGTCCACGGGTTCGCCCACCACATTGATCACGCGCCCCAGCGTGCCCTTGCCCACGGGCACCGAGATCGGTCCGCCGAGATCCAGTGCGTTCATGCCGCGGACCATTCCGTCCGTGGCCTGCATGGCGACGCAGCGCACGCGCCCCTCGCCCAGGTGCTGCTGCACTTCAAGAATCACGCTGATGGGCTGCGGAACTTTGAATCCGTCACTCGTGACCTGTAATGCCTGATAAATAGGCGGAAGTGCCGCCTCGCCGAATTGGACGTCCACGGCCGGCCCTGCGATCTGTACTACCTTGCCGATGTTTTGAGTAGCCATAATCTTTTTCGATTTTCCTTTGGCCGCGCGTACTTACTGGGCTGCCGCGGCGCCGCTCACAATTTCAATGATTTCTTTGGTAATTTTGGCCTGACGGACGCGGTTCATGACCAGCGTCAGGTCGTCAATCATCTCGGAAGCATTGCTCGTGGCCGAGTCCATCGCGGTCATACGCGCCGCGTGCTCGGCGGCCTCTGATTCCAGCATGGCCCGAAACAACTGAATCGAGATAAATCTTGGCAGCAGTGCGTTGAAAAGTTTTTCCGGCGCCTGCTCATAAATGTAATCGACCTGGGACGCACCGAAACCGGCGGCCTTCTGGTCAATCGCGGAGGTGTCCGCGGGACGCACGCTTGCGCCTGTATGTTTGGCTGCTTCCAGCCTGCGCTTCAGCATCTCTTCGCTGGCTTCTTCCGTAAACTCGTGTACCGGCTCGCCCACTGTAGCGATGGGCAAAACATCATCCACCACCAGGCGTTGCGCGATGACCGACTTAAATTCGTTGTAGACCAGATAGACGGAATCGACCCGGCCATCGGTGTACAGCCGCACAACTTTTTCCGCAATCTCTCGCGCGCTCGCGAACTGCGTCCGATTCATCAGGCCGGCATACTCGCCGATGACCTGAATCGACCCTTTGCGCTGCTGGTCTGATTCGCCGGCCACAGGATAACGCCGACGGAAAAAGTCGCGCGCCTTGCGCCCTACGGCGAGAATGTCGATGTTCTTGCCGCTCTTCTCATTGAGGAAGCGCGAAGCTGCCTTGAGAATATTGGCATTGAACGGGCCTGCCAGCCCCTTCTCACCCGATACCACAATCAGCAGAGCGGTTTTTTCTTCCCGCCGGACGAGCAGCGGATGCCGCGCCTCGCCGGTGATCGGATCATAAATTTCCGCACGGCTCACCAGCGATTTGAGCACATTGGTAAGCATCTGCGCATAGGGACGCGCCGCCAGGGCCCGCTCCTGCGCCCGGCGCAGCTTGGCCGCCGAAACCATCTGCATGGCTTTCGTGATCTGCCGCGTGTTGCGGACGCTGCGAATCCGCCGCCGAATATCTAAAAGGTTTGCCATGTTCTGGTTGGCCTCTGGCTCCTGTGTTCCCGTTCCTTATGCTTTTCCCGCGACTGCCGGCTGACGCTCACTGACGAAACGCTGCTTGAATTCAGTCAGCGTCTTGTCCATCTCCGCCTTCAGAGCATCATCAATCGTTTTCTTCTCCATGATGGCCGCAAGCAACTTGGGATTCATGGAATCGACGTACTTAAAGAGTTCCGATTCAAACTCGCGAAGCTCTTCCACCGCCAGATCATCAAGATATTTGTTGGTTCCGGCGTAGATGATCAGAATCTGCTTACTGAACGGCAGTGGCTCATACTGGCCCTGCTTCAGGATTTCCACCAGACGCTTACCGCGATTCAGCTGGGCCTGCGTGGCCTTGTCCAGATCGGAGCCGAACTGCGCGAATGCCGCCAGTTCGCGAAACTGCGCCAGTTCCAGCTTGAGCGTACCCGCTACCTGACGCATGGCCTTGATCTGTGCCGCTCCACCCACGCGGCTCACGGAAAGTCCTACGTTCACTGCGGGCCGAATGCCAGAATTAAACAGATCGGTTTCAAGATAAATCTGACCATCGGTAATGGAAATTACATTGGTCGGAATGTATGCGGAAACGTCGCCGGCCTGGGTTTCAATGATGGGAAGCGCGGTGAGCGAACCCTTGCCCATTTTGTCGGACATCTTGGCGGCCCGCTCCAGCAGCCTTGAATGGAGATAAAAAACGTCTCCCGGATAAGCCTCGCGTCCCGGCGGACGGCGCAGCAGCAGCGAGATTTCACGATAAGCGGCAGCGTGCTTGGAAAGATCGTCGTAGATCACCAGGGCATGTCTTCCGCTGTCACGGAAATACTCACCGATGGCGCATGCCGCGTAAGGCGCCAGATAAAGCATAGGCGCAGGCTCGGAGGCCGAGGCCGACACCACGATGGTGTAATCCATCGCGCCGTAATCTTCGAGCGTCTTGACCACCTGCGCCACGGACGAACGCTTCTGTCCGATTGCGCAGTAGATACAAATCAGGTCATTGCCCTTGTTGTTGATGATGGTATCGAGCGCCACGGCGGTCTTGCCCGTCTGGCGGTCGCCGATGATCAACTCGCGCTGGCCGCGGCCAACAGGAATCATGGAGTCGATCGCCTTCAGACCAGTCGCCATAGGCTCGCGCACCGGCTGGCGGTCAATCACGCCCGGCGCAATACGCTCGATCTCAATGTACTTGCTGGCGGTGATGGGGCCCTTGTCATCAATGGGCTGGCCAAGCGCGTTCACCACGCGGCCAATCATGGCTTCACCTGTGGGTACAGAGATGATGCGGCCCGTACGCTTAACCTCGCCGCCTTCCTTAATCTCGGTATAGTCGCCCAGGACCACGGCGCCAACCTGATCTTCTTCCAGGTTCATGGCGATGCCCGCAATGCCGTGACCAAAATCGAGCAGCTCGCCGGCCATGACCTTGTCGAGACCATAAACACGGGCGATTCCATCGCCCAGAGAGATAATGGTGCCAACTTCGTCCACCGTGACCTTGGACTCGTAGTTCTCAATCTGCTCGCGTATAAGTTTGGTTATTTCGTCTGCTTTAATTTGGGCCATAAAACTCTGTCTCCAATCCGCAAACCCGATCCTGATTTGGCAATTGGGTAATTTGGTAATGGGGCAATCAAAAACTGCCGGCTATCGCTCACGATTACCCGATTACCAACTTACTCAATTACCAATCGTCCTCACTGGGCTATCTGTTCTTTAATCCTTCTCAGCTGCCCCTGCACCGAACCATCGTAAATTGTGCTGCCAATGCGCACCAGCGCGCCCCCCAGCAGGCTCTTATCGTGCAAGTAGGCGGCCTGAATGGTTTTTCCGGTCAACACGGCCAGCTGCCGCTCCAGCTGCTGCTTTTCCGCCGCAGCCAGCTCGCGGGCCGAACTCACCTTCGCTTCGGCGATTCCCAGCCGCTGATTCAGCTCATGCTGGAATTGCCGCGCAATCTCCTGAATCTGGCCAATCCTGCGCTGATCGATCAGCACGGCCACAAAGTTCCGCAGGAGCTTCGACGCGCCCAGCCGCGCAACAATTGCGTCCAGCAGTGCTATTTTTTTAACGTGCTCGACTGACGGATTCTGCCACACCGTACGCAGCTCGGAAGAAGCTTCCACCAGCGCCGCCACCGCATCCAGGGCGGCAACAGCCTGCACGGGATCACTTTTCAGGTCCACAATAACTTCGGCAAATGCGCGGGCGTACCGGCCTGCGACTGCGGCCATTAGTTTCCGTCCTTTCCGATTTGCGCGGTAAAGTCGCGCACGAGCATTTGATCGGCCCCTTGCGATATATCAATCTTCTTCTTTGCCAGCTCCACCGCCAGCTCGGCGGCATAAACCTTCAGCTCGCGCCGGGCCGCATTCGCCGCCACGCCAATTTCCTGCTCCGCGGACTGCACAATGCGCCGGCGCTCCTCCTCGGAAGAAACACGGATCCGCTCTTCTTCCGCCCGGGCGGCCTCATCGGCCTCGTGGCGCATGTGCTCAATCTCAACATCCAGCCGCGAAAGCCGGCCTTCCACTTCAGACAATCTCTGCCGGGCTTCTTCACTGGCCTTGCGCGCCTCTTCCATGCGCTTCTGAATGGCCTCATTTCGGCTCTTGAACATCGCAGGCAGGGCCTTGCGCGTCAGCAGCCAAAGGACAACCAGCACGGCGGCAAAGTTCACCCCAACCACAATCTGATACGCCCGGTCCACGCTTAGCCCGGTCTTGCGGGCAATAAACTGAACCGCAGGCGACCGCTTCAATTCGGCATCAGGGCCTTCTTCCGCTTTTGCACTCTGCGCTTCGCGCCTGAGCTCACTGGCAGCCGGCGGATTGCTACCGGCCCCCTGCGCGCAAGCAGTGGCGCGCAACGCTCCCGGCATGACCATTGCGGACAGCAGGACCACCAAACAGATTTTTTTGCGGAGTATCACGCTGTTACCGCCCTCCCACTGCCAACGCCGTCCTGAGGACGGAATCGATGATCTTGTCCGCGAGAGGCTGCGCCTGCTCCTGCAATACGGCCCTGGCTGCGGCCACGTCTTTCTCCAGTGCGGCGCGCGCGTTCACGATCATCACTTCGGCCTGGCTCCGGGCCTGGGCCAGCGCGGCATTGCGTTCGTCGATCATGCGCTGGCGGCGAGCTTCCTGCTGCTTGTATATCGCAGACCGGGCTTCGCGCACGCGCTGCTCGTACTCTGCCGTCCGGGCTTCAGCGCTGGAGATTGCCAGCTTTGCCTGGTCAATGGCGCCTTCCGTCCGGGTGTGCCGCTCGGCCAGCACCTGCTGCAGCCGGGTGTGCACAATCAACCGGTACGCCGACCACACGATCAGCAAAGCAATGATCGTGGGAACCGAGGAAAGCAGTAATTCGCCTAATTGTCTAAGTGTCTCGTCCATTGAATTGTTATGAAATGAAGCAGGCCGGGCGCGACCAGCAAACTATTAAAGCTAACATCGGCTTCCGGGAGTGTCAATGGAGATCAGAGAATCTTAATACGGATTACTGGTAAATAGTTGTATATTCAGCAACTTTCAGCGAAAAATCTTTCGCTAAACGCTTGACATGAAGATACGCGGGTCTAGAATAAAAGTATCACCTCCGATCCATTTCAGGATCGAATGGGCTTGTGGCCAGGGAAATAGTCACCGCTTCCTGGTCTCAGGCCCATTTAAATTTTTCAGGAAAATACTGGCAGACAAAACAGAGGCTTCCGCCTGTGTGAGCAATTGGCGTCATGCATCGTCGGGCCAGAAGAGGCTTGTCCGAGTGATGAGCAGCTAGATTTTAGCCACCGGCCGGGTCTTGCCCGGGCTGCTGCGGACGACGCGGGGCTTCACGGCAAACGGCCGCAGCGTGCGGGCCAGCGATTCCGGGGCATCCACATCCATTTGCACGCTGCTGTCACGATACGTGCGGCGAAGGACATGGGCCCGGGCTTCAATTTCAGCGAGAATTTTTCCTTCCGACTGCGGCACGCGGATGCGAAGGCGCTGCAGGGCGTCGATATCCAGGCGGGCGTCAATTGCAGCCAGCAATGCGTCGACGCCCAAACCTTTGGCGGAAGAAATATAGACGGTCGAGGCCCCAGGGCTAGTGACAAGCGAGCGCCGCTGGGCTTCCGGCAAAAGATCGATCTTATTCATCACGTGCAGCTGCGGAATCCCCTGAACGTCCAGCTCCCTGAGCACGTGTTCCACCTGCTGCTGCTGTTCGTGGGCCACCGGGCTGGTGATATCGGAGACGTGCAGCAAAAGCGCCGCGCGCTGCACCTCTTCCAGCGTGGCCCGGAATGCGCTCACCAGCGTGGTAGGCAGGCTGCGGATAAAGCCGACCGTGTCCGAGAGCAGCACTTTGCGCTTACTGGGCAGGGTGATGCCGCGAATCGTGGGATCGAGCGTGGCAAACATGCGCTCTGAAATCAGCACACCGGCCTGCGTGAGGGCATTGAATAATGTCGATTTGCCGGCATTCGTATAGCCCACCAAAGCAATGGTTGGCAGAGGTACCGATTCCCGGCGCTGCCGCTGATGGGCGCGAATGCGGCGCACCTCTTCCAGTTGCTCTTTAATGTGGCGGATGCGCCGGTAGATTTTGCGGCGGTCGGTTTCCAGCTGCGTTTCACCCGGACCGCGCGTGCCGATGCCGCCGCCGAGCTGCGACATTTCCACGCCTCGTCCGCTCAGCCGGGGCAGCAGATATTCGAGCTGCGCCAGCTCCACCTGCAACTGGCCTTCACGGCTGCGGGCGTGGCGGGCAAAAATATCGAGGATGAGCTGCGTGCGGTCGATCACCCGCGCATTCATCTCCGCCTCAATGTTGCGCTGCTGCGAAGGAGAAAGTTCGTGGTCGATCAGCACCAGATCGGCCTCGGCGGAAGCCGCCGCGGCGGCGATCTCCTGCAGCTTCCCCTTGCCGATGAGCGTGGCGGGATCCGGCCGGTCGCGGCGCTGAATAAATTCGCCCACCACCTCGGCCCCGGCGGAAGCAGCCAGTTCGCGGTATTCGGCCAGAGATTCTTCCACGCCGGACAAGGCGGCGTGGTCCTGTTCGGCAGTAACGCCAGCCGCGCTGCTGCGCGCCAGAGCGGCCTGAGGTGGCAAATTGATATCGTGATCGGAGCGTGACCGGTGACGAAACTCCACCGCGACCAGAAACGCGCGCTCCGCATGGTCACGGCCGGTGCTGATACCGGCCGGAGAGGGACCACGGGCGCGCTGCCTGGAAATAACCTAACCCTCCGATTTCACCACGCTGGATTCGGACTCCGTTCCAGAATGGGGACGCGATTCGGAATGATGCATACTTCTGGACATGACTACGGTAGAAATTGCGTGCTTAAAAATAAGTTGCTCCTGGTTGTTGGTTTCAAGGACCACGGAGTATTTGTCAAACGAGCGAATGCGGCCCGCAAGTTTCACACCGCTCAGGAGATAAATCGTGATCTGCATTTTTTCCTTGCGCGCGGTGTTAAGAAATGAATCCTGGATGTTCTGTGCCGGCTTATTTTCCATTTGCCGATCACGCTCCTCTTTATGTATGACGTGCATATAAACCCCAGTTCATGAAGCAGCCCCATTGTAGTCCCTGAACTCAGGAGCAATCAAAACACGCTCGTAACGTCCTCAAACCGAAGCAGGCTGGCCCGATAGTGGAACGCCTCACGCTCAAAGCGGCGTTGTTCGTCCGTTCCCCGCAGCGCGTGGCCGGCCATGGTGCACCATGCACAGCGAAATGCCGAGTAAGCGTGGAGAAAGCCGTTGATCCGTGCTCCGGGCGAGTCGCCGCTGAGCCTTTCGTAAGCTTCCAGAAAAGCCCGGCGCTGGGCCGGATTCATGCGCCACTCAATCATGGCTCCGGCCAGGTCCCAGGCAATATCAGTGATGCCTGGAAAAAAATGATCGTCGCCGTGAATACCGGAATCAGTCTTGAGTATTTCGCTGTTGGCAGTCATCATCCACTCATGCGGATGCATTTGGCCATCGGCAACGACCGGGCGCTCCAGTCTCAGGCTGATGCCGGGATTTGCCCCCAGTTCCCGCGCATTGTGCTGCGCCATAAACTCGAGCGCACGCAGATTATCGAGAGACGCAGCGAAAGCACTTGCGCGAAATGCACAATACGCAGCCAGGCGCTCAGTGACCGCGCAGGAAAGATCGTCTGAGCAAAGAGGACGTCCGAAAATCCAGGGATACGAGGCAAAGCCGCCGTTTTCCCGCCTCGGAAGCGGCGCGAATTTTGCGGCTGCAAGTTGCTCTTCCCTCACCCGTACCTGCTCTCCATAAGGCCCCAAACCCAGAAACTTGAGCAAAGTTTTGTCGCCCTTTCCGGAATCCACGAGATATTTGGGCCGTTCAAAGTTGGTCCAGGCGGCGGGCCACAGGGTTTCGTCCGGAATCAGCCAGCGCCGCCATTCTCCGCCACCGATAAATGTCGCCCCATCGTCCCGAACACTCTGTTGTATGGCTGGCGCCGCGACCCAGCGAAAGCCGCGGGCACGGCGGGGTGCATCTTCGGCGCACAACGCATCCAGGTCGGGCTGGTGGCTGCACACCAAAACAATATTTGCAGTCGGAACGCCGGTATTCACCAGAACTTCCGCCACCGAGAGAAACGATGACCCGCTCAATCCTGGGCCTTCGTCCACAATCAAAAAACTGGCGTTATGGCGCAGCCCGTCTATCACCAGCCGCAGTTGATCCTGGGAAAAGCTTGCCTGGCGATTGTAGGGATGCCCCGATGGCCGCACCGTGGTCCGTACTGTACTGACTCCGTGCCTGCGCGCGGCAGCGGCGGCTACGGCGCTGAGCGTAGTTCCAATGCTGCGGATACCAATGACAATAAGCTCCGGCGACAGCCTGCCGAGCAGGCTCCAAACTTCGGCAAAAGCCAGAGGATGCAGCGCGTAATAGGCAAACCCCTCCGCCGTGGAAATCTCCAACTCGTCCGGAACGGCTGCCTGGGCTAAAAGCCCGCAAAGCTGTTCTTGATGGATTTCACTGCCCTGTACCAGCGCTTCCGCCAGTTGGTCTGTGACCTTTTGCAAATGATGGATCGAATCGCCGCCGGCGTCCGCGACCGCACATTCCATTTCGCCCGCCAGAAGCAAGGGCGTGACAATCTGGTCAACCGAGGGATTGCTGCTTAGGGCGCGAATGGCCGAAAGCAGCGCGGACTTTTGCCGCGGACCATGCACCCGCCGCCGCTCGTCGCGAAACACCAGCAGGTTGGGGGAGCTAACAGGCTCTATGCCGCTCGAGGGCAAGGCTCCGCTCTGCTCAGAAGCCAGGGCTCTCTCCGTCGTCAAAGACACTGTGTCCTTTTAAAGACCGGGATCAGGCTGCGTGCTTTTTCCGGGCAGCACGCGGAGAGCGGGCGACGTCGCCTTCTTTGTCGATGAAATAAAGGAACTGATTATCGCGCTGCACCGCATGGGGAACCAGCACCTCGCTTTCGCCTTCTCCCGATTTTGATTTACGGCTGATATTGCCGTCGCCATCAATGAAGTAGAGGAACTTTTTGTAATCCCGTTCCAGACCCAGTTTTTTTACCTTCTCCGCCATAACCACTTGGAAGGCGTAAGCGTGGGTCTGGATGTCCCGATCTTTCTGATATGTTGCTTAGCGGGACCTGCGCCGGCGTTTGGCATGTGGAACTGATGGTCGCTGCTCACCAGGAACAACCACGCGGCGGACGAGTGGGGTATTAAACGTGTATTTCTGCTCGTGAATGGCGCCGCTATCGTCTTTGGAACGAATGGTAAAAGCCGGAACAGTGCCTTCCTTGCCCATGTTTTCGGTGGACACGACAGCGGGCAGCACGCCAAAAATACTATGGTCACGATAGGCAGTCTCGTAACGATGACGTTTTAGGTTCCAGCTGAATACGCGGACCTGATTAAAGTCGAAGGGCAACCCGTCCTTATTTTCAGTGAGCAGGACCAGGTATTCACCGTACTTCTGATCGCCATCCGGGATTTCATCCAGTTTGAGGAAGGCAACAATGCGCTGCCCTTCGGCATACTGGGCCACATCCACCGGGACATCGACGTAGAGCATGCGGCCCAGCACCCAGCCTGCACGTTTTTGCGCATCGCGGACCAGCCACCAGTCCTCAAGCACGGGCGCCTCAGGCTTTTTTGCCGGTGAATCCGCCGTTTCGCTGGCGTCTGAAGCATCGTTGCTGTTGTTGAGCGGCTGACCGTTCTTGTCCGCGAGCTGGCGCTCGATCAGATCGACCTTTTCGTTCTCTTTCAGAAGATACAGATGCTCTGTTTTCCGTCCTGGCTCAACATGCAAATTGACGGTAGCGCGCGTGACCGCGGCCACCTGTGCCGGAGCATTCTTCACGTTCGATGAAAGCTTGTCCATCTGGTCGTGGGATTCCTGGCTGGCCAGAAGCCGGTCCTGCACCCAGCCTTCTTCTCCATGCACAGAACGGACACGGACAAAGGGCTTCTTCGGCATCCTCTCGAGGACCAGAACGCGCTCCCCGTTATGGACCACGCCGGTTTTGTTGTAAATCGTGGCTACGCGGTCGCGCAGCACGGCTTCCGGAGCGGACACCCAGGCGTACTCCCCTTTGTCGGCAGAAGCGTGTTTGCAACCGGTTATGAGAAAGACAAACGCAGTGAAGACAAGCGCGAAAAACACCGGCGCCAGTCCCACGCAGTTACGCCCAGGCCGACAAGACCTTTTAACAATGGAGGTTTGCATTGCAGAACGAATCGCTTGCTGACAAATATATCAGTTCAGTCGCCAAAACAGATACCAATGGCCTTCGCGGTCTTTACAAATTCGCCATCGGGCTGAACATCCTTCATCACGCCCACGGCCTCGGCCAGTTCCACGCTCTGTATGCGCCCTTCTTTCAGGCACACCATGCGCCCGAATTCCTGCCGCACAGCCAGTTCGGCTGCCGCCACGCCAAAACGAGTGGCCAGAATACGATCGAATGGAGACGGTACGCCGCCGCGCTGGATGTGTCCCAGCACCGTGACCCGCGTTTCCTGGCGCGAGCACCGGGCAATGGCATCGCCCAGAAGGTTGGCGACCGAGCCGGACCGAGGCAGGGCGCGCTTTTCCGCCACAAACCTGGGCTCCAATTCCTGCGGGACTTTTGCTCCCTCCGCCACTACAACAATGGTGAACTTCTTCCCCAGGCCTCTGCGCTTCTGTACAAAATCGCATATGCTTTTGATAGTAAAAGGAATCTCGGGAATCAGGATCACATGCGCGCCTCCGGCGATTCCCGCCTGCACGGCAATCCACCCGGCGTCGCGGCCCATCACTTCAACCAGCATGATGCGGTGATGCGATTCTGCCGTAGTGTGGATCTTGTCAATAGCGTCCGTCGCGGTGTGCAGCGCAGTATCGAAACCAAAGGTGACTTCGGTGGCCGAGAGATCATTGTCGATGGTCTTGGGTACGCCGATCACATTCAGTCCCATGGCCTGGAGCTGCATGGCAATCTTGAGGGTACCGTCGCCGCCAATCACCACCAGAGCGTCTATACCCAGCTCCTTCGCATTGCTGATCAGACGGTGGGAAAAATCCCGCTCCACCATTTCTCCGTTTTCTTCCACTCGGTAACTGAAAGGATTGCCGCGGTTCGTGGTCCCAAGAATGGTTCCGCCCCGGGGCAGAATGCCACTGACGTCATCGAGCGTGAGTTCGCGCGATTTTTCCGGCCAGATCAGCCCGTCAAAGCCATCGGCAACGCCGAGTACGCGCCAGCCATATTTTGAAATCGCTGCCTTCACCACGGCCCGAATCACGGCGTTCAGGCCAGGACAATCACCGCCGCCAGTGCAAATCGCAATTGTTTTTTGAGACATCCTGGCGCGATTCTAGCAAATCCGGCAGCATAAGCTGGTCCCAATTTTGTCAGCATCACAATTTCTCATTGTACTTTTATGTACTAATGCAATGCCTTCTATTGAAAGGGATTATGCCGGTGGCATCATGATTTATTTCGAGGTAAACTGCGATACCATCTATGCCAAATCGAAACCTTAACAACGATGAGCTTAAGCGCGCTAATGAATTACTAATAGATATTCGAAAACAGCTGGCGAATTTGGCCGATGGCGATCCCCTATTATTATTTGCTTATCGCAGGAAAGTGGTTAAGGAGCTTGGTTACGATGAGCGGGGCAAACCCGGTGTTCGCGCCAAACTAAAAGCCATAAAGTGGGGAGAGCAAAGCAGAAAATGTGCTCACTGTGGCGAAGAAATGCCTCTTAGATATTCAGAACTCGACCGTAAAAATGCTGCTGGCGGGTACACATCAGAAAACACCGATCTGGTACATGCAAAGTGTCATCAGGATCGCCAAGCGGCAAAGGGCTATGCATAAAACGTAGACGTTTTATGCCTCCTCTAGCTGCGCTAAGAGAATTGACACTCGATAGCAGAAGAATGTTCCGCAACTGCCGGAGATTCGGCGGGAACGAGCCTTGTGACTTCGCCCACGATCAGCATGGCGGGAGCGGGAATGCCAGCGAGAAACTGCAGGTTTCCCAGCGTGGTCCTCTGCACCTGCTCGGTAACGCGCCCTGCATGGGAGACTAGCACGCAGGGCGCGTTTTCACCCCAACCGAGTTCCATCAACTCGCTGGCCGTGCGGCCAAAATCCGGCCCCGGCATGTAAACGGCAAAGGTCGAGCGTGCAGGATCAGGCGCTGGCGCATTCATGCGCTGATTTTTGCAGTTGTGCGCGGTGAGCGTCACCAGGGCCGAGGCCGCGCGCCGGTCCGTGAGGGTCAGCGCGGCCCCGGCTGCCGCCGCCGAAGCAGAGGTAATTCCGGGAACAATTTCAAAGGGTACCTGCGCTTCGCGCAGCGCATCCAGTTCTTCGCCCAAACGGCCAAAAATTGCCGGATCGCCGGATTTAAGCCGCACCACGTGCTTTCTGTGCCGCGCCTGTTCCACCATCAGCGCGTTGATCTGCTCCTGGCTGCTGCCTTTACGTCCACAGCGTTTGCCCACGTTGATGATTTCCGCACCAGAAGATGCAAGCTCCAGCACTTCCTGGGACACGAGATCGTCATGCAGTACAACTTCAGCCACGCGCAAAATGGAGACTGCGCGCAGCGTCAGCAGATCAGCCGCCCCAGGTCCCGCGCCAACAATGTAAACTTTGCCCGTCATACAGCATCGCCCGCCGAAAGACTCCAGACTTTATGCAGTCTTTTTGGCCTTGGGATCTTCCTCTTCCAGCCAGTGCTCCACCGCAGTCACCAGCTTACCCACGAGTTTGTCCACGTTTCCGATCATGCTGAGGCCATCGCGCTGATGCTCTTTCAACACCTCACGCAGTTTGGCTGCCAGCTCTGTCTGATTGGAGTACTCCATTGTTTACCTCCCATGGTTTCTGTGAGATTTTTGCGGCCCTTGATGGTCGCAGCACTGTTAATAGATGAAGAAGCTCTTTGCGCCTTTGTGTGCGCGGCAGGACGCGACGCAAATCGGCGCGCATACGGCCAAGCCAGGCAGTCCAGGACTCATATTCCGGCCCGAACTGGCGCTCCAGGTCCTTGCGGACCTCCTGCGAAAGAATGGGGCTGTGCCCTCCGGTGGAAATAGCAATTTGAAAATCGCCGCGGCTGACGACCGCCGGGGCATAAAAGTCGCAAAACTCCGGATCATCCACTGCATTGCTCAGAGCGCCCGATGCGCGGGCCTCGTCATACACCGCACGATTGGTGGGTTCGGAATCCGTGCAGGAGATCACCAGAAAATATCCTTTGGCCATACCGGGGCGATACTCCCCGGCAACATGCCTGACTAATTTCTGCTCAGCCCACTTCGCGATTCGTTCCGTCACCTCGGGTGCGATCACGGTAACATCCGTGGCTGAACGCAGCACCGCCTCAATTTTTTGCTCGGCCACCGCGCCGCCGCCGACGATCAGCACCTTGTGGCCTTCGAGCTTGAGAAAAATCGGATACAGAGCCATCTCTATACCTCCACTCCGTGCGGTGCGCGTCCCGGCGAAGAATCTCGCGCCGCTTCGGGTACGGCTGCGCCTGCTAAGAACGAGCGCAACTCCGTCTCCGAGTGGCGCGCAAAAAATTGCCGCAGATTTTCGCCGGAAGACCGGCCAGTTTGATAGATAGTCAGCAGACGCTCAATCGCTTGAGGCACTTCGTCCGCCGCACAGCGATAGCCCACCGGACGCCCAAAGCCTGCATGTTCGCCCACGCTACCACCCAGACAAAAGTAGTAAGCGTCTTTCATCTGGCCGTTGATTTTCACTTTTTTGCCTTCCAGTCCAATGTCCGCCAGGCGATGCTGGCCGCAGCTGTTCGGGCAGCCGGTGACGTTGAGCTTTACCTGTTGCTCGAAGCCGGGGAGACGCTCTTCCAGCTCTTCCACCAGCCAGCGGGTATAGGCCTTGGTCTCCGTGATGGCCAGTTTGCAAAACTCCGAGCCGGTGCAGGCCACGGCGCCGCGCCAAAAGGAAGATGCTTCCACATGGAGTCCCGCTGTCTCCAGACCGAGCACGACCGCGGCAATTTTTTCCTTCGGAATATTCAACAGCACCAGATTCTGCGTATTCGTTGTGCGCAACTCGCCCGAACCATACTGCTCGGCCAAATTGGCAGCGGCGTACATCTGCTCCGGCGTAATTCTCCCTCGCAGCACGGATGCGCCCACGTAGAAAAGCCCCGGCTGTTTTTGCGGATGCACTCCCACGTGGTCGCGAAAAACATCGGCAGGAACTTCTTCCTCCACGCCCGGATCAAGCCGGTACCCCAGGCGGGACTCCAATTCGGCTAGAAAACTCTCCGCGGTCCAGCCATGTTTGAGGAACAGATACTTCAGCCGCGCGTGATCGCGACTTTCGCGCAGCTCACTGGACGCGCGAAATATCTCGCTCACCGCCCTGCTCACCGGAAGCACCTGCTCCCACGTGACAAAAGCGTTCAGCCGGACCGCAACATGCGGCTCGGTGGAAAGCCCTCCGCCGACGCGAACGGAAAAACCAGCTTCACGACGACCGGCCCTTTCGCGAACTGCGGGCGTGAACGCCAAATCGTTGATCTCCGGATAGGAACACCAGTCGCGGCATCCGCTGATACTGATCTTGTATTTGCGCGGCAGATTGTAAAAATCCGGATTGCCGGCCAGGTCCTCCGTCACGGCAAATACCAGCGGCGAGGCGTCGCAGACCTCGTGCTCCGCCACGCCGGCAAGAGGGCAGCCGGTGATGGTCCGCGTGACATCGCCACAGGTGCCGAGCGAGGTAAGCCCGTGGGTGAAGAGCTGCTCCAGAACTTCCGGCAGATCTTCAATGGCGATCCAGTGCAGCTGAATATTCTGGCGGACGGTTATGTCGGCCGTGCCTCGCGCATATCTTTCCGTCAGCGACGCAATCAGGCGAAGCTGGTCTGCGCGCAGGAAACCGTTAGGGATGCGAATTCGCATCATGAAGTAAGGCGTGGCCTTGCCTTCACCTCCGCTCCCGCCAGTGACTCCGGCTCCGTCACCCTGGGTATAAACGCCCCACCACTTGAAATAGGTCTTCAGCCAGGATTCAGGAATGGAGCCATGGCCCTGGCGCGCGAAGCCGCGGATCTCTTCCAGACACTCCCATGGGTTCTTCTCCTGCTTCAGCCGTTCGGCCTTCTGCGCCTTGGTCTCTTTGATCTCGGGTTGTACCGTTCCTGCATTCATTCGTGCGTCCGTTCCAAAAGCAAAAAGCCCACCGCCGTCTCTGGCGATGGGCCGTTCCTAAAATCTTTTTTATAAGTTAGGCGGCAGCCAGAGACACAAGTGTGCTTTCACAACAACAGATACACACGTGCTGGCGCTTCAGTTGCATAACTTGGGGATAAAATTACATGCTTATCTAAATACTGTCAAGGCCAAAAAGGCACTTGCAGGCACTTGCAGACACTTTCAAAGCTCAGTGCTGTAATGGCTCCGGCTCGGCGACACCATCGGCCCGGGGATCGGAAGCTCCATAGTTCATTCCTGTTTTGGAGTTATGGAGCACTGCCTGGCCGCGTCCCATGAGCGAAGTATATTCCTTTCGCACCTGCAGGATGTGGCCTTTGTTTTGCAGGGCTTGCAGCACGTCCGGCTTCACACGCGATTCAATCAAAATTTCACAGCTCACGCGATTGCCGGTAACCGTAAAGCGAGGAGCCTCGAGCGCACCCTGAATATTCATTTCATAATCCACGAAGTTTGAGACAAACTGTGCATGGGCCAGTGGCTGATTGGCGCCGCCCATGATTCCGAAGCCAATATGCACGTCACCGCGCTCCATGAAGGCGGGAATGATCGTGTGAAAAGGGCGCTTGCGCGGCAACAGGGAATTAGGGTGACCGGGATCAAGAACGAACAGCTCTCCGCGGTTCTGCAGGGCAAAGCCAAAACCATTCACCACGATTCCCGAGCCGAATCCGGAGTAATTGCTCTGGATTAACGACGCGATGTTTCCATCTTTATCCACCACCGAAAGGTAGGTCGTATCACTGGGAGCGGGATGCCCCGGACCGGGATCGCAGTTGGCTTTAGCGGGATCGATCAGCGCCGCGCGCGTTGCGGCGTACTCTTTGGAAAGCAGACCAGGCACGGGAACTTTGGCAAAACGCGGGTCCGCGTTATAGCGATAGAGATCGGCGTAGGCCAGCTTCATGGCCTCAATCTTCTTGTGCAACTCTGCTGTTCCCTGCGGCCCGTCCTTATCCGGCGCAAAGCTGCTCATGATATTAAGCATCTCCAGCGCCGCCATACCCTGAACATTGGGCGGCAGTTCGTAGATCTTCCATCCACGGTAATCCACGGAGATCGGTTCCACCCACTCGGCGGAAAAGTCGGCCAGATCTTCCGGCTGCAGCGTCCCGCCAAAGGCGGTGGAAGTCTGAACCATGGCCTTCGCGATTGCGCCTTTATAAAAGGCGTCGCGCCCCTGTTCGGCAATCAGCTGCAGAGCTTTGGCCACATCAGGATTACTGAACCTTTCACCCTCGGCAGGAGCTTTGCCTCCTGGCAGAAAGACCCGGCGCGCCTCCTCCGTTTTCTGCATCTTGCCTTCTTCGTCGGCCCAGTATGCATGGATCATTTCCGGCACAGCGTAGCCGTGCTGCGCATAGTAGATAGCCGGGGTAAATAATTCTTTCCACGGTAATTTGCCAAAACGCCGGTGCGCCTGGCTCCAGCCATCCACGGCCCCCGGGACCGTCACGCTCTGAATGCCGTCATGCGGCATAGAGGTGATGCCCTGCCTGGCCAGAAAATCAATGGTCAGTTTGCGCGGCGCCCATCCACTCGAATTCAAGCCATAGAGCTTTCCAGCTTTGGCGTCCCAGTAGAGAAGAAACAGGTCGCCGCCGATTCCATTCATCATGGGTTCGGTCACACCTAAAACGGCGTTGGCCGTAATGGCGGCATCCATGGCGGATCCGCCTCTGGCCAGGGCTTCCGCACCGGCCTGCGAGGCCAAATAATGGCTGGAGCCGACAATGCCGCGGTCGGTAATGACCATCGAGCGGCCATAAGAGCGGTCCTGTGCGGGAACATTCATCGTAATAATCAAAACAACAGCAGAGAGAATAATGGACCGAAGCATGTGTGCCTCAGAGACGGCGAAAAGTAAACCGGGCGATTATAGTGCACCGGCGAACAAACTTAATAGCCGGCCTTCTTGTCGCTGTGTCCCCAGCTAAAGCGGCGGCCAATGATCGCCTTGACGATCAAATGGTCGGTAGAGCGGGTAACACCAACGCCCACCCCAAAATTGATCTCCCACTGCGGAGAAACATTGAGGTCGACCGAAGGGAAGAACTGCTGCTGCTGTTCGGCTGCCGGATCGAAGCTGCCAATAGGGCCCACCGCGCCGTAATACTCAAGCCCGGCGCTAACCACTTTGGAAAAATCGTAACCGACTTTTACGTTGGGCGAAAACTCAAAGCCTCGGCTGACATTCGGTCCATGCAGAGCCTTGTCCAGCGTGGGATTGAAGGCCAGATACCATGGCCCAAGTTTTTTATCGACAATCGGGCGCATTTCCCAGGTCCATGTGTCCTGGGAAAAGCTTGCCCGCTGATAGCCAACCTCATTGGAGAGACTTACGCCTACAGGCCAGTGCCACCCCTCCGGTATGCGGACGCGCGGGCGTATGTGATCGCCCACCCAGTCCCATCCGGCGCCGGAGCGCGCGCTGGTAAAGATGTAAAAACCGGTCTCAAACCAGCTGTTGAACCCATGTGTGATCTCAATGGTTTCATGAAGGGCATGGTTGGTGGGCTGCACTCCATCGATGACGGTCTTGCTCCCGTCCACCGTAAAATTCGAGTGGACCTCAACCATGGTGGAGTGAGGCTCTACCGTATCCGCGCCATAGACCTGGATTTCATAATTGTCCTGCCCGAGTGCGGAGCACAATGAGAGCGTGAAGACTGCGAAGAAAAAGATATATCGAGTCATTTTTAAATCCCGGAGACAGGAAAAAAGAACTATTGGTTATAAACTCTCCGGCCGGATAACTCAAATGCTGGCAGTCACAAAAAAAGGGCCGCACCCTGTGGTCCGGCCCTTTTTATACCCTTTTCTTGTGTTGCCTTATGCTGCTTTTGCTGCTTTTTTTCTTTCGGCCCAGCGCTTTTTCATCATTTCTGAAATGCGCCTTTTAGCGGATGCGCTGAGGTGCCTTCTTCCCCTGCGACCACCACGGCGGCCGTTTCTTGCCCCTTCACCTGTACCAAGCCCGCGAAGCGCATGAATGGCCTGGTCCAGCCGGTCTTTTTCAGCTTCCAAATCCGCGATTATTTGATTTGTGTCCATATGGCTCCTTTGCTCGAATCCTATCAAGCTTTGCACTCAACTAGCAATAGACAACTACGGCAAAACATAAGGTTACCGATAGCTGCTTTTACCGGTTAGAGAGCTCGATGCACTTTAATCTAGAAGAGGGCTTCATACCCGGAATTGCCAGTTTCAGCCAGGAAAGGGATAGTGGACTTCATGCCGCGAAGGAATGGCCACGCCATTTCTGGTGGCCGGCTGAAAATGCCATGCATGCAGAGCAGAGAGTACTTTTTGATCAATGCCATACCCCATACTCTTTACCAGCCTTGCTTCGACTACGTTACCTTGGGCATCAATGGTGATGATCACCACCACTTCTCCTTGTACTCCCGGCGGCAGGTCGGCTTTAGAGACATGCGGTTCGGTGAAGGTAACGGGCAGCGCAGGGCGAACGTCATCCCCACGGAAGCTCCCTGAAGAATCGGAACCGTACGGTGAACCTGCCGGAGAAGAGTCTCCCTTCTGACTTTCTGCCTGAATGTTTTCCGGGGGGACCGGCTGCTGCTTTGCTTTGGGATGGGAGCTTTCCCGCGCTGGCAGTGAGAGCAGAGATTTTTGCGGGCGGGGTGTTACTAAAGTTTCCTCCGCCGCCCGGCTGGGCAGATAGACCAGAACCGAGCTTCCATTCCTGCCGCGCGCCACCAGCGAGGGCTTGATGAAGACAGGTTCGGGTGGAATCATGAGTACAGCCAGAACAGTTCCATGGACTGCCAGGGAAGCCAGCAGGGACCAGCCTTTTCGGCTGCGTCCTGACTGGCGGGGAGGCTCGAATAGCTTAAGTCCCTGAATCATAAAATCCATCACGGGCCGGCGGGGCGTCGTTCTCCCATTAGACGCACGCTCTTATTGTACTGTTATCAGTCCGGCCAGGTCTTTTACATTAGCTGCCCCTCCGGTCATCGCCTGAAGATGGATATTAAGAATGCGTAAGCCGCACTTTTTGCTAACCAGAAGCTCACCTGTGCGTATAAACTAAGGGCGTTTACCTGCTTCAGGCACAATCAGGTCAAGGCGGTTTCAAACGATGAAGGGCAATCCATTTCGTTCACTTCTTCTCGTAGTCTTTTTCATTCTTATCTGCGGTTCTCTGGGTGTGGTGGCCGGCCAGCACGCCTCGGACCGAAGCGATTCGGAAATCAAGGACAATCTCCGGCAATTTGCCCAGGTTTACAGCCTGGTCGAGGAAAACTATGCCGAGTCCATTGACCCCAACAAGGTCATCTACAACGGCGCGATTCCCGGCATGTTGCACGTACTGGACCCGCATTCAAACTTTTTTGACACCAAGACATATTCCTCTTTCCACGAGGAGGAGCAGGGCAAGTATCAGGGCGTAGGCATGGTGATCAGCCCGCGCAATGACAAGATTATTGTTGTTGCGCCGTTCTCGGGCAGTCCCGCTTATCGCGCCGGAATCCGTCCGGGCGACGTGATTCTGGCGGTCAACGGCAAAGCGACCAATAATATGGACAGCAGCCAGGTTTCCGAGCTGCTGCGCGGCCCCAAAGGCACGCAGGTAATCATTACCGTGGCCCGCGAGTCATCGGAACATACCATTGAATTTCGTGTGATCCGCGATGAGATCCCGCGCAATTCCGTTGATCTGTCTTTTGAAGTGGCTCCGGGCATCGGCTACATGCACCTGAACGGCTTCCACGAGACCACGACTCACGAGGTTGGCGAAGCGCTCAGTCACTTCGGCGAACTGCATGGTCTGATTCTTGACCTTCGCGGAAATCCCGGCGGACTGCTCAACCAGGCCATCGGCGTGGCCGACAAGTTCCTGAAAAAGGGAGCTGTAGTTGTCTCGCAGCGCGGACGGGCACAGCCCACGCAGACTTATTACGCCAAGCACGGAAATGAAGACAAAGATTATCCCATTGTGGTGCTGGTGGACCGCGGGACCGCCTCCGCCGCCGAGATTGTAGCGGGTGCCATCCAGGACCATGATCGCGGCCTGGTGCTGGGTGAAACCAGCTTCGGCAAAGGTCTCGTACAGTCGGTCTTCACGCTTTCCGACAATACGGGTCTGGCCCTCACCACGGCCCGGTATTACACGCCCAGCGGACGGCTGATCCAGCGCGATTACAACGGTGTCTCGCTGATCAACTATTACTACAACCGCGGCTCGCAGCCCGCCGAGGACAAGCGGGAAGTCAAACACACCGACGGCGGACGCACCGTTTACGGCGGCGGCGGCATTACTCCGGACCAAAAAGCGGAGACGCCCAAAATGGATTCGCTGCAGGAAAGCCTGCTCTCGCATTACGTCTTCTTCAACTTCGCCCGGCACTACCTGCAGAATAAGCATGTGAACAAGGATTTTGCCGTGAATGACGAGGTAATGCAGGAATTCCGCAAATTCCTGACCGAGCAGAAAGTCGAATACAGTGATGCCGATATGACGCACGATCTGGAGTGGACCAGGGGAGCCATCAAAGGCGAACTGCTCACTTCTGAATTTGGGCAGGAAGCGGGTATGAAGGCACGCGCCCAGTCTGATCCCATCATCCAGAAGGCATTGACGCTTCTGCCGGAAGCAAAGCAGATTGCGGAAAACGCCCGGCGAGTGATGGCGCAGAAGAGCGGCAACAGCCCGATTGATCCGGCCAACCCGTAAACACAAGCAGAAACAAAAAAAGGCACAGCCAACGCTGTGCCTTTTTTGTTTGGCCTCTTTATTATTTGGGAGCCATGCGAATGGCGCCATCAATGCGAATGACGGAGCCGTTCAGCATATTGTTCTCAATGATCTGCTTCACCAGGGAAGCGTATTCCGCTGGCTGGCCCAGACGTTTGGGAAAGGGCACCTGTTCGGCCAGAGAAACCAGAGCGGCTTCAGGCAGCGAGCCCAGCAGAGGCGTGTGAAAAATGCCCGGGGCAATCGTCATAACGCGAATGCCGGAGCGCGCCAGCTCGCGCGCCAGCGGCAGAGTCATGCTGACAATGCCGCCTTTGGACGCCGAGTAGGCCACCTGCCCGATCTGCCCTTCGAAAGCCGCCACCGAGGCGGTGAAGACAATCACTCCGCGGCCACCGTCTTCGTCTGGTTCATTCATGCTCATGGCTTCTGCCGCGCGACGCGCCAGGTCAAACGTGCCCATCAGATTCACCTGCAGCGTGCGTACAAAGCGCTGAAAATCATGCGGTCCGTTCTTGCCCAGAAGCTTTTCCGCGACGCCAATGCCGGCCGTGGCCACCGCGATCCGCAGTCCGCCGGGCTGCGCCGCTGCGTGTTTGACCGCCGCCTGGACATCGTTCTCCACCGTCACATCGGTCTTCACGAACGTAGTCGCCTGGCCAAGCTCTTTGACCAGCTCACCACCCGCGTTCTCATTGATGTCCGCGATCACCACCTGCGCGCCGCTGGCCGCCAGCATACGCACGGCTGCGGCTCCCAGTCCGGAAGCGCCGCCGGTCACCAGCGCGCCACTGCCCTGAATTTTCATTCCTGTTCCTCTCCTGAATCAAAGTAATAGCAAATGTCAGTTTAAACGTTCAATGATAGTGGCATTGGCCATGCCGCCGCCTTCGCACATGGTCTGCAGCCCATAACGCCCGCCGCAGCGCGCCAGCTCGTGGACCAGCGTAGTCATGAGACGGGCTCCGCTCGCACCCAGCGGATGCCCCAGAGCGATGGCCCCGCCTTTTACATTCACGCGAGAAAGATCGGCCCCGGTTTCCTTCTGCCACGCCAGCACCACGCTGGCAAAGGCCTCGTTGATCTCAATGCGGTCGAGATCTGCGAGCTTCAGGCCGGATTTCTCGAGAATGCGTTTAGTGGCGGGAATGGGAGCGCCCAGCATCAGCACTGGATCCTCCGCAGCCAGGGCGAAGGCCACAAAGCGGGCCAGCGGCCGCAACCCCATGCGCTCCGCCAAAGAGCGCTCCATGATGAGCACCGCGGCGGCGCCGTCGGTAATCTGCGAAGAATTTCCGGCGGTGACCACGCCATCGGCCTTAAATGCTGTTTTCAGCGTGGCCATTTTCTCCATGGTGGTTCCGGCGCGAATGCCTTCATCACGCGTGACCGGCGCTGCTCCATTTTCCGCAGACGGTGGCGTTGGCAGAATCTCACGGCTGAACCATCCCTGATCGCTGGCTGTGCCGCGCGGCGATGGCTCTCCAGGCTGTACTCGTCGAGGCAATGGCGGCTGATCTTCCAGCGCTCGGCCAGCATTTCGGCGCTAATGCCCTGGTTGAATGCAGAATTGTCATAGCGGCGCATCATGGCCGGGCCAAACGGACGGCCTGGCCCAGCGGCCGCGGCTCCCATCGGCACCCGCGTCATGCTCTCCACTCCGCAGGCAATCACGGCGTCATAGCTGCCGGCCATCACGCCCTGCGCAGCAAAATGGATAGCCTGCTGGCTGGAACCACACTGGCGATCCACCGTGGTGGCGGGAACCGACTCAGGCAAGCCCGCCGCCAGCACGGCATTGCGGGCGATGTTCAGCGACTGTTCACCGGCCTGCATCACGCAGCCGGCAATTACATCGTCAATCCGTTCCGGATCGATTCGGCTGCGCTGTATAAGGCCGTTGAGCGTGTGGGCCAGCAGATCCACCGGATGCCAGGCCTTCAGCATACCGTCGCGCTTGCCCAGAGGTGTACGAACTGCGTCTATGATTACGGCTTCACGTGTCATGATGGAAAACCCGAAAAATATTATCAGCCCTGGAGCAGGAAGTGGAAATCACCAGCTCGGCAGGGGGTGTCTGGGGGTGGGCAGTCCGCCTGCATTTTGGGCGTAATGCGCGCTTTTTTGGCCCAGGCCGCTTCCATCGCCTGAAAAAATCCCGGGCCGCAAAAACATTGCTTGCAGAATGCACCTGCTCGCAGGAGAATACAGAAAAATCTATCCAATCTACGAGGGCCACATGATCAGGAAACTGGCGTACGTCTTAGTGTGCGCACTAATCGCAAGTCTGGCCGGGGCACAGCCAAAGAAAGCAGTTGCAGGCACGGCTCCGGGCGCAGCCGCCCGCATCTGTGCCGACTCTTATTCCCTTCCCACCGCGATCGACAGCTGGCCGCAGGGGCCGATGATGTTTCTGTTCCATCGGGAAAACAGTAAAGCGCCGTGGACGCGCAACCCAGTGATCAAAGCTCCCGGACTCGAAGCCGCGTCTGCCTCCTCGGCGCGTACCGTGGTATGCGTGGAAGAGTCGCTGAGCGAAAAAGGCAAGTATGACTCGGGCGAACCTGGCTACACCGCCGACTGGAGCGTCACGCTGGTGGACATCTCCGGCAAGCGGCTTTATTTCACGCGAACGGGATTTTACGGAGAAGATCCGCCGTTTCTCAAGTTTCATCGCGGCCCAGCAGTGGGCAAACGCCCGGTAGAGGCCATGGTGAGCTGGCTGCGCCTGGTCGTAAACCAGAAAGTTGCCCGGCTGCGGATGCGCCTGAGAACCGAGGCATCGGAAGAAGTATCCGCCATGGCTTTCTCCGCCGACAATACCCGGCTGGTCGCCGCCCAGGAAGCGCGCAGCCGCAGTGACAGCACGCCGCCCTCACCCATTACCATCTTCGACCTGGCAACGCACAAGGCGGTCACGACTTTAATCCCAAGATTTCCCGCGCGCTATGTCGCAATCTCGAAATCAGGAAACATGATTGCCGCGGATGGGTTCCGAAGTGTTGAAGTCTGGGATGTTGCCTCAGGAAAAATAACGCACACTTTGTCTGCTCCCGAAATTGCATCTCTGGCATTTGGGCCAGACGACTCCCTCGCCGTGGCTGGCGGCAATCAGGCGGCCCTGTGGAACGTGGCCAATGAAAGCAAAGTGAAATCCGGCAACGGCTCTTACATGGTCCTCTCTCCTGCCGGTTCGTGGCTGGTGGCCAAAAAAGAAGCCAACTCGCTGATTGTGACGGAACTGGAGACAGGCAAAACCGTTTCCAGCTTTCCTGGATTTCCTGCCCAGGAAAAACTTGCTGTCGCCAAAGATGGCAGCGCCGCCGCCACCTTTTCTCTCGTGCGCAGCGCCTTATATGTGGCCGGAAGCCCCCAGGCGTACTCGCTGGCCGCGCCCGGCCCCGGCCTGGGCATGATGTATTCGATCATGCCCACCAGCAACGGAGTGATTACCGGCAACGGAGACGGTGTGGTGGGAGTGGCCTCTCCCGCCAGCGCCGAGCCGCGCTTCTTCGGCACCGACCATCTCTCGATCAGATCGGTGGCGGTTTCGTCCGACGGAAAATTGGTCGCTGTGGGCGATGGCTTCGGAGCCATCAGTATCTGGGAGTTGCAGTAGGGGTTACGAGTCTTACGTGCAAAGTTACTGGGCAATTCGCTGGTGAAGTGCATGAGGTAACCATACGGAATGAGCGTATAATCCGGCTGCTTCCTTTCGACACGTCAATTTGCCTTATCATTGCGGAAAAATCAGCGAGGGTCCCGCACACGAAGTGAGGACTCGCTTTTTACGGAGTTTGCCGATGTTCGCTATTTCACCAACTGATCTCGACTGGTTCGCTTCCATGAGGTCGCTCAGCGTAGGCAGAGTTGTAAATTTTTGGACCCCAACTCCGTGGAACATCAAGCAATTGTAAAAAGGAGATCGCCTATATTTCTTATTGAAATCACCAATTCGTAAAATCGGTGGTTTCGGTGAATTTGTCCAGTATATTGATAGACCCGTATCCGAAGCTTGGTCGAAGTATGGCAAAGAAAATGGCGTCTCAAGCCTCTCAGAGTTGGGTGGCAGGATTGCGCACTTCGCTGCGAAAAATTCAAAGTCTTTCACTGCTGATCCGATAATCGGCTGCATTGAATTAAGCGGAGTCGTGATCCTGGATGAAGATCAATTCGTTACTCCTGAGCAATGCGGCCACCATTTTTCATCTAAAGTCGTAAGAGTGAAATATTTTCAGGGAAATGATGGAATTGCACAGAAAATCGGAATTAGCACAGTGTCCGCTTCGCCTTTTGAACTGGTAGTCGGTACACCCACGCACAAAAAAACTATTCGCAAGGAGCGAAAAGGGCAAGCAGCTTTTCGCCAACTGATTCTTAATAATTATGGTTTTAAGTGCGCAGTCACAGGTGAACAAGTTGCCGAACTGCTGGAGGCCGCCCACATCCAGCCCTATGTCGATCAACAAAGCAACCATTCACAAAACGGCATTTGTCTAAGGGTTGACTTCCATAAGCTGTTCGATGAAGGACTGATTTCAGTAAGCGACGCTGGAACACTCTTGGTTAACCACAGACTCGCAAATAGCACCTACTGTCAGTTCCAGAACAAGCCGGTACAATTACCCGCCAATGCATCTCTCGTCCCGTCACCTATTGCAATGAAATTTCACCGTGAACAAGTATTTCGGTCTGGCGACAATGAATATGCCTCAAAACCGAAAATCGCAGGATTAGCCGCGTCAGTGTAACTGCGGAGTCTCTTCACGCAGACCATTTATCGCACTAAGAAATGAGATTCCGTGAATTGCTGTGCTTCTTAAGAATGTTGGAGGCGCGGGTCGGAATCGAACCGACGCATAAAGGTTTTGCAGAAAACAAATCTACGATGGCTCTTTCCCCTGCGGTTCAGCAAATGCAGCAGTTAGTTTCTGCTTCAAAATGGCCTGTATGCGATTTAGCAAGTCACGATCAACTGGATCATGGCGAAGGTTTATCGTTGATATTTCAGTCGCCAAGATCAAGAAAGTGAGACTTGGTATTTTGCGCCAATACTGATCTTTATCGACATTCTTACCTGATTTTTTATCCTCTATATAACGTTGTCTGTCATAGCGAAATGGGCCAGAAAGCAGCAGACCCGACAAAGAGCCGTCAGGGGATAAGAACGGCTTTTCAATCATTCCTCGATATAAAATATCCGATTTTGTGAGGATATCTGCCATTATCCGAGTAGATTTTTTATGCGAGAAATCAGTTAGCAGGACATGCCACTCAGAAACTCGCGGTAGAACAAAGATTGCCAGTACTTTCTTCCGCCAGTCAGCCGCAAAACATTTTGAATTTCTTATTGCGCCATAATTGGCGATGATGATATCCACAACAACCATGTATACGATAAGCAGGGCGTATAAGCGCCATGCCACTGACCAATTAGCACCCGAGACAGAGTTTGCAGACCGAAAAAAACCAGCCTGATCATTGTCAAAGAATTTTTCACTATAGAGTCCGGCAAAAACGACCTTAAGGTCTGACTTTATACTCGACCACATCACGACATGGAGGCGTACAGTCCAGACAACCGCTAGACATAACGGAAATATGGCCGTCAGGATTGCGCGAGCGATTTCTTCACTCTTGCTCTGCTGGATTATGCGACGAGGAACAACGAATCCAAGAATTAGGCGGCTGGCAAAGTCAGGACCTACGAGATATATAGCGGTAAGGAGAGATATCGTAATGGCAAGCATCTATGCTGCTCGCAAAACGATCTTTTCCCCTCCCGGTACGGGTATTTCAGCTTCACCCTTGTCCGCAAGCGCGGCGATGATTTCTTCCTTATGCTCCTCAATGTACGCGATGAGCTGTTCACGACTTAAAAGCTTGCTGGTCTCGATGATGGAAAGTAACCGTTCTATTTCTTGTCCGTTCATTGAAATAGCCTCTTTTGGTGTGTGTCCGCAAGCATACGCCCAAATGTTTCGATGTCAAGGTTACGAAAGAAGTGGAGGCGCGGGTCGGAATCGAACCGACGCATAAAGGTTTTGCAGACCTCTCCCTTACCGCTTGGGTACCGCGCCTTCGATCAGAATTGCCGCCACTTGAGGCCCCGCACAATAAACCCTCGCGATGGCGAGGGGGGAAACGGGAACTGCAACGGCAAAACCAACTTTTGGAGCGGGAGACGGGATTTGAACCCGCGACTTCGACCTTGGCAAGGTCGCACTCTACCACTGAGTTACTCCCGCTCAGAGAGCCACTTGCTGATTATACCGCCAGCAAAATACATGGTCAAACAGAGCGCCGGATACTGCATTTACGCCATTTAATCCTGCCCCGAAAATCTCCGCAAACGGCAACTCCGGCGAACAAACCCCTTTTAGTGCCGCACCCATTGCGGATCCTGCTCCGGAGGCACCATCAGTCCGTCGCGCATGTGCAGAATGCGGTCGCCGATGGCGGCGGCTTCCGGGTTGTGCGTGATCATGAGCACGGTCTGGCCAAATTTTTTGTTGGCATCGCGCAGCATTTGCAGCACGGCCTGGGAATTCTGCGAATCGAGGTTTCCGGTGGGCTCGTCGGCCAGCACAATCGCCGGCTGATTCACCAGGGCGCGGGCCAGGGCCACACGCTGCTGCTCGCCGCCGGAAAGCTCCGAGGGCCGGTGATGCAGCCGGCCGTGAATGCCCAGCATCTGCGTGACCTCGGTCAGCAGCTTCTGGTCAATGCCGCTGCCTCCGGCGATTTCGTGGGCGATCTCGATGTTGCCCTGCGCCGTCAAGTTGGGCAGAAGATTGAACTTCTGGAAGACAAAACCGATTCTTCGCTTGCGCACCTCGGTACGGCGGGCATCGGAAAGCGCGGAAAAATCCGCGCCATCAATCAGCACGCGGCCGCTGGTGGCCCGTGTGAGACCGCCAATAATGTAGAAGAGAGTCGATTTGCCGCTGCCCGATGGGCCAACAATGCTGACAAACTCTCCGCGCTCCACCGAGAAGCTGACTCCGCGAAGAGCAGGCACATCGACCTTGCCAATGCGGTATACCCGGGTGACGTTTTCGATTTGAATGATGGAAGACAAACCCTGATATTACCAGACCGCCGATATTATGAATGAAGACGCGCCCACTGGCCCGGTACTCACGCCGCTACACGACAAGCGCGGCACGAACCTCTGTGCCGCGCCTGAATGAAATTGAAAAGCCTGCGCCTGCGCCGAACTTCAGGAAGCAGCGCGCAGAGGAGTTTCCGGAAGCACCACAACTTTTTTTGGCCCGCGCTTTTTCACCAGCAAAAGCCGGATGCGCTCCAGCAGGTCAGCGGGAGAAAACGTTCCCTTGGCGAGGAAGAGGTCGGCCTTGATTTCTTTTTCACAAAACTTGACCTTGCCGGAAAACAGAATGGCCGGAGTTTCCGGAGAAAGCTCCTTGATTTTCGCGATCAGCCCCGCGCCGTCGCATTCGGGCATGAGGTAGTCGCTGAGCACCAGATCGATTCCGCCCTGCCTGAATATTTCGAGAGCCTGGCGGCTTCCGGTGCTCACCTGCACTTTATACCCACGGGTCTCGAGCATCACCTTTCGAATCGAGAGAGCTTGTTCATTGTCATCCACGCAAAGAATGGTCTTTTTCGGCCGCATTGCACCCAACTTTCTGTCCTCGTCCATCAACGACCGTGTGGCCGCTACGGATCTTTAATTTTATTTTTATTTTTTGGCTGGGCTAACTCACAAACTCAATTACAAAGTGTTCGCATCTTAGGCGGAAAGAAGAACCCGTGTAAAGTACCCTCGACGCCAACAGAGAAAAGTTTTGCAGAAAAAAATCCACATGCAGATATTACCGCGAGAAATCAGGCTGCAAGCGAGACGTTTTCAGAGCAGCACCTCGCCCTGCATCACGATGACGGCGTGACCGCCCACGCGCACGTTTACAATTTCGTCACCCTGCTTGTCCGCGCTCACATAAATTCGGCTTCTGCGCTTCATCTCCACGCCCTGCTCCAGCAGCGCCTGTACTCCGGAAGCGATGGCTCCATGCCGCACGGCCCATGCGATACAGGGGCCAGCCGCGGAGCCGGTTGCCGGGTCTTCTCCGCCATAAAAAATCATCCGCGCCTGCAGCGCGGCCCCGGGGTTCACAGCTTCTCGGGAGACAAAATAAAAAAACTTCGCGTCCGTCCTGCTCAGATACTCCTTCATGGCGGGCCACAGAGGCGCGAGGGTCTCGAGGACTTTCAGCGACGCAACCGGAACAATCGCAAAGGCATTGCCGGTGCTCACGGTTTGAATGGGGAGGTCTCCGGCAATGTCCTGCTCGGCGATTCCGGCGGCGCGGGCCACGGCTTCACGCGCATGGGTCTGCCCAAACTGGGGATTTTTTTGTGTCATCAGGCCAAAGGGCAGGCCGTCACGCGTGGAGAAGCGCACGGGAATTTTGCCGACGTTCAGATCGAGACAAACTTCTTCCGCCTCGCCATCGCCACGAATGGCCATGGCCGTGCCCAGCGTGGGATGTCCGGCGAAGGGCAGCTCTTCATCCACGGTGAAGATGCGCACGCGCACGCCGCGCTCGCTCTCCGTGGCCGCATCGCGCGGAAGGATGAACGTGGTTTCGGAGAGATTCATCTCGCGGGCCAGCGCCTGCATCTCCTGATCGCTGAGTCCGGAGGCATTGGTGAACACGGCAAGCTGGTTGCCCTCGAGCGGCGCCGGGGTAAAAACATCGAGCTGGACGAACGGCAGTCTGCGTTTTGCGTTTGACATGATTTTCTCCGCACCCTATTCTGCGTTTCAAGTCTATCAAGCGCGAACACGAGGAAACGTGAAGGCATTTCGAAGATTGCTGCAGCGCACGCCGCTCTATGGCGCGTACAAGGCGCTGGGGCACTATCCTGATTACTGGTACTGGAAGCTGCGGGGCGAGCCGGTGCGCTCTCCGCATCTGCTCAAGCAGCGCACGGTGCGCGAGTATGCACAGCGTTACGGCCTGGAGGTGCTGGTGGAGACCGGAACGTATTACGGCGAGATGGTCGCCGCCATGAAAAACCGATTCACCAGTATTTATTCGGTCGAGTACGAGCACAATCTGGCCCTGCGGGCCACGAAAAAATTTGCCCGTTATCCGCACATCCGCATTCTGGAAGGCGACAGCCAGCAGGTGGTCCCGAAGCTGCTGAAGAATCTCGACCAGCCGGCGCTCTTTTGGCTCGATGCCGGCTATTACGGCTGGGCCGGACTGCAGGGCGACAAGCAACGCCTTACCAGCGAAATGGAGGCCATTCTCCACCACAAGACCAAACACATTGTGCTGATGGATGACGCTCGCGGCCTGAACGGCGAGAACGGAGCACCCACGGTGCCGGAGCTGAAAAAAAGAATTGAAGCAGAATACCCAGGACGCAGCGTGGAAGTACGGTATGACATTCTGCGGGTGACGTAAACCTTTGAAACACAGAGGAAGGGAGGACACAGAGGGAATCTGGGCTTAAGTTTTCAAGTCCTTCGTTTCCTCTGTTCCTCTGTGTTTTCATGTTTCTGAGCGGCGCGCCGAACGCTTTCTAGTAAACTGTATTGCTACGGAAGCGCATGGGGTCCGGTGACCCTTCCGGTCTTCAAAACCGGCGAGAGTTAGCTTTGCTGGCTCTGGTGAGTTCGACTCTCACACGCTTCCGCCAGATTTAGGGCTGCTGAGCAGCTAAATTAGAAAGCAATGTTTAAGATTTTGACGTGCATCCAAGTGTAAGCTCATTCAACCTGTCAGGTGTCCAAACCAGAGCCCAATCACGCACGCAGGTCTCAAGTGCTGCTTCAAGCCCTTCAATGTTAAACCGTTCTTTTTGAACATCAAGCGCAACGAGAACACAGTTGTGAGCAGTCATTAGTGCATCATCTGCCACATTTGGTCCAGATTCCCGTTGAAAACCAAGCGTGCCGTTTGTCTTCTCCAGGCGCTCTGTGATTGCCTTAAATGTGCTGTGCGCGTGCCGAAGGGGAATAAAATAACCGTTCACTATCAAAGACCCGACAGAACCAGCCTTCTTTGCCATAGCAGCAAAATGCAATTTATTCCATGTGTGGTTCATGCGCTCGGTACCGCACTTCTTACAATCGGTAATCTTGAATTTCTGTTTGACCTCTCCGTACTTGCGCTTTACCTCTGAGATGGTTTCAGCTGGCAATGCATCAGCTCCAAAGGTCTCGAAAATTGGCTGCATAAGCTTGAACTGCTGAACAGCGTCATAATCAATGAAATCCTGAACCTCATCTGGATGGTCATGGAGGTAACGCAGCGTTACTGTGTGCTCGTACATAGACCGTAGTAGTTTCATTGCTGCTATACCGTAGCCATTAGCAGCCACGAGAAATATCTCCATGAAATCTTCTACTATGAGACGTCCGTAAAAATATGCGATCTTCGCGATTGGCGTGTCCATGGTTTGTACACGCGTGAAAGACGTATCGATAGCATAGAGCAGTCGATCAAGCACCTCATGCCATTGTGGGTGACGACGGTCAAAGTCTGTTGCCGCATCAGCAAAGCCATAGAGCGACATCTCTGGATTGTGTCCCATGCGGTTCCTATCTTACTCCCACTTCTGTTAAACCTAAAAGCAATAACAACGCTTGTAAGCGTAAAATGAGGCTGTGAGGTAATTGCGCAAAGTGACTATACCAAAAGTCAAACAATACAGTGACCTGGGGCAACTGATCTTCAGTCATGATCAAACTGCTGAGGTTATCTATCGCATTGACGAGTTTGTGTCCACCACAACCGGTGTTGTAACCAGGCGTGGACACGTATCGCACGCTAAGGGTCACCCCGACTGGCACCCAATTATCCCATTACAGCCTGGTCCTTTTACGCTCGTGATGCTGACAAGCGGAAACTGAAAGTTACCCTTGAGGATGAGAAAGGCTCTGTTTGTGTGGTTAGCGATTTCTTTTAGACAATGTGTTAGGCGGGTTTACCGATCCGCGCGATTGGCAGAGAATAGTCCGGCCAGCGCTCCGGCCGTAGATGTACATACCAGAAAGATCACTGAAGCCGTAATCGCGAATATCGCGACAAACACCGCCATCCCGTTTGGCCCCTGAAACCATGATTGCAGCATCTGCTGTACCTGGGGATCAGGATTTTGCGTGGCGGCCTGCTGGAGCGCCTGCAGCATGAGAGCGCGAAACTCGGCTGGCTTTGCGGCAGCCCAGGTCACCAGGACCACGGAAAAAAAGCCCGCACTCAGCAGACCGATGGTTGCGCCCATACGCGCACCGCGTCCGGGAGTGAGCGTCGCATCTGGAACCTGTCGGCGATACAGGAAGATGCTCCAGAGCACACTGGCGGGGACAATCAGCAGCCATCCCAGCAGCCCGAGTGGCAGCGTCACCAGACCGTTGGCTAATGCAAACGGCAGTGCGATGCGGAGAAACTTCTTCCAGCGAACCTCGGCCAGAGAGAACGTCCCGGCTCCCGCAGAAAGCACGGCCGGATTATGGGCATGGTCCTGAGGAAGAATATGATCCTGCGGAACGGGAATGGAGCTTATTTCAGAAAGATCTGAGTCATCGCGCGACGCGGAAACCCGGATCTGGGGCGCGCCACAGCCGGGGCAGAAGGTAATCTGCTCGTCTATAGACGTGCCGCAGCGATAACATGGCCGTTCCATTCTTCTCTCAAGGTACAGCAGCCCATCTGCCTTCGCAACCCTGAATTGGCGGATGCAGCCCGTGCCGATGCGTATTTTCGCCACGATACAGTGCGCATGGGAGAGTCCGCGCTCGACTCAATCCCGGGACGGCTCGATCAGATCACGTCTTTATCCTTGCCGGTGTGAATACGGACATAGACCAGGTTAAAACTGGTAACGGAGCCTTGCTTATCAATGGCCACAATGTGCTGGTTGTGCCGTGTTCCGGTTTTGAGCTCTACGTTTCCGTTCTTGCCGCCTTTGTCACTGTCTTTGCAGGTGACGGGGCCATCATTGTCATCATCCTCATGCTTGAAATCCAGTTCCGTTCCGCTCGTGCACTGGACCACGCTGCCATATTTGCCCAGCTCTTTGCGGTAGAAGCTGAGGACTTTGTCCTGCGGATCATCGCTTTCAAAGCGCACGGCCACCACCTTCAGGCCGAACATGGGGGTGGAGATATTGACGTTGGCGTCTTCGTCAGTCTTGCTGTGCGGCAGGGGACGCGCGTGGGGATAGACGGCCAGGCCGGTATCTTTGGCATCGACAGCCCCGCTGTGGACGCTGAGTGAACCAAGGGGCGTGCGAATATCTACGTCTTCATTCTTGCCCGAAGCGTCTTTCTTCTCATGCGTGCTGACGGTGCAGCCACCGAGCAGCAAAAGCGCGAGAGCGGCGACCCAAAGGGATGCAATACGAAATGTCTTCATAGCTGCTCCAATCCTTTTTCGAAATACGAACTAGCGCGCTGCCGGTTTTTCGATTCCCGTTCCGCGCGCAGCAAAGCCGGGAATGGTTACGGGCAGGCGCCCGCGCAGTGGAATCTCGGCAAACAGCGCTTTCACGGCTGCGCTCTCGGAGATCGGGACATTCGAATAAGCGCAGAGATAATTTTCGATCATCGGAAAATCCGCCGCGATATAGGGCGAGCCCATGGCCATCACGACCGTTTTTTCATGCGCGCTGGCCAGAATGGACTGCAACAGCGCCCCTGGAGTCTGCGTCAGGGCAATGCTGTTGCCCGCTCCGCCGTTGTTGCTGGCCACTGTTTTTCCGGCCACCGGAACCATGTACACCGCCACAATCACCCTGCCTGCCGACGCCACCGCCTGCTCGACCATCGGGGCCATGCCTGATGCGATTCGCGGGTCAACATAAAAGATGCTCACGTCGCGAATGCGGGCACGCAGTTCGCGCTCCATCATGCGACCGTTCTCGGTGCGCACGTCATCAGTGAGCACCACGCAGACCACGGAGCTTCCCTGATGCTCTGAAGAACCATACGCAGCAGGGCCGGCGGCAGTTCCATGATTTTTGAGGGGCAGCACGCGCCCGTTTTCCCGAACCAGCGTAATAGAAGCAGCCGCGGCGCGGGCGGCAAAAGCCAGGCTGGCAGGGCTGGCCACGATGCTGGAAACAGCATTGATGTCCACCAGTCGCGCTCGGTCCAGACCAGCGCTGGCCTTGGCTTTCAAAATCTTCAGCACCGATTCGTCAATGCGCGACTCGGAAATCTCACCCGAGCGGACGGCCCGCAGAACACCGTCATACGCGCCTTCCAGACTGGAAGGGAGAATCAGCAGATCGTTGCCGGCGCGGACGGCATCCACGGCAGCGCGGCCAGCAGCAGCCGCTCCGCCCTGAGGATAGAGGCGGACAAGCCCGCCCATTTCCAGCGCATCGGTGACCACCAGACCGTGAAAGCCCAGCTCTTTTTTGAGCACATCGGTCACAATCCGGGGCGAAGTGGTGGCGACCCGTTCGGCATCCGGCTCCAGCGCGGGCGCGGTGACGTGCGCCACCATCACTCCATCCACTCCGGCGGCGATGGCGCCGCGAAACGGGAGCAGATCAATCTGCTCCATCTGATCGCGGGTACGGTCCACGGCGGCCAGCCCCAAATGTGAATCCGTGGCGGTATCGCCATGACCGGGAAAATGCTTGGCCGTGGTCAACATGCCTTCCTGGCGCGCACCGCGAATGTAAGCCGAGGCCAGAGCGCTGACCTGCGCGGGGTCTTCGCCGAAAGCGCGAGTATTGATGATGGGGTTTGCAGGGTTGGAGTTGACGTCGGCCACGGGAAAGAAATTCCACTCCACTCCCAAAGCGCGTGACTCGCGGGCGGTGATGCGGCCAAACTCCTCGGTCAGTTCCGGACTGCCTGCAGCTCCAAAGGCCATGGCGTGGGGAAATTCCGTCACGCCACGAAGTCTCATGGAGGGTCCGCGCTCAAAATCGGCGGCCACCAGCAGAGGCAGCCGCGATTCACGCTGCAACTGGTTGGCCAGCATGGCTGCTTCATAAGGCTCACTGCGATCCAGAAACGGCCCTTCCGCCGGGACGGTCAAGAGCACGGAGCCAACGTGATAACGGGAGATTTGCCCGCGAAGGGCAATAAACGCCGGATCGTCACGATTCATGAAGCGGGTAAGAACGCGGACCATGAACATCTGGCCGATCTTCTCTTCCAACGAGAGCTTTTTCAGCGTGCGCCTGGCCCAGCGGTCTCCATTGCGATCAGAGGCAATATGCCCCGCGGTAAGAAAATCTCCGGCACGCAGAGGAAGACACGGAGCGAGCAGCATGGCGAACAGCACGCACATTCGTGTACGCATGGCGCAACAATATCAGAAGCAGGCTGGCATCAGTATCAGCAGAACCAGGCAGGTCTTTTAATTTACAGAATGTGACATCCAAAGTACCTCTTTCTGCCATCAACATTATCTTTGTTGCAATTGAGCCGTTCTGGAACATAATGGGGGCGCTGAGAGTGGCCCACCCCTCTCCTGAGAGGAGCAAAGATGAAGAAATTATGCCTCGTCCTTCTTCTCGGCTTCACGCTGGCTCTAAACAGTTTTGCTCTGGCTGCGGTTTGCGATGGTAATCATGAAAATGATTACAGCAAACACCATCGCCATCATCACAAACACAAAAAGCACCATACGGCAGTGAATGATCGCGATGAGCGGTGGCTGTAACGCCAGACTGCTCAGCCAATGACCTGGTAGTAGCGTTCGCCGGCGCAGGCGCGGCAGAGCGTCTTTCCGCCAGTATGGACTTCGCGGCGGAAATTGATGCCCTCTCCGCATTCGGCGCACACAATACGCTCGCCTTTGTACCCCGGCATCTCTTCCGGTGGCACTTCCACCTGCACCCACTGCGCGGCAAAGAGCTGCTCGTCGGTCAGCTCCTGATAGGCCAGCATTTGCTGCTGGTTCTTGTTGGGCAGTTCAGGATGCAGGCTGCGCGCCAGCTCTTTGGACGACTCCAGAGCCGCCACGCGGACGGCCCGTCCGCTTTCAAGATCAACGAAAGTAGCCGCCATTTTGCCCCAGTCGCGGAATTTCAGAGCGCGCTTGCCCAGGCGGCAGCCGGTCACAACCCCGACTGCGTCGGTGGCGCAACGGTCGATCTCCACAAAGGTGACCAGACGCTTGCGGTCTTTGCCTTTGGGATCTTCGATACACAGTTTCTTCAGCCCCAGCATTGCCATGCGCACGCCCAGCACCTGGCCGGCACAGAGGTGTCCGTGGGCAACGGCGGCTTCATCCAGATATTCCTGCAGGTTCTTCATTGCGATGCCTCTTCCGGCGGGGAATTTTCCTGAAGGTCAACGGAGCGGCCCTGCACTACAAAGGTGACTTTCTCGCCCTGGGCCGGTGCGAAGGTCACGCGACTGGGAGAGCGCTCCCAGCGCGGCGCCGGGCAGGAGGAACCAGTAAATTCCCTGCGCAGCACCGGCTTGCGGCGGCCAAGTTCTGTAACCAGCATGTACGTTTTGCCGCCATCGTCGGATGTGCCGCAGTAGGCGACGTAATCGCGGTACCAGCTTGCTTCAGAGACCGCCGGATCCCAGCCAAAAAGATTCAGCTGCGCGATGTGACCAGTGGCGCGGTCCACGCTGACCCATCCGCCTGGCTGCCATGTCCAGCGGGCGGGCTTTTCCGATTCTTCGGGAAGTGAGTCATTCATGCGGTAAACGCGGCGGACCACAAACAAGCGGTCCGTGACTTCATGCACGGGACCGGCGGTGTACTCTTTTTGCTTGCTGTCCACAAACAGCGGCCTGATGCGCAGCGAGGCTTCATTCGGCTCCGCGGGTTTAACCACCCGCCAGGGACCGAACGCAATCACGTGCGGTTTGGAAGCTGCAAAGCTGCTGCTCGCCAGTAACAGCAACAAAGGCAGCACCCGCGCACAGCATCTCATCATGCCGCAATTATAAAGCTCTAACCTCATGCCGTGATCTCTACCTTGATTCCTGATAACTGTTTACCCATTAGGTAATGGTCCAATGTTTGGCTCCGAAACCCTCCGCATCGGAGTATATAATTCAGAGTCTTCGGACGAAGTTGTTTTTTCATAAGCAGTTTTCCAGGGTGGTTTTTCCCGAAGCTATCAAACAGCTCAATCATTCAGAGCAATTTTGTATTTTTCAGGAGGAAATGATGCGTTCCAGCATGCGAGTTTTTGTTGTTGCGATTCTGGGTTTTTTATTTTCAGCAGCGGCGATGGCCGAGGATTCAAGTCCGGTTAAAAAAGATTCTGCCGCAACTGCCAGCGCGACAGCGGCCACCACACCGCAGCCCGCTTCTTTGGATCCGGTCGGCCAGTCAACAAGCTCTTCTTCGCTTCGGGGTGAAGACACGCCGGCGGTGACCGGCTTTGCCGGGTTCTCGTTTGTACACACCAACATTAACGGCGGATTGCGTGTGGCTCCGGCCCCCGCACCTCCCAGCTTTGGACCGTTCAACCTTTTTGGCGGCACAGGGTCCATTCAGGGAAACATTCGCGACTGGTTTGGATTGAAGGCAGATTTCGGCGGCTACGCATTCAAAGAGCTGAATCCGGGAACCGACGGCAGACTTTACACCTATATGTTCGGCCCGGTCTTTTCCGCGCGCTCCAACCCCAAATGGACGCCGTACTTCCACACGCTGTTCGGCGCGGCGCGCCTGACGGGTTCAGCCCCGGGCATCAAGACGCACGCCAATGTGTTTGGAAGCCTGCTGGGCGGCGGCGTGGACTGGAATGCAAGCCGCCATGTTGGCATCCGGCTGTTCCAGGCGGAATATCTGTTCACCAAATTCAATGACGGCATTCCTCCGGGATCGGGCAAAAACCGGCAGAATGGCGCGCGTCTCTCGACCGGAATCGTGTTCAACTTTGGCTATCCCGCCAAAGTCGTGATCGAGCCACCGAAGCCGCAACCGGTACCGCAGCCGCCAACCATTAGTTGCTCAGCGAATCCCAGCAGCATTATCCAGGGCGGCGCCATCACCATCCGTTCGAATGCCTCCAGCCCGCAGGGTGACAAAGTGCGAGTGGCTGTTAGTTCGACCTGCGGCGTCGCCGGCAACGGCGAAGATGTAAGCGCGGATACCACCACCATGCAGCCCGGCTCGTGCAACGTTACCTGCACGGGGACGGATGAACATCAGCTCACCGCAACCAGCACCACTAGTTTCACCGTGGAGCCCAAACCGAACCATCCGCCGACCATGACCTGCGCGGCCGATAAGACCTCGGCGGTCAGCGGCGACCCGGTCACGATTACCGCAACGGCAAGCGATCCGGATGGCGATCCCCTGAGCTATACCTGGACGACCAGCAGCGGCCAACTGAGCGGTTCCGGCGCTTCAGTCCGCCTGGATACTTCGAGCGCGCAGGGCGTGGTGACCGTGGGCGGCCATGTAGAAGATGGTCGTGGCGGCGCCGCCAACTGCCAGGTGAGCGTGGATGTAACCCCGCGCAGTCTGTCTCTGCACAGCATCTACTATCCGACCAACCTGCCGACCAAAACCAGCCCTGACGCAGGTCTGATCCCGAGCCAGAAGCAGACCCTCAACACCGTGGCCACCGACTTCAAGCGCTATCTCCAGGTGAAGCCGGACGCACGCATATTGCTGGAAGCCCATGCCGATTCTCGCGGCAGCACCGCCTTCAACCTGGCTCTCTCCGAGCGCCGCGCCGGACTGGCAAAGAAGTATCTGGCACAGCAGGGCGTTCCCGAAGCCAATCTCGACACCAAAGCGCACGGAAAAGAGAAGAACCTGACCGCTGCCGAGGTGAAAAACCTGGTGGAAAAAAACTCCGAGATGACCGCCGAGGAAAAGGCACGGACACTGAAGCAGCAAAATCTGCAGACGATCGTTTGGGCCAGCAACCGCCGCGTGGACATCACGCTGGAATCCACCGGACAAACATCAGTACAGCAGTTCCCGTTCAACACCGTCGATGCACTCTCTCTGATCGGCGGCCGTGAAAAACCGAAGCCGGTAAAGCCGGTGCGGAAGACTGGGCCAAGAAAAGCGGGAGCAGCCAGCAAAAAGGGAGCAACAAAAAAGCAGTAGAGACATTTACCCGTAATCAACACAGGCCCGGCAGCTTCATCGCGCCGGGCCTGTGTTTTTTTTATGAGTGTAGTGTTCGCTGCGCCGGTCTGGTACATGTCCCCGAGGACAGGCCTTTCATGAGACCTTTGGCGGTGGCATAATGAAATATGAGTAGCGCGAATGCAACCTCGTATACGAACTCTCCGTCTGACCATCGAATGCACACGCTAACTCACACGAATGGCCAGGGGCTCCGGCAAAAGATGCATACTCCGGCGATACTAGTGGTGGACGACAATCTGGACACACTGCTCCTGCTGCGGGAATTGCTTACCTCACGCGGATATGAAGTGGTGACCGCCACCGATGCCGACGAAGCCATGGATTTGGTGCGTTCGGAACGTCCGGACCTGGTGCTGCTCGATGTGGTCATGCCGGGCAAGTCCGGGTATGAGCTGTGCCGGGAACTGAAGGATGATCCGTTTACGCGGCTGGTGCCGGTGGTGATGATTACCGGCCTGAGCGACCGCGATGACCGCGTGCGTGGCATCGAGGCCGGAGCGGACGACTTTCTCAGCAAGCCGCTGTATCCGGAAGAGCTGTTTGCCCGCGTGCGTTCTCTGCTGAAACTCAAGGAATTCACCGACGAACTGGAAAACGCCGAAGCGGTGCTGGTGGCCCTCGCGCTGGGAGTGGAATCCCGCGACCCTTATACCGGCAATCACTGTGAACGCCTGGCCGAGTACGCCGCCGATCTGGGGCGTTATCTTGGTCTCGACGCCGACCATGTAATCACGCTCAAGCGCGGCGGATATCTGCACGACCTGGGCAAGGTCTCCATTCCCGACGAAATCCTCAAAAAAGGCGCGAGCCTCACGGCGGCGGAATGGGAGATCATGAAGCAGCATCCGGTAATTGGCGAAACTATTTGCCGTCCGCTCAATTCATTTCGCAGCGTGCTGCCCATCATCCGCCACCATCATGAACAGTGGAACGGCCACGGCTATCCGGACCATCTGGCGGGTGAAGACATTCCTCTGGTGGCGCGGGTGCTTCAGGTGGCCGACGTTTATGACGCTCTGCGCACGGAGCGACCTTACAAAAAAGCCCTGTCCCATGAAGAGGCCCGGCAGACCATGCTCCAGGAAGCCCAACGCGGACTGTGGGACCCCGAACTGGTGCCTGCCTTCTTTGCCATGCTCAGCAAGCGGGAAGACGCCGCGTGAGTTTGGCAGAACAGCATCTCCCTTGGTATATTTCACGCCTGAGCCAGCCACAGCCAAAATACAGCATCATTGTGCCTGCGTATAACGAACGCCGGCGCATTGGCGCAACCCTCGAAAGTCTGGTTGCCCATCTGCGCCACGAGCAGTGGAACGCGGAAGTAGTGGTAGTGGATGACGGGTCCAGTGATGGCACGCCGGAGATCGTCACCCGCATGGGCGAGGAGCGTCCCGAAATTCGCCTGGTTCAGAATCCAGGAAACCGGGGCAAGGGCTACGCCGTCCGCAATGGCATGATGCACGCGCGCGGACGCATTCTTTTGTTTACCGACGCCGATCTCTCCGCCCCCATTGCCGAAGCCGCAAAATTGTTTGCCGAAATGGAAAAAGGCGCGGACGTAGCCATTGGCTCGCGCTGGCTGGATTCCTCACTGCAATATCACCGCCAGCCGCTGAAGCGCCGGATTCTGGGCCGCATTTACAACTTGTTTGTCCGCGGGCTGCTGGGCTTTCCTTACCGCGACACGCAGTGCGGCTTCAAGGCCTTTACCCGCCAGGCCGCGGAAGAAATCTTTCCTCTGCAGCGCATCAGCCGCTGGGGCTTCGATCCCGAGGTACTCTATCTCGCACACCGCAAGGGGCTGAAGGTGACAGAGGTCCCCGTGATCTGGGGGCATGACGAGCGCTCCACCATCCATCCTTATCGTGACGGCTTTCGCATGGGGTGCGACGTGCTCAAAATCCGCTGGTATTCGTGGACGGCAAAATATCCGACTGGCAATGCAGGCAAAACAAAACGGGAGGAGGCGCCTCCCGTAGCTGGCGATTTCTGAACTCAGGAAGCGGCCGCGCATGCTCTGCGAATAGTTCTGGGCACTGGCACCACCTGCATGCCGCACTGCTGATCATATGTTACGGTCATCTGCGCGGAACACGGTCCGCAGAGCCAGAAATGCTCGACTTTGTGAGCTGGTTTAGGTTTGGCCAGAACTGGACCTTCAGGGCGAATTTTTGAGTCAAGTGGGCATTCCATGGTGAAGATTTTTCCTTCACGCAGGTATACCAATGGAGTTGAGCATGCTGGATTGGCACATTTCGCGAGCATGGTACCTCCTGAACCATTCGGCAAGAAGCCTTAAATTTCAGGGCGAACAGGGCTTTCGCCAAGTACTAGATAGATGCTTAAAGTGTACCCCTCGGTTATTAAAATCAAGCAAAAAAATTAGAGCTGAACTGTGATTAAAATTCACCAATGTCAGTCGAGAGAAGATCCCAAAGCTCCATCGAAACCCTAACAGGCTGGGCATCCCTGCCTTTTGGTTATGAAATTCCAGCAGCCTGCGGCTGCAGAAGGGCCATTTATAATGCGCAGGGCATAACCTTCCGCGGATCGAGTTCATTATCGTGATTAAACCGCTGTATTTGCTGGCAGACAGCCAGTTGCTGTTTTGGAAAGACGGAAATCGTCTGTTTCTCGAGAGGATTCGTGAGCAACTGGATTCATCGAATCCCACGGCGGCTTATATCGGCGCCAGCAATGGAGACAATCCCGAATTTTATTCTATCTTTCAGGCAGCCATGGCCAGCATCGACTTGCATTCCTGCTGTCTGATTCCTTCAAGTCCTTCCGGGAAAGACAAAGCATTCCTCGCCAGCGCCAGCCTGGTGCTACTTGCGGGAGGCGATGCAGAGCAAGGCTGGAAGGTGTTCGAACAGAATGGATTGAAAGACCTGATAGCCCAAAAGCGATACGATGGCGCGGTGTTGGTGGGAGTTTCCGCCGGCGCAGCGCAGATCGGCCGAGGCACGCTGCTGCAAGCCGCCACAATGAAAGAGCTTCCGCTTTTCCAGTTGGCTCCGTTCTATGTGGATGCACACCAGGAGCAAAGCGAATGGTGGGACTTGCGGGCTTTGGTGAACCTGGCAGGTAATGGCGCCAGGGGCCTCGGCATCCCAGCCGGCGGAGGCATGATTTACACTTCCGAGGGATCACTGGAACCGGTCCGTAAAGGCCTCGTCGAGTTCCTCCGACAGGAGGATAAGCTGATTGAGAACCTGTTGCTGCCCGAAACCGCGAGCCAACAGGAGCAAGCGTTACGGTAGCAGGTGCGCGGCACAATCGCCTCGGTGGCCTGCGCATTAGTGAGCTGCGGCGATCCAAATGTCCGTCTTGCTTAGCGCTCCTGGATATTCTCGTCTTCCAAAATGACCAGGTATTCTGCTCTCGCTGAGTTAAAAGTGAGATTCGTAATCGCATACCCCGTCGGCGTGATGCGGGGATCGTTGAGTTTCTGTTCCAAATCCTGAGCGTCTTTACCAAATACCACTCTGTAACGCGGCCGGCTTGATTGAGATGAGTTGGTCAATATGTTCATAGTTTATTGCGTATACGTAAAGTTCTCCAAATCCCGGTTGCGGATTCAGCCATGACTTCAGCCAGGCACGGGATGCCAATGTCTCAGCGGAGGCAATCCGAAAACTGGCACACAGTACCAGTCTCTACCACACCTCCTTTACTGCGTCTGCGCGATTTCATTCATGATCAGAGCCAGAGCGCGGCGAATGTCTGCTGCTGAAGTGAGCCGCAAAACCCGTACCCTGAGCGGACTGAGCATCTCCCGCATGTGGCTGATGGGCCGGTTGCTAATGACCGGGGTGCTAATGGCCCGGTTGCTGATGGGACGGTTGCCAGCGAGGTGTTCCTGGGACTCGAACTGCAGAAAGTAGATCACTGTATTTTCATTCGATACCTGAATGGGATTCAGACGGGGAAAGTTATACGCGCCCAGCGGACCGCCAATCAGCACGATTACGTGCAGAGCGTCGCCAGTGGACTCGCTGGCCCGCCGCGCCAGTTCTTCCCGAAGAAATACCGGGTTATAGCGGTTTTGCAGGTCCTTCGCGCTTACCAGGCCAGCGGTCTTCTCCCCCAGCGCATTTTTCATACCTGCCCAGTCCACGGTGCTGATATTTTTCTGCTCCCAGATAACTTTTTGCTGCTTGAGATCGAGCAGGGCGCCGTTTATCGATCCGCCTGCCGGTTCGATTTGGCTGAAATCCTTCCATGTCGCCAGTACGCCAAAAAGATAGCGAGTATAGGCGCCCTGATGTCCAGTAAAGAGCTCTGACGGAGTCACATCCGCCAATACATCAAGATGAACAGGACGTTTCGTGGCCAGAGGAAGATTCAAGCGGCCTTTGATGTCGGAATGGAAAGACTGGTCCAGTCCAAATTCCCTGAAGGGGGCCCAGAATTCCACGCTGGGAAGATTGGTCCAGATGCCGGGCAAAGGATCGTGTCCGAGCCCATTCACATGCAGTTTCTTCAGCACCATGCCGTGCTGGCCCGCGGACAAATCACTGAGCGCCAGCGCAATTTTGTACTCTCCGGGCAGAACAAACGCACTCCAGTCCAACGTGACTTCTTTTAAGTGCGGTAAGTCCAGCGCCGTCGTGTCCACCGTGCCGTAATTTTTAAACTCTTTTCTATTTGCATCCGTAATCCGGAGCAAAGCCAGAAGATGGGCGTGTTTCTTCAGCTCCCCGGCCGAAACAGTGGCGTGGACATGCAGCACGATCCGCTGGTGCAGCGAAAGCTGGTCTGCTGAGAGACTTACACGCCATGAAAGTTCCTGCCTTTGCCCCTCTGCCAGCCACTGCTCGAAAGGAACTTCAGCAAATAGTTTGTCGGCGATACTTGCACTCTCTTTTTCGAGAGCAGCGTTTTTTTCGAGAGTAGCATTTTGGGCGGGCGCACCGGCGCAAAGCAGCAAAAGGACGACCGCGATTCCGGGCAGAACAGAGGCTGGAGAAAGCATTGCCATGAACGATTTGGGAGTGCGGGACAACAGATCATAGCCATTTGGCGTATGGCACACAAGAAGGAGTATGTATCCGCGACAGTAAAGTATGTGTTTCCGCAAGCCGGCTCCAAACACGGATAGACGATAAACGATGAAAACCGTCACCAGCCTTAATGCGGTAGTGGGCCATTTTAGATCTCCACAAGACGCGACTTGTTTTCAAATGCAAATGCCGCCCACGGATGGGCGGCATTTCCAGGGAACGTGAGAACGATTGAACACGGCCCATGGAACAGCGTAATTAATTCCAAATCGCCAGCTCTCGTACAGTATTTACCTGATTTCCGGAAACAAGAAGGTTTCTATAAACACGTGCACGTCATCTTCATTTAGACCTGAACTAATCAAAACACGAGGCGTTGTTGGGCTTTGTTTCAGGTTCTGCGCGTAATAGTTTTGCTCAGTAGTAGTATCTGCAACCGTGTTATTGGTTTTATCTACTTCCTCCAGGTAAAACGCCAGGGTCTTCCTGGCCATTTCAAAAATTTGCTCCAGTTCTTCCTGAGCTTGTACATTACGCGCGGCCATTATGTGTTTAGTAAAGATACGATCAGCCCAGCCCGGGAGTTCGCGTTCGTTGCGCCAGGCAAGCTTGCCGGCTTCCTCCCCAAACCACTGGATCATAGGATGGTCCTTATCACCGGCAGGGCTAAAGTCATGGAAACAGCCGGTGATCTTGTCACTGCCGGCCACTACAATAAAACCGTAAATTGGAGCAGGGTTGTGAAGATGCGGGAAGACGCAGCAATTCATGATCCAGATCCCCTTGGTCTCTCGAGCATCTACTACGGCAATGCGAGCACGGCGATATTTGGGGCCAGTCCACACACGATTAAACCAGCCAGGCTGGTTAAAGCGGTCCATTCCGGGTTCGAAGATTTCAGTGCCGGTCCGGCCAAGCTCGCTTTCCAGCAAGTGCCGTATATCAATTAATTTGTCCCATACCCTACTCATATTGTTTGGCTATCTCCATCATTTCATCAAACACACGTTTGGCATAACTGAAGCACACCTTTGCTTCTTCCGCCATTCCATCATCTAATTTGGCGCGAATAGCTTCTTTGATTTTCTGCGGTTCGCCGTCAAACTGATAATACCTGCCACTGCCGGGAACACGTTTGGCAATCATTTGTCCGCCGCTCAGGTCTCCCATGTGGCGAACATAAATGTGCGCCATCAGCCTGTGTGGATTGTCTTTGATATCTGAAATATATTTGACATAGTCATGCACCACGCGGAGAACAGGGGGTTGTTTTTCTTTGTCAGAACCCCACAACTCAAGGAAGTCTTCATGAATGGCAGGTGCTCTGCGAATTTCCGGCAATCCGTCAAACAAGCCATGGGGCACGGCAGATACTTCCAGAATCTCATACATAGGATGTATGTTTTTCAGGTAGATTGCATATAACTCCGGGTTGATGTGTCCGGAAAATAAAACCTTCACAAAGGGTGAACGCTCCGCGGCCGTGTGACTATCCTGGGTAAGTTCTCTTAGGTTGCTCATTCCTGTTCGCTCCATTGCCGCCTTTGCTGTTACAAACCGCATAAAGCATGGTCGCTCAGCTTTGTGCATCTGTCTTCAAACGGCCAAAGTGCAGATTGTAGCAGGACTAAACTCGGTGCTCAATGAGATTGCAACCGGGCGGTAATCCATTTTGAAATTTTCCACTGTGCGTGGCTTGGTAGCGCCTTAATAACGATCTTATTTGAGGTTATTTTCGACTAGCCTGGTGGAAATCCAAAATGGAACGCTGCCCGTGTCAGACCGTTTTTTGAAATTTTCCCCTCTGCATTCAAAATTCGACAAACAGTTTGCCACGGACCCTGCATTTTTTGTTTTTCAAAAGCAGCACCCTGGGCGGATGCACAGGAGCGCAGAGCAGCCGATGTTTCAGCGCCAGCCGGCTCCAAACCCGGATAAACTATAAGCGATGAAAACTGAAACCAGTCTTAATGCACTCTCCCAGTCATCCTCTTCTTATTTGCGGTCTGCCATGCACCAGCCGGTGCAGTGGCAGGAGTGGGGGCCGGAAGCTTTTGAAAAAGCAAAGCAGGAAAATAAACCTGTTCTGCTGGACATTGGCGCGGTGTGGTGCCACTGGTGCCATGTGATGGACCGCGAATCGTACGAAGCGCCGGAGATCGCCGCCGTCATCAACGAACATTTCATCGCGATTAAAGTGGACCGCGACGAGCGTCCGGATGTGGACAGCCGTTACCAGTCGGCAATCCAGGCCATCAGCGGACAGGGCGGCTGGCCGCTTACGGCGTTTCTTACGCCCGAAGGAAAACCCTATTACGGCGGCACATACTTCCCCCCACACGATACCCAGGGCAGGCCCAGCTTTAAACGCGTCCTGCTGACGCTGGCCCAGGCGTACCGGGAAAAACATTCCGATGTGGTGGAATCGGCGGAGAGCGTGATGGATGCCATTCGCCAGGCGGAATCGTTCACCGGCAAGTCGGGCTCTCTGCGCCCGGAACTGGTGGACAAGATTGTGGAATCGGCCGTGAAGCTGTTTGATCCGGAGCACGGCGGTTTTGGCGCTTCGCCCAAATTCCCGCATCCCAGCGCCATCGACCTGCTGCTGCAGCGCGCGGTGGAAACTCAGTCGGAGGAAACACGCGCCACGCTGCTCAATATGGTGAGCGTCACGCTGGAAAAGATGGCGCAGGGCGGCGTCTATGACCATCTGGCCGGCGGCTTTCATCGCTACTCCGTGGACGAGCACTGGGTAGTGCCACACTTTGAAAAAATGGCGTATGACAACTCCGAGCTGCTGAAAAATTATGCCCATGGTTACCAGGTAACCGGCAATGAATCCTTCGCGGCGGTGGCAAGAGACATCGTCCGCTGGATGGACGAATGGCTTACCGACCAGGAACACGGCGGCTTCTACGGCTCGCAGGACGCCGATTACTCTCTGGACGACGACGGCGACTACTTTACCTGGACGCTCGAAGAGACGCGGACGGTCCTCAGCGGAGACGAACTCGAAGCGGCGACGCTGCGCTATGACATTGGCGATGTCGGGGAGATGCACCACAATCCGTACAAGAATGTGCTGCATGTCCGCGCCAGCTTCGAGGACATTGGCAAACGGCTGAAGAAAACACCGGCGGAAGTCCAGGCGATTTTGGATTCGGCGCAACAGAAAATGTACAGTGCGCGCAAGGCGCGGCCCACACCCTATGTGGACAAGACTGTTTACGTGAGTTGGAATGCTCTGTGCATCTCCGGATATCTGAGAGCGGCACAGGCGCTCAAACTGGAAAGCGCGCGCAAGTTCGCGCTACGGTCACTCGACCGCATTTTGACGCAGGGCTGGAACCCGGAATCGGGGCTGCGCCATGTAATTGCGTACTCTGATCCGCAGGCGGCGCAACGGAAGACCGCTGGCGTGCTGGACGACTATGCGTTCACCGTTCTCGCCTGCCTGGACGCATACGAAGCCACCGCCGATCTCACCTACTTCAACTTCGCCCACAAGATTGCCGATGTGATGATCGCGCGCTTTTCTGATGAGACCGGCGATGGCTTCTTCGATACGCCTTCCGGAGTGCAAGTGGGTGATGGCATAGTTCTGGGCGCACTCGCGGCCAGACGCAAGCCTCTGCAGGATTCGCCCACGCCCGCGGGAAATCCCGCTGCAGCCATGGGCCTGCTGCGCCTGCACGCCTACACCAATGAAGAGCGTTACCGCAGCCTGGCAAAGAGCACACTCCAGACTTTTGCCGGCATTGTGGAACACTATGGGCTGTTTGCAGCCAGCTATGCCATCGCACTGGATATGTATCTGCATCCACACACACAGGTGGTGATTGCAGGCAGCGGTGAACGAGCGGAAAAACTTCTTGCCGCCGCGCTGGCCCAGTTTTCACTGAATAAATCGGTACTGCATTTAGCGCAGGGAGAGGTGGTGGCGCAGATGCTTCCGCCGGCGCTTGCAGAGACGATTCCCAGCCTTCCGGCGATAAAAAAGGGCCACACGGTGGCCATTGTGTGCAGCAATTTCTCCTGCCAGCCGCCACTGACGGAAGCCGCGGACCTCGAAGATGCTCTGCGCAATGCTGTCCGCACAGGCTGAAACACAGGGAACGATTAAGGACCGGAGCAACTGATAAACGCTCCGCCACTCCCTGCCGAGCGGGCTTCAGCCGGGATTGCCGGAGGGACTTGCACCGACTGAGCAGAGGTATAAGCACAGTCTCCGGAGAGGCCGGGCGCCTGCGGAATGGCAGTCACGGAGTAGGCAAATGAAGGAACTTTGCCGTCGCCTGTGATTTCGAAAATATATCCGTTCCTGATTCCGCCTGCCAGCCCTGAGTCAAGCAGACAGGCGTTGGTTTTAGTCGCGCTCTGACAGTCACTGCCATTGCTGCCCAGTTGCACCATACTGGGAGAGTATCCCGCATCGGGATAACTGGAGGCATACACGGCCTGTGCAATATCAATGGCGTGGAGGGACGCTACGGCCGAAGCCTGATTGGCGGCCAAACGCGCCTGACGCAGGTGAGTGGCGGCAATGGCGCACAAAATCAGTATGATGGCCACGGCCACAAGAAGCTCCAGGAATGAAAATCCGCGCGGCTTCGCCATGCTCTACATATCGGCAAGATATGGCTGGACTTAAGCAATGCATTCCATCCCGAAGCAGCCTGTTTTGCATGAGAGGAATTTCAGAGAAATGAAGGCCATTTTTATTTGCATACTGGTACTGTGCCTGGGAGGCATTCCGGCCAATCCCCAGCCGGAATGGTGCCGCAATCTGCCACGCGCCGCGTATTCCGGGCTTGAGCGGATTTCCGTACACAGCTCCTGGTTTGAGGTTTACAGAATCCGTCCCGGAGTATTTGCGATTTACGAGCCGCACCAGGCCGAAGAGGTCATCTCTTACCTCATTTTGGGGAGCAAAGAGGCAGTTTTGTTTGATACGGGACTCGGCATCGCCAATATCAGACAGATTGCGGAAGGCCTGACCAGGCTGCCCCTGAGCGTGATCAACTCGCATACTCATAACGATCACGTTGGCGATAACTGGCGCTTCAGCCGGATTTACGGAATGGACACTCAGTTTTCCCGCATCAGCGCCCAAGGCTCACGCGAGGATGCCCAGGCTGAACTGGAAGCGGACGAGATTTGCGGACAGCTGCCTGCCGGTTTCGACCGCAAAAATTATGCTACCCGGCCTTTTCGCGTTGCCCACACCGTCCGCGACGGGGATGAACTCGATCTTGGCGGGCGGATTCTTCGCATTGTGTCCACGCCAGGCCATACTCCTGATTCCATCGCGCTGTTGGATGCCCAAAATGGTCTGGTTTTCGTGGGCGATACATACTATCCGGGCCCCATTTATCTGTATCGTCCGGAGACAAACCTGGATGCGTATGAACGCTCTCTCGAGAAAATTATTGCCCTGAAAGCGCGGCTTCTTCTGCCGGCACACAATGTCCCCGTGGCCGACCCGGCGGAGTTGTTGCGAGTGAGCGCCGCAATGAAGCAGGTGCGCGCAGGAAAGATTACGCCAGTCAGGAACGGAGCCAAATGGGAATATTCATTTCAAGGCTTTTCGTTCCTGATGGCGAAGTAAATTATCGGTGAAAAGTTAAGTACCGAAAGAGGCCCGGACTTCAATCACACTGGTTTTGTCCGCTTTTTCGTACTTCCACTTTTTTACGGCTTTGGTCAGAGATTCCAGCAACAGCGGATGGCCACCCAGTTCCTTGACGTCACTGACTGTCCCGTCCGGCTGAATGGTGATCATTACCCGGGCGGTGCCCTTAATGCCATTCTGGCGTGCCAGCTGGGGATATTCGGGTGACTCCTTCACCTTTACTTTTCGCGTGCCGTTGTCTTCCGTGGCCTGGGCCTGAAGACTCGGAGAGGCCGCGGAAACAAATAAAAGTACAAGCAGCAGCGAGCAAAAAAGCCTGCCGCTGCGAACTGTTTCGAATTTTATCGGCAACCTGGCGATCATCGTGACCACCTTTACTTGGGTACTTTTAACTAAATGCTTTCTGCAATCTCAGCGTTAGGGACAGTCTATTGAAGCAAAACCCGGACTAACAGAGTACGAAGGTAACTGCACCAGATCAGTAGCAGTTCCCTCCAGCGCGCAATAAACAATAACCTTATCCCGGGCTGGTGGCAACTACCTGTGTCGATTTTTCTTTCAGGGCAAAGCGCCCTGCGACTGCCGTGAGCGCAAGCGCGGCCCCGCACACCACAAACAAAGGCCGAATACCAAGTTTTTGCGCCAGCACTCCGGAAAGCAGCAGCCCCAGCACCTGAGCCAGGGAAAACAGTGACATAAAAGTG
>WNFP01000359.1_pt1 | contig 63794 bp, 61 predicted proteins | sample 5400201 | NCBI WGS metagenome assembly WNFP01 (sample SAMN13153355, study PRJNA577476) | soil metagenome | isolation source: 115 cm saprolite under Madrone tree | place: USA:California | collected 2016-06-14
CCAGCGCCTCCGTGCGCTGCGGAACAACACCGCCGGGGTCACGGACCGGTTCCTCATCGGCGATATCATGGACCTGGATTTGGATGCCTTCCGCGAACGAGTGCTGGTCGACAAGGGCGCCCAGGACGGGGTGTTCGTCGGGCAAGCCGTATTGGACTCCGGCGGAGTGTTCGGACAGGTCGCCCGCGTCGGTCAGCTGACCGCAGAGGTCATCCTGGTCAGCGACGCGACGCACGCGATACCGGTGCAGATCAATCGCAATGGATTGCGCACCGTTGCCGTGGGCACGGGCGATATGGGCCGGCTCAAGCTGCCTTACCTTCCGACCAGCGCCGATGTGATCTCCGGGGATCTCTTGGTGACCTCCGGGCTCGGCGGTGGATTCCCGGCCGGCTACCCGGTGGGTACCGTGGCAGAAGTCAAGCGAGATTCCGCCCAGTCCCTTGCGGACGTCGATGTAAAACCCGCCGCCGCACTCGATCGGTCGCGCGAGCTGATGTTCGTCTGGCTCAAGACGCAGGCATCGTCGCCCGCACCCGCTACATCCGCCGCGCCGGCGCAGCCGCAGTCGCAAAGCACGGCCGCAATGCCCGCCAAGACCCCGCCGCCCGCTAAAAATCCGCCGCCTGCGAAGACACCGCCACCCGCGAAGACAGCGCCGCCTGCGGGAGCGAACGACGAATGATGCGCGATACTCGCATCCGTCGGTTGCCCATGGCCCTGTCGGCGCTCGTCGCGCTGGCGCTGGCGGTTTTACCCCTGCCCTCGATGCTGGAATCGCTTCGTCCGGACTTTTTGGTGCTGGTGGTCTTTTACTGGTCCATCGAGTTGCCTCGGGCCGGGGGGCTCACGCTGGCATTCATGGCGGGTCTCGCGCTCGATGTGATCCACGGCGTGGTGCTCGGTCAGCACGCGCTCGCGCTCACGCTGATGGCCGCGTGGGCGACGCACCTCCGGCTGCGCCTGCGAGTATTCTCGATGCTTTCGCAATGCCTGACCATATTCGCCTTGTTGACCGGGTATCAGTTCATCCTGTTCTGGGTCGACGGCGCCACCGGCAATCCCGTGACCGCGTTCGGCCGCTGGCTCGCTCCCGTCATCGGGGCATTGCTGTGGCCGGTGCTGGCCGGCATATTGAGGCGTCTGCATGAACGCTGACGCCGAACGGAGCCGGTAGCGTGGTTCGCCGCGTCCGCATCAAAGACCACTGGGGTGAGCAGCGGATCTTCACGATTCGCAGCATCGTCGCCGCCGTATGCGTGAGCGTGCTGCTCCTGACCGTCGCCTCGCGCCTCTTCTATCTGCAGGTGCTGAGACACAACTATTACGCGGAACTCTCGCAGGGAAATCGGGTGCGCACCGATCCAATTCCGCCCAGCCGCGGCCTGATCCTCGACCGGCACGGAGTGGTCATGGCCGAGAATCTTCCGGCGTTTCAGCTGGAATTGGTCCGAGAACAAGTCGGCGGCATTCCGGAGATCGACGCCACTCTGGCTCGCCTGGTGGCCATCGGTTTGCTCGATGCTGAAGACACCAACAGCATCAAACGCACCATCCTGTCGCATCATGTCTACGAAAGCGTGCCGGTCAAGCTGCAGCTGGACGATGAGGAAATGGCGCGCTTCGCGGTGCATCGCTACGAATTCACGGGGGTGGACATCCGCACTCGCTTGTCCCGGCACTACCCCTTCGGTCCAATGGCCGTGCACGCGCTCGGCTACGTCGCTGCGATCAGCGAGCAAGACCTCAAGCACATCGATTCTGCCGCGTACGCGGGCACCACGCTGATCGGCAAATTAGGGGTCGAAGGCGCCTACGAGAGCCTGCTGCACGGAACCCCGGGATACCGCGAAGTGTTGGTCAATGCGGCCGGCCGGCCGGTCGAACGCCAGGGGGCCTTTACGCCCAAATTGAATGTACGCCAGCCCGTCGCCGGCGCGGATCTGATCCTCAGCATCGACATGCGCGTGCAACGGGCCGCAGAGGAGGCTTTGACGGGCAAACGCGGCGCGGCCATCGCCATCGATCCGCACACGGGCGACGTCGTCGCCCTCGCCAGCACGCCGGGATTCGATCCCAACGCGTTCGCGCGCGGCCTCACGACCAAGCAGTTCGACGCCCTGCAAAACGATATCGACAAGCCGCTCATCAACCGCGCGCTGCGCGGCGCCTACCCGCCCGGCTCGACGGTCAAGCCATTCTTCGCGATGGCCGCATTGAGATATGGCGTCATGACCCCCGAACAAACCCTATTCTGCCCGGGCCATTTCAGCCTTCCCGGCAGCAGGAATGTATTCCACGACTGGAAGCCCAAGGGTCACGGCGTCCTCGCGATGCGCCACGCCATCATGCAATCGTGCGACGTGTACTTCTACACGGTCGCGAGCAAGCTCGGCATCGACCGCATGCATGAGTTCATGAGCATATTCGGATTCGGCGAGGTCACCGGAATCGACATTCCGGGCGAAAAGCCGGGCTTGATGCCCTCCACCGACTGGAAACGCCATGCCTACAAGCGAGCCGCCGAGCAGGTGTGGTTCCCCGGCGAAACCATCAGCGTAGGCATCGGTCAAGGCTATATGCTGGCAACACCCATGCAACTCGCCCATGCCGTATCGGCCATCGCATCGCGCGGTGAGATCTACAAACCAAGGCTGGTATCGGCCGTGCGGGCCGCCGGATCGACGACGCTCGCGCCGCGACCGATTCAGCCTGAGCCTACGCTGACCGCGGTCACCCGCGATCAGTGGCAGGTTGTCGTCGACGGCATGGAATTGGCGACCGGGCCCGGCGGCACGGCGGCGGTTGCCACCGCGGGAACGCCGTACAAGATCGCCGGCAAAACCGGCTCTGCGCAGGTTTTTACGATCGCTCAGGGCGAGAAATATCACGAAAAGGATCTGGCCGAGCGCTTGCTCGATCACGCGCTGTTCATCTCATTCGCTCCCGCCGAAGACCCGAAACTTGCGGTGGCCGTATTTGTCGAAAACGGCAAGCACGGCGGCAGCACCGCGGCGCCGATTGCCCGCAAGATGTTCGACGCCTACCTGTTGCCGGATAAGGCACCGGCCGCGGATAAGATACCCGCCCTGGGAAGAGTCTTATGATCTTCGACGAATTCTCGCCGTCCCGAACCCGACGCACCCTGACCGCCGGCGGCCGCACCTTGCGTGCCTTGGGATTGGACGGCCCCCTGACCGGCGTACTGGCCATCATCGTGTGCTTCGGGATTCTGGTGGTGTATAGCGCCTCCGGACAAAACCTGAAAATGGTCGAGCATCATCTGGGAAATATCGCCATTGCGGTCACCGCCATGATTGCCCTCGCCAAGCTCGCGACACCGCAATACCTGCGCCTGTTCGCACCCATTGCCTATGCCCTCGGCGTTCTGCTGCTGATCGTCGTCGAGCTGACGGGTCATATCGGCAAGGGTGCGCAGCGTTGGCTCGATATCGGATTCATGCGCTTCCAGCCTTCCGAGATCATGAAACTTGCCGTCCCCATGATATGCGCCTGGTACATGCACGAGCGCCCCCTGCCGCCGACTTTCAAGGATCTCATGGTGATGGGGCTGCTGATTGCCATTCCTACGGCCATGATCGCCAAGCAACCGGACTTAGGCACCGCCCTGCTGATCGCGGCCTCCGGCCTGATCGTGATGCTGCTTGCCGGGATGCAGCTACGGATCATATTGATATCGATACCGCTGCTCGGCGCCGCCGCCGTCGCGGCGTGGCATTTCATCCACGACTATCAGCGCCAACGCATCCTGACGTTTTTGAATCCCGAAAACGATCCGCTCGGCACGGGATACCACATCATCCAGTCGCAAATCGCCATCGGCTCCGGCGGGATGTTCGGCAAGGGCTATATGATGGGCAGTCAGGCTCAGCTGGAATTCCTGCCCGAACGTTCCACCGATTTCATATTTGCAGTCATTGGCGAGGAACTCGGTTTGTTGCCGTGCCTGGTGCTCCTGATCCTGTACGGCGTCGTCATCGGCCGCGCCTTGTACCTCGCGATGCAGGGGCAGGATACCTTTGCGCGCCTGACGGGCGGCGCCATCGCGCTCAGCTTCTTCGTCTATGTGTTCGTCAACTCGGGGATGGTGAGCGGCATTCTGCCGGTGGTCGGCGTGCCGCTGCCGATGATCAGCTACGGCGGCACGTCGATGGTCACGCTGTTGGCGGGATTCGGCATATTGATGTCGCTGCACTCGCATCGCAAGCTCATTGGGTCTTAGCGGCGTGCGCACCCGGCTCGGCTTGAAGCATCTGTTCCTGGTCGCCCTCGTCGTGTGTTCGAGCCGTGAGCCCGCGGCCGCGATCGACGTGAGGCGCGCCGACGTCAAGGATTTCATCGCGCACATGGCGGACACCTCGTCATTCAAGAAGCGGCAGTTGCGCAAGTTGCTGAAAGCGGCCCAGAGTCAACCGGCGATCATCGAAGCCATGGACCGGCCCGCCGAAAGGGCCAAGCAGTGGTTCGAATATCGCCCGATCTTCGTCAGCGAAAGACGCATCCGCGAGGGCACGGATTTCTGGATCGCGCATCGCCAAGCGCTGGATCGTGCCAGCGTTCGCAGCGGAGTGGCGCCGGAATACCTGGCGGCCATCCTCGGCGTCGAAACCTACTACGGCCGTCTGACGGGCTCCTACCGCGTGCTCGACGCACTGGCCACGTTGGCTTTCGATTACCCCGCCCGGGCGAAATTTTTTCGCGATGAGCTCGAACAGTATCTCCTGCTGACTCGCGACATGAGACTCGATCCCTTGAGCGTGAAGGGATCGTACGCCGGCGCGATGGGTGCGCCGCAGTTCATGCCGTCCAACTACCGGCGCTATGCCGTCGATGCGGATGCGAACGGACATGTCGACTTATGGACCAATTGGCCGGACGTATGCGCCAGCGTGGGCAATTACCTCAAGGAACACGGTTGGAATGCCGGCGAGCCCGTGCTCAGCGAAGCCACCGTGGCTCCCGACCAGGCGTCGGATTTGGACGGCCACAAGCTTGCACTGTCCGAGACCGTGGGGTCGCTGCGCACCAAGGGCGTAAATTTCGACAGTTCCCTGCCGGAGGATGCGCCCGCTCTACTGATCGCCGCCGACGACACGGACGGCGTGCATTGGCGCGTCGGCTTCAACAATTTCTATGTGATTACGCGCTACAACCACAGCGCCCTCTACGCAATGGCGGTGTTCGAACTGGCGGCCGCGGTCAAGCAGCGGGTATTGTTGAATGATGCCGCCGGCGGCATCACGCCGGCCGTTGCCGCTCAAGACGTCGCCGCGCCGGGAGTCGCTATGCCCAGTCCCGCTACGCCCGGTGCCGCTGCACCGAGTGCTGCCGCGCAAGGCGCCTCCACCGTGCAACCGGCCTTGCAGCGGTGAATGTCGGCCGCGTACTCGCCCTCCCGCTAGGGCTGGCTGTCGCGGTCGGGCTCACCGCATGCGTCAGTGCGCCCCCGCGGCCCGCTCCCACCGTTCCGACGGCCCCGGTGACTCCGCCGCCGAAACCGGACTCCATTCCGGAGGTCATCCCGCGGATCGAACCGCGCGCGCGCAGCGGCAATCCGCCGTTTTACGATGTGTTCGGCAAACGCTACTACGTCCTGTCCTCGAGCGTCGGCTACCGGGAGCGCGGCGTCGCGTCCTGGTACGGACCCGGTTTCCACAACGTGCGGACCTCGATCGGCGAGCCCTACGACATGTACGGCATGACGGCTGCTCACAAGACGCTCCCGTTGCCCGCGTACGTGCGCGTCACCAATTTGCAGAACGGCCGCAGTGTCGTGGTCCGGGTCAACGACCGCGGTCCCTTCGTCGGCAATCGAATCATCGATCTCTCCTACTCGGCCGCCGCAAAGCTCGACATGCTGCGCAATGGCACCGCCATGGTCGAGGTCCGCACCATCGATCCATCGGCGCCGCCGCCCGTGATCACTGCATCGGCCACACCCGCTCCCGCCGCCGCGCCGCCGGCAGCCACGGCGCTCACTATTGTGGCACCTGCGGCAGCGGCACCTGCAAGCTCGGCACCGGCGGGCTCGGCACCGGCGGCGGCGCCTGCCGCAACGGCACCCGGCACCGCCACACCGACCGCGGGCCCAGGGGTCACGAGCCCCGCGGCCGCCGCTACCGCGCTGTTCGTGCAAGCCGGCGCGTTCTCCGACCCTGCGAATGCGGAACGCCTGGCGGAGAAATTGCGCGGCGGCAACTACGGCAAGGTCATCGTGCGCGACGATCAGATCGCGGGCCGTAGAATGTACCGAGTGCGGATCGGACCCGTACCCAGCGTCGCGGAGTTCGACCGCGTGGTCGCCGCGCTGGAGCGGGCCGGCATCAACGATGCGCATCTCGCGCTCGACTAGGAGCCTGTGTGACTAATGATCGCCGTCGCGAGGGCGCTCCACATCGAGCAGATTTCTGCGATCATTTCGCGAGCATAGTGGGTACTATGTGAGTGAAATGATCGCAGAAATATGCCGATGTGGGGCGGCCGCAGCAGGCGCATCATTAGTCAGACAGGCTCCCTAGCGTCCATGCCACGGCGCCGTGCGATAATATTCAACGCCCACTAAATTTCTAACAAGGTATTCATCTACTATGCTCCGTTCCCGCCTGGCCTGCGTTTTTATCACTGCATTCGCGGCCTTTGCCTGCTTTGCCGAGACGCCGGCGCCGACCGCCGCGCCGATGACCATACCGACCGCGCCGCAGGTGGATGCGCGCGCGTACATCGTCGTCGACTATCGCACCGACAAGATTCTGGCGGCGAAGGATGCGGTGGCGCGTGTGGAACCCGCGAGCCTCACCAAGCTCATGACGGCCTACATCGTGTTTCAGGAGCTGGCCGCCGGCAAACTCAAGCTGGATGAACAAGTGATGGTGAGCGAGCATGCCTGGCGCTCGGAAGGCTCGCGCACTTTCATCGAACTGGGCAAACCGGTATCGATCCAGGACCTGATCCTGGGGATGATCGTGCAGTCGGGCAACGATGCCACGATTGCTCTGGCGGAACGCATCGCCGGAACCGAAGAAACGTTCGCGCAGATGATGAACGCCAATGCGAAGCGCCTGGGGATGGTGGGCAGCCATTTCGAGAACAGCTCGGGACTGCCTTCGCCCCAGCACTACACCACCTCGCGCGATCTGTCGCTGCTGGCCAATGCCATGATTCGCGACTATCCGCAGTACTACAAGTGGTTTTCGGTGCGTGAATTCGAGCACAACGGAATCAAGCAGCAAAACCGCAACGGTCTGCTCGAAAAAGATCCCACGGTCGACGGTTTGAAGACCGGTCACACCGATTCGGCGGGTTATTGCCTCGTGACATCCGCGCTGCGCGACGGCATGCGCTTGGTGTCGGTGGTCATGGGATCAGCGAGCATGAAGGCGCGTGAAAATGCCAGCACCGCCCTTCTCAACTATGGATTTACGTTCTACGACACCAAATTGGTCGTCAAAGGCGGATCCGTTCTTGCGACCGCGCGGGTCTGGAAGGCGCAGATCCCGTCCGTCGATCTCGGTATCAAGGACGACCTCTACATCACGCTGCCGCGCGGCGCAAGCGACGTCAAGACGGCCACCGATGTTCAGCCGCGATTGATCGCACCGCTTGGCCTGGATACCACGGTGGGCACCTTGCACGTGTCCGCCGGCAGCCAAACCCTGGCGACGCTGCCCTTGCATCCCCTGAAGAACGTGTCCGCGGGCGGTTGGTGGCGTCGATTGATCGACACCATTCGGCTTTGGTTCGCTTGAGCGTGGCCGCGCCGCTGCCAATTTGTTATCTGAACGGGCATTACCTGCCGTTGACGGAAGCGCGGGTGTCGCCGCTCGATCGCGCGTTCTTATTTGGCGATGCAGTCTACGAAGTTCTGCCGATCTACGCGTCGCGCCCGTTTCGCTTGCGGGAACATTTGGACCGGCTCAACCGGAGCCTCGCGGGCATCCGCATGCCGGCGCCCCTGTCGCACACCGACTGGGCAGAGCTCAGTCAGGAGCTGATTTTCCGCAATTCGGCCCGCGATGCGTATCTCTATCTGCAGGTCACGCGCGGCGCCGAGCTTGGCCGCAATCACGCATGGCCGGAAGATCTGAAACCCACCTTGTTCGCCTACGTCACGGCGTTGGAGCCCCTATCGCCGTCCATCCTGGAACAGGGTGTATCGGCGGTGACGGCAACCGACACGCGTTGGGCGCGGCGCGACATCAAGTCCACCGCCCTGCTGGCCAATATCCTGCTCAAAAAACTTTCCGCCGATGCCGGCGCATTCGAAACCATCATGCTGGAGAGCGGCGAACTCACCGAAGGCTCATCGACCACCGTGCACGTCGTGACGGACGGCGTCGTCCGCACGCCGCCCAACGGTCATCACATTCTTCCGGGCACGACTCGCGATGTCGTTACCGAACTCGCCGGCCGTTTGAGCGTCCGCTGCGAAAGCAGCCGCGTGAGCGAAGCTATGCTCCGGGCCGCGGACGAGATTTGGCTGGCATTTGCGACGCGCGGGGTGCTGCCGGTGACGGCCCTCGACGGCGCTCCCGTCGGGACCGGCAAGCCCGGGCCGTTGTTCAAACAAATGAGCGCCGCCTTTGCCGACTACATCCGTGAACTCGCGGGAACGCCGGCGCTATGAGCGGCGCCACGCTTCAGGAATTTCCGAGTGATTTTCCGATCAAGGTCATGGGGCGCCGCGACAGCGACCTGCGTGCCCTCACGCAGGCCATCATCGAGCGCCACGCGGGACCCCAGCTCGAGTCCAGCATACGCACGCGTACCAGTGCGGACGGAAATTTCCTGGCAGTAACCTATTTGGTGCACGCAACCAGCCGCGCTCAGCTGGACGCGATCTATCGCGAATTGACCGCCTGCAAATCGGTATTGATGGCGCTGTAATCGGGGGCGGCGTAGCCGGGTCCGAATTTCAGATGCCGCAATAGATGCGGCGTCAAAGCATGCGCCACCGTGTCCACGGCGCCCGAACCGGCAAGGCGGGCAACGTGATCCGCAAGCCGCGTGACGCTGAGTCCCCGATGTCCGCACACATTGATCCGCTCGAATGGCTTCAGATCGAGCGACACGTTCAGCGCCAACCCGTGATAGCTCGCGCCGCGGCGAATCCGCAAACCCACGCTCGCGAGCTTGGCGCCATCGACATACACCCCCGGGTTGGCGCGCGAGCCCTTCGCCGTCACGCCCAGCTCGCCAACGCAGGCAATGATGGCATTCTCGAGCGCCACCACCAATTCGCGCACGCCCAAGGCGCGGCGCCGCAAGTCGATGAGCGGATAGACCACCAGCTGTCCGGGACCGTGGTAGGTCACCTGGCCGCCGCGGTCGATCTGTACCACCGGGATGTCGCCGGGGGCCAGCAAGTGCTCGCGGCTCGCGTTCAGCCCTAAGGTGAATACCGGCGGATGCTCGACGTACCAGATTTCGTCGGGCGTCGAACTCTCTCGGCCGTCGGTAAACCGCTGCATCGCGCGCCAGGTGGGCTCGTAGGCCGAGAGCCCAAGATGACGGATGACGGGCGCATCGCTCATGGGCCGCGGCGCGCGCCGGCAAGCGAGGCATTGTTGAGGCCGGCATTGTTGCGCTCGAGCGCCTGTTCCGCGCGATAGCTCGATCGCACCAAGGGGCCGGACACGCACTCCAGAAATCCCAAGGCCAGCGCCCATTCGCGGTATCGATCGAACTCGTCCGGAGCGACGAACCTCTCGACGTTCAAATGGTTCGGCGTAGGCCGCAAATACTGCCCCAAGGTCAGAATATCGACGCCCGCCGCACGCAGATCCACCATGGTCCGGTGAATTTCAGCATCGGTCTCGCCCAAGCCCAGCATCAAACTAGTCTTGGTCAACACCGATGGTCGATGAGCCTTGGCCCCGCGCAGCACGCCCAAGGTCTGCTCGTAACCGGCGCGCGGGTCTCGCACCGGGTGAGTCAGGCGTCTCACGGTCTCCACGTTCTGCGCGAACACATCCAATCCCGAATCGAGCACCGTGTGTACATCGCGCATGACGCCTTGGAAATCCGGCGTCAGTGCCTCGACGGCGGTGCCGGGATTGCGCCGCTTGATGGCGCGAATCGCCGCGGCGTAGTGAGCGGATCCGCCGTCCGCCAGGTCATCGCGGTTGACCGACGTGAGCACCACATATTTGAGGCGCATCAGTTCGACCGACCGCGCAACATTCTCGGGCTCGTCTGCATCCAGCCAGCCGCGCGGATTGCCCGTGTCCACCGCGCAAAATCGGCAGGCCCGCGTGCAGACGGCGCCCATTAACATAATGGTCGCAGTTCCCGCGTTCCAACATTCGCCGATGTTCGGGCATTTCGCCTCTTCGCAGACCGTGCTCAAGGCGTGCTCGCGCACGATCTGTTTGACCGCTGAAAATTCTTTTCCCGCCCCTAACGGCGCGCGCAGCCACGGGGGTTTGCGCAATACCGGCGCGGCGACGCCCGGCGCAGCCGCTCGAGGTGCCGCGCCGTGCCGTGCCGTCTTCAGCTTGACGCCGTCCTTGATCGCCGTAAAACCTTGAGCGGTGGTGTATTTGTCGCCGCTGCGGGCCGGGCGCTGCTCTTGCAGTATGGGTATGCCTTTGAATTCCGACATCGGCCAATTGTACTCCAGCTAGGCGTTCAAAGCCTGCAGCTGCTCGGCCGTGCCAACGTTCTCCCACGGCCCGATGAAGAGCTCGGCGGAACAGCATTTCGCGGCCATGGAACGCAGCAGCAGGGGCTGCAAGGGGAACACGCCATCCAAACAGCCCTTAAAGAAGGCGCTTCGATACACGCCAATGCCAGAGAACGTGTACCGGCTCGCGGCCCCGGCAAGCGCCAGTCCCTGCTCCAATCCGAAATCTCCCCGTGGGTGCCACGGCGGGTTGGGCACCAGGACCAAGTGCGCGTCGCAGTCGGCGGTAAGCCTTAGAGTCTCGAGCGGAAAATCGGTATAGAGGTCGCCGTTGACCACCGTAAAGGGCGCGGAGCCCAGGTGCGGCAAGGCGCGAAATATGCCGCCGCCGGTATCGAGCGCGCGCGGCTGCTCTTCACTGTAGACGATCGCCACGCCGTAGCGCGCGCCATCCCCTAGATACTCGCTGATCTGTGAACCCAGCCAGGCGAGATTGATCACGATCCGCTCCACCCCTGCGCGCGCCAATCCCATGACATGCCGCTCGATCAGCGGTTGACCGCGCACCCGCAGCAGGGGCTTAGGGACGGTGTCGGTCATCGGCCTCAGGCGCTCGCCGCGCCCGGCTGCAAGGATCATGGCTACACGGGGACGTTCGGACAACGCGCTCACGCGAGTGCCCGCTCCTGGGCGCCCGGAAATTCCGGCTCGATGCGTTTGACGATGAAGCCGGCGAACTCCGCCGTCTCAGCGTAGTTCGCGGCTGCGTCCAGGATGTAGCGGAGCACGCGCGGCAGATCCTTGAGGTACTGGGGCTTGCCGTCGCGGTAGTACAGCCGCGCGAAGATTCCCAACACCTTGATGTGCCGCTGCAATCCGACGAGATCGAACCCACGGATGAACTCGGCTTCAGGCAGCGCTGCGGGAAATCCGTTGGCCAGCAGCTGCTCGCGGTACTGCAAAGCCCAAGCCCTTACCCGCCGCGCCGGCCACGCGACATAGCAATCCTTGAGGAGAGACACCAGATCGTAGGTCACAGGTCCCCACACCGCGTCTTGGAAATCCAAAATCCCGGGGTTGTCGGCCGCGGTCACCAACAGATTTCGCGAATGATAATCTCGATGCACGAACGTGGCAGGTTGCGCCAAGGCGCTTTGCGCCAGCGTCTCGAACAGCCGATCCACCATGCCGCGCTCGGCCGCCGTGATCTGCAAGCCGAGATGGCGGCGCAGGAACCACTCCGGCATGAGTTCCATTTCGCGCATCAGCAAGGCGTGGTCATAGCTCGGCAAAGCCCGCGCCGCGGCGTCGTCCGCCGTCTGCATGGTGCAAAGCGCGCCGAGAGCATCCGCGTAGAGCCGATCCGCCGCCTCGTCGGTGTCGAGGGCATCGAGGTATTGCCGGTCGCCCAAATCCGAGAGCAGCAGCAGGCCGCGCTTCAGATCCTTTGCCAGCACCACCGGCGCGTTCAGGCCCATTCCGAGCAATATCCTCGCCACGTTCAAGAACGGTCCGAGACTCTCCTTCCCGGGCGGCGCGTCCATCACGATGTAGGTGTCCTCTCCGCGGGTGACGCGAAAATAGCGGCGAAAACTCGCATCGACGGAGGCAGGCTCGATCCGGCTGCCGGCGAATCCCAAATCGTCGAACACCCATCGAGTCAAATCCCCCAGGCGGGAATCGCTTGCATCCGGTAGACCCATGCTTGACCATTCGCATACCGCAAATGCGGCGGAGTCATTATACCGACTAAGGCGATGCATTTTGTCCATGGCTTTTCGCGTTCGAGCCGCATTCATCATCTTCTGCCTCGCGGCCGCCTCCATGGTCCGCGCCGGAGACATGTGCCCTGCTCCGCCGAAGTACCGCGCGCCTGTCGCTTCCGATATCGCCGCGGACGATCATCGGATTCATGTCGACAGCGATGACGCCACGCTCGACACCGAGGGCAATGCGGTTCTGAACGGCCGCGTCAGGGTCCGTCAGGACGCTCGCACCGTGACCTCGGATTCGGTCAACTACGACCAAAAGACCGGGCGGGTGGCGGTCAAAGGCGCCGTGGATTTCGAAGATCCGAAATTGCGCGTGCGCAGCGACGACGGCCATTACGACATCAACGGCGCCGCAAGCTTCGACCAGGCGAATTTCCAGCTCATGGATCGCAATGGACGCGGCTTCGCGAAAGACATCAATGTGCTCCCGGACGGCAAGGTTAAGCTGGATCAAGTGCGCTATACGACCTGTCCTGTCGGCAACGAGGACTGGATGCTGCAGGCGTCCTCGCTCCATCTCGACACCAAGGTGCAGGAGGGCGTCGCGCGCAATGTGACCATGCGCTTCAAGGATGTGCCGATCTTTTACACGCCGTACATTTCATTTCCCGTGGGCGACGAGCGCAAGAGCGGCCTCTTGTTTCCGAGCTTCGGCCATTCCGGGAACAACGGTTTCGAGCTGCAAGTTCCCTACTATTTCAATCTCGCCCCGAACTACGACCTCACGCTCACGCCCGGCCTCTTGTCGGCGCGCGGCGTGCAGCTCGGTGAGCAGTTTCGCTACCTCACCACGAGCTCCCACGGCCAGGTCGATGCCACCTTTCTACCGAGCGATGCGAAGGCCCGCGGCGACCGCAGCTACATAAGGGTCAGCGACATCACGGACTTCAAGCGGGGCATGCGTTTCGACGCCGATATCGCGAGCGTCAGCGACAGCAGATATTTCGAGGACTTCGCCGTGGGCTCCGACCAGACCAGCGTGACCTTTCTGGAGCGCCGCGCGGACATCCTTTACTACGACGACGTCTGGCGCGTGCGCGGCGAGCTGCAGAACTTTCAAACCATCGACATCACCGTGCCCACGACCTGCGCCGTCGTGACGGCGGCTTCAGTGCCGGCGCTCTGCGACCAGCGGCCCTACTCTCGTGTACCGCGGATAGAGGCGGACGCATTGTGGCCCGTGCCGGGCACGCCGGTGGAGCTCGCTCTGGGCAGCGAGATCGTCAATTTCGTCCGCGAGGTCGGCCCCACGGGAGTGCGCTTCAATGCCGCCCCTGAGATCCGCTGGTCGAGCCGCGGGCCGGGCTATTTCTTCGAACCGGCCATCGGCTACGACTTCACGCAATACGACCTGAAGAACGCCGCCGCCGACGGGCCGAACGCGTCGAGCACGCCCACTCGGAAGCTGCCGTTCGCCCGCGTGGATACCGGACTCGTGTTCGAACGCAACGCCGGTTCGCAGGGCCAACGCACCCTGACCCTCGAGCCGCGCGTGGTCTACAGCTACGTGCCTTACCGCAATCAAGATGGGCTGCCGATTTTCGACACGGGGTTGCCCGACCTGAACCTGACCGAGCTGTTTCGCACCAATCGGTACGTGGGCGAGGATCGCATCGGCGATGCGAACCAGGTGGCGGTTGCCCTGACCACACGGCTCTTCGACCACGTGTCGGGGGCCCAGTATCTGTCGGCAACCGTCGGCCAGATTCGCTATTTCTCGACCCCGAAGGTCGGGCTGCCCGAACAGGCGACCGCGGCGGCATCGGGACTAGCTCTGGTGACCATACCCGGGGTCAATCCCCTCGCGATGCCCGGACAAGCGCTGGTGAACTCGCGCGGCCAGATCCTCATGACCATACCCGGACAATATGTCTCAGGGCTGCCCTATCAGTCCTTCCCGCAGGCCTTGGCGGGCACGGCCTTGGGGCAGGCGGCTGTCTTCCCCGCCTCGGATATCGTCGCCGACGTGGCGGTGACGGCGTACAAGCACTTCAGCTTCAATTTCGACTACCTATGGAATCCTTATACCTCGCAGACCGATAAGTCGGAGGTCTCGCTCCAGTATCGCCCGGACCCGACCGGGCGCTGGGTATATTCCCTGGAAGACAAGAAAACCGTCGAGCAAGTGGCTGGTTTTGAATACAAAAGCTGCTGTTACCGCGTTCAATTAGTGCAGCGCCGGTATATCACGAACCGTGCCGGAGGACTGGACACCTCGATTGCATTACAATTGGAACTGACGGGCCTAAGTTCGGTCGGAAAACGTGCGGATTCCTTCTTGGAACAATCGATCCGCGGGTACTCAACGCGAGACCCGAATGCCCAGAATCAGGCCCCTTAAGAAGGACGAATTCGAGTGATGCTCAAAATTGCTCTGTCTTGCTCGAGTATTGCCGCGGCAATGCTCTTGCCGACCATGTCCCATGCACAAACCCGGGATATCGGCGTGCACGGTGAAATGCTCGACCGCATCGCCGCCATCGTGAACGACGGCTTGGTGCTGAAAAGCGAGCTGGACGCCCAGATGGACGCGGTCACCAAGCGGCTGCAGGAACAAAAAGTCGAACTGCCCTCGCAGAGCGTGCTCAAGCAGCAGGTGCTCGATCGTTTGATCGTGCAGGAAATTGAGGCGCAGCACGCCAAGCGGGTCGGTTTGACGGTGTCCGACGAGCAGCTGAACAGCGCCTTGCAGGAGATCGCGAGCCGCAACAAGATCGCCTTCGATCAGCTGCCGACGGCGCTTTCGGCTCAGGGCGTCGACTACAAGCAATATCGCGAGAGCATGCGCAAGGAATTGACCTTGAACACCTTGCGGCAACGCGACGTGATTTCCCACATCAACGTCAGTCCGCACGAACTCGAACAGTTTCTCGCGCGGCAACAATCCTCCGCCGCCAACGACGAATTCAACGTATCGCACATCCTCTTGTCGCTGCCGGAAGCCGCCACCCCGCAGCAGCTGGAGGAAATCACGCACAAGGCCCAAGACCTGGCCGCGCGGGCCTCCAAGGGCGAGGACTTCGGCCAGCTGGCGATCGCCAATTCCAATAGCCAGACGGCGCTGGACGGCGGCCAGCTCGGATGGCGCAAAGGCACCCAGCTGCCCCAGTTCATCCTGGATTTGGTCACCCAAATGAAGCCCGGCTCCGTGAGCGCGCCGGTGCGCACCCCGAGCGGCTTTCACATCGTCAAGCTCAATGAACGGCGCAGCGGCGAAGCGCAGGTCATCATCAACCAAATTCATGTCCGGCACATCCTGATGAAGACGAACGAGCTGGATGACGACGAAACGGTCCGTCAGAAACTGAGCAAGCTGCGCGACCGTATCTTGAAGGGCGAGGATTTTGCCGGCCTGGCGTCCACCAATTCGGCGGATCCGGGCTCCGCACCGGACGGCGGGGATCTGGGCTGGAGCGGGCCCGGCACATTCGTGCCGGAATTCGACAAGGCGATCGCGGACCTCAAAGCCAACGAGATCAGCGAGCCGTTCAAATCACGGTACGGCTGGCATATCGTACAGATGTTGGGGACTCGCACCTACGACAGCACCGACGATGTGCGCCGCCAGCGTGCGTTCGCCGCCATACGCGAGAGCAAGGCGGACGAAGAGACCGAGTTGTGGCTGCGCCGATTACGCGACGAGGCCTTCGTCGAGGTAAAGATGTGATGCTCGAGGCCCGCCTCTTCGTTAGCTCCGTCGAAATCAAGATGTAGTGTACATACCGCGGATCGTCATCACGTCGGGCGAACCCGCAGGCATAGGGCCGGATGCCTGCGTCGTTTTGGCGCAAGCGCCGTGGGAAGCCGATCTCGTGGTGGCCGGTGATGCCGGGTTGCTGGCGGACACGGCGCACACCTTGAGCTTGCCGCTCACGATTGAGCGCTACGAATCGTCGCAGCAGCCGGCCGCGCATCGCGCGCGCACTCTCAAGGTCATGCATATGCCGACCGTTCGAGCCGTGCTTCCCGGGCAGCCGGACGCGGGCAATGCCGCTTACGTGATCGGCATGCTGGACCGCGCCTGCGACGGCTGCATGAACGGTGAATTTGCAGCCATGGTGACCGCGCCCGTCCAGAAGAGCACCTTGATGGATGCCGGCTACACGTTCATCGGACATACCGAGTATCTCGCGGCCAGGACGCGCGCGGCTCTTCCGGTCATGCTGCTGCTCAACGATCAATTGCGGGTGGCGCTGGTGACGACTCATTTGGCGCTCGCCGACGTGCCGCGTGCCATCACGCGCGAGCGGCTGCGCACCACCCTGCGTATCGTCAATATGGATATGGAGCGCCACTTCGCCTGCGGCAAGCCGAGAATCGCCGTGCTGGGACTCAATCCGCACGCGGGCGAGGCCGGACATTTGGGCCGCGAGGAAATCGACGTGATCGAGCCTGTGATTCGAGAGCTCCGCGCGGAAGGCTTGAACCTTCAGGGACCCGTGCCGGCGGACACGGCCTTTACTCCCCAATTCCTAAAAACCGCCGATGTCATCGTCGCGATGTACCACGACCAGGGTCTGCCGGTGATCAAGCACGTGGGATTCGGCAATGCCGTGAACATGACCCTGGGACTGCCGATTCTGCGCACCAGTGTCGATCACGGAACCGCATTGAGCTTGGCGCGAACCGGCAAAGCGGATGTCGGCAGCCTGCGTGCTGCCTTGAAGCTCGCCGCCGACTTGGCCGGCGTGGGTTCCGTTCATGCCGGTTCGTAAGCGATTCGGGCAGCATTTTTTGCATGATCCCGCAGTGATCCGGCGGATCATCGACACCGTGGCACCCCAAGCCTGCGAGCGCATCGTCGAGGTAGGGCCCGGGCGCGGCGCATTGACCTGGGGACTTCTGGAGCGTGCCAAGCGCTTGGACGTGATCGAGATCGACCGCGATCTAGCCCAGGCGCTGCAGGCCGATCCGCGGGCCAAGAGCGGACTTCATGTGCACGTCGAGAATGTGCTCGACACGGATTTCATCCGCCTGCGGGGCACGGGCGAGCCTTTGCGCGTCGTCGGCAACCTTCCCTACAACATCTCGACCCCTCTGCTGTTTCGCCTGCTGACGCAGCGTGCCGCCATCTCGGACATGTATTTCATGCTGCAGAAGGAGGTCGTGGATCGCATGGCCGCGCAGCCGGGAACCAAGGATTACGGGCGTTTGACCGTCATGCTCGCGGCTGTCGCCGAGGTCAAAGGTCTCTTCGATGTCGGTCCCGGCGCATTCCAGCCGCGCCCCAAGGTGTGGTCCGCGATCGTGCATCTTCGGCCCGCGGAGAACCCCCGCTTCGATATCGGCGACGACGGCGCGCTGCGCACCCTGGTGACGGCGGCGTTCTCCCACAGGCGTAAAACCCTGCGCAATTCACTGAAGGGCCTGCTCGCCGGGCAGGATATCGAATCCTGCGGTATCGATCCGCAATTGCGCCCGGAGACGCTCGCGCCGGCGCAATTCGGCGTGCTCGCCGCCCATTACTCCCGAATGGTCGGCTATACTTGAAGCCGCATGGCGCGATACAAGAAGCTGTTGGTGCTGCTGGACCTGTCGGAAGACAGCGAACAGGTTGCCGTCGCCGGACGGGATCTGGCGGCGCACTCGAACGCTTCGGTGGTAGTCTTGCACGTCGTGGAATTCGTACCGGTCGAACCCTTGGGCGAATCGCTGATGCCGACGGTGCAAATCGAGGACGAGCTGATGAATCGCTCGCGCGCGAAGCTGGAAGAATTCATCGCGCGCCTGGGACTCACCAACACCACGGGTCGAGTCGAGGCCGGCAACACCAAGTCGGAAATTCTCCGCGTTGCGGAAGAAGAGAAGGTGGATCTCATCATTCTCGGCAGCCGTGAGCGCCACGGGCTGGCCATCTTGGTGAATTTCACGGAAGACACGGTCCTGCACGCCGCGCACTGCGACGTGCTGGCGGTCCGCTTGAAGTAATGCGATGTACGCCATGACATCCGACCCGGCAAATCCCGTCATTCGTGTTGAGGTTGAGACCTCCTATATCGAGGAACAGTCCGACCCGCGCGACAAGCGCTTCGTCTTCTCGTACACCATTACCATACGGAACGAAGGTCGGGTGCCGGCGCGTCTGCTGACGCGCCACTGGATCATTACGGATGCGAACGGCAACGTGAAGGAGACGCGCGGCGACGGCGTGGTCGGCGAACAGCCTTATCTCAAGCCGGGTCAGGGATTTCGCTACTCGAGCGGCGCGGTGATCGAAACGCCGGTGGGCACCATGCAGGGGAGCTATCAGATGGTGGCGGATGACGGACAGCAGTTCGATGCGCCGATCGCTCCGTTCAGACTGGCGATGCCCGGAGTGCTGCACTAGGAGCCTGTCCGGCTAATGATGCGCCTACTGCGGCCGACCGCTTCGCTATCCCTGCTTCGCAGTCGGACCGGGCTGGCCATCCTGGCCAGCCGTGCGACGCATGCGTCGCACCCCCCCGTCGGCATCTTGCTGCGATCGTTTCGCTTACATAGTCCCCGCTATGCGCGCGAAACGATCGCAGCAATCTGCTCGACGTGGGTCATTGCGCTGCGCAATCCCTGCTCCGCGCAAGCCCTGAGTGGCCATCCCTGGCCACTCGTGCGACGCATGCGTCGCACCCTCGTAACGGCGATCATTAGCCGGACAGGCTCCAGCTCCATGGACGGCTGATGGCGCTGTACGCAATCGGCGACGTGCAGGGCTGCGACGCGGAGCTCGGCGCCCTGCTCGGCGCCTTACGATTCTCCGCGGACCGCGATCGACTTTGGTTTGTCGGCGACCTGGTCAATCGCGGGCCCGATTCGCTGGCGGCGCTGCGCAGAATTCGCGCTCTGGGCGATGCGGCGACGGTCACCCTCGGGAATCACGATCTGCACTTACTGGCCGTGGCTTTCGGATCCGCCCGCGCTCGCAGCGACGATACCCTGAGCGAGATTCTGGCCGCGCCCGATCGGGATGGCCTGCTCGAATGGCTCGCGGGGCGGCCGCTCCTTCACGAAGATCACACGCTGAACATGTGCATGTTGCACGCAGGTTTGGCGCCGCAATGGGATCTGGCCCAGGCGAGGCAGTGCGCCCGCGAGTTCGAACAAGCCCTGCGGCGCGATCCCGAAAGATTGTTGGACCCCCTGTACGGCGATCAACCGGACCGCTGGGACGATGCCCTCGCAGGCGAGCAACGCCTGCGATTCATCGTGAATTGCTTTACGCGCCTGCGCTACGTCGACGCGGATGGCCGGTTGATGTTGCGGGTCAAAGGATCGCCCAAGAAATCGCAGACTGAATCGCTGTTTCCGTGGTTCGAGGCGCCCGCGGCGCGCTGGCGCGGACCGCGCATCGTCTTCGGTCATTGGTCGACCCTGGGGTTTTTCAACAATGCCGACGTCACGGGCCTCGACACGGGTTGCGTGTGGGGAGGCACCCTGACTGCGTTGCGATTGGACGACCCCGATGCAAGGCCTGTCCAGGTGCCCTGCGCGGCCCCCGGGGGACGCTAGCGGAAAGGCGATTGCGGCGAAGTTTCGCGGCGCCGTTATAATGGGACGATGCGCATAGCTCCGCCCTTCAATCTGCAGCGATGGATCGAACAGAACCGCGATTTGCTCAAGCCGCCGGTGGGCAACAAATTGCTGTTTCAGGACAGCGCCTTCATCGTCATGGCCGTGGGCGGCCCCAATTCGCGCAAAGACTTTCATCATGACCCGAGCGAGGAGTTCTTCTTCCAACTGGAGGGGGACATGCTGCTCAAAACCGTGCAGGACGGGCGCATGACCGACCTACCCATCCGCCAGGGCGAAGTATTTCTGCTGCCCGCGGAAGTACCGCATTCGCCGCAGCGTCCGGCGGGCAGCGTCGGAATCGTCGTCGAACGACGCCGCAATCCGGATGAACTGGATGGCTTCTCATGGTATTGCGAGCACTGCGGGCATCGCCTGTATCTGGAACGCGTTGCCGTGCGCAACATTGAAACACAGCTGCCGGAGATTTTTTCCCGATTCTATTCGAGCGTTTCGCATCGCACCTGCGCCGTCTGCGGCACCGTCATGGAGGCTCCGGGCAAGTGACGCTCGACCGGGCAGGCGCACTGGCCCAGGACGCAGCCGATCCATTGGCGTCCTTCGCCGCGCAATTTCATCACCCTTTCGACCGCTCAGGAAGACGATTGGTGTATCTCTGCGGCCACTCGTTGGGGCTTCAGCCCAAATCGGCGGCGCAGTATGTCGAACAGGAGTTGAAGGACTGGCAGCGCTTGGGAGTGCTCGGACACCACGCCGCGGTGCGTCCGTGGATCCGCTATCACGAACAGGCTGCTGCGCCGCTCGCGGCCCTCGTCGGCGCCGATGAGGGCGAAGTGGTCGCCATGAATTCGCTGACGGTCAATCTGCATTTGATGATGGTGAGTTTCTTTCGGCCCCACTCTTCGCGCAATCGGGTGCTGATCGAGAAATCGGCGTTCCCCTCGGACCGCTACGCCGTCGTATCGCAGCTGGCTTTTCACGGACTGAATGCGGCCGAGCATCTGATCGAGATCGAGCCGCGTCCCGGCGAGAGAACGCTGAGGACCGCGGACGTGATACATCGCATCGAGCAGGAGGGCGCCGCCCTGGCGCTGGTTCTCCTGCCCAGCGTTCAATATCTCACCGGACAATGCTTGGACCTCGCTCCCATGATCGACGCCGCGCGCCGTGCCGGCGCCGTGGTCGGCCTGGACCTCGCTCACGGCATCGGCAACACGCTGTTGAACCTGCACGAGTGGAATGTCGATTTCGCCGTCTGGTGCAGCTACAAGTATCTCAATGCCGGTCCCGGTGCCATCGGCGGCTGTTTCGTCCATGAGCGCCATGCCCGCGGCGTCGATAGGCCGCGGTTCGCCGGCTGGTGGGGACACGACCCCGTCGTGCGGTTCCAGATGGGACCCGAGTTCCATCCGATTCCGGGCGCGCAGGGTTGGCAAATCAGCAATCCGCCCGTGCTTTCCGCGGCGCCGCTCCTCGCGTCGCTGGAAATCTTTCAGCGTGCCGGAATTCGCCGGTTGCGCGAGAAGTCCATTGCCTTGACCGGATACCTGCAGCGTCTCATCGAAACCCTGTCGCCGGGCCTGGTGGACATCGTCACGCCGAGCGCTGCCCCGGAGCGCGGCTGTCAGCTGAGCTTGCGGATCGCGCGCTCGCACACCGCCGCCAAGCGCTGCCATGAACTGCTGACGGCGGCGGGGGTGGTGGCCGATTGGCGGGAGCCGGATGTGCTGCGGCTCGCGCCCATCCCGCTCTACAACTCGTACAGCGATGTGTTCACGGCTGTTGAAGCCCTGTCGCAAGCCATGGGTCCGTGAAGGTGGATCGCCCCGCGGTTCGCATCGTCGGCGCGGGACCCACCGGGGCACTGCTTGCCATCCTATTGCAGCGCCGCGGCCACGCCGTGGAACTCTACGAAACCAGGCCCGACCCGAGAGGCCGTCCGCCCGAATCAGGACGATCCATCAATCTGGCATTGGCGGATCGCGGGATACACGCCCTGCAATTGGCGGGAGTGTTCCGGGATCTCGAGCAAGCGCTCCTGCCGATGCGCGGACGGCTCATTCATGATGCCGAGGGAGGTACATCCCTACAGCCCTACGGACAACGGCCCAATGAACTGATCTACTCGATCTCGCGGCATCGGCTGAACCAGACCCTGCTCGAGGTTGCGGCTCGGCAGCCGGGGGTCACCGTTCACTTCGAGCATCGATTCGAGAGCGCCGAATTCGACGAGGGAACCGCGCTCATACGCGATCTGCGCCGTGACCGTCTGATCAGCGTACCCATGGAGCCCTTGTTGGCGACCGACGGCGCAGGCTCATGGATGCGCCGGAGCATGAACTCGGCGCACTTGATCGACGCGCACGAGACCGATCTTGAGCACGGCTACAAGGAGTTGTCCATACCGGCCGATGCGGCGGGACGCCATCGAATGGCCAAAGATGCATTGCACATCTGGCCGCGGGGCAACTTTATGTTGATTGCGCTGCCGAACGAGGACGGTAGTTTCACCGCGACCTTGTTCCTGGCCAAGCATGGCGAGGTCAGCTTCGAAAGTTTGGCCGAGCCGGCCGCCATCGAGCGATTCCTGTCGCAGAATTTTCCCGACGCACGCGAATTGATGCCCGATCGTATTGCGGAATTCAATGATCACCCGGTCGGGTTTCTGGGGACGGTGTCGGCCCGCCCCTGGCATCATCAGGGCATGACGGCGTTGATCGGCGATTCGGCGCACGCCATCGTGCCGTTTCACGGCCAGGGTATGAATTGCTGCTTTGAAGACTGCGTGGAATTCGACGCCTGCGCCCTCGAGCATGCTTCGTGGGAGAGGGTATTCGGGGAATTTGGCGCCCTGCGCAAGCCCAACACCGACGCGATTGCGGTCATGGCTCTCGACAACTACCTGGAAATGCGCGAACGCGTGGCCCACCCCAAGTTCCAGTTGCAGCAGGCGCTGTCGTTGGAACTCGAAAGGCGCTTCCCGCAACGCTTCATTCCGCGCTATTCAATGGTGATGTTCCACCACGAGATCCCCTACCAAACCGCGCTCCAGCGTGGGACGGTGCAGGCAGAGCTTTTGGACGAATTGACGGCGGGCACGGCGTCGACCTTGAGCGACATCGATTTCGAGCGCGCGGAACGAGAGATCCGCGCCAGGCTCACGCCGCTCAACTGACGCTGCCGGATCCCATCCGCTCGAGGGTAATGAAGCTGTAGGCGTACGCATTCCTGTCGTCGGCTTCGTGGCGCTCGTGCGACGACGCCTTCCATTCCCCGCCGCGCCAACCCGCGAAAATCGTATCGCCGTCCTCGATCTGTGCGTGAATCAGGGTGAGATGGATGCGGCCGGCGAGCGGCAGGCACTGCCGGTAGATTTCCGCGCCGCCGATCACCATCAGCGCGGGCTCTGCGCCCGCCGCCATGCGCGCGTCGGCGAGCGATTTCACGACCACGCAATCGCTCGGGGAAAATCCCGCCGAACGGCTCAGCACGATATTCGTTCGCCCCGGCAGCGCCTTGCCGATGGACTCGTAGGTCCTGCGCCCCATCAGCACGGGCTTGCCGAGCGTGAGGGATTTGAAATGCCGCAAATCCGCCGGCAGGTGCCACGGCAGCTGATTGCCGCGGCCGATGACATCGTTCTCCGCCACGGCGACCACCAATTCGAGGGCGGCTGCCGGCGCAGCCGCCCCTGCATTCGATGCGACACTCATGGCGAATTTATACGCCGGCAGCGTTAAACTCGCCAGCCGCGCGCCAAGGCGGCCTGAATCCTTCTTACAATCGAGCGGCGACGGCCGGATGCGCGGCATCCAGCGGGATCGGCGACAATGCGACGACGGCGCCATGCGCATCCGTGGAGCAACTCGCGCGCGCAATCGGCAACCCGGTCTTCGGATCGTTGGCGTTCAAATCGAAGGTGTATTCGCGGGTATAGAACTCGAGCATCGAGCCGGCGAATTCATTGGAGTGATAGGCCAGTTTGAACGCAGGAGCGGCGGCACCGGGCGCTGCGAGGCTGGTTGCGAAGGCGCGCGCGCAGGCATTCAGCGCAGCTTTCTCAGGCGATGCATTGGAGATGACGGGCGTGAGTGCGGCGATCGATGCGAGCGCCAGACCGAGACCGATATGTCGAGACTTCATGGTGGTATTCCTTGATGGCCAAAAATACCAACACCCCATCTGAACCATAAGCAGGACTCAGGGCCCGGACAAACGAGAAAATTCCCGCGTCGTCAGAATTTTTTTCACCTATATGAGCATGTCTCGCCCGTGTGAGCGGGTTCACATTCAAGCAACACGGCACTTGGCGAGGATCCACTGCGTCAGCTCCTGCAGGTCCTCGCGCGCGCGGTCCTCGGGCCTGTGCAATAAGACGTAACTCTCGTTGGTGGTCAATTCCGCATCGAATAATTTCACCAGGCCGCCCGCGACGAAGCGATCGGCGCTCAGGCGCGATGCGACCAGAGCCACGCCGACGCCCTGCTCGGCGGCCAGCACCACTGCCGACATGTTGTCGAGGCGGACCAGCCGGTTGGGTTTGATCGGTTCGATTCCCAAACCCGCCGCCCAGCGTTCCCACGCATCGCGCCGCTCTTCGTGCACCAGCAGAGTTTTGCCGTTGAGATCCGCATAAGAATCGATGGGATTTTCCAGTAGAAAGGCGGGCGAACAAGCGGCGATGAAGCTCTGCGCAAACAGCTCGTGCACGGTCAATCCCTCCCAGGGACCGGCCCCCACCACGATCGACAGGTCCGCCTCCGGCGGATGTGTCTTGGTCGTTGCAAACGTGGTCTCGATGCGAATATCCGTTTCTTCGCGGGCCTGCGAAAAGGAAGCCAGGCGCGGCAGCAGCAATTCGTTGGCGAAAAACGGCGGCACATTCAGCCGGATGATGGTGCGCCCGTAGCGGACTTGGAGTTGCTCGGTGACCGATTCGAGCTTTGCGAAAATATCGTTGATGTGCTCGAGATAGTGGGCGCCGGCGTCGGTCAAGGTGAGCGTGCGCACTCCGCGTTCGAACAGGGCGACGCCGAGCTGTTCCTCGAGCGCCTTGATCTGGTGGCTCACGGCGGACGGAGTGACGAACAATTCCTCGGCGGCGGCCTTGAAGCTCTGCAGCCTGGCGGCGACCTGAAAGGTCTTCAAAAACTTGAGCGAAGGCAAGCGCATAAGGTCAACCAAATACTTGAACAGGGGCGTGAATACCGTTGCGGCCCCTCACGGCATACTTTCGCTATACTACACTAAGCAGCCTGAGCAATATTCGTGCCAGGCGTGGAAATGCCGTATTAGGGGCCATGTCCCGACATAAACTCGCTGACTGCCATGTTCGCGGGCGTCCGGCGGCACGGATCGCACGATAGTAGCGCAAGGACCATTGCGAATTGATTTCTCCGACTGTGACAAACGTCATCACGGCCAGCTTCGGCTCGGCCCGGCGTCCACGCAGCCTCTTATAAAGGGCCGAAGGGTCCGCGCAGGGCGCGTTACCGCGGTCAGTGGATGGCGATCTGCTGAACCCCAAAACTGAAACTCGTGCCGCCGTTGGAAGGCACGCAATTCGTCATGGCGCCGACCGCATCCACAGAGCATAAGTCAATGTTGCCGGTGCCATCATTCACGTAAGCCTGGCTCCCCTTGATGACGACATCGGTCGGTGCGCCGCCTATGTTGGATGCTGCGCAAGCGGCAAAAGTGCCGACAGGATTGATCGAGCATACGCTGACGGTGCCATTGCCTTGGTTCGCGATGTAGGCGTAGCCGCCCGACAGAGTTATGCCGTACGCACCCGAGAATATGCCGCCCGCGCTGGCGCAGTTGGCCAGGCCGCCCGAGGCGCCGATTGCACACACGTCGACGGTCGTGGGATCGACGCTGACGTAGGCGAAGCTCGCGTTTGCCGCGATCCCCGCGGTCCCGAGTCCTGAACTTTGGGTGCAAAGGGACAATGTCCCGTTGACGCCGATGGAACACGTGGTGACACCACCCGTGGGATTCGCATTTGTCGCGTACAGCGTGTTGCCATTGATGGCCAATTGCAACGGATTTTGAAAATTGCCGCCCTCGCTCGCACAACTTGACAGACTACCGTCGATCCCCACGTTGCAGAGGTAGACGGCACTGCTGCCGTAGTCCGTCACATAGGCAGAACTGCTGCCGTTGAACACGATACCCGTAGGGGCGCTAATCCCGGTGCCCGTCTGTGCGCAGGTCGACAAGGTTCCGTCGGTGTTCAACAAACAATCGTACAAAGCACCCGCGGGTGGTGTGAGTTGCGTGAGTTGCGCAACGTAAAGATGCGGCGGCATCGCGCGGTACGCAATGTTCAGCGAGCCGGTCTTGGCCACACCGGCATCATTCTGGTACGCGTAGCTCAGGGTAAGCGTTCCGTTGCCCGCCGCGGTAGGCGCATACGTCAAGGGCAACTGGCAGCCATTGCCGCTGCTGAGGCTGCTGCACGTGAAGGAGGTAGCGGTGCTGCTCCAGCCCGCCGGCAAAGCAGTCAAATTGGTGGTCAGCGTAAGCGCCGTCGCGGGACCACCGTCGTCGGTGGTGAAATTCACGATGACCGACTGGCTGCCCCCGCCGACGACGGCGTTGATCTGACCGGTCGGAGACGCCGCAGCGACGATGTTATTTTGCGGGGTGGCGACATAGGCGATGGTGAGCGACCCGCTCGTGTTAACCGCTGCCCGTGCTGACGGACGCGCAGGCAAAGGTGGTAGGACCGCTCCAGCCGGCCGGAAGCGTTCCTAGACTGCCCGAGATTCCGAAACCGGATATGGCTCGGCCATCGCTCGAGGTGAAGGTAATGCTGATCGTCCGCTTCACGCCGACGATGACCGATACCGTACCGGCGACCGAGGGCGTACCAACCACCGAATCGGTGCTTCCGGTGGGCCCGCTGCCCCCGCCAATGGGGTTGCCGGTCGGACCCCCGCCTGTACCGCCCGTGCCTCCTCCGCCCGGGACGTTGATGGAGCCGCTGCTGCTGCCGGTGGAACTGGACCCGCATCCGGAAACGATCAGCAGCGCACAAGCGCCGAGGAGGAGTGAACGATAACCTGGCAGCATATACACCGACCGCGTCTCGAAGGGCACGACGTTATGCTGAGACGCATGGGTGCGGTATTAACTGCGTCACGCTATGCGACGCGCACACGAACAGTGAACATAACGTGCGCGATTCGGGGCCGCCCCTTCGGGCGTTCAAGTCGGCCGGACGGCCGACTTAGTCGCGAGTGCGGAACCAGCCGCTGATGCTCAAACGATCCCGCTGCGTTGGCAGCACCTCATGCTCGCGGCCTGGCGTGAGAAAACACACCAAGCGGCCGGCCAGCGGTTCAATATCCCGATGGCCATCGGCGCCCCCGAAAATCCGTAATTCGCCCCCTGCCGCGGGCGTCCAATCTTCGTTCAAATACAGCACCAGCGACACCCGGCGCTGCGCTCGTCCCTGCGGCTGATCGACGTGGCGCGCGTAGCCGGCGCCGGGCGGATAACTGGCGTAGTGCAGCTCCAGCTCGAACAGCCCGAGCCCGGCTTCGCGATTCAGCTCCAAGCGCAATCGTTCGAGCTGCTCCAACAATGCCTGCTCCGCCGGCCACAGCGGCGGGGTGATCCAGCAAATGGAATCGCCGCGAACGTCCTCGCGGCGCTGCAAGCTTCGGCCGCTGCCGATTCGGGCCGCGCCGAAATCACCACGGGCCCGGCGCAGGCGCGCGCAATCCGCCAGTGCGCGAACCTGCGAGGCGGCCAGGAATTGATCCCGGACCGAAATGCCGTCGACCTTTGGCTCGGCATCAATGTCCACGGGCCTCCCGCAGGTGCCCGCGCGGCATCAACGGCCGCGCCGCCGCGATCGCTCGGCCAGGCCGGCGCGCCGCGCCGCCCTCTTCCGGGCCGCGCCCTTGTTGCCGGCCGCGCGGCTCGGCGAGCGCCGCGCGGGCTTGCGCGGCTTCTTGGACGCCTCCAGCATGCTGCCGCGGCAGCTCTTGGCTCCGCAGCGACACGCGTAGATTTTTTCGACATTAGGCGCGTCATCGTTGTCGCGCTGGATCTGATAGTCGTAGGACAGCTCTTCGCCGGGCTGTATGGTCCGAATCGCTTCGATGAAGATGCGCTTGTTCACGGTGGTGCTTTGGCAATTCGGATCGCAGCCGTGATTGATATACCGAGCCTCATTGCCGTTCACGCCGGCATCGATCACGGTCTTTGCATCCACCGTGAACAGAAACGTATGGTTGTCGTTCGGGTCCTTGTCCTCATACCGCGAATCCGCTTGCGCGTGGCTCACGCGTTCGCCGAGGTACTCAATGATCGTCGTGCCCTTGCGGATGCGCCGCGCGGCGAAGACGCCATAGCCATGGATGGGAGAGTGTCGCACTTCGAACAAGGGAGTGCGGCGTCGATTTGGCGTCTTTTTCATCAGATATTCGGCACGGAAACCCGGGCCTCCTTCATTCATGGAGGGGAGGATGTCAAACGGCGATGGGTGCTTTGATGGCGGCGTGAGAGTGGTAGTCGAGGATTTCAAAATCCTCGAAGCAGTAGTCGAACAGGCTCGGCGGCTTGCGCCGAATCAAGAGCTTGGGCTGTGGATAGGGCTCGCGGGTAAGCTGCAGATCAGCCTGTTCCAGGTGATTCAGGTACAGATGGCAATCGCCGCCCGTCCAGATGAACTCGCCGACCTCGAGCTCGCACTGCTGCGCCAGCATGTGCGTCAGCAAGGCGTAGGAGGCGATATTGAAGGGCACGCCGAGCAGCGCATCGGCGCTGCGCTGGTACAGTTGACAGGACAGGCGCTTGTCGGCGACGTAGAACTGGAACAGGGCGTGACAGGGCAGCAGCGCCATCCGATCCAATTCTCCGACATTCCACGCGCTCACCAGGATGCGCCGCGAATCGGGGTTGGCTTTGAGCTGTTCGACCACACGCGCCAATTGATCGATGGTGCGGCCGTCGGCGGTCGGCCAACTGCGCCACTGCTTGCCGTACACCGGTCCCAAGTTTCCGTCCTCGTCCGCCCATTCGTCCCAGATGCTGACGCCGTGGTCGCGTAAATACTTGACGTTGGTGTCGCCGGTGAGAAACCACAGAAGTTCGTAAATGATCGAGCGCAGATGCAGCTTCTTGGTGGTCACCAGTGGAAACCCGGCAGCGAGATCGAAGCGCATTTGATGCCCGAACACGCTCAACGTGCCGGTGCCCGTGCGATCGTCCTTGCGCGCGCCGTGCTGCCTGATATGACGCAGGAAATCGAGATATTGCCGCATTAAGCCTTCACTGCACTTAAATTGCCGGTCGCCGTGTTGCGCCGATAGGCATAAATCATCAGCCCGGCGCCGATGACTATCATCGGCGTGGTCAACAGCATGCCCATGGTCAGCCAATCCCCGACCAGGTAGCCGATATTCGCATCGGGCAGGCGCACCCACTCGACCGTGAACCGGGCGCATCCATAGACGAACAGGAACAGGCCGGTGGGCGCCAATCGGGGCCGCGGCTTGCTGGTGTACCACCAGAGTACTGAGAACAGCACCAGTCCTTCGAGGCTTGCCTCATAGAGTTGCGAGGGATGACGCGCGATCAGCATGCCGTCCGCGTTGGGCACCCCGAAGCCCCAAGGCAGATCCGTCGGCTTGCCCCAGAGTTCGCCATTGATGAAGTTGCCGAGCCGGCCGAACAGAAGGCCGAGCCCCGGCAGGGGCGCCACGAAATCGCAGACGTCGGCAAATCGCTTACCCTTGACCCGTGCGAAGACGCCGCCTGCGACCAGCACGCCGGTCATCCCGCCGTGAAAGGACATGCCGCCGTCCCAGATATGAAAGACGTTAAGCCAATTCTCGGCGATCACGTCGTGGCCGTAAAAAATGCACCAACCGACCCGGCCGCCGACGATGACGCCGATGGCGCAGTAAAAAATGAGATCATCGATATCGAGGGCGGTCCAGGTCGACCCCGGTTGCTTCGCGCGGTATCGCGCCAGCCACCACGCGGCGACAAAACCGATGAGGTACATGAGGCCGTACCAGTGAACGCGCAAGGGTCCGAGACCGAATACCGGACCGATCGAGATGGCAATGGGGTTGATATGCGGGCGCCCTACTTTAAACTCTCGTTCACCCGACAGAAATAGGCCTTCAAATATCGGGTCTCGGGAATGGCCGGATGCACCGGGTGGTCCGGCGCCTGCCCGCCAACTTCCAGGATCTGAAGATGCTTGTCTGCGGCCCTCGCCGCCTTGGCAATGGCATCCTGCAAGTCCTCGGGACTGACATGATAGGAGCAGGAGCAGGACACCAGCATGCCGTCATCGGCGATCACCCGCATCGCCAGCTGGTTCAAGCGCTTGTACGCCGCGAGCGCCTTGGGTAGATCTTTCTTGCGCTTGGCGAACGCCGGCGGGTCGATGACGACGGCGTCGAATCGAGCGCGCTGCTTTGCCAAATCCTCCAACACATCGAAGGCGTCGCCCCTGAGGGTGGTGAGCTTGCTGCCGTTGCGTTCATCGACGCGATTGCGTTGCGCATTGCTCGCGGCCAATTCCAGCGCGGCCGCGGAGCTGTCGACGCACAGCACCTCGCCCGCACCGCTGTGCGCCGCACGCACGCCCCAGGCCCCGACGTAACTGAACACGTCCAACATTCGCGCGCCCTTACGTATGTATTTTACGAAGTTCCGGCGGTTAGCCGCCTGATCGAAGAACCAACCGGTTTTCTGTCCCTCTGCGAAAGGCACCTGAAACTCGAGACCGTCCTCCTGAACCCGCCCCAATTCGTCGAACCTGCCCTTGGCAGCCTCGACGTAGCTCTGCAGGCCCTCCATCTCGCGAGTGGAACCGTCATTCTTGAACAGCAGCGCCTCGCAATGCAGAACTTGCTCCAAGGCTTGCTGAATCTGCGATTTCAGCATTTCCATCCCGGCGGTCCCGATCTGCGCCACGCAGGAAGAACCGTAGCGGTCGACCACCAATCCCGGCAGGCCGTCGGACTCGCCGTAAACCAAACGATAGTAGGGCTGCGGATACAATCGCTCGCGCAAGGCAAGCGCCCGGCGAATTCGCCTCACCAGCCAGGCCACGTCGGGAAGCTGCCACGTCTCCAGCATGCGCGCGCTGATCAGCGACTGCGGATTGACGTACCCCAGCCCCAATGCCCGATCGTTGTGCGCCAGCACACGCACCAGCTCGCCCGCCTTGAACTTGGGTAGCGGAGTTTGCTGCGTATCGACTTCGTTGCTGAAGATCCATAGATGTCCGGCGTGCAGACGGCGATCTTCGTTGCGCTTCAGACGGAGGACGGGCAACTCTGCCGCCAACTTGAGGTCAGACATGGGAAGTACTTCGGATATATTGTCGTGCATTCTAACTGACGCGGAGCTGTAATATGCAGCGCAATCGCCTTGCCGCAGAAACCAGCCCGTACCTGTTGCAGCACGCCGACAATCCCGTGGATTGGTATCCCTGGGGAGAGCAGGCGCTGCTCGCGGCCAAGCTCGAGAACAAGCCCATTCTCTTGTCGATCGGCTATTCTGCCTGCCACTGGTGCCATGTCATGGCGCACGAATCCTTCGAAGATCCCGCCACCGCCGCCTTGATGAATCAGTTGTTCGTCAACATCAAGGTGGATCGCGAGGAGCGTCCCGACCTGGACAAGATCTATCAGGTGGCGCAGCAGCTGATCACTCATGGCTCCGGCGGCTGGCCGCTCACCATGTTCCTGACTCCGGCCGAACGAGCGCCCTTCTTCGGCGGCACCTACTTTCCCAAGGAGCCCCGCTATGGGATGCCTGCGTTCAGCGATCTGCTGCGGCGCGTGGCCGAGTACTATCGCAACCACGGCGCAGAGATCGCCCGGCAGAACCAGCAACTGAAGCTCGCGTTCGCCGGCCTTGCGCCGGAACCCGCGCCCGACGACGCCACCCTGGACACCTCGCCGCTCCGCGAGGCGCGCACCGCCCTCGAGCGGTCCTTCGATGCACAATTCGGCGGGTTCAGCCAAGCCCCCAAATTTCCGCACCCGGGCAGCATCGAACGCTGCATGCGGCACTGGCACGGTACATCGGCCTCGACCAGCCCGGATCTCAAGGCGCTGTACATGGCGAGCCTCACCTTGACGCGCATGGCCGAGGGCGGCATTTACGATCAGCTCGGCGGCGGATTCTCCCGCTATTCCGTCGATGACCAGTGGATGATTCCGCACTTCGAAAAGATGCTCTATGACAATGGCCAATTGCTGTGCGAATTCTCACGCGCGTCCCTGGCCACGGGCGAAGCGCTGTTCGCGCGCATCGCCGGTGAGACCGCGGATTGGGTGCTCCGGGATATGCGCTCGCCCCAAGGCGGCTTTTACTCCAGCCTCGACGCGGATTCCGAGGGCCATGAGGGAAAATTCTATGTATGGACTCGGGCCGAGGTCCAGGGGCTGCTGACGCCGCAGGAATATGCCGCATTTTCACGCCGTTTCGGATTGGATCGAAGCGCCAATTTCGAGGGCGAATGGCATCTGCACACCTATGAATCGATCGACGCCATTGCGGCGGTGCTGGGCGAATCGGCGCAAGGCATCGCGGCGCTGATCGCGTCTGCGCAGGCCAAATTATTGAAAGTGCGGGAGCTTCGGGTATGGCCGGCGCGCGATGAGAAAATTCTCACCGCGTGGAATGCGCTGATGATCAAGGGACTCGCGATTGCGGCACGGGTGCTGCATCGGCCCGACTTAGGCGACGCCGCCGCCGCGGCCGTCGATTTCATACGGCACACGCTATGGCGCGACGGCCGATTGCTCGCGACCTACAAGGACGGGCGCGCGCACCTGCCCGCCTACCTCGATGACTACGCCTTTCTCGCCGACGCGCTGCTCGAGCTATTGCAAACCCGCTGGCGCAGCAGCGACTTGCAGTTCGCACGGCAGCTGACCGATGTCCTGTTGTCGCAGTTCGAGGATGAGACCGGCGGATTTTTCTTCACCGCCGCCGATCACGAGCAGCTCATCCATCGCAGCAAGACCTTCAGCGACGATTCCCTGCCGTCGGGCAATGGGGTCGCGGCATCGGTGCTGTGCCGCCTCGGATACTTGCTCGGCGAGCTACCCTATCTGGACGCCGCCGAACGGACCTTGCGCGCGGGGTGGCCTATGCTCCGGCAATACCCCCAGGCACATATGAGCCTGGCGAACGCACTGGAGGACTTTCTGGCATCGATGCAAATCCTGATCGTTCGCGGCGACGCGCCGCAGATCGAGTCCTGGACCGCCGGCTTGAGCGCCTCGTACGCACCGACGCGCATGATATTCGCGATTCCCCGCGATGCCGCGGAGCTCCCGCCCGCGCTCGCCGCGAAGCGAGCCGCCGCCGGCACCGTGGCCTACGTGTGCACGGGCATGACGTGCTCTGCGCCGCTCACGGACTTGGGGGAGATCGCACGCGAGCTCACCTTGCGCATCAACGAAGCTCCAAGTGCGAGACCCTAGGAGCCTGTCTGACTAATGATCGCCGTCGCGAGGGCGACCCACATCGAGCAGATTTCTGCGATCGAAACGCTACGCATAGTGGGTACTATGTGAGTGAAACGATCGCAGAAATATGCTGATGTGGGGGTGCGACGCACGCGTCGCACGGGTGGCCATGGAAGGCCACCCAGGGCTTGCGCGGAGCAGGGACTGCGCAGCGCAATGCCGCAGCAGGCGCATCATTAGTCAGACAGGCTCCTAGAGGGCGCGCGCCGCATCCTGCGCTATCAGCCGAACCCGGACGAGGGCTCGGCTGATACCGCCCGATGCTCACCGTGTGGCCTCGAAGAGGAACCAGGCGCGAAGCTCGGCCTCGTCGACCCAGTTCTCGATCAGGCTGGCCGAGGCGATGTCGCCATACTCGTCGCAAAGGGTGTGCACGCTCCTCAGGCTGGCCCTCAATTGCTTGTTGTCTTCCAGAAGTTGCATGAGCATGTCCTCGGCGGCGACGCGCTCCTCGTCGTTGTCGGCGATGCGCTGAAGCCGGGCGATGTGCCCGATCGAACGCAAGGTCGTTCCTCCGATCTTTCGGACACGCTCGGCAATTGCGTCGGTTGCAGCGAGTATCTGCCCGCTCTGTTCGTCCAGAAGCAGATGATAGTCGCGGAAATGCGGCCCTGATACATGCCAATGGAAATTCTTGGTCTTGAGGTACAGCGCGAACATGTCCGCCAGGACGGCGTTCAAGGCGGAGGAAATCTTTGCGGCTGCGTGCGGCTCGAAGTCTGCGATCGAATCGAGCGGCTCGACCCGCCGAAGTTCTGTTTCTCGAAGGTTCATGGTTCCTGTCTCCTGCTGGTTCAGTGTGGTTGCACCGCATGGCCACGCCATGCCTGCAGCACAAGATGGAACAGTCGGGTTGATAGTGGAAGTGAATTGCTTCTATTCGACTGATAGATCGATTCTATGATCGACGTTCTGCCGTGCAGTCACCTCGGTTGGAGGTCGAGTCAAGCTGCGATAATTGCCATGCTGGGTCCGTTCCGGAAACTGTGAAGCGCTCGCAGCGCGGTCAATCGGTTTCCGCGTTACATTCACTTCACACATGTGGCGACAGTGCCCGCCCTGGCGTTAGATAGAGCTGCGCCACGGCTGGCGTTGCTTCACGGGAGCGATGCTATGTTCACACGACAAGACCGATCTCGCCGCCTTACATTGCGTGCCACAGGCGCTGTGAGTATCGCAGCGGCGTTGGCTCTGTTGAACGGTTGCATAGTGCAGGAGCGAGTCTATGCACCGCCTCCGGACGGCTACACCCCAGCACCGTCTGAGTACACGCCTCCGGCAAATGAATATCCACCGTCGTCGCAAGACTACCCGCAGTCGTCGCAAGACTACCCGCAAGCTGCGCCTGCGTACGAGTATGCCGAACCGCGCATCGAAGTTCGCGCTGCCGAACCACCGCCACCGCTGCCGTACTATGAGCAGCCGCCATGTCCGGAGCCCGGTTACTTATGGACCCCCGGCTATTGGGGCTACAGCACCGAAGGGTATTTTTGGGTTCCCGGAACTTGGCTCATGCCGCCGCAAGTGGGCGTACTTTGGACGCCGGGGTATTGGGGTTGGGGCGGCGGCGTGTACGTGTTTCACGCCGGATATTGGGGTCCGCACGTGGGTTTCTACGGCGGGATCAATTACGGCGGCGGCTATATAGGCGAGGGCTATGAGGGCGGCCGCTGGGAACGCGACCGGTTCAGCTACAACACCTCAGTCAACAACATCAATACGACGATCATCCACAACACGTACAACCAGACCGTAGTCAACAACGTCACCGTCAACAGGGTCAGCTACAACGGGGGCCGCGGAGGCGTCGCGGCGGCGCCGAGCAATCGAGACCAGCTGGCGGCGCGTGAGAGCCATATTCCACCGCCTGTGATGCAGACGAGGCATATCAACGAGGCGGCCCGAACTCCCGAGCTGCAGGCCAGGGTCAATCAAGGCCGTCCGCCGATTGCCGCCACGCCGCGGCCGGCCGCGTTCACTGCTCCGAACATCGTGCGGGCGCGTGGTGCAACGATTCCGCCTCCCGCCGCACCGGGTGCCTTACGCCCGGCAGAGCAGGGCAACCATTCCGCGCTCGACACGCGTCCGGGTTATCGTGAACCTAGCTCGCCGGCCCTGACTACGAGGGCGCCGACGGATGCCTCGCAGCAACGGCCGCAGCCTCAAGCGCAATTCGCGCAGCCGCAGCAGCGCTCGCAGCCCCAACCGCAGTTCGCGCAGCCGCAGCAGCGCTCGCAGCCCCAACCGCAATTCGCGCAGCCGCAGCAGCACCCGCAGCCCCAACCGCAATTCGCGCAGCCGCAGCAGCGCCCGCAGCCCCAACCGCAATTCACGCAGCCGCAGCAGCGGCCGCAGCCCCAACCACCCCCTGCGCAACCACAACAGCGGCCGCAGCCCCAAGCTCCGCAACCGCCGCCCGCCGCGCATCCGCAGACGCCGCGCGACGAGGGCAGGCACGAAGGCAATCGCTAGCCGGCAGGATTTACGGACCGAAACGATGCCGGAAGCCAAACTCGCTCCTCATCCGAGAATTTCGTGCCGCGTTCGAAGAAGGCATCCACCGCGCTCCTAGGGCCTTCGCGCTCAGCGATCTCATCGTCGCGCAAGCAGCTGGCGCCTAAGGACAATCCCGCACTCCAGGCGATCTGGCATGCGGTCTGTGCCATACCTCGGGGGCAAGTATCCACGTACGGAGCGGTCGCTCGCGCCGCCGGATTTCCAGGACGTGCGCGCCAGGCAGGGTTTGCGTTACGGGTGGCGCCCAAGGCCTTGCATCTGCCGTGGCATCGCGTCGTCGGCGCGGGCGGCCGCATCGTATTTCCGAAGTCATCGGCCGAGCACAAAGAACAAGCCCGGCGCCTGCGCGCCGAAGGGGTGTCGGTTCAGAATGGCCGCGTGTCGCGTTTTGACGTGACGCGGCTCGACGATCCGTAGTCGATGGACAATGCAGCGAGCAAGTACTCGCGACTCAGTCGGCCTGAGGCTTGGGTCCGATGTAGTTCGCCGAAGGGCGGACGATGCGATTGTCCTTGCGCTGTTCCACGATGTGCGCCGTCCAACCGAAGATGCGCGCCATTGCGAAGGTCGCGGTGAAATAATCCTTCGGCAATCCGAGCGCCAGATAGACCACGCCCTTGTAGAACTCGAGATTGGCGCGCAGCGAACGCGTCTTGTGCGCCGTCTGCGAGACGAACGCATCGTCCACCGCCTTCAGGGTGTCCAACAGACGCCTCTGATGAGCGTCGGACGCGATGCGTTCAGCCAGCACCTTGACGATTTTCGAGCGCGGATCGACGACACGATATTCACGATGGCCCATGCCCATTACAAGTCGGTGCTCCGCCAGGCACCGCCTGACGAATTCCGCGGCGTTGGCAGGGTCACCCACTTCTTCGGCCATTTCGAGCGCGCCCTGATCGGCCGCGCCATGCAGCGGTCCGAAAAGCGAGCCCATCGCCGCCGCCAGGGCGGAAGCGGCCGGAGCCAGCGTGGACGTCACGACGCGGGCTGTAAACGTACTTGCGTTGAAGCTGTGGTCGATCTGCAGAATCTGCAACTGCTCGAAAATGCCGACCATTTGCTCCGTCGGAATCCGACCGTGCAGCAACTGCAGAAACCGCTCGCCATAACAGCGTGTGCCGGGATATGGAACCGGGGTTCTTCCGGAACGCAGCGCCAACAGCATGGCGTGAGCAGTGGGCAGCCGGGCGGCAACCACGAGCGCTTCCTGCTCGTCATCGGTACGCCCGATCCTTCCCGCCGCAGCGCTGACAGCCATCAACGGCATCGCTGCCTGCAGAGTGGCCATCGGATGAGCGCCCAGGCGCGACAACTGCGCCAGCGTGTCCGCGAGGTCGGCCGGTAGTCGACCGGCCTCCCACAGAAAATCTTCGAATTCCTTCAGCCGAGCCGCAGCGGGGAGGTCGCCAAAGACGATCAGGTGCGCCACTGCGGCAAAGGGATATTGCACGAGTTTTTCGATGGGATAACCACGGTAGTACAGCCGCCCGGCCTCACCGTCCACCAATGAAGTCGAGGTGCTGTCGACCACCACGCCTTCCAAGCCTTTCTTTATGTCGACAACTGCGTTCATAGGTCTCTCCGGTTGCCGATCCACGATAAGGCGCCGGCGCGCGCGTCGCCAGACGGTGGAAGTGATGGAAGTATCAGGAAGACGGATAAGGCGCAGTTCCTACGGTGACCCGCACCCGCTATCCTCTGCGGCCATGCACATCGAACGTAATGAATTGCGGTGCTTTCACGCCGTCATCGACACCGGCGGCTTCAGCCGCGCCGCCGAACGACTGGATCTTTCACAGTCGGCGGTCAGCCAAACCATCGCGAATCTGGAGCATCGGCTGGGCACGACACTGCTGCGTCGCGGCAGCCCACCGCAGCCTACGGAGGCTGGAATCCGCCTGCTGCGTTTTGCGGAAGCAACGCTGAACGAGGAACGTGAGGCCCTGGCGGACATCGGTCAAATCAAATCCGGAGCTCTGTCGACCTTGTCGCTTGCGCTGTCGCCGGCAGCGAATTCACGAGTCGGCGTCGCGCTCCTCAAGGAATTCTGCGAGCGCAATCCGCTGACGCGGCTCAAAGTCGTGGTCGCGCCCAGTCGTGAAATCGTGCACGGCGTGGGCGAGGGTCGCTGGGAACTAGGCTTCGGGCCGTTCCACCACAACATGCCGGGGCACTTCGCGCTGCATCCCTGTTTTTCCGAGACCAGACGCCTGATGATCGCCCGTGATCATCCCGCCCGTGAGGCACTGCGTCGCGACGCAGTCGGCGTCATGCGCCAATTGCCGCTGGTCACCTCATATCTTGATGAGACGGCGCGGCGCTCCACTGGCGAGCGGCTGCGCGACGCCTTTGGCTCAGTGTGGGAAGTCAGTCACATGGAACTGCGGCTGGCGCTGGTCGCCGACGGCAAAGGCGTCACCTATGTGTCGGATCTCCTTGCGCCTGTGCCGCCTCAACTGGTCCCCGTCGAAGGGCTGCCGTACTCGAACATCGACCGGCAGGTCGGCGCGTACTGCTTGAAACACCAACCGCTATCCCAGGCGGGCACCCGCTTCCTTGCTTTGTGCCACGAAAAGTGGCCCAAAAAGGGATAAGGTGCCTCCTCGCCTCGACATTCGAACCGCGCACACTCGATCTGGGCATCAAGCCCCGATCGACCGGCTCCGAATATCGGCGGCTATGCGCTTTTTCAGTTCACCGTGCAGCGCCTGGGAGTAAGCCGGCGCGGCATTCCAGTCGAGCGCCCAAGGCTGGGCGGTTCGCGTGGCCTCCGGCTCCGCCGCGTGGCGCGGGAAGATGTGCGCATGCAGCGCCGGATCGACGTTGCCGTATATCGCGTAGTTGATGCGCAGGGCCGCAGTGACGGCCAGCAAGGCGTCGCCGACCATCGCCATGTCGGATAAGAACTGAGTGCGCAAGTCGGGAGGCAGCGCATTCAAATGCGGCACGACCGGGTCGGGCAGCAGCAGGCAATAGCCGGTCAGCACCTGGCGTTCGCCCATGACTACCCAGCCGGAGCGCAGTCTGGCGACCGCCGCCGGATAGGTTGCGGCCCGACAGCGATCGACCATGGTGTGTATGACGGTGGGCGGCGTCATTGCCCGAGGGCTTTCGCCACCGCCGCGGCATCGACCGGCGCGGCTGAGTTGCCGAAATTCGAGCGCAGATAAGAGAACAGCGCGGCGGCATCCGCGGGTTTCATCCAACCGAATTGCAGCATCTGCGTGGGATAGCGGCCCGCGGACATGGAGGGGGGTCTTTGTCCCTTGATCACCCACCGCGCCAATTGCGCCGGGTCGCCGAGCACCACGGACGATCCGGCCAAGCTCGGATACACGCTGGGAATTCCCACACCGTTTTGCTGGTGGCAGGGGACACAGTTGCCGCTGTAAATGCGCGCGCCGACTTCCGCCGCCGCATCGCTTGCGGTGGCTGCAGCGGCCGTTGCCGCGGACGCGCCCGCGCTTGCCTGTGGTTCCCCGGGCTTTTTTTTCGCTGAGCAGGCCGCAATAGCAGCCGCCAGCAAAAGAATTGCCAATACGTTTCGCGTCGACATGTGGTAAATCCTAGCAAATGCTGAAGCGGAGTTCCTCCATGTTACGATTAGGTGTCATGTTGCGGTTCGCCGCAGCGCTGCGGTTGGGTTCCGTGGCCGTGGCCGCGGCCGCTTGGGCTTTCGCGCCGCCGGCGCTGGCACAGGCACCGGCCGAAGACGCGTTGAAGCGGATTATCGAGGAAGGCAATCCGGCCTATGTCGATTGGTCGGGCGCATCGGGCGATCGCGATCAGATCGGAAAAATGTATGAAGCCAATGGATATCGCCTGTTCTGGAGCGATGGCCAGAAACCGACGGCGTCGGCGATTTCTCTATTGCAGCAGTTGCGGTTTGCCGGCGAACGCGGGTTGGATCCCGAGGACTATCCCGGCAATCGTCTAGCCTACCTGTTGACCGATTTGATCGATGCGCCGCATTCCGGCATTGAGCAATGGGCCCTGTTCGATGCCGGCTTGTCGCTGGCCGGCATGCGATTCCTGTCGGATGTTCATTTAGGACGAATCGATCCGTCGACGATGGGGCACGATCTCAGTGTCGGACGCATCAAACTCGATATCCCCACCACCCTCGCCCATCTCTCGACAGCGGTGAACGTTGCCGTCGCCGTCGACGCACTGGAACCCCAGTTCAGTCACTACGCACTGCTGAAGAAGCAGCTGTCGCACTATCGAGCTCTGGCGAGCGAGGAAGGACTCACCGACTTGCCCGCATTGCCCGCAAAGTCGCTGAAACCCGGCGACGACTATGCGGGCTCCGCGAAGCTGCTGCACCTGTTGGCCGCACTCGGCGATGCGGCGCCTCCGGCGCCGGACGCACCCCCACCGCAATCCCTCTCCCCGCCGCTGGTCGACGCCCTGAAGCATTTTCAAGGCCGGCATGGCGAAAAGGCCGACGGCGTACTCGGCGCCGCAACGTTCACCCAGCTCACGCGGCCCCTCGGCCAGCGCGTGCTGCAGATCGAACTCACCATGGAACGCTGGCGCTGGCTGCCGTCCGAACTCGTGACCGCACCCATCATCGTCAACATCCCGCAGTTCCGTCTGTTTGCCTTCGAGTCGACAGCCGATTCGGAAGCGCAGATACGTCAGATGGATGTGATCGTGGGCAAGTCCTTCGACAAGACCCAGACGCCGGTGTTCGCGGCCGACATGTCCTATCTGATTTTCAGGCCCTACTGGGAAGTGCCGTACAACATCGCGCTGAAGGAGATCGTACCGACGGCGCGCAACAAACCGGCCGACATCGAGCGGCGGCAAATGGAAATCGTGAGCGGCTACGGCGACTCCGCCACGGTGATGCCGAATACCGTCGAGAACGTCGAGCTGGTCGCCAAGGGGACGCTGCGGCTGCGGCAGCGTCCGGGTCCGAACAATTCCCTGGGGCTGGTGAAATTCATGTTCCCCAACCCCTACAACGTCTACCTGCACTCGACCCCTGCGCAAGCCCTGTTCGCGGAAACCCGGCGCGATTTCAGCCATGGCTGCATTCGGGTCAGCGATCCCGCCGGATTGGCGCAATACGTATTGCGCGATTCACCGGAATGGACGCGCGAGAAAATTCTCGCCACGATGAACGGCGACAAGCCTCTCACGGTGACGCTCAAGAATCACATACGCGTGTTCATCGTCTACGGCACCGCGATTGCCACCGAGAAGGGAAATGTGCTGTTCTTCGACGATATCTACCGGCACGACGAGCGGCTGGAAAAGGCGCTCGAAGCGAAGCGCGTGCGGAATTGATCCCCATCAGGGGATAGGCCGGACAACCCACCGATCATTTAACCGAAAAAGTGTTACGCGACGCATGCCAGGCCTGACCGGAGCCTGCGTCCCAGGGTTTCGTGAGCGAGATCAAGCGAAGATCGAGGTGCCGAAGCGGGTGAGGCTGCTTTCCCACGGGTTGCGCTCCCAAAGTCTAAAAAAGGGCCGACACACCACCTCAGTGGAAGCGCGTCAGGTTGACGCGCGGGCTGGGAACCAGCGCGTAGCTGCTGTACTTGGCTCGACGCTGGCATAAAAATTGAGTCTGACATTATTAGTTTATTTTTATCTTGTTTAATACGTATCTATATGCTTTTATTATATTTAAATTAGCATATAATTAGTTTTTATTTAGTGATTTATCTAGCTGCAATTGCTATACTGATCACATGGCGCATTCCACACCCACTACTGATTCGCTAATTGTTCGCCTGAACTCTGGCAACACATCCTCTGCCGAGCTGGAACAAGCTACTGGGAAGTCGCAATCCTGGGTGAGCACCGCACTGCGCAGCTTGATTACCCAGCAGCGCGTCGTGCGAGTCGGCTCGCGAAGAGGTGCGCGCTACGCGCTGCGCCGGGACATCCCGCCGATCGGGTCCGCTTGGCCTTTATATCGTGTCGGTCGCGACGGCGAGCCTATCGAACTCGGCACGCTCTATGCCCTCGCAGCTGACGAGCTCTACCTCGAAGCAACCAAGGCTGCCACCGCCGCCGGTTTCGCTGTAGCGTCCTTGAGCGCGGGGATCCCTTATCTGCTGCAAGATCAGCGTCCCGGCGGTTTCCTTGGCCGCGCGATTCCGCAACTATTTCCACAGCTGCATGCTCCGCCGCGAATTCAGGACTGGACCGATGATCACTACCTACGATACCTCACGACCTACGGAAGCGATGTGGTGGGGGATCTCATCCTGGGCCGTCTACCATTGGATGATTACCTGCTACAGCTGCGTCAACTCGTTCCTCGAGATGCCGGGCAACGAGATAAGTATTTCCCTGAGCTCGCAGATCAGAGCATGCACGGTGGAGTGCCGGGATCATCTGCCCAAGGCGAACATCCTAAGTTTGCCGTCACGCTTGCCGAGCAAGGTGAAGTGCGCCATGCGCTTGTCAAGTTCTCACCTCCCGTTGAAACTGAGGTTGGGCGGCGTTGGTCGGATCTTCTGATCGCCGAGCATCTGGCGCTTGAGACGTTGGGTACCGCAGGGATTTCCAGCGCGATGTCTCGGATTTTTCAATTCGAGAACCGAACCTACCTTGAAGTAGATCGCTTCGATCGGGTGGGCCTTACCGGTCGTGTCGGTGTGACCTCGCTGCTGGCCATCGACACAGGTTTTTACGGAGCGCTGGACAACTGGATTGCATCGGCGCAGCGACTGCATCAGGAGCGACGCATCGATATGCAGACATTGGATGAAATCCGGCTCATATCGAGCTTCGCTGACTTGATAGCCAACACCGACAAGCACTTTGGAAACCTAGCCTTCTACGACAGCTACGATGGTCGCTTCCGGCTGACACCAGTTTACGATATGTTGCCGATGCTCTTTGCGCCCGCTCATGATCAGCTCGTCGCGCGCATCTACACGCCGGCGGATCCCACCAGCGAGACCTTGAATGTGTGGGGACGTGCGCGCGCGCTCGCCGAAGGGTACTGGCGATTACTCGCAAACGAACCACGCATCAGTGCAGAGTTCAGAACAATATGTGCTGCGTGTCTCCAAACTCTTGAGTCCCTGCCCAGGACCGGTGCTTACTCTCCACGCATCGCGGCAGGCGGCGATGGCGCGCGCGCATTCCAAAGTTCGAGCTAAGAGCTCGTCCTCTAGCCCCGCCAGGTTCTGAACGCGCCCGTATCCAAGTGCACAAAATCCGACGCGCGGTAGTATCCGACGCCGCCGCGCTTCAAGCCCAAGGCATGTGCGGCAAGATCCGCGCAATCGATACCGGACACACGCACATCAATGGCGCGTCCCTCGATGTGCAGACTATGCCGTGCAACGCCGGTGCTCCGTTCGTGCAAACGCGCGTTGGTCTGAGGCGACCGGTAGCCTGAGATCACGCTGAACACGGGATCGACGCCCGCCGAATCGGCCACTTGAACCAGGTAATCCATCAGGCCGGGATCGATGGGATGGCGTTCGCCGGTGCGGAAATCTCTCAGCAACGCTTCGATGGCCGAGAGCGCCGCGGGCACATGAACCCCATCGCGGGAGTATTCAATGTCCAGCCGCTCATCGGTATGCAGATTGAACAGCGCAATGCGTTTCGGCGCAACGACGCGGTGTTCACCGTCTTGGCCGCCGACTGCGGCCCGATTTGCCGCCGTTTCCCGGCTGCGCGCAGTTCCCGCCAGCAACCCCGCCGCCGACACGCCGGCCAGCGCACCGCCTGCGGCCAATACCCGGCGCCGGCTCCACGTCATCGACGTCCCCTGTCGGCGAGCAGCCGGCCGCCGTCGAGCGCCAGCACCGTGGCACGCGGGAAGAAGTTGAATTCCGACGCGGACGCCCAGGTGTAGGCGCCCATCGCACGGCCGACGACGAGGTCGCCCACGTCGAGCTTCGGTAATTCCAAGTGTTCGTTGATGACGTCGATGCTGTCGCAGGTCGGGCCGGCGAGCACCGAGGGGTATGTGTTGCCGGCGGGCACCAGCGCCTCCACAGGGTAAGTCGCGTGATCGTACACCTGGCCGCTGTAGCTGCCGTACAAGCCATCGTCGAGGTAGTACCACCAGCGGCCGCCGCGCTGCGCGCGCCCCATCACCGAGGTCACCGAGACCGCTGCCGGCGCGGCGATGTAGCGGCCCGGTTCAGCGATGATGCGCATCGACGGCGGGAGTTCCTGCAATGCCGCGCGAATCGGCGCGCAGAATTCTTCGATGGGCATGCAATTGTGCATGTACTCCACCGGAAAGCCGCCGCCGATGTCCAGGATACCGGGGGGGTGGCCCGTCTGCGCGGCAAGGCTCATCAGGCCGCTGCATCGGGCGATCGCCTCGACGAACATCGCGGGGCCCGCCGCTTGCGACCCGACGTGGAACGACAGGCCGTCGATCTTGATCCGCAATTCGGCCGCCAGCTGAAATAGGCCGGCAACCGCTTCGGGTTCACAGCCGAACTTTCTCGACAAATCGCATCGAGCCTCGGGGCTGCTGAACGCGACGCGAATCAGCAGCGAGGAGCGATTGCGATACTTCACGAACTTGCGCAGTTCATCGGGGTTGTCGATGACGAATCGATCGACTCCGTAGGCCAAGGCGGTGCGAATGTCGCTGTCGCGCTTGATCGGGTGCGTATGAATGCAGCGTTCGGGCGCCACCTTCAGGCGCCGCACCAATTCCACTTCGCCATTGGTCGCCAAATCGAAAAAGGCACCTTCGGCATGCAGCGCGTTGATGACCGAAGAATGCGGCAGGGGCTTCAGGGCGTAGTGAAGATCGACGCCGGGCAGCGCCGCCGCGAGGCGCCGATATTGCGCGCGCACGCGCTCGACATCGATGACGAACAACGGCGAGCCATAGCGGGCCGCCAGGCGCTTGATCGACTCGTGCGCCAACGGATCCACCGCGGGATCCAGTTCCAGTGGTTCGTCGGCGACGTAAGAACTCGGACTCAGCACGGTTTTGGCCACTAGCTCACGCTCAGTTCGAGAGAATCGTCGCCCATGCCGCTGGCGCGCTGCAGACGGTCGAGAATCGCCGCCCAGCGTTCATCCTGGGGCAGGCTTTGAACGAAGATCCTGACGCAACCGGCGCGGTCCAGGGTTCGTAGATGGTTGTAGAGATTGTGCGCGTAAACGTCGGGCCTCTTGCCCGCATTGATCCAGGTCATGTGGCGCTGGGTCTGCAGCGGCGGCCGCATGGCGAGTACCGCCACCTTTTCCTCGCGCGCGGCAACCTCGCCGGCGCGCACTTCGAGGTCGTCGGACGGCACGATTTCGAGGGGGGTGGAGGGCGCATAGTGCAGAGCGCGATCACCCGGGGTGCGGGGAGTGAATCCACCGATCGCGAGGTTTCCAACCACCTGTTCGAGCTGCGAGCGGGTGATGAAGCCGGGCCGCAGCAAGCGCGCCTCATTGTTGAGACAGGAGACGATGGTCGACTCCAGGCCTATCGGGGATTCCCCGCCATCCAGGATGACGCCGACCGCATCGCCCAGCTCATCGCGCACATGTTCAGGCTTGGTCGGACTCAAACGCCCGTAGCGATTCGCGGATGGCGCCGCGATGCCGCCGCCGAAGGCGTTCAACAGCTGCTGCGCTATGGGATGCGAGGGAACGCGGATTCCGATGCTGTCCTGGCCGCCCGTCACGATGTCATTGACGTTTTCCGCCTTGGGCAGAATCAGGGTCAGGGGGCCGGGCCAGAACTTGGCGGCCAATTGTTCCGCTACCGGCGGCAGCGAGGACACCCAGCGACGCAGGTATCGAGGATCGTCCAAATGCACGATCACCGGATGATCGGGCGGACGCCCTTTGACCTCGAAAATCTTGCGCACGGCCGCTGGATTGGAGGCATTCGCCCCGAGTCCATAGACGGTCTCGGTCGGAAACACCACCAGATCGCCGGCGCGCAAGGCTTCGACGGCTTCTTCGATTTCGGTCTGAGTAGCTCTTACCACGTACCCATGATATCAAGACTGCGATAGCAGCAGGCTTGCTGTCGCTTCCGAGAGGCCGATCTGTGGCGCAATGCCGCTTTTGCCCGTGCGAACGAGCAACTTTGCTTTACTTCACACGGGTGTCAACTGTCGGCGGAAGGATACATTGCATGAATACCAAGTCGAGCCAGCGCCCGAACTTGAATCCCACCTCGTGGAAATGGCCGACGCTGGTGAATCCAAGGCTGCGATGCAGGCCGATCGAGACGGCATTGTCGGCGTCGATTCCGGCAATCATGACATGCTTGGAGGCGGCGGCGGCGCGCGCCAAGAGCTCGACTACCAGCGACCGACCGATGCCCTGGCCGCGGCGGTCCGCTCGCACGTGGACGCTGTGCTCGACGCTGTGCCGATAGCACGGCCACGCCCGGAATTCACCGAACGTGCCGAACCCGACGACGCCCGATGCGTCCCGCGCCACGACCATGGGAAAGCCGTGCTCCCGTTTCGCATCGAACCAGGTTTCGCCGCGTGCCGGCGTAAACTCCTCTTCCGAATAGACCGCGGTCGAATTGCGAATGACTTCGTTGTAGATCGCCAGAATCTGCGGAAGATCGTGGCGGGAGGCGTTGTCTATCAGGGACGCCACGGCAGGCTCAATCGAGATAGGCCGGGAATTTTGGCAGCGCCATCATTGCCCATGCGGGCGTTTTCGATTTCATCTCATTCACGATCGTCACCTGCGCGCGGACTATCTCAGCGGCATAGTTTAGACCAAAGTCTATGGGAGTAATCTAGGCGCAGTGGTCGCAGTGCGCGACATCCACGAGACACGCAGCGAAATCGTCACCTTGAGCTGGTGGACCTCACTGGATGCCATTCGCGCATTCGCGGGAGAGCCACCGGATCGCGCTCGATATTTTCCCGAGGACTCCCAATACCTGCTCACCCGGCCCGACCACGCCCAGCACTACCAATCCTCGGATATCGGGTAGCTCCGTTCACCGGTCTGCCTTAGCATGGGGGTATGCACGGACCCGACCATGACCATGAGCGCGAGCACAGCACCTTAAGTCCGCTGGAGCTGCGAGTTCGCGCCTTGGAGACCGTGCTCACTCAGAAGGGTTACGTCGATGCCGCGGCGCTCGATGCGTTGATCGACACCTATCAAACCAAGATCGGCCCGCGCAACGGCGCGCAAGTCGTGGCGCGCGCCTGGTGCGGCCCCGCATTTCGACGCTGGCTGCTCGAGGACGCTACGGCGGCAATCGCTTCCCTGGGCTTCTCGGGACGGCAAGGCGAACATATGGTGGCGGTCGAGAATACGCCGCAGCAGCACAACCTGGTGGTGTGCACGCTGTGCAGCTGCTATCCCTGGCCCATCCTCGGGCTGCCGCCCAGCTGGTACAAGAGTGCGCCCTATCGCGCTCGAGTGGTCAAGGACCCGCGCGGCGTGCTCGAGGACTTCGGCGTGAGGTTGCCTGAGACGGTGCGCATCCGCGTGTGGGATTCGACGGCTGAGGTACGCTATCTCGTGGTGCCGCAACGCCCAACGGGATCCGAACATCTCACCGAGCGCGAACTCGCTGATCTCGTGACTCGCGATTCCATGATCGGCACCGGTCTGCCGCTTCAGCCGCGCAGCTCGTCGGCGGGCGCATCCCCATGAGCTACCGCTCAAACGCCGATCTCGGCGGTCAGGACGGGCAGGGCGCCGTGCATCCGGAACCCGAGGGTGAACTGTTTCACGCGGCCTGGGAGCCGCGGGTTCTGGCGCTGACCCTGGCCATGGGCGCGACCGGCCTGTGGAATATCGACACCAGCCGCGCCGCGCGTGAGACGCTCGCGGATTATGGGGAACTCAGCTACTACCAGATCTGGCTGGCAGGACTGGAAAAGCTCCTGCTGCAGACGGGCGCGGTGCAGGCGGACGAGATCGCGCAGGGTCGAGTGATGCAGCCCTCCGTGCCCACCCGAAGTGTACTGCGCGCCGGCCAGGTCGCCGCCGTGCTGGCGCGAGGCTCGCCGACGGCGCGATCACCGCCGAGCCCCGCGCGCTACTCAACGGGCCAATGGGTGCGTACCTGCGCGGCCGCGCCCCGGCATCACACTCGCCTGCCCGCCTATGCACGCGGCAAGCGCGGCATCATCGAGCGGGTCCATGGTGCTCATGTATTTGCCGACATGCATGCTCAAGGTCTCGGCGAACAACCGCAATGGCTGTACACGGTGGCGTTCGATGAGCAGGAACTCTGGGATGCAAACACACGTCGCCAGCAATCCACCGTCTCGGTGGATGCCTGGGAGCCCTACCTGGAACCGGCATGAACACCCCGCCTCCCGATCTACCGGGTTTCCCGAGCGACTCCGAGGGTCCCGTGTTCAAGGAGCCCTGGGAAGCGAAGGCCTTCGCCATGGTGCTCGAGCTGCACGAACGCGGCTTGTTTACTTGGACCGAATGGGCCGAGGCCCTGGCGCATGAAATCCGCGCCGCACAGTCAGCCGGCGACGCCGATTCAGGCGACACGTACTATCAGCACTGGCTGCGCACGCTCGAATCCATGGTCGCGCGCAAGGGCGCGACATCCAACGAGGAACTTGGCCGGTATCGGCGTGCATGGGCCGAAGCCGCCGAACGCACACCGCACGGGCAACCCGTGGAACTACGATCGCCCGACGGCGGATAGCGGCGACAAGTAAAATGGGGCTCAGGAGAGAAGACTGCGGATGGCACGGTTCTATTCCCTGATTTTGATGCGTCCGCCACGACAACGAGCGCATTCGACTCCAAGCGGCAGCATGTCGCCTGCAGTCAACGCGCTACCGACGCCGTGACCTCCACCGGATCCAGCGCCGCGCGGGTCCAACTGCCGTCCTTCTGCCGATCGAGCTCGTACGCCGGCCAGTAGTGCTTGTCGAGCTTCAAGGTGATCACATCCGTTTGGCCGTTCCAGCTCACCGTCTTCAAGCGCAATGACGCCCGGTCGGGCTTACCGCTGACGGCCCTGATGAAGGCGTCAAGGTCGGCCGTGGGTTGACCATCGACTTCGGTGATGCGCCTGCCCGCGTACAGCCCGTAATGCGTTGCCGGCGAGCCGTAAAAGAAAAAGGACACGAAGACGCCGTACGGAGCGATCCCGCGCTGCGCGGCCATGGCGCGGTGCGGGGCTTGAAGCGTGGCGCCGGCCCAGATCAGCACGCGATCGACGTCGCGGCCGTCGAGTGCCACCGTTTTCATCTGCAGCGTCTTCTCGGCGCCGTCGCGCCAAACGCTCACCTTGACCTCAGGACTCTGCACGGCGCGCTCGACCTCGCGGAAGCGATTCACCACCTTCCCGTCGATGGCGAGCACCAGATCGCCGGGCTCGAGCAGCGCCGCGGCGGGTGAGCCCGCCACCAGCCTATCGATGCCGAGCACCTGCCGGCGCTGCGGGTTGTGCTCCTCGAAGCGCCGTACCCATTCATCCGGCAAGCCCAGCCCACGGGCGCCCGCCAGGGACTGCACATTGAACTCCGCCTCGAAGGAATACAGCGGCCGACGGTCGGCCACCACACCGATCATCTCCGAGACCAGCTCCGCCGGCATGCCGCGGTTGACCTGTTCGAGCTCGCGCTGCGATTCGAACGCGAAACTCGACCACAGCGCGAGCACATTGCCTTTTTCATCCGCCAGCACGCCGTCGTAGTCACCCGGAGGGTTGATGAGACTCACCGCCTCTAGATTGCTGTCGCGAAAACGCAGCGTGCGCGACAGCGGGAACGAGACCACATCCACGCTGGATATCTGGGTCTTCTGCGACAGGATCTTCGAATCGGCGCGCTGTCCCACCACCCAAACATCATCGCCCGCGCTCAAGGATTTGGTGAGCAGAGTCGCGGCGCGCACGGGTGTCGCACCGATCGACTTCGGGTCGTAAGCCACCACGGCAAGATTGTGCAGTGGGTGAATGAACACGACCTTGCCCGGGACCTCGACCGTGCCGGCGAAGGTGATTCGCACGTCTCCCATGGCGATCGGCACCGTGTTGCGGTCGATCGCCACCAGCCCGCGCTCGGCGTCGACGATGACGCCCGTGCCGTGATAGTTCTTCTCGGTGACGCCGGATACGGAGTACGGCATGTCGAAGTTCACCATCACCAGCGATGGCGCCAGGCGGTCGATGCGCGCATCGCCGGTCTTGGCGAACTCCGTCGAGGCCGGCTTGACGCCGGCCGGGGCGGGTCCCGAGCTGATGCCGACGCAGGGCCAGGTTCCCAAAGTGTCGTCGCGCTTGCACTTGCGCGCCGGGAACCAGCGCCTATCCATGCGAATCACCTTCAACTGGGCGGCTCGCGGATCTTCCAGAGTGGCATAGCGAACGGGCGCCCGCGCGCCGTCGGCCAGGTCCGCGAGAGCGGCCTCGAAATCCTTGAGATTGTCGACTTTCTTGCCGTTGAACGAACTGATCAGGGCCGCGCGCGGAATACCGGCGCTGCCGAAAACATAACCGGGGTTTGCGACATACACTCCCTTGATGGGCACGTTGAAATGCCGCGCCTGCTGGTAAGACAGCGTGTGCACCACGGCTTCGCCGAATTCGATGTACTCGTCCGCCGTGATGGCGCTCAAGGACTTGACGTCGAGCCTTGCGCTGCGCGTCTCGCGGCCGCGCTGTACCTCTACATTGATCTGCCGTTCGACATGGCTGTCGAGCACGTCCTCGAGCGCGAAGAATTCCGGTGTGGGTTTGCCGTCGATCGCCACGAGAATATCGCCCGGCGCCAACACCCCGTCGGCCGCAGATCCGGGCTGCACGTCCGCGACCACCAGCATGCCGGTCAATTTCGGATAGGCGCTGCGCAACCGCGCTTCAGTGTCGGAATTCAAGCCGAGGCGCCGGAGTTCATCGTAGGGCGTGTATTTGAATACCGTCTCCAGAGTGCCGCGCGGCACGGGCTTTCCCGCATCGATGAACTTCAATGCCCGCGTTACCGCCGGCAGGGGCAGGTAGAAGCTGGAGGCGGCGCCCGTCGCTCCGCCCGCATTCAGCGCCACCACCCGGCCTTCGATATCGATGACCGGCGAGCCGGAAGAACCACCCGAGGTGCTGGAGGCGGCTTGGTAGTAGAAGGTATTGAAATCGTTGTACTTGCCGTAGCCGTATTCGGGAGCCTCACGATCCAAGCGCGCCAAGGTGCCGGCAAGAATCGACAACTGCTCGCCGGCGTCATTGCCGACCACGCGGATTTCGCGGCCGATGACCGCGCCCGCCGGATACAGCGGCAATTCGGCCGGCTGGATGAACTTGAGTTTCGCGGGATCGTAGCGGTAGATGCCGAAGTCATGGATGGGATCGCGGTACACCGGATACAGCTGCACCTCCTCGCGATTGAGGAAGATCGCCTGCGCGGTCACGGGTCCCGGCGTCACGACATGCCGATTCGTCAAGATGAGTCCGCGCTTGGCGTCGATGACGAAGCCCGTGGCCTGCGCCGTCGTGTTCCACTCGGTGTCGAAGGCGCGCGTGCTGTCGATTTGAATGGTGACGACGCCGCTGGCGATTCTCTCCAAGGTCTGTGCCCAGCTGGCGGGCGAGCTCACGACCCCGGGCGCAGGCACCGGCGCCGGCACGTGAGTGGGAACCGGAGCGGGAGCAGCGGCGGCAAGGACGCGGGTTACGGACAACAGCAATACAGGCAGAAACGATGCAATACGGGACATGCCGATCCTAGGGTTAGATTGTGGTCAGTGCCCGTGGTCGGACAAGATCAGGAACCAAACGGTTCCTAACAAGGCAAAACTCAGCATCACGGCGGCAGATCCCATGTCCTTGGCCATCCCGGCGAGAGGGTGACGTTCGGTACCGGATCGATCCACGACCGCCTCGACGGCGCTATTGAGAATTTCAACCACCAAAATCAGCAACATCGGGCTTACCAGCAGGGCACGCTCGACCCCCGTATCGCCGAAATACAGGCCTGCGGGAATGACCAGCAGCGCCAGCGCCACTTCCTGGCGAAACGCCGCCTCCTCCCGCCAGGTGTGCCGAAATCCTTGGAAAGAATAGCCAAAAGCCCGCAGAAGCCGCGTAATTCCGGTCGGTTTGTTTCTATCATTCATTCAAGCGGCGGGTTTCCATGCCAAATCCAGCTGTTTTGCAGCGCGTACATCATCGAGCCGCCGCACGGGCATTGTATGCGGAGCCGAGGAGAGTTTCTCGGGGTGCTGCTCCATTTCCCGCCGGATCGCGGCCATCGCGTCACAAAAACGGTCGAGATCCTCTTTGGCCTCCGTTTCGGTCGGCTCGATCAACAGGCATTCCGGCACCAGCAAGGGAAAGTACGTGGTCGGTGCGTGAAAGCCATAATCGAGCAGGCGCTTCGCCACATCCATCGCGGTGACCTGGTAAAGCCGGTTCTCCCGCTTCAACGTGATGATGAATTCGTGGCTGGCACGCCGCGTGGGATAGGCCGCTTCGAAGCCTGCCGCCTGCAGGCGCTTCATCAAGTAGTTGGCATTGAGTGCGGCAAATTCCGCCACTCGCACCATGCCTTCGCGGCCCAGCAGCCGCATATAGATATAGGCGCGCAGATTCACGCCGGCGTTGCCCATGAAGCCAGACAGCCGGCCGATCGACTGCGGCAAGTCGCGCTCGGTCAACCAACGAAAACGCGCGCCGTCCTTGCCGACCACGGGGATTGGCAAGAAGGGCAGCAGGCGCGCACCGACGCCGACCGCTCCCGAGCCGGGGCCCCCGCCGCCGTGCGGCGTCGAAAAAGTCTTGTGCAAATTCATGTGAATGACGTCGAAGCCCATATCGCCGGGCCGTACCTTGCCGAGAATGGCGTTGAGATTGGCGCCGTCGTAGTACAGAAGCCCACCCGCTTCGTGCACGATGCGCGCGACCTCGATAATTTTGTACTCGAACACCCCGAGAGTGGACGGGTTGGTCAGCATGATGGCCGCCGTGGCCGGGCTCACGGCGGCCTTCAGCGCGTCGATATCGACGTCGCCGTTCTCATCGCAGGCAATCTCTTTGACGCTGCAGCCGCACATCGCGGCGGTGGCGGGATTGGTCCCGTGCGCGGCCTGCGGCACGATGATTTCATTGCGGGCCAGATCATTTCGCGCACGGTGGTAGGCGCGGATCATGGCGACCCCGGCGAACTCACCCTGCGCGCCGGCCATGGGCGTGAGGCTGACGCCCCGCATGCCGGTGATTTCCTGCAGCATTTCCTGCAGCTCGTACATGCAGGCCAGAAACCCCTGAGGCTCGGGCCCGAGCGGATGCCTGCCGAGAAATTCCGGCAACATGGCGAAAGTGTTGCATGCCTTGGGGTTGTACTTCATGGTGCAGGAACCCAAGGGATAAAAGTGCGTGTCGATCGAGAAATTCATCTGCGAAAGGCGCGTGAAATGACGCACCACCTGCAGCTCGGACACCTCGGGCAGCATGGGCGGGGCCGCACGGCGTAGATGCACGGGAATTTCGGCCGAGCCCGCAACGCGCGGCGGAAACTGCGTGCCGGCGCCTCGCCCCGGCTTGCTCAGCTCGAATATCAGGGGCTCTCGCAATTGCAATTCTGGCATGGTCGGTCCTTTAGAGTTCATCCGCATCCGCTGGTCGGTCGTTCCGACGTTCCCGCGGAAACGCGTGCCGCAAGACGCTCCGTTTACGCCGCGACACGCGATTTAAGCCGCGGCACGCGAAGGGCTCATCACATCAGCGAGCGCGCTGGCATAGGTATCGATGTCCGCCTCTAGTTTGGTCTCGGTCGCGCACACCAGGAGCGCATGGCCCAATTCCGGGTAACGGTCGACGAGGTCGAGTCCCCCGAAGATTCCGCGGCGCGCCAGGGCGCTCAAGACCGGCGCCACCGGCCGATCGAGGAGCAAGACGGCTTCATGAAAGCGCGGCGCCGTAAATGCCGGTTTGACGCCGGCGACTCTGCTGAGCGCCGCCGCCAAATCGGCGGTGCGCTGCAGACTGGCTGCCGCCACTCGTTCGAGACCTGCGGCGCCCAGAAGCGACATGTAAATGGTTGCAGCCGTCACCATCAGGCCCTGGTTGGTGCATATGTTCGAGGTCGCCTTGCTGCGCCGTATATGCTGCTCGCGCGCCTGCAATGTCAGGCTGAATCCAGGACGACCCTCGGTGTCCAACGTACGTCCGACGATTCGCCCCGGCATCTGCCGCACGTACTGCATGCGCGTCGCCATGAATCCGAAATAGGGTCCGCCCGCCGCCAAAGGCACACCCAGCGGCTGTCCTTCGCCGCAAACGATGTCCGCGCCTTGCATGCCGCCGATCCGCGCGCCCCACTGCCCCGGGGCTTTGAGCAGCGCCAGCGATGTCGGGTTGACAACCGCGATCAGCAGGATTTTATTTTCGTGCGCCCAGTCCGTCAGCGCATCGATTTCTTCCAGGCTGCCGAAGAAGTTCGGCTGCTGTATCACCAAGGCGGTGACATCCTGGCCGTTGTAGGGCTGCAGGGATTCGAGCGGCGTACGCCCCGCCGTTCGATCGAAATCCACCGTCTCGAACACGATGCCCTGATTGCCCGCGATCGATTTCGCCACCTGGGCATAGGTCGGATTCACCGCGCGCGGCAGTAGAATGCGCCGCGAGCTCGCGGCGCGATTGGCGCGTACCGCCATGAGACAGGCTTCGGCCAGCGCCGACGCACCGTCGTACAGCGATGCATTCGATACTTCCATGCCGGTCAGGGCGCAGATCATCGATTGATATTCATAGATCAATTGCAAGGTGCCTTGGCTCGCCTCTGCTTGATAGGGCGTGTACGCGGAATAAAATTCGCCGCGAGTCGCGATCGCCCACACCGGCGCCGGGATGTGGTGTTCATAGGCTCCGGCGCCGATGAAATTCAACGGCCGGCCGTCGCTCGCCGCGCGGTCGGCCATCAGACGTCCGATTTCCATTTCAGAGAGCGCGGGCGGCACGCCGAGCGCACCTGCCCGCAGTTCGCCGGGAATTTCGTCGAACAGTTGGTCGATCGACCGCACGCCGATCACTTCCAGCATGCGGGCGATATCGTCGGGGGTGTGAGGAATGAACGCCATGCAAGGATCTCCTACTTGGCTTCTTCAGCGAGGTAATTCGCGTAGTCCGCGGCGCTCAGCAGCGCGCTGTCGTCGACCGGCGCATTCGTCTGCACGCGGAACATCCATCCGGCCCCATAGGGATCCTGATTGAGCAGTTCGGGTTGGGTCGCCAGCTGGCCATTGCTCGCGGTGACCTTGCCGCTCACCGGACTGTAGACATCGGAGGCCGCCTTGACGGATTCGACGACTGCGCTCGCCTCGCCGGCTTTGACGGCGCGGCCCACTTCCGGAACCTCGACGAACACCAGATCGCCGAGCGCACTCTGCGCGTGTTCGGTAATGCCGATTTCAACGGTCCCGTCAGGCTCGCCGTGCGCCGCGCGCACCCACTCGTGGCTCTTGGTGTATCGCAAATCACTTGGAATGTTGCTCAAATGCATGTCCCCCTCAAGCTAGACTGAAATCAACGCCTTCCCATGACGCACGAACGGCGTCTTGACGATGCTCGCGGGATGCAATTTGCCGCGAATCTCGACTTGCACGCCGACGGAAGCTGTTTTCGGCACGCGCGCCAGCGCGATGGAGCGATTCAAAGTTGGAGAAAATGTCCCGCTCGTCACTTCGCCGGCGGGCACGACTTTCTGATGGCTGCGCAGCACTCCGCGCTCTTCGAGCAATAGGCCGACGAGTTCGTCTCCGGGCGTGCGCCGCGGAATTTCCAGCGCCCCGCGCCCGATGAAATCTCGGTCGCCCGGTTCGAATGCCACCGTCCAGGCCAACCCCGATTCCAGAGGATGATGATTTTCATCCATGTCATTGCCGTATAGATTCATTCCCGCTTCCAGGCGCAAGGTATCTCTCGCACCCAATCCCGCGGGCTGAATTCCCTGGGCGCGCAGCGCATTCCAGGTCTTGGCGGCGTCGGCGGCCGGCAGCATCACTTCGAAACCATCTTCGCCGGTGTAGCCGGTCCGAGCGATGAACCAGGCATCGAAGGTTCCGCCGAAGAAAGGCGCCAATTCACCCGCGGCGGCACGCTGCGCCGGCGCCAGCAGCGGCAGGGTCTTCTCCCGGGCATTCGGACCCTGAATTGCGATCATCGCCAAATCGCTGCGCAGGGTGGCGGACACGGTGAAAGGCGCCGCATGCCGGCGAATCCACGCGAGATCCTTGTCGCGGGTGCCGGCGTTCACGACCACGCGAAACCAGGTGTCGGACATGAAATAGACGATCAAATCGTCGATCACGCCGCCGCTCGGCAGCAACATGCAGGAATAGAGCGCCTTGCCGGGAACCTTCAGCCGGCCGACATCGTTGGCCAACAGGCTCCTCAAGAACTCGCGGACTCGATCGCCTATGAGGTCGACGACCCCCATGTGCGACACGTCGAACATGCCCGCGTCGCGGCGCACCGCGTGGTGTTCTTCGATCTGCGAACCATAGTGAAGCGGCATTTCCCAGCCGCCGAAATCGACGATTTTCGCGCCCTGCAGAACGTGGGTGTCATAGAGCGCAGTCTTCAGGCCCATCGCAACCTCGCAGCGAAAGAAAAGGAGACACGAGCACCGGTGTGCCTTGCCCCTCTGTCCTTTGAACCTGAGAGATCGCGCGCCCTTGATGAGCGCTGCTCCCCTTCGGTGGATCGCCGCTGCGATCGCTCTCCAGAGATCGCGAGAGTCTGCCGTTCATGTGCCTGAGCGTTTCCGGGCGGTTGCGCCTTCGGCGGTCCCAAGTCGAAAGGACTCTCTCCAGACAGCTCTTATCGCGATCCCGATATGATACACCATCCGCTTCGGGCGGTGCGAAGGACGGAATGGAATTATCGGCATGACCCAACATATCGTCGTCTCGCTGGCCGTCACTGCTGCCTTTGCCGCCGTGACTCTGGCGCCGCCCTGCACGGCATCGGCGGCGCCCGCGAATATTTCCGATGCGTCGCCGGAGGCGATAAAAACGCGGCTCGACCGAATCTACGACGATGCGTGGCAGCGCTGGCTGCGCGAGGATCCGACCCTGGCCACCAGCATCGGCGACTCGCGCTACAACGATCGCTGGCCCGATCTATCGCCGGCGGCCATCGAGAAAACCAACGACGCCGATCAGGCCGCGCTTGCGGCGCTCGGCGCGATCGATTCTGCGGCGCTCGGTTCGCCTGATCGGCTGAACTACGACGTCGTCAAATTCGAGTTCGAGCGCCGTTTGACGCTGGCTCGGTTCAAACCCCGCCTGTGGTGGATCACACAGCTCGGCAGTGTGCAGACTCCGAACAGTCTGCAAACCGCAAGCGAAATTGCGGAAATCTCGCCGTTTGCGACAGTGCGGGACTACGAGAATTGGATCGCCCGGTTGCGCGGCTTCGGCGCCTATCTGGATCAGGGCACCGAATTGCTGAAGATAGCGGTCCGCGAAAAGCGCACTCAGCCTCGTGTGATCATGCTGCGAATCAAGCCGCAAATTGCGGCGCAACGGGCCGCGACTCCGGAGGCCAGTCCCTTTTTCACGCCGTTCGCGCACATACCGAGCTCCATCTCCGCCGCTGAACGCGAACGCCTGATCGACGCCGGAAAGACGGCGATATCCGCGGTGGTGCTGCCGGCATTTGCGCGCTTCGATCGGTTTTTCAATGAGACGTACCTGCCGGCCTGTCGCGACGGCGTCGGCCTGTCCGAGACTCCCGAAGGTCTTGCCTATTATCGCGCGCTCATCCGCTATCACACGACGACTGATCTCAGCGCCGACGACATCCATCGCATCGGCCTCGACGAGGTCAAGCGCATTCGCGCCGAGATGGATAAAATCATCGCCGCCGTCGGCTTCAAGGGCAGTTTCCAGGAATTTGCGCACTACCTGCGCACGGATCCGAAGTTCTTCTACACCGATCCGACCGAATTGCTGCACGGGTACATGGTCATTGCCAAGGGCATCGATCCGAATCTCGTCACCCTCTTCGGCAAGCTGCCGCGCACACCCTACGGCGTCCGCGCCATACCGGACACCAGTGCGCCGAATTCGACGACGGCGTACTACCAGCCCCCGGCCGCCGACGGATCGCGCCCCGGGTACTACTACGTCAACTTGTACAAACCGGAGGCGCGGCCGAAATGGGAAATGGCGGTGCTCACCAGTCATGAAGCGGTGCCCGGCCATCATCTGCAAATCGCCCTGCAGTACGAGAACGCTGCCGGTGTCCCGATGATCCGGCGTATGGCCGATTTCACCGCCTATGCCGAGGGGTGGGGCCTGTACGCCGAAAGTTTGGGCGATCAGCTCGGTCTGTATTCGGATGCCTACGGCAAATTCGGTCAACTTACCTATGACATGTGGCGCGCCGTGCGCCTGGTAGTGGACACAGGGCTGCACGTCAAGGGATGGACTCGTCAGCAGGCTATCGAGTATTTCATGGCCAACGCGCCGAAAAGCGAACTGGATATCACCAACGAGATCGACCGCTACATCGCCTGGCCGGGCCAGGCCCTGGCCTACAAAGTCGGACAAATGAAAATCCTCGAACTGCGCGCGACGGCGCAGCAGACGCTGGGGCCGAAGTTCGATATCCGCGAGTTCCACGACGTCGTACTGTCGACGGGCGCGGTGCCGCTGTCGGTGCTGGAGCGGGTGGTTCAAAGATGGCTCGCCGCCAGGCAGGCGACAAGCACCAAGCCGTAGACACCGCGGCTATCCGCCCGACTTTTTCGCCGGCCACCCCAATTTGACCAGCTCCGCGACAATCACGTCACGATGATCGCCCTGAATTTCAATGACACCCTCGCGGACCGTGCCCCCGGAGCCACAGCGCTTCTTGAGTTTGGTGGCCAAGGATTCGATGTCGGTCAGCGACATCGGCAGGCCGCTGATCGTCGTGACACCCTTGCCTGCCCTCCCCTTGATCTCCCGGCCCACTCGCACGGCTGCGGGTTTGGCGGCGCCGGGGGCGCCCTTCGGGCACACACATTCACGCACCGGTCTGCGACAATTGGAACAGAGACTTCCCACTCCGGTCGAGTAAATGATGCGCGCGGTCATTTCTGTATTATGCCGATTAGCTTTCGCGGACCGCCATCCCCCAGCTTCGAAGATTCACTAGGACTTCCCATGGGCTTTGCAGATCCTGTTTCATTGCACGGGCGGCACGTATCGCTCGTGCCGCTTTCTCATTCGCATCACCACGACCTCGTGGAGGCGGTGAAGGACGGCGAGCTGTGGACCTTGTGGTACACCAAGATTCCCACGCCCGAAGGATTGCGGGTGGAGATCGACCGGCGCTTGGAGCTTCAACGCCAAGGTTCGATGATTGCATTTGCCGTCATCGAACAGTCAACCCGCGAAGCCGTGGGCATGACGACGTTCATGAACATCGATGCGGTCAATCGGCGCGTGGAAATCGGCTCCACGTGGTATCGAAAGCGCGTTCAGCGCAGTGCCTTGAACACCGAGTGCAAGCTGCTGCTGTTGACTCATGCGTTCGAACAGCTAAATTGCATTGCCGTGGAATTCAGAACCCACTTCTTCAACATGCAAAGCCGTGCTGCCATTGAACGACTGGGCGCGAAATTGGACGGCGTGTTGCGGCAGCACCAGATCGCAAGCAACGGCACTTTGCGCGATTCCTGCGTGTACAGCATTCTCGATCGCGAGTGGCCGACGGTGAAGACCCATCTCACTCATCGGCTGAACCCGGCCTAGGGACATCCTGCGCTAGGCGGGTTTCCAGAAGGTGATGATTGCCCCTCCCGCGATCACCAGCCCGCCACCGACCAGGATGGGCATCGTCGGGAGAGTGCGGAAGGCGATGAAGTTGATCACCTGCCAAACCACGAAGAGAGTCGCAAGGTAGAGCCCAACCACGCGGCCGAACTCGATCGGCGCAAGGTTTAAAAACGATCCATAACCGAATAGCAGCGCCGCGCCGGCCAGAAACAGTGCGATACGGCCCACGCCCACATGATTGTAGATCGCCATTCGCACCACGGCGTCGCCGCTCACTTCCAGCGTCGTTGCGATCACCAGTAGAATCAAGGGGTGCACACTTTGAAAAATCTTCAGCATTGTACTTTCGCCTTCGGTGAATCTGCGCGATAGATTCCGTCAACAACCTCAGCCTATCTTAAGACCGGTGCTGCCCTGCCGCATCGCAGCTTTGCAACTTTATCCGGTCAGCGGTGTTCTGGGTCTAAACGAACACACTCCAGTGCGCCATCCACCTACCGGGCCAGACCACTCGACCGAGTTCACGACCTTCATGCGTGCTTATCAGGATATGGTTTTTTCGACCGCCTCCCGCCTGGCAGGCAATGACCGGCAGGCCGAGGACATTGCGCAGGAGGTTTTCCTGAGAGCCTATGAACATTTCGCGCACCTCCGCAGCAGTCTGACGGCGGGGGGCTGGCTCAAGACGGTGACCACCAATTTGACGCTCAATCATTTGAGCCGGTATCGCAGGCGTTGGCGCCTGTTCTCGGAACTGAGACCGGCAGCCGCCGAAGAGGACTCGCCGGGACCGGATCTGGGGGAGCAGCCGGACACGCTGCTTGCAGACCTCGGTGCGGAGCAGCGCCGCGTACTGATCGACGGCGCGCTGCGTAAGCTCCCCGAGCATCAGCGGCTGGCACTGGTGCTGTATCACTTTGAGGATCTCTCCTACGAGGAGATCGCCGTCAAGCTCGGCGCTTCGCTTGCCAAGATCAAAACCGATATACGCCGCGCCCGCGCGGCGCTGCTGCCCGTCCTGCAATCGAGCGGCATCGCCGCCGGCACCCTGGAAGACTGAAATGACCACGAATGAATCCCGGGAGGCGCTGGAACGGCTGCTCGATCGCGCGCTGCGTGAGCTGCCCTTGCGGCGCGCGCCCCGGGCGCTCGAGACACGCGTGATCCGCGAACTGGAGCGCCGTGCCGCGCTTCCTTGGTGGCGGCGCAGCTTCGCCCACTGGCCGCTGCTCGCACGAGCGGGCTTTCTCGTGATATGCGGCGCGCTGATCAGCGCGGCGTTCCTGGGGGGCGCCACCGCGGTCACGGGTATCCGTTCCCTATCCTGGGTACGCGAGCTTTGGGGGCTCACGGCCTCGGCCGCAAATCTCGTCGCCGTCCTCGCACGCATCCAGCCGCCGGCCTGGGCTTACGCAGCCATGGCCGTATGCGCGGTGCTGTACGCGATTTTGTTCGGACTGGGCGCCGCCGTGTACCGCGCGCTCTACCTTCAGCCTGTGAACGGCAGTGAGTCAATTCTATGAATACTTTTCTGTTGCAGCGGCTGACATTTCTGGCGGTGCTGCCGCTCTGTACCTTGATCGTCGTCGCGGCGGCCCGCGCGGCAGAGCCGGTGGCGACACCCGACGCACCAGCCTCCGCTGCACCGGCTCCCGAAGCTGTGGAGGAGGGCGCGCACCGGCATCACCGCTTCGATTGGCATCACCACCGAGACTCGGACGGCCACCACCCTCACGGCAACGATCTCGTCAACATCGGCCACGATTCAAATCTGCCTCGCGGGGAAACCGCCAACTCGGTCGTGTCCATCTTCGGTTCGTCGACCAGCGACGGCGAAGCGGGAGACGTGGTCTCGATCATCGGCGACACCCGCATCACTGGGGAAGTGAGCGCCAGTGCCGTCGCCATTCTCGGCAATGCCTATATCGACGGCAAGGTCGATGGCGACGCCGTCACCGTGCTCGGGAATATGGAGCTCGGACCCCATGCGGAGATCGACGGCGATGTCGTTGCCGTCGGCGGCACCGTACAGCGCGACCCGGCTGCGGTCGTTCACGGCGATGTCCACAACGTTTTAGGCAGCGTCGGCGGCGTTGACTGGCTGCGCGCCTGGGTCCGGCATTGCCTGCTGTACGCACGCCCGCTGGCCCTGGCGCCCGGGCTGGGTTGGGCCTGGGGATTGGCGTTCGCCTTTCTCGCGCTGTATACGGGGCTTGCGCTGCTGTTTCGCGAGGGTGTCACGCGATGTGTGCACACATTCGAAACGCAGCCCGGCCGGTCGGTGCTGGCTGCGCTGATCACGATGCTGCTGACTCCCGTGCTGGTGACGTTGTTATTCGTCACGGTGATCGGTATTGCGGCGGTACCGTTCGTGGTGTTCGCGCTATTTTGCGCCGGCCTATTCGGCAAGGCGGTGATGCTGGCCTGGCTGGGCGGGCGTGTCACCGGCAGACAAGGCGTGGGGCCGATGAGCCATCCAGCGGTTGCCGTGCTGATCGGCGGGGCACTGGTGCTGGTTTTGTACTTGGTACCGGTCCTCGGATTCCTCGTCTACAAGCTTCTCGGCTTGCTCGGGCTGGGCGCCGTGGTCTATACCGTGATCCTGGCCGCCCGCGCGCATCAGGCTGCCAAAGAGGCTCCTTTCGGCTCAACTGCGCCGTTCAGCCCGAGCGCGTCGCCCGGCTCGAACGCATCGCTCGGCTCGAACGCACCGCTCGGCTCTACCGCATCGCCCGGCCTGGCCAACGCGCCGTCGATGGGCCGCGAGGCGCCCTTGACCGGCGCGGCGGCGCCCATTGACGCCGCCCAGACAACCGGCGGCGCGCCGGCATCGAGCGCCACCGAGGCGCCCGATCCGCGCGGTCCGGCGCCGACGACTGCAGCGCCGCACGCTCCGGCACCCCCACCCGTCACCGCGGCCTTGCCCCGCGCAGGCTTCTGGATTCGCATGGCGGCGCTGCTGCTCGATGCCCTCCTGGTGGGCTTTCTCATGGGTGTACTCCACGTGTATCACCTCGAATTGCCGGTGCTCGCGGCCTACGGGGCGATGATGTGGAAATTGCGCGGTTCGACGATCGGCGGCATCGTGTTCGACCTCCGGGTCGTCCGATTGGACGGGCGGCAGATCGACTGGGAGACGGCAATCGTCCGTGCGCTTGCCTGTTTCCTGTCCTTGGCGGTCGCCGGGCTTGGATTTTTCTGGATCGCGTTCGACGATCACAAGCAAGCCTGGCACGACAAAATCGCCGGTACCGTGGTCGTGCGCGTGGCGAAAGGCACACCCCTGGTATAATCGGGGGCATGATTTCCCGTAGAACGTCCCTAGGCGTAAAAGTAGGAGCGGTGACCATCGGCGGCAAGGCCCCGATCGTCGTGCAGTCCATGACCAATACCGATACCGCGGACATCGACGGTACGGTGGCGCAAGTCAAGGCGCTGGCGCGCGCCGGGTCCGAATTGGTGCGGATCACCGTCAACAATGACGAGTCGGCTGCGGCCGTGCCCCATATCCGCGACCGCCTGGATGCCTCGAACGTCCACACACCCTTGGTGGGCGATTTTCACTTCAACGGCCACAAGCTGCTGAAGGCGCATCCCGCCTGCGCACAGGCGCTCTCCAAACTGCGCATCAATCCGGGCAATGTCGGCCGCGGCAGCAAGCGGGATCCGCAATTTGCGGAAATGATCGAAACCGCCTGCAAGTACGAGAAGCCCGTGCGTATCGGCGTGAACTGGGGCAGTCTCGATCAAGACCTGCTCACCCGCATGATGGATGAAAACTCGAAGCTGGCGACGCCGCTGGCGGCCATCGACGTGATGCGCGAGGCCATTGTGGTGTCCGCGCTGGACAGCGCCAAGCGCGCGGAGAGTTTAGGACTAAAGTCCGACATGATCGTAATAAGCGCAAAGGTCAGCGGCGTGCAGGATTTGATCTCCGTCTATAGCAATCTGGCCGCGCGCTGCAACTTTCCCCTGCATCTGGGGTTGACCGAAGCCGGCATGGGCAGCAAGGGGATCGTGGCCTCCACCGCGGCGATGGGCGTGCTGTTGCAGCAGGGCATCGGCGATACGATTCGCGTGTCCTTGACGCCGGAACCCGGCGGCGACCGCACTCAGGAAGTGATCGTGGCCCAGGAAATACTCCAGACCATGGGCCTGCGCGCCTTC
>WNFP01000159.1_pt1 | contig 63419 bp, 69 predicted proteins | sample 5400201 | NCBI WGS metagenome assembly WNFP01 (sample SAMN13153355, study PRJNA577476) | soil metagenome | isolation source: 115 cm saprolite under Madrone tree | place: USA:California | collected 2016-06-14
GCTATGTCCTCAGCCAGGCGGTCACAGAGACAGCGGCTCACCTGGGCATCCGTCTGATCGTTTTCTTCCTCGCCGCTTTTGCGCTCCATCTCCTGTTCCACCGAGTTCGCCGGCATCGCTTGATTCGGGTATTCCGGCAGGCCCGCGTCAGCCCGGACGATCTCGAGACGCGCGTGGAGAACGGCGCCCGGGTGTCCACCCCGCTTCTCCCGCCTGCACATTTTCCCGGAAAGGAAGACGCCCAAGCATCCTGGACCGTAGGCGCCCCCTTTCAATCGCGGGGCCTCGGCCAGGTGTCGGACGTGCCGCCCGACCTGATCGATATGGTTGGGAGAGGGCCACAGCCATGAAGAGGAGAACAACGAGGGAGGTTGAGTCGATCATCAGCCGTAAACGAAATCAGGCTTCCGAGTCACGAGGAGCCAATACGGGCTGTCACCGTTTTTGACAGCCAGGGCCGGCTGGTACGGGTTGGGCCGGCCGCGGAATTCCGCCGCGGCGCGATAGTGCGCCGGCATCCTATCGTGAGCCGCAGGGGCTGCGGGGTGGGGCGAGAATGGGACCGGACGGGACGGGCTACAGCGAGAGCGCATCGGCAAGGGAGGGGAGCCGCGTAAACTTGCGTAGAGCTTGGGGCGCTTTGTAGGGCTTCGTAGCTCGTGGAGGTATCGCTGGGGCTCATAACCCAAAGGTCGCTGGTTCAAATCCCGTCTTCATCCAGGACGGGGATGAAGCCTAAGATCGCGAATAAGAACGAATCACGACTCATCATGTATCTGATGGTGGGGATGGTGTCGGGTCTGAAAATCCTGGTGTCGGCGGTTCAATCCCGTCCCTGCCCACCATGAATTTGCCCCCAGACTTCGACGATTTACCTTTCGGTCCACGTGCAAAGCGACCAGCGGAAAGAGGCGAGCGGGGTATCCATGCGATGCCCCATGGGGTCGCGTTACGTCGCTGGCTCGTTTCAACGCCGATGATCGTCGTGTTACCAATGGTCGCCTGCTCTACGGTGACAAACACCCCCGCTCAGGACGAGGCGTGGCGCCGCTGGGAGGCTTGCAGCAGCCAGGTGCCTGGGTCGGACATCCGGAGCGTGCAGCTCGACGGGCGGATCATGTTCTGGGCCAACGGGACATTCCAGGGGTGGTCCATGCTTGACTGTCTGACGCGAGCTGGAAAGGATGGCTCGGCTCTGCCCGAGGCCATGTATGCGACCCGCCCCGGCGGCCAGTGATCGCCGTATTTCCCCGACACCGTGGACCCGCGCGCGCCGAAGGGGAAGTAGGACACAGGGAGCTGCGATGAGTGTCGAATCGGAATGGCACGCCCTCGAATACGATGAGGTCTCGTCGCTGCAGAAGTGGTTGGCCGACCGCAGTCTGGCCCAGCTGACACTACGGGGAGACGAGCGGGTGCTCGACGTCGGTTGCGGCGATGGCAAGATCACCGCGGAGATTGCGGACCGCCTCCCGACGGGATCCATCCTCGGCCTCGACCGCTCGCACGACATGATCGACTACGCGCGCAAGCATAACCCGCGAGCCAATCTCGACTTCGCGGTCTGCGGCGCGTGCGAGATGGCCTTTCCGGCTGAATTCGACCTTGCGGTTTCCTTCAACACCCTGCATTGGGTGCACGAACAAGAGACGGTGTTGCGCGCGCTCCACGACTCCCTCAAGGCCGGCGGCGCGGCCTTCCTGCAGATGGTCGGGCACGGCACACGCAGGTCCCTGGAGCACGTGATCAGTGAGACCTGCGATGGCGCGCGCTGGGCCGAGTACTTTGTGGGATTCCAGCAGCCTTACGTGCACTTCACGCCGCGGCGCTACACGGAGATGGCGACGGCCTGCGGCTTCACGGTGCAGAGCGTGCCGCTCGTGGTCTGCAAGTGGGACTTTAAGACACGGGACGCGTTCGTGAAATGGGCCGAGGGCACGTTCTCAGACTGGACAAGCCAGCTCCCCGAAGCACTGCGCGACGCGTTCATCGCGGACGTTCTCGATGCCTATGCCAAGCTCCGCAGCGACTCGTCCGATCCGCCAAACCTCTTCGTCTTCTACCAGATGATGGCCAACCTGCGCCGCTCAGCCTAGCGCTGGCCGGTTGCGGTCTACAGATTCTGCGCGCACTCCGCGCAAAATGTCTTGCCCGGCGTAGTCTCCACACCGCACTGTCAGGGCATGGCGGTGTAGGCTGTGGGATTGGGGAGGTAGTACGGAAAGGGTCAAATGAAGTAGGGTTAAGACAGCGCCAGAGGAGACGTACGGATGACTAGTTGCCGGCAGAATAAGAGCGCACCGGGTACCCAGCGCAGAGTCACACTCGCCGAGCTCATGGTCGTGGTGGCGATCCTCGGCGTCCTGGCGAGCATCGCCATCCCGCTTCACGCCAATGCCCAGGCTCGGGCCCGCATCGAGAAGGCTCAGGCCGACTTGCAGATGCTCGCCGTCGGTGTCAGGAAGTACGCAGACCACATGGGCACCCTCCCGGCGGCCCTGACCGTGCTCATGAGGCCGGCCGTGAACGACCGAAACCAGAGCGCGGGTCCTTTCATCACCACCGTGCCCCCGCCGCCTCATGGCGGCGAGCCGGCCTGGGGCGCCTACACGTACATGTCGAGCGGGGCTGGAACCTTCTTAGTGACGGCAACGGGCGACGGCACGACCATCACGGTGCCGTAGAGCCCCACTGACCGCGTGCCGACCCATCAATCGCTCGGCGGTGCCTCGGACGAGCAGCTCCTGCAGCGCATGGTCAGCACGCACTCGGAGCGCTACGGCCCCGACTACTGGGCCGCCTTCGACACCTGCGTAGCGCCGCATCTGCCCGCGAGTCCCGTTGTGATCGACCTCGGCTGCGGCCCGGGTCTTTTCCTGCGCGACCTCACCCAGCGCGACCCGTCGGCGCATCTCTATGGCTACGACGTCACGCCTGCGATGATCGCGTATGGGCAGGGCCTGGCGTGGCCGGGAGCCGTGCCCACGCTGGCGGTCCACGACGTGACCGCCGCTCCGCTGCCCCACGCTGCCGGCGCCGTGGACCTGGTGAGCATGACGTCGGTACTGCACGTCCTCGACGAGCCGCTGCCCGTGCTCGCCGAGATCCGGCGGGTGCTCGCCCCGCGGGGCCTCTTCCTGCTCCACGACTGGACGCGCCAGCCGTTCCACAGCTATCTCGCGTGGCGACGGGAGCGGCTCGGCGAGACCGGGCCCGAGCACCTGGGGCGCGCCTTCCGTCTCTTCCCCGTACACAACAAGTACACGAGCGAGGACTGGCAGTGGCTGTTGGCCGAGGCCGGCTTCGCCATCCGCCACCAGGCGGCGCTCCGCCAATCGCACCAAATGTTCGTCGCCACCGCGGCCGCGGCGAGGTGATGCGACCCCGGAAAGAGCGGTCGCGGCCATCTTGGCGCTTGACAGGCGCGCGAACTCGTCCTAACGTGCGGACGTGTTTCACCTTGGCGGGTCGTCGCCGACGCTGCGCGATGGCCACCGTCTCCCCACTCTCGCCCGCCGTGCCTTCCGCGCAGGAGACCGCTCAGGGACTGCATGCCGCTGGATGCTGGCGCCGAGCGAAAGCTCAGAGCCTCCGTCTCCACAACTCTCTATCACCAGAGCAAGAAGGAGGTCGGATCGTGACCATGGGAGAGCTTAGGGATTCCCGGGAGGTGGTGCGGTGGCTCGAGGAAGGACAACGTCAGCTACCGGCGCTCGCCGGGCTGGTGCACGAGACCGAGCGGCTGAGAGAGCGGCTCGAGGTGTCTGAGAGCGAGAGCGAGAAGCTCCGTGGCCTCGTCTACGAGGTGGAGCAGCTCCGCGACCGCTCGGAGACGGCGGAAAGGTTGGGCGACCGGCTCCGCGAGCAGCTGAACAACGCCGAGGCCGAGCTCGAGCGGCAGAACCGGGAAAGGACAGACCTGGCGGAGCGGCTGACGGACTTCATGAACGACGTGCTCGTAAGGCTCCGGCCGCGTCCCAGCGTAGTCGAGGCCGCATAGCAGGCTTGCGCCCGAAGGCTCAAATCCAGTTGCGGATTACGCTGGGCGCGATCCCGATTCACGGCTGAAGCAGTCACGCGTGTAGCGGTTAGGGGGGCTCAACATGGCCTTCAGCCATCTGCTCGTACCGACGGACTTTTCAGAGCCGGCAAACCACGCCCTACGCTATGCGGTCGAAGAAGCAGCCGTGCATCGCGCCAAAGTGACGCTTCTCCATGTGCACCCATCAGATGCCGGCACGGATGTGTACTATGTCGGGGGATTGCCAGCCTCGGGAATCGGGGGTGGCTTTGACGTTATTGCAGGTGGTCGTCTCAGTACGGGTCCGGTGTCAGAGCCGACGGTGGTGCGCCGTGACGTCAGTGAAGAGACGCTGACGAAACTGCGCGACCTCGTACCGGAGGCCTTCCGCAGCACGTGGGACGTCGCGATCGGAGTCGGGCGCCCCGCTGACACGATCGTCCGCCTTGCCCGGGAGCGCAATGCCGATCTCATCGTGATGGCGACCCATGGCCGCACCGGGCTGGAACACGTCGTCCTCGGCAGCGTGGCCGAGAAGGTCGTGCGGCTGGCTCCGTGTCCCGTGCTCACGGTGAAGTACACGGGGAAGACTCCGTCTCGAACTTAGCTTGGCCCCCGCTCGGCGCCCAACGCTGGAAGATGGTGCTCTTCGGCGAAGACGTGGGAGTAGAGATTCGCTACCCACTGCTTGCCTTCTTGCGTCATACGAAGATTGGCGAGTGCATCACCAATGTAGGGACTCACCGTCGTCCAAAAGAACGTGGGATACGCGGCACGCAATTCGGCGGCCGTCTTGTAGCCGAGCTTGTCGGCCATGCCGGTTTCAGCGAATTCCGTGAAGAGGGCCGGTCCCTTGCGCATGTAGTTTGGGTCGGCCAACTGCCCGATGAGGTCCGACGCCCGTAGCAATGCCGGATATTCGGATTCGGCCCTCCGCTCGTTTTCCGCCGGTACGGGAAACCGCGTGTACTCGATGTTCGCGCTGACGATGTCGACATCGATGATTCGGTTTTTCGAGAAACGCTCGCGCACGAAGAGCTTGCCACGCTCGATGTGATAAGGGGTGAGCGAGGCGTCGGTCCCACCTGGCAGGATGGCGATCGTCTCCGCGTTGGCATTGACGGCATACCTGCCGCCCCCGTCGTGACTGCAGATCCCGCGGACATAGCCGATGTCATGACAAAGAAGGGAAATGATGAAGTGGAGCCAATCGCGCGGGCTCACCCCGCCCTGTCGCAAATGCTTGCCCTTGATCACCTCTTGGCCCACTGCCGTGACGCAGATCGTGTGGCTCAGGTCGTGGTACGGTGCATCGCTGTTGGCAATCAGCTCGAGCGCCATATGGCCGACATACGCGATTATGCCGGGGTAGTCCGGCTCGAGGTTGGTGTAGGTGCCGATATAGGCTTGCTTCAACTCCTCCACGAACGCGTCGATCACCACTTCGGTTGGATTGAACATGTCTATGTCCCCCATCCTGTCTCTTCTCGAAGCGTTCTGGATTTCGATGAGCCTTTCGAAGAGAATGGTGAACTACAAGTAACCGGTGTCGAGTCTAAAGCAGGGGAGCGACGATGAGCAACTGTTACTCGCGGGGGTTTCGGCATGTCGTCGCGCTCAGCGTGATATTGGCCATCTGCGGATGCGTGCCGACAAGGAATACCATCGGCGGGCATGACGAGGAGGAGCTCAAGAGGTGGGCGGTTCAGGCCGCCGAGATGTGCCGCCAGCGTACCGGTCAGGAGCCTCCGAATCCATTTACCACGGATGGTTGCACGCTCTCGCCAGACGGCACGTGGCAATCGTGCTGCGTCGACCACGACATGCTCTACTGGTGCGGCGGAAGCAGCGCGGCGCGGTGCCTCGCGGATGAGAAATTCCGCTCGTGTATTGCCGAGAAGGGCGGTGGAGTGACCGCGACCATCATGTACTGGGGCGTTAGACTGGGTGGTAACCCGTGGCTACCCACGTACTGGCGCTGGGGCTACGGTTGGTCGTGGCCGCGCGGCTACACGGACGACTAGCATTCGGGTGTTGCCTCGGCTTTACGAGACTGATGCCCCGCCCATACGTACTAGCCGCGCTTCGGCTTGCCGCACGCGCCGCGAGAGGGTGACCAACAAGATCTGGGTTAGCTCGGGCACTTCCCTTCGAAGGAGAGAGAAGTCACCACGGTTCACCACAAGGAGGCGAACCGGTGTATCCGTGACGACTGTGGCCGATCGGGGGTCTCCATCCAGCAAGCTCATCTCGCCGAAAAACTCTCCAGGTCGCAGGAGCACTGGCCGTCCCGCAGACACGCCGACGCTCACAGTTCCGTCGAGGATGAGAAAGAACTCGTCTCCGGGGTCACCAGCACGGGTGAGTACTGTGCCGGCGGGAGCTTCGAAGAGGCGGGCTATCCTGGCGACGCTCTCGAGTTGCTGCAGGCTGCATCCCTCGAAAATCGGAACTTCTTGCAATTTGGCCGGGCCCTCCTGCCGGCCGGCGGATCCGGACAAGACGGGTCCTAATCGGTTCTGGGCATCGTGAGGAATAGAGCCGTCCATCATCCGGCTGAGGAGTTCCATGGCAACCCTCCTGTCCGAGTGGCCGTTGTTGCAAGCATCAGGAATGCCACGCACGAAGTCTCCGGAAATCACAGAGTTCCGGCGCGGGATTTCAAGAGCGCCGGGCAACGTGCCCGGAGCCCGGAAAGAACGACTCTGGCGGGGAGCAGGGGGCGGAGTATGCTCCTAGCCGTGCCGGAGATCCGCTCAATAAGCGCAGTAACGTTTGTCACGCCCGACATGGCGCGAGCCGTGCGGTTTTATGAGTCACTCGGTTTCTCGCTAGCGTACGGAGGCCAAACGGACGCGTTCACATCCTTCCGGATCGGGAAGGGACACCTGAACCTCTCGAGGGCCAACGATCAACTGCCTTCGACGGGCGGGGTGCGCGTCATCTTCTACGTCGACGACGTCGACGCCATGTACGCACATGTCCTGCTCCAGGGTCTCACGCCGGAGACGTCCCCTCGCGACGCGGCGTGGGGCGAGCGTTACTTTCATCTGACGGACCCCGACGGCCACGCACTTTCGTTCGCCCGGCCCTTGCGGGGCCCCGGCGGATGACAGCACGTGACAGAGGCGGCCGAACACATGACAGATGATCGTGACGCGGCGGCGCGCTATCTCGAAAACTGGCAGGACGAAGTCGACAGCGCATCGGAATACCGGTCGATGGCGGCCGCTGAGCCGGATCCCCGGCTGGCCAAGGTCTACGCCAACCTGGCGGCGATGGAGGAAGCGCACATCGCTTTCTGGGAGAAGCGCTTGCGTGACGCCGGCGGATCGGTCCCGCCCCGTCGTCCGTCCTGGCGGAGCCGCGTGCTCGCGGCGATAGCGCGCCGGCTGGGGCCGGACCTCGTGCTGGCCACCATCGCAGCGAAGGAAGAGGTCGATCAGAACGTCTACGTCAAGCAATCGGAAACCGCCGGCACCCGCATGTCGGCCCAGGAGCGCTGGCACGCGAAAGTCCTCAAGCAGCTCGTCACGAGCCAGCCACGCGGAGTCGAGGGAAGCTTCCTCGCGCGCCTCGAGGGGCGGCATCGATCGGTGGGCGGCAACGCCCTCCGGGCGGCGGTCCTGGGGGCCAACGACGGTCTGTGCTCGAATCTGAGCCTCGTCATGGGCGTGGCCGGCGCCTCGGTCGACAGCCACGGCCTGCTGATCACCGGCGTGGCGGGCCTCCTGGCCGGCGCCTGCTCCATGGCCCTGGGCGAGTGGGTGTCGGTGACCAGCTCGCGCGAGCTCGCCGAGCGCGAGATCCGGATCGAGACCGGCGAGCTCACCGAGGACCCCGAGGGCGAGGGAGATGAGCTCAAGCTGATCTACGAGGCCAAGGGCCTGAGCCCGAGCGAGGCCGACGCGATGGTCAAACACCTGCTTGCCGATCGAGGCAGCGCCATCGACACGCTGGCGCGCGAGGAGCTGGGCATCGACCCCACGCAGCTCGGCGGCTCGGCGTGGGAAGCCGCCCTCACCTCGTTCGTGCTCTTCGCCATGGGCGCGCTGCTGCCGATCTTGCCCTTCCTCGTCGCCCGCGGCGGCCTCGCCGTGGCTGCCAGCGCCGCCGTCAGCGCGCTGGGCCTCTTCGGCATCGGCGCCGCGATCACGATCTTCACGGGAGCGCCGGTGTGGCGTTCGGGCGGCCGCCAGCTCCTGCTGGGCCTGGCGGCGGCCGGGGTGACGTTCGGCCTCGGCCGGCTGATCGGCAGGGCGTTCACGGGCTGATCGACATGGCCGGGCTGGACATGTAGCATCGGCACGTCTTGACGGGCAGCCGACCGTGAGCAAGGAGAGATCGTGACCGCAACCCTCGTCGCCTGCGTGCGCCGCTTGCTCGTCATCGCGCTCGCGGGCGCATCGCTCGTGACGTGGGGGTCAGCGCTTCCTCCGGCGCTCGCTCAGTCCGCCACGAGTGGGCAGCCGCCGGCGCCGCTGCCGGCCACGCCGATCCCGGTTCCCGAGATCGCGCAGCGTGCCGAGGACGTGGCCACGTTCTTGCGACAGAGCGCCGAGCGGCGCGCGACGGATCCGGAGCTCGAGGCCGTCGCCAGGCAGCTCCCGGAGACCAGCCTGTGGATCCGCGGGCGTTTGATCTCGACGGCGCAGACGCTGGACTCGTCGCCCTCATCGGACGCCCTCGACAACCTGAGCGACCTCTGGACGGTCATGCGCTCCGAGCTGACCGCGTGGAACGATACGGTCACCCGCCGGGCGACGCAGCTCGAGCGAGAGCTGAATCAGCTCGGGGCGCTGCAGGCGAGCTGGTCGGCCTCCCGTGCCGCGGCGCCGCCATCCCAGGTCCCGGCGCCCGTGCTCGAGCGGATCACCGCGACGCTGGCCGCAATCGTCGCGGCTCGAGAGGCCGTCGAGCGCCAGCGTACGTATGTGCTCAGCCTTCAGGACCGGGTGGTCAGGGAGATCGCCCGTTGCGACGCCGTGCAGGCCAGGATCGCCGGGGCGCGCAACGGTCTCGTCGGGCCGCTCCTCGCGCGGGATAGCGAGCCCATCTGGAGCGCGCAGGCGCTCGCGGGGATCTCGAGCGACGCAGGCCAGCGCCTGCAGCGGTCGCTCGCCGACAGCACCGAGCTGTCGAGGCGGTATCTCGCCGGGCAGCTCGCGCGCGCGCCGCTCCAGGTCGCGGTCTTCGGGATCGTATTCGTCCTCGCGAACCTGGCGCGCAGGCGCGCGCGGCGCCTGGCCGAGCAGGCGGCGAGCGAGCAGGCGGCGAGCGAGGCGGCGGCGGCGCAGGTCTTCGAGTATCCCCTGGCGTCGGCGCTCGTGTTGGCCCTGCTCGCCACCGTCTGGATCTATCCGCTCCCTCCTCGCGTCCTGATCAATGGCGTGGGGCTGCTCATCCTGCTCCCCGCCGTGCTGATCGTGCGACGGCTGGCCTCGCCCGCGGTCGCTCCGGCCGTCTATGCGCTGGCGGCCTTCTTCCTGGTCGATCACGTCCGCGAGCTGTGCGCGGCGGTGCCCGTGCTGGAGCAACGCCTGTTCTTGCTCGAGATGGTGTGCGGGATCCTCTTCCTCGCCTTGGCGCTTCGCTCCGAGCACCTCGCGACGATCGCCGACGGTCAGGGCGCCCTGGGTTGGCAGCACGTGCTCACGTGGCTCCTGTGGGGGCAGCTCGCGATCCTGACGAGCGCCGTGTTCGCCGGCGCCTTCGGGTACATGCGCCTGGCGCGGCTGCTCGGGACGGCGGTCCTCTACAGCAGCTATGTCGCGCTGGTGCTGTACGCGGGCGTTCGGGTCGGCGACGGGTTGGTGGCGTACGTGTTGCGCGTCCGTCCACTGGGGACGCTGTTCATGGTGCAGCACCATCGCGAGCTCCTGCAGCGTCGCCTGCATCTGGCGCTGAGCTGGATCGCGGTCGGGACGTGGCTCTACCTGACGCTCGACGGGCTCCGGGTGATGAGCCCGACCGTGACGGCGGTCCAGGACCTCCTCAGCGCGAGGTACGTCCGGGGATCGGTCAACATCTCGTTGAGCGACGTGGTGGCATTTGGGCTGACCATCTGGGCAACCTTTCTCCTGTCATCCTTCCTTCGCTTCGTGCTCCACGAAGACGTCTACCCGCGAGTCGGATTTCCACGCGGACTGCCCTACGCCCTCTCGAGCCTGATCCACTACACCGTCATCTTCCTGGGATTCATCTTCGCCGTGGCGGCCCTTGGATTCGACCTCAACCGCATCACCATTCTGGCGGGCGCGCTCGGCGTGGGCATCGGAATCGGCCTGCAGAACGTGGTGGCGAACTTCGTCTCCGGGCTGATCCTACTCGTGGAGCGTCGGATCCACGTAGGCGACTCGATCGAGACGGGAGACCTGGAAGGCGAGGTCCGCGAGATCGGGTTCCGCGCGAGCACGATCCGGACCGGAGACGGCGCCGACGTCATTGTCCCGAATGGCCGGTTGACGTCCGAGCGGGTGACCAACTGGACGCTGACGGACCGGGCCCGCCGCGTGACTCTGAAGGTCGGAGTGGCCTACGCCTCCGATCCTGCGCGGGTGCTGGACGTTCTCCGGGCGGCGGCGAAGACGTGCCCCAGGGTCCTGGACAAGCCTGCGGTCGTGGCGCTGTGCACCGGATTTCGCGACAGCGCGTTGAACTTCGATCTGCGCGTGTGGACGGCGAGCTTCGAAGACTCGGACCTGGTCCTGAGCGACCTCGCCGTGGCCGTGCGCGCGGCCCTCGCGGCGGCAAAGATCGAGATCGCGTTTCCCCTGCGCGACATCCACATCCGCGACGCTGACGGCGAGCCGCTCGATCTCCGTAGACGGGAACAGAGCGGGTGAGGGGCGTCCGCCAGCGGTGAAGATCTGGTCGACTCGGAGCCGTGTCGCCGTCGGCATTCTGGCGATTCTTGGGTGGGCGGCGGTCGCCTGGGCCGAGGACACGCCGAAGGCCCCGCCCGCCACACGGCAACTGTCGGATACGCCCTTCCAGCTCGTTCTGCCGAGCGAGCACTTGCTGGGAGGCTGGCTCGGCGCGCGCACCTGGCTCGAGGAGCACGGTGTCACCCCGACCGTGACCTTCGTCACCGACGCGCTCGGGAATCCGACGGGCGGCATGCGGCAGGGCTTCAGGGGGGCGAGCAACCTCGGCCTCGACCTGCGATTCGACCTCGAGAGGCTGTTGGGGCTCGCGGGCGGCACGTTCGAAATCTCCTTTTCGGAACGCTTCGGCTCCAGCCTCTCGAAGGAAGACATCGGCAACGTCTTCACCGTGCAGCAGGTCTTCGGAGGCCAGACGTACCGGCTCGTGAATGTAGCCTACGAGCAGCGGCTACCGGGGGACCGCGTCGAGCTCCAGGTCGGCCGCATCGCCGCAGGGGACGATTTCCTCGTCTCCCTTTACAACTACGTGTTCGTGCAGAATGGCTTCGACGGCAATCCGGTGGGCGTCTTCTTCAACGCCCCCGGCATGACCGCCTACCCCGACGCCACGTGGGGCGGTCTCGTCAAGGTGAAGCCCACCGAGCGGTCGTACGTGATGGGCGGCCTGTACAATGGCGACCCTTCCATTCGCGACAACAACCATCACGGCGCCGACTGGTCGATGGGCGGGCCGCTTTTCGCGATCGGCGAAGCCGGGTACCAGGTCAATGGTCTTCCAGGCGACCGCGGGCTGCTCGGCAACTACAAGGTGGGGTTCTGGTACGACGACAGCCAGTACACCGACTTCAACTCGGTCGCGCGCGGCACCCCCCGCGTCTCCCGGGGAAACTGGGGCGCGTATGCCCTGTTCGACCAGGTGCTGGTGCAGTTCGGCGGGCCCGGCAGCAACCGTGGCTTCGGGATCACGGGCTCGGTCCTCGTCTCGCCCGACCAGTCCATCAGCCAGATGCCAGTCTTTTCCACCGCGGGCTTCCTCGTGCGCGGCATCTTTCCGTCCCGGCCGACGGACGTGGGCGGCATCGGCGTCGTGTACGGTCACTTCAGCAACGACCTGCAAGACTCGCAGCGGCGCGAGGCCGCCGGCGTGCAGCGGTACGAGATCGCGCTCGAGTTGACGTACCGGTTCCGGTTCCGCGGGGATGCGGTGTTCTTCCAGCCCGATTTCCAGTACGTCATCCGGCCGGGCGGTACGGGCCAGATAGCCGACGCGTTCGTGGCCGGATTCCAGGCCGGCATCAACTTCTGAAGCTCACACCGTCGTCTCGGGGGGGAACACGGGCGTGACGGAACAGGCACGAGGAGTCGGGGCTGATGTCACGGCGCGCACGGGCTACGTCATCGCGCTGAGCTCGGTGGCCGCGATCGGCGGCTTTCTCTTCGGCTTCGACAGCGGTGTCATCAATGGGACGGTCGACGCGCTGGCGCACGCCTTTGGCACCCGCGCGGCGACCACGGGCTTTGCCGTCGCGTCAGTGCTGCTCGGTTGCGCCGTCGGCGCTTTTGCCGCGGGGACGATAGCCGACCGTTATGGCCGGCGCCCGACGATGCTGCTGACCGCCGCGCTGTTCCTCGCCAGCGCCGTCGCCACGGGCCTGGCGCGTTCCGACGGCTTCTTCATTGCGTCCAGGATCGTTGGCGGCCTGGCAATCGGCGGCGCCAGCGTGCTGGCCCCGATGTACATCGCGGAAGTCGCCCCGTCGCGGATGCGCGGCAGGCTGGCCTCGCTGCAGCAGATGGCCATCGTGCTGGGATTGTTCGGCGCCTTCCTGAGCAACGACATTCTTGCCAGGATCGCCGGCGGAGCCGCTGCGACCCTTTGGCTTGGGCTGCCGGCCTGGCGCTGGATGTTCTGGATGGAAGCCCTGCCGTCGATCGCATTCCTGGTCGGCGTGCTGCTCATCCCCGAGTCCCCGCGCTTCCTCGTGGCCCATGGCAGGCGCGACGACGCCAGTCGCGTGTTCGCTCGCATCGGCTGTGACGCGGAATCTCTGGTCCGGCAAGTCGAGGAAAGCCTCCGGGGCGAGCTCCGGCCGCGCCTGGCGGACCTGCTGGTGCAAGGCACGCATCGCCTGGACCCCGTCGTCTGGATCGGAATCGGCCTGGCTGCCTTCCAGCAGCTCGTCGGCATCAACATCATCTTCTACTACGGTGAGGTGCTGTGGAAGGCGGCGGGGGCGACCGAGCAGTGGGCCCTGCGTATCAACCTTCTCACCGGCCTGGTCAATATCCTGGCCACCATTCCGGCCATCGCGCTGATCGATCGCGTGGGTCGCAAGCCCCTGCTGCTCGCGGGCTCGGCCGGCATGGCGGTGACGCTGGGCGCCATGGCGGCCGTGTTCGCCACGGCGGGACTCGACGCGAACGGAAAGCCGCTGCTCGGTCATGCCGCCGCGGTGACGGGCCTGGCGGCGGCCAACCTCTACATCGTGGCCTTCGCGATCTCGTGGGGGCCGGTGATGTGGGTGCTGCTCGGTGAGATGTTCCCCAACCGGATGCGCGGCGCGGCGCTGGCGGTATCGGGCGCCACCAACTGGGTGGTGAATTTCACCGTCACCGTCACCTTCCTGCTGTTGATGAATGCGGTCGGCCTCGCCGGCGCGTACGCCCTCTACGCCCTGGCGGCCGTGCTCTCGCTGCCCTTCGTGTGGCTCGCCGTGCGCGAGACGCGGGGCAAGACGCTGGAGCAGATGTAGGCGCCCGCCTTTGCGCGCGGGTCAGGTCTCGCGACCCATGGGCCGGACATGACTGGGAGCGGAATTCGTGTTATCTACGCCGGGGAGGATCGTCGTGCAACCTATCAAGCGCTGGCGCGGGCAGGCTCAAGGGCGCAACCGCATGGCGGCCTACCGGGACCTGGTCTGGACGGTGGCGACGTACGACGGCTCGCCGGATATCGAGGAGCAGACGCGCCGCGCTCTCGCTGTAATCGACAAGAACCTCGCCGAGGCCGGAACGGACAAGACCCGCCTGATCTCGGCGCAGGTATTTCTGGCCGACATGACGGAAAAGGCCCGGTTCGACGAGGTATGGAACGAGTGGATGGGGCCCGATCCCGATCACTGGCCCCAGCGCGCGTGCGTGGGCGCCACGCTCGCCGGCCACTGCCTGGTCGAGATCATCGTGGTAGCCGCGACGAAGTAAGAGAAGCAACAGGGAGGTACGCCCATGGACGCCAATGCTGCCGTGCTGTACGAGGTGAACAAGCCCCTGGTCATCGAGGACGTCGAGGTGCTCGAGCCCGGCCCGCACGAGGTGCGCGTCCGCTGGGTGGCCAATGGCGTGTGCCACAGCGATCTGCACGTCATGACGGGTGACTACCCGCACCCACTTCCGGTCGTCCTCGGCCACGAGGCGGCCGGCGTGGTCGAGAAGGTGGGGCCGGGGGTGGAGAGCGTCAAGCCCGGCGATCACGTGTGCTCGAGCTACATCCCCTCCTGCGGGAAATGCTGGTACTGCATCGGCGGCCAGCCCACCATGTGCGCGCTGCGCGACAAGCCTCGATGGTTCATGCTGGACGGCACGTCTCGCTTCCGCAAGAACGGGCAGCCGCTCCATCATTTCCTGCAGGTCTCCGGTTACGCCACGCACTCCGTCCTGCTCGAAGAGAGCGTCATTCCGATCCGCAAGGATGCGCCCCTCGATCTGGCGTGCCTCGTGAGCTGTGGCGTGCTCGCGGGCGCCGGTCCCGTGTTCAATCGGGCCAAGGTGCCGCCAGGCGCCAGCGTGGCGGTGTTCGGCTGCGGCGGCGTCGGGCTCAACACCATCCAGGCGGCGAGCATGGTGGGCGCGGGCAAGATCATCGCCGTCGACGTCAATCCGCAGAAGCTCCAGTGGGCGGAGGAGTTCGGGGCGACCCACGTCGTGGATGCCTCGAGGGAGGATCCGGTCGCGCGCGTCCAGGCGCTGGGCGGCATGGGTGGGGTCGACTTCGCCTTCGAGGTGGTGGGCACGCAGAAGACGATCGAGCAGGCCTTCGCCTCGACTCACCGCGGCGGCACCTGCGTCATCGTGGGCGTCAGCCCCGCCGGCACGCGGCTATCCATCGATCCCGGCCTGCTTCTCCAGCAGCGCGTGCTCACGGGCTCGTCGTTCGGAGCCGGCCACCAGCGCACGGACGTGCCGCTGCTCATCGATCTCTTCATGGCGGGCAAGTATCGGCTCAAGGAGATGGTGTCGCGCCGCCTCCCGCTGAAGGAGCTGAACCACGCCTTCGACCTGATGAAGCGGGGAGAGGTCAAGCGCTCCGTGATCGTCTACGAGTAGCCGGATGAAGCTCGAGGGCAGGACGGCGTTCGTCACAGGAGCCAGCCGCAATATCGGCCGCGCCATCGCGCTGGCCCTAGCATCTGAGGGCGCGGATCTCGTGCTGAACACGCGCGTCAATCGCGAGGAGCTGGAGGCGGTCGCGGCCGAGTGCCGCAAGGCCGGCGTGCGGGCCGTCCCCGTTCTGGGCGACATCGCGGATGCCGCGGCCGTTGACGCCATGGTGAAGCAGGGGCTCGCCGAGCTGGGCGCTATCGACGTGCTGGTCAGCAATGCGGCTATCCGGCCGCACACGGCCGTCACCGAGACATCGCTCGAGGATTGGCACCGCGTCATCGGTGTCAATCTCCACTCGGCCTTCTACCTCGCTCGAGCGATCGTGCCCGGGATGAAGGAGCGCAGGCGCGGGAGCATCATCGCCATCGGCGGCCAGTCGAGCCTGACGGGACGGCCCAATACCGCGGCCGTCACCGCGGCGAAGACGGGCCTGCTCGGCTTCGTGCGCGCGCTGGCCGCGGAGCTGGGTCCCTTCGGCATCCGGGCCAACATGGTCATTCCCGGCACGATGGACACGGAGAGGCGTTACGCGGAGTGGTATCCGGAATTCCGCCAGGCGCCGCCGGGCGCGCCGGAGCAGCTCAAGCAAATTCCGCTCGGACGGCTCGGCCGTCCCGAGGAGATCGCCGACGCCTGCGTGTTCCTTGCCTCCGATGCCTCGGCCTATATCACCGGCGACGCGGTCCGCGTGATGGGCGGTCGGGTGATTGGCTGACGGAGAGGCCGTGATCGCAAGGCGGGCTGCAGGTGGCGACGATCGGGAGGAGACGGTGAATGGGCACTGATCGGCATTGGGTCGGCACCTGGACCACCTCACCGGCGCCGAGTGAAGCCGGCCTCGGCTTTAACAATCACACGCTGCGGATGAATCTGCGGGTCAGCATCGGTGGCGACACGTTAAGGATCCGGGTGTCGAACGCCTATGGCAGCGGCAAGCTTGCGATCGGGGCCGGGTATGTCGGAATCCGAGACAAAGGCCCCGGCATGGTGCCCGGATCGGAGCGCGCACTCACCTTTGGCGGCTCCGTTTCGGCGACGGTCGCGGCAGGCGCGCTCGTCGTCAGCGACTCGGTCAGGCTCGAGGTCAAGCCGCTGGCTGATCTAGTCGTCTCGCTCTATCTGCCGGGCGAGATCCCGACCGGGCAGATCACCGGGCGCTACGCTCGGCAGACCAACTACATCTCTCCGCCGGGGAACTTCGCCGGCGAGATCACCATGCCGGTCGGCAAGATCACCGACGAATGGTTCTTCGTCAGTGGCATCGACGTGCTGACGTCAGGAGAGACCGGGTGCATCGTCGCGCTCGGCGATTCGCTGACCGACGCCAATATCTCGACCCATGACGCCTTCTGCCGCTGGCCCGACCAGCTCGCACGACGGCTCATTTCACTTAAAGACGGCCGGCCTCTCGCGGTGGTGAACCAGGGTCTGGGCGGCAACCGGATCCTGCACGATGTGCGCGGAGACAGCGGCTTGCGGCGCTTTGACCGCGACGTGTTGGCCCAGCCCGGCGTGACGCATGCGATCGTCATGCTCGGCACCAACGATCTGCGCAATCGCTTCGCCAAGCCCGGCGAAGAGGTCACGGCGGAGCAGATGATTGCCGGCCTCAACCAGATGGCCTTGCGCGCCCAGGCGCGAGGGATCAAGCTGTTCGGCGCCACGCTGACACCGTTCGGCAACGAGACGTTTCTGCCCGGAGCCTGGAACCCGGTGCGCGAGCGCCATCGCGTCGCGGTCAACACGTGGATCCGCGAAGGCGGGGCATTCGACGGGGTCGCCGATTTCGACGAGGCATTGCGCGACCCCGAGCGCCCGACCCAGATGCTGCCCATCTACGATTGTGGCGACGGGCTTCATCCGAGCGATCTGGGCTACTGCAAGATGGGCGACGCGATCGATCTGGCGCTGTTCAAGTAACCGACCGCAGTCAGGAGGGAATGTCATGGCAAAGAGAAATCGGAAGGCGGCTGCGTCGAAGGGTCGGTCTGCCGGCAAGTACCTCGGCCACTATGGCTGGGCGCCCGACGTCCCCGACCAGCGTGACTTTGTCTTTGCAGCGGCGCGAATCGCCACGCCGCCTCCCTCGGTCGACCTCAGACCCGGCTGTCCTCCCGTGTACGATCAAGGCCAACTCGGATCGTGCACCGCCAACGCGATCGGCGCGGCCATCCAGTTCGAGCAGATCCGTCAGAAGGAACCCAAGTCTTTCGCGCCGTCTCGCCTCTTCATCTACTACAACGAGCGGGTCATGGAGCACACCGTCGGCCAGGACGCAGGAGCGCAGATCCGCGACGGGATCAAGTCGGTCAACCACATCGGTGCCTGCCCCGAGACCGACTGGCCGTACGTGATCACGAAGTTCACCCAGAAACCCCCAGCCCGGGCCTTCAAGGACGCCCGGCTGGGGAAGGCCCTCTCCTATCAGCGCGTGGTGCAGACCCTCGACCAGATGAGAGGATGCCTCGCCGAGGGATTCCCGATCGTCCTGGGAATCTCCGTGTATGAGTCGTTCGAGTCGCGCCAGGTCGCCAAGTCTGGCGTCGTACCCATGCCCGCCAAGAGCGAGAAGCTTCTGGGCGGCCATGCAATCCTCGCGGTCGGCTATCACGACGCTGAGCAACGCTTCATCATGCGCAATTCATGGGGCACGTCGTGGGGCATGAAGGGCTACTTCACGATCCCGTACGCGTACCTGACCGATTCGAACCTGTGCGACGACCTCTGGACGATCCAGATGGTGGCGTGACCGGCGATGCCCGAGTACCGTTACGACCACATCCATCTGCGCAGCCCTGATCCGAATGCGACGGCGCGCTTCTTCGAGACGATGTTCGGTGCCGAGGTGACGCGCGATATCTACCCGCCGGGGACGCTCTATCCCGGGCAGATGCGGGTGCGCATGAAGGTGGGAGGGCAGACCGTGCTCATCGCGCCGCCGCATCCGCATGAGCAAAACGGCCCGGCTCCAGGCTTTCCGCACTACGGGCTCGAGCACTTTGGACTGACCGTGGACAACCTGGACGCGGCGGTAGCGGAGCTGCGCGGCAAGGGGGCGGAGATCGCCGTCGGTCCGCTGATGCGCAATCCGGGGCTCTATCTCGCGTTCGTGCGCGGGCCTGAGGGCGTGATGGTGGAGCTGGTGCAGCGGAACCCATGACTCCCGAAGCGATCTCCGCCGCCGATCCATACCGCCGCCGGCGCATCCCGGTGCTGGACAGCGAGATGGCCTATGTCGACACGGGCACTGGCGATCCCGTGGTCTTCCTTCACGGCAATCCCACCTCGTCGTACCTCTGGCGTAACGTGATTCCGCCCGTCGAGCGCGCCGCGCGGTGCCTCGCCCCCGACCTGATCGGGATGGGCGAGTCCGGCAAGGCGGCCGGAGGCTCCTACCGGTTCCGGGATCATGCGCGCTATCTGGGCGCATGGTTCGAGGCGCTCGGGCTCACCCGGAACCTCACACTCGTCGTCCACGACTGGGGCTCGGCGCTGGGCTTCGATTGGGCCGAGCGGCATCGCGCCAGCGTGCGCGGGCTCGTGTACATGGAAGCGATCGTGCAGCCCGTGACCTGGGCCCAGTGGCCCGAAAAGGCGCGCCAGGTCTTTCAGGCCATGCGTTCACCGGCGGGGGAGGAGATGGTGCTGCAGAAGAATATATTCGTGGAGCGCATTCTCCCTCTAAGCGTGCTGCGGGGTCTCACCGAGGAAGAGATGGCCGTGTACCGGCGCCCCTATCGCGAGCCGGGCGAGTCGCGCCGGCCGACCCTGACCTGGCCGCGCGAGATTCCGATCGACGGGGAGCCCGCGGATGTGGTCGCCATCGTCGCGAAGTATTCCCGGTGGCTCGCCGAGAGCGACATCCCGAAGCTCTTCATCAACGCGGACCCGGGAGTGATCCTCACCGGGAGCCAGAGGGAATTCTGTCGGACCTGGCGAAACCAGGAGGAGATCACAGTCGCGGGCAGTCACTTCATCCAGGAGGATTCCCCGGCGGCGATCGGCCAGGCGGTCGCCGCGTTCGTCTCTCGCACCTCGTAAGCGCGTCGATCGGTTGCCGCCCCAGAGGGCCGGTGCTACCGTAGCGCCCCTATGGACGCTGTGATCGACATTCTGGTCCGACACGGCTACGTAATCCTTTTCGGTTGGGTATTTGCCGAGCAAATCGGGCTGCCGATCCCCGCGGTGCCGGTCATGATGGCCGCGGGCGCGCTGGCCGGCACCGGACGGCTGAGCCTTGCCGCCGCTCTCGCCCTCGCCGGAATTGCCTCGCTGGTCAGCGACACCATCTGGTACTGGATCGGCCGGACCAGGGGCGGCCGCGTGCTCGGCTGGCTGTGCCGCATCTCCCTCGAGCCCGATTCCTGCGTGCGCCGCACCCAGCATACCTTCAGCGTCCACGGCGCCCAGTCCTTGCTGATCGCCAAGTTCGTGCCGGGCTTCAGCACCGCCGCGCCGCCGCTGGCCGGCATCATCGGCATGCCCGCGCTGCGCTTCATGGTGTTCACCGGGCTCGGCGGTCTGATCTGGGCCGGCCTGTTCATCGGCCTCGGATGGCTGTTCAGCAACCAGCTCGAGATGGCGGCGGCCTACGTAGAGACGATGGGGAGCTGGGTCGGCGCGCTTCTGGGCGCGGCGTTTGGCGCCTACATCGTATGGAAGTATGTCAGCCGACAGCGTTTCCTGCGGCGGCTCCGCATCGCCCGGATCACGCCGGAGGATCTCAAGGCCAAGCTGGATGCGGGCGAGCCTCTGATGCTGGTGGACGTGCGGCATCGGGACGAATTCGACGCCGAGCCGTCGATCATTCCGGGAGCTCTTCATTTGACGACCGAGGAGCTGGAGGCGCGCCATGGCGAGATCCCGTCAGAGCGCGAGATCGTGCTCTACTGCACCTGACCCAACGAGGCCTCCAGCGCCCGGGTGGCGCTGCTCCTAAAGCGTTACGGCATCAAGCGCGTGCGTCCGCTGGCCGGCGGCTACCGGGCTTGGCGCGACCTCGGCTACCCCATGACCGATCTGAAGCCGGCCGCCAGCGAGAAGGCGCCTGTCTGATCCGCCACACTTCGAGAGGAGTCGAGCATGGCTACCATCACAACCAAGGACGGCGTTGAGATCTTCTACAAGGACTGGGGTGCAGGTCAGCCGATCGTGTTCAGCCACGGCTGGCCGCTGTCGGCCGATGATTGGGACACGCAGATGCTGTTCTTCCTCCAGCACGGCTATCGCGTCATAGCCCACGACCGGCGCGGCCATGGCCGCTCCGCCCAGCCCGGCAGCGGCCATGACATGGATCACTACGCCGACGACCTGGCGGCGCTGACCGCGCATCTCGACCTCAAGGGGGCGGTGCATGTCGGCCACTCGACCGGCGGCGGCGAAGTGGTGCACTACCTCGCGCGCCACGGCGAAAGCAGGGTGGCGAAAGCGGCGATCATGAGCGCGGTACCGCCGCTGATGGTCAAGACGGCGGCCAATCCGGGCGGGCTGCCCAAGGATGTGTTTGACGGGCTACAGGCGCAGCTCGCCGCCAACCGGGCCCAGTTCTATTACGATGTGGCGGCTGGACCGTTCTACGGCTACAACCGGCCTGGTGCGAAGCCTTCTCAGGGGGTGATCTGGAATTGGTGGCGCCAGGGCATGATGGGGGGCGCCAAGGCGCACTATGACGGCGTCGTCGCCTTCTCCCAGACGGACTTCACCGAAGACCTGAAGAAGATCACCGTGCCGGTCCTGGTGATGCATGGCGACGACGACCAGATCGTGCCTTACGCGGATTCGGCACCGCTGTCGGCAAAGTTGCTGAAGAACGGCACGTTGAAAACTTACAAGGGCTTTCCGCACGGCATGCCCACGACCGAGGCCGACACCATTGACGCCGACCTGCTGGCTTTCCTGAAGGCCTGATCCCAACCACCACAGGAGGATTCATGCTCAAGCCAGGAGACAAGGCGCCCGATTTCGCGGGACGCGATCAGAACGGCAACCCCGTGAAGCTGTCGGATTTCGCGGGCAAGACGGTGGTGCTCTGGTTCTACCCGAAGGCCGACACTCCGGGCTGAACGGCCGAGGGTTGCGGGTTCCGCGACCTCAAAGCCGACTACGAACGCAAGAACGCCGTTATCCTCGGCGCGTCCTTCGACAGCGCCGCCGACAACAAGAAGTTCGCCGAGAAGTTCAACTTCAACTTTCCGCTGATCTGTGACACTGATCGCGCGATCGGCACCGCCTACGGCGCCAATGCCGATCCGCAGAAGGGCGCGGCGCGTGTCGGCGTGGTGATCGGCGGCGACGGCAAGATCATGGAGTGGCACGCCCGCGTCGATCCGCGCGCGTGGCCGGGCGAGGTCGTCAAGACGCTGTAAGAGTTCCTGACATTCCTGTCAGGTGCGGCGGCCCCAAGGGGTCGTTATACTTCCGTGTGCCGTGCGAATCCTGGTTGTCGAGGACGAAAAGAAAGTCGCGAAGGCCCTTCGTGACGGGCTCGAGGCCGAGCACTACGAGGTGCAGGTCGCGCGCACCGGCGAGGAAGGGTTCTTCCTCGTAAGCCACGAGTCGTTCGATCTCGTGGTTCTCGATCTCATGCTGCCGCAGCGCGATGGGCTCGAGATCCTGACGACGCTTCGCAAGTGCGGCCTCCAGACGCCCGTGCTGATCTTGACGGCCAGGGATACCGTCGACGACCGCGTGCACGGACTCGACAGCGGCGCCGACGACTATCTCGTCAAGCCCTTCGCGTTTCCCGAGCTGCTGGCGCGCATCCGGTCCCTCTTGCGCCGTGGCCGCCAGGACCAGATCCTGAAGCTGCAGGCGGACGACCTGACGATGGATCTCGTCACGCGCAAGGTCGTGCGGGCCGGGCAGCCTCTCGAACTGACACTCAAGGAATTCGAGATGCTCGAGTACCTGCTTCGCCACGCCGGTCACGTCGTCTCCCGGGAGATGCTCGCGCGCGACGTCTGGCGCGTCACCGCACGCGCCACTCCGCTGGACAACGTGATCGATGTCACGGTCGCCCGCCTGCGCCGGAAGATCGACGACCCGTTCGAGACGAAGCTGCTGCACACGGTCCGCGGCGTGGGATTCGCCCTGCGCAGCGAGCGCGGATGAGCCTGCCGGGGACCCTCAGCGTCCGGGCGCGTCTTACCTTGTGGCATGCCGGCGTGCTGACGCTCATCATCTGCGTCTTTTCCGCCGGCACGTTCCTCTTCGTCAGGGCGCGACTCTACCGCGCGCTGGACGAGCAGCTCGGCGCGGATCTCGCGACGATCGAGAAGGTCTATCGGGAGGAGACCGGCGATCTGGGAGAGCTCGGTCATCGCATGGGCATCACGCTCTTCCGGGTCGCCGAAGGCAGCACGGTCATTTATCAGACGCCCGGCTGGCCGCCGGGCGGGCCGATGCCGTATCGCCGCGGAACGTGGAGCGACGCCTCCCATCGCATCGACGCGGCCCGGGACGAGACCGCGCTTCGCCAAACCCTCTGGACGCTCGGCGTCATCCTGGCGATCGGCGTGCCCTGCGCAGTCGGCCTGGCCATCGGCGGCGGCTACGTGCTCGCGGGCCGCGTGCTCTCGCCGGTTGGAGCCATGGCCGAGACGGCGCGCAAGATCAGCGCGGAGTCGCTGGCCGACCGGCTGCCCGTCGGGAATCCCCAGGACGAGTTCGGTCGGCTCGCCATGGTGTTCAATGACACGCTCTCGCGTCTCGACGAGGCCTTCGAGCAGCTTCGGCGGTTCACGGCGGGCGCGGCGCACGAGCTTCGCACGCCGCTCACCGCCATCCGCAGTGTCGGGGAGGTAGCGTTGCAGCGGTCCCTGAGCGCCGTGGGCTACCGCGAGGTGATCGGAAGCATGCTCGAGGAGGTCGACCGCCTGACGCGCCTCGTCGACAGTCTCCTGACTTTGACGCGGGGCGAATCCGGCAGAATCAGGCCGAGCCTCGAGATGGTCGACCTGGGCGGGCTGGTGGCGAATGTCGTGGAGCACCTCAAAGTCCTCGCGGAGGAAAAGGAGCAGAGCGTGACCCTCGACGCCGTCGAGAAGATCTCCGTCACGTGCGATCCTGCCCTCCTGAGGCTCGGCCTCATCAACGTGCTCGATAACGCGATCAAGTACACCCCGGTCGGCGGGAGGATTCGCGTGCGGGCGGGGGAGACGGCTTCCGGGGAAGCCGCCGTCGAGGTCGAGGACACGGGGTTGGGCATACCTGCCGTGCACCAGGCTCGTGTATTTGAGCGCTTCTACCGTGTCGACGAGGGACGCTCGAGGGAGGCGGGAGGGACCGGACTCGGCCTCGCCACCGCGCGCTGGGCGGTCGAGGTCAACGGCGGCCGTATCGAGCTGGAGAGCGAAGAGGGTAAGGGCAGTCTTTTCAGGATCGTCCTGCCCAGGACCGCTCGCGAGCGCCCGGTCGGCGCTGGCTGACACGAATGTCAGGAACTCTTCAGTGGCGCGAGCGCGATCGGGGGTTACGATCCGCTGACAAGAGTCACCGCCACAGGAAGGAGAGTCCATGAAGATCGCGCTCGCGGTTCTCTCGCTGATCGCGCTGGGCGTCGCGCAGATCGACGCCGCCACCGATGGTCCACGGCTCGCCATCACCTCACCGGAGAAGACCAGCATGAAAGACGACCTCGGCAAGGACAACCCCAAGTGGAAATTCGTGACCGGTCAGTGGACCCGACGCCAGTCGGGAGGCCGCCAGGTGCTGGCCCAGGTCGTCGAGACTCAACCCTGGGCGGTGGCGATTCTCGAGGATCAGAAGTTCGATGATCTCGACGTCGCCGTGCGATTCCGGCCGGTGTCAGGCAAGGAGGATGCGAGCGGCGGGATCATTCTGCGGGCGAGAGACGGGAAAAACTACCTGCTCGTCCGCGCCAATGCTCTCGAGAACAACTTTCGTCTGTACGCGATCGTCAACGGCAAGCGCAGCACGATCGCGTCGGCACGGGTGACTGAGCCCAAGCTGGGCGAGTGGCACAGGATCAGGGTCGTCGCGAAAGGACCGAAGATCCAGGCCTACCTGGACGACGCGCTTCTCCTCGACCACGAGGACAAGACCTTCACGGCCGGGTGGGTCGGGCTCTGGACCAAGGCGGACTCTGTCACGGAGTTCGCGGATCTCGAGGTCACGGGGATCCCGGCGAAATGAGCGGTGAGAATCCCGGCGTGACTCCGGTGTGGAGAGACGTCGCCGGGTCGTTGTTGAGGCTCGGCGCCACCTCTTACGGCGGACCGGCCATCATGGGCATCATGCAGGCCGAGCTGCAGGAGAGGCGGAAGTGGGTATCGAAAGAGCGCTTCCTCGAGGGTCTCTCGGTGGCGAACATGCTGCCGGGCGCAACGGCGACTCAGCTCGGCATATTCCTGGGTTACGCGCGAGGCGGTTGGTGGGGAGGGCTCATCGGCGGCCTCTGCTTCGTGGCGCCCGCATTCGTCATCATGCTTGCCCTCACGGTGGCCTACGCCACCCTGGGCTTCACGCCGATCGCGCGCGGCGCTCTCTACGGGCTGGGACCGGTGGTCATCGGCCTCTTCGCCGTCGCGCTCTACCGCCTCGGCCGCACTTCGATGACCACGATTTCCGAAGCGGCCATTGGTCTTGCCGCGGCCGCCTCATTGCTCTGGTCCCCGCTGGGGATCGTAGGCATTCTGGTCCTGGCCGGTTGCGCGGGCCTCGCGCTATTTCAACCGGGAAAGCCCAAGCCGCACATCGTCGTCTTCACGGCGGCGTTATTCCTCGCCATGCTCCTGGCCGCGTGGTGGTTGAACGCTTCGGCCGCCGGCGCTCCCGTATCGGGGCGAATTCCGAACCCGAACAGCCTGCTGGACATCGCCGTCTACTTCTTCACCGTGGGAGCGTTCACGATCGGTGGCGGCCTCACGATGATCGCTTTCATTCAGGATCAGGTCGTCGGGCAGTTCGGCTGGCTGACGCCCCGCGAATTCATCGATGGCCTGGCGCTCGGCCAGCTCACGCCGGGCCCGGTCCTGATGATAGCGGCCTATGTCGGCTACAAGGTGGCGGGCATACCTGGCGCCGGTGTGGCCGCCGCCTCGGCATTTCTCCCATCGTTTATCATCATGCTCCTGATTCTCCCAGTGCTCGACCGCGTCCGGAAACTCGCTTGGATGAGGGCCGTCATGAAGGGCATGGCGCCCGCCGTGATCGGTGTGCTCGCTGTGTCACTGATTCGGCTTGCGCCGGCGGCTCTTCCTGACCCATTCGCCATCGCGATCCTCGCGGCGAGCCTTCTTGCGCTGATGGCTCTCCGGGTCGGCGTCTTCAAGCTGATGATCGGTGGAGCCGCACTCGGCGTGCTGAGGAGCTACCTCCCTGGGATGCGTGGAGTCAAGATGGCGGGACGCCTGTTCATCACGTGAAACCCCTCCACCCTTCCGCTTGCGCGGTCCGGTCAGTGAGCCCGAAGGGGCGGCCTCGGGAGGGCGGCTCATCCCCCTCGGGCGACTGCCGGCGTACCCGTAGACGGTTGCCCCCAAAGGAACGCTGATTTTATCCGCCGTCAATCGCGTCCACGAGTCGCAGTCCCGAGCTTTGGATCCGCTTATCCCGCGTAACGCTCCTCGACCGTCAGTGCGAATACAACCACGCCAACCAAGCCGATCAGGCCCGCGATCCAGAACGGGAGCGCGGGCCTGACCTCCCAAAGCAGCCCGCCGATGAACGCGGCGGGCGCGATGGTGAGGCTCCGGATGAGGTAGTAAAGGCCAATGGAACGGGCCCGGAGCGATGACGCTACGAGATCCACGATCAGCGCCTTACGGGCCGGCTCACCAATCTCGCGGAGACCGCCCACGACAAACGCGGCGATGAGCATCGCGAAGTCACGCGCCAGCACCACGGCGACGGGGAAGAGCGCAAAGGCGACGAACGTGGCGATGACGAACGGCTTGCGGCCGATGCGGTCGGCGAACCTGGCCACGGGAATGTAACTCACGATCGCCGTCGTCATCTGCACGGCGACGAGGACCCCGTAGGCTGGGGCGCTGATGCCGATCACGTTGATCGCGTAGAGCACGAGGAAGACGTCGACGAGACCCTCGCAGGTGCGGATGAAGATGTCCGAGGTGAGGAGCCAGCGAAGCGGTGTCGGCAGCGATCGCCACACCCCGACGATGTGCGTGGGGATGGGATCTGTCGTCACCGGGATATTGACGCGGCTGACGACCCCCAGCGTCAGTGCCGAGAGCACGACGGTCACAGCGAGCCCAAGGTGGATACCGCTCTGCAGCCCGTACGCTGCGATCGCCAAGCCACCGAGGATTGGCGCGATGGCAATCGGCACGCGCCTCAGAATTGATTGCACCGTGAATCCAAGCGCCCGGCGGTCCTTAGGCAGCGCGTCGCCGACGACCGCAAAGAGAGTCGGACTGGCCATGCTCGACCACGCCATGACGAAGACGAGGCCAGCGAAAACGAATGGCCACGACGGAGCCACCCAGTACAGGGCATAACCGATTGTTGCCAGCGTGACGAAGAGCAGTAGCGCACGGCGCCGGCCGTATCGATCGGCGATCCATCCTCCCGGGTACTGGTACACGCCGTCCAGGAAATCCTCACAGGTTCCGAAGAACCCGATGGCGGTCACGGGAGCGCCGAGCAGCTGCAAGTACTTCGGCAGGAAGCGCTTCCAGAGGTTCTCGCCGAGCGCGAGCAGGAACATTGCGACGGAAACGGCGACGATGTTGCGCTCGAGCCCGAGTGCGTCGACGATGCGTGATCGCGCCGAGGTCAACACCGCTCGGCGTCTCCTACTTCACGAAGATCCATTCGGGCTTGAGCAGAGGGAACGCGATGAGCCCGATGACGGCCGCGGCGGCGACCAGGAGGGGATTGCTGACTTTCCAACTGAACAAGACCACGAGGCTGATGAGCGCGATAAGCACGGTGAGCCAGTCCCCGATGGCGATTCGTCCCAAGAGGACGCAGGCTCCGAGAATGGTGCCGATCGCGGCCGCGTACGCGCCCTTGATGAAGCCCTGCACGTTTGGGTTCGTGCGGTATCGCATGAGGATGGGCGCCACGATGAGAATCAGCAGGAACGACGGCAGAAAGATGCCGATGGTCGCGACGACGGCGCCCCAGAAGCCGGCGACGAGATAGCCCACGAAGGTTGCGGTGATGACGACCGGCCCGGGACTGATCATGCCCATGGCGACGGCGACCAGGAACTCCCGCTCGTTGAGCCAGCCCGTCTGCTGCACGAGGCCCTTCTCGAGGAAGGGCACGATGACGAGACCGCTGCCGAAGGTCAGCGATCCGGCTTTCAGGAAGAACGTGAAGAGCTTGCCGAGCATCGCGCCGGCCGTGCCGGCAGCGACGAACGGGATGCCGACCATCAGCGAAGTAGTACTCGACGACGTGGTTCGTCTGCGGAAGAGAGAGCCGTAGTAGAGCACGCCTAGGATGCCGCACCCGATGAAAAGAAGGGCGACCTCGGCCTGCACGGCCACCGTGATGACGAAGGCCGCGGCCGCGAGCGCCCACTCCAGCCAGTCCTTCATGCCGAGCTTCGTGAGCCGGTAGCAGGAGTGGAGAATGAGAGCGATCACCGCCGGGCTCACCCCGTAGAAGATCGCCTTCACCGCGGAGAGGCCGCCATAATGGACGTACAGAGCGCCGAGCACGGTGACGATGATGAAGTTCGGCAGGATGAAGGCCCAGCCGCCCGCCCACGCGCCCCAGAAGCCTCCGCGAATGTAGGAGATCCAGATGCCGACCTGGATGGCCAAGGGACCCGGCAGCGACTGGCAGACCGCGATGCCCTCGCGCATCTCCTCCTTCGTGAGCCACTTGCGCTCTCCGACCAGCTCGCGCTCCATCTGCCCGACGAGGGCGACGGGTCCGCCGAAGCCAATCAGGCCGAGCCGCAAATAGTATCGGACGAGCTCTCCGACGGGGACACGCTGCACCTTCTTCTCCGGTTCCATTAGGGCCTCCCCAGAGTTTTTGAGACTGTAACGCTTGACGGGTCATGTATCAAGCGTTACTTTGACTTTTATGCGTTGGCTGACGCTTCTCGCGACATTGCCTCCCACACCGACCAGGCACCGCGTCGGAGTCTGGAGGAAGCTCCAGCGCATGGGAGCCGTGCGGCTCCGCGGCTCGGCCTGGATCCTTCCGGAGACTCCGGAAACCACGGAGCTCTTTCAGTGGCTGGTGCAAGAGATCGAATCGTTCCATGGCGAGGTGACGCTTCTGCATGTCGACCGGATCGGGAACATGACTCCCGAGCAAGTCACTGCCCTGTTCCACAAGGCGCGTGCCCTCGAGTATCAGGGAGCGGAGCGAGGATGCCGGGAGGTCCTCGGGCAGCTCGACCGCTACCGGACCAGTCATCGGGGCTCCGTCCCACACCTTCGCAGCAAGCTCGATGGAGTCAAGCGGGAGCTCGACCGGATCCAGTCCATCGACTATCTGGAGGCGCCAATCGGTCGGCGCGCGCGTACCCTTTGGGAGACCACGGCCAAACGCCTGCGCGCCGTGGAAGCACGCCCGCACGCGCCGGTCAGCCGCCACCGGGCGTCGCTGCCGCCGGCCGGCAGCACATGGGTGACCCGGCCGCGGCCGCATATCGATCGGATCGCCTCCGCCTGGCTCATCAGGCGCTTCTACGACGCCCAAGCGAAATTTGCCTTCGCCGACGCCGCGGACGCCGCGCGCAAGGGCATCCCATTCGACGTGCTCGGTGCAGAGTTCGGGCATCACGGCGACGACTGCACGTTCGAGACCCTCATCAAGCGGTTCGGGATCAAGGATCGCCGCGCCCAGGTCATCGCCGAAATCGTGCACGAGGCGGACTTGCACGACGGGAAGTTCACGCGCAACGAGTCCACAGGGGTCGACCTGGCCATCAATGGACTCGCAGAGGCCACGCGGGACGATCAGGACCTGCTCGAACGCGGCATGGCGATCTTCGATGGCTTGTATACGGTGTTGAAGCGGAAGACCTAGGCCACGACCAACGGGAATCGGGGAGGAAGGACAATGAAAAGAACAGCGTTGACGCTGGCGTTCCTCGTGGGGTGGATGTTCACGGTGCCGCTGGGCATGGCGCAAAAGTCCGACGACGCGGAGCATGCGGAGCTTGCCAAGGCGCTGCGGTCCGCGAAGATCTCGCTGCAGCGTGGACTCACGGCAAGTGCCAAGGAAGGCAAACCTATTTCGGCGAAGTATGAAGTGGAGCACGGGATGCTTCAGCTTTCCGTCTACACGATGAAGGGGGACAAGTTCTCCGAGGTCATCGTGGACCACAAGACCGGCAAGGTTGCAAAGGCCGAGCCGATCACCGGTGGCGAGGATCTTACGGCAGCAAAATCCCAGGGCGAAGCAATGGTCAAGGCGAAGCGGTCCCTCGATGCCGCCGCGTCCGAGGCCGCGAGTGGGAACAAGGGATACCGTGTCGTCAGTGTCATGCCCGCGCTGAAAGGCGGTCATCCCGTGGCCGACGTCACCCTGGTAAAGGGTACCGAATGGAAGAGCGTGACCGAGAAACTGGACTAGGGGTCTGCCTCGTCGGCTCCTTGGCCGATACGAAGACAGCGTTCGATGAATTCAGCGTTCGCGGTGTGACTGGAGGTAGCCGATGAGAGATCGCCTGATGAGACATAGATTAAAGCACGCGATCCTGGTGGTCGGATTGGCTGTGAATGTCGGCACGCCGGCACTGGCGCTCGCGGCGGAGCCCGACTGGAAGGCGGTTGAAGCGGCGCTAGGCAAGTCGGGGCAGACGCAGCCCGGTGGCGTCTTTCGCGTCGGAATGCCCCGTACCGACCTCACCGTCACCGTGAGAAGTGTGCCCGTCAAGGCCGGATTCGCTCTCGGATCGTATGCCGCCTTCAAGCCGGTGGGTGACCAGGCTATGGTGATGGGCGATCTCGTGCTCCTCGATCAGGAGGTGCCTGCCGTGATGAGCGGGCTGTTTAGAGGGGGCCTCCAGGTCACAGCCGTCCACAATCATTTGAACGACATGTCGCCGCACGTGATGTACATGCACTACGAGGGTCGCGGCGACGCGGTCAAGCTGGCAACGGCGCTCCGCCAGGCGCTATCCGCCAGTGGGACGCCGCTCGGGGGCGGAGGAAGTGCAACTGCCGCCCCGGCCGCGGGGCCCGGCCTCGATACGAAGCAGATCGAGCAGGCGCTGGGGCGGTCGGGAAGGGCGCTCGACGGCGGTCTGTTCCAGGTCACTGTCCCCCGCGCGGAAGTGATCACCGAGATGGGGGTGGAATTGTTGCCGGCCATGGGTGTGACGACCGTGCTGAACTTTCAGCCGGGCACGGACGGCAAGGCGGCGATCACCGGCGACTTCGTCTTGATCGACAAGGAGGTGAACGCCGTCGCCCGAACCCTCACACAGCACGGCATCGATGTGACCGCGATCCACAACCATGGCCTCATGGACACGCCCCGGCTTTTCTACATGCACTTCTGGGCGAATGACGACCCTGTCAAGCTTGCGCAGGGACTCAAGGCTGCCCTGGGGCAAACCAACAGCGCGAAGCCCTAGGAGAGCTCATGATTCTCGAGCAGATTGGTGAGGTGAAGCTTCCCGCGCACGACAAGCCCGGCGGATTCGATCATGCGGCGGTGCACGGGCCGCGAAGCAAGCTCTATGTCGCCCACACGGCCAACGACGCGCTGGACGTGCTGGATTGCGCGACCCATACCTATGTCGGGTCGATCCCGGGTCTTGGGGGCGTGGCCGGTGCGCTCGTCTCCGAGGAGCACGACCTGGTGTTCACCTCGAATCGCGGCGAGAACACCGTGGGCATCTTCTCGCCGGCCCACGAGGCGGCCGTGGTCAAAGTGGGCGTGGGCCAGGGACCGAATGGCTTGGCATACGATGCGCGCAGAGGCCTCCTGCTGGCGGCGAATGTCGGAAATCCGGCCAAGCCGGGCTCATTCACCGTCTCGCTCGTCGACGCGTCCGCTCGAGCGATGATCGCTGACGTCCCGGTGTCCGGCCGAACCCGCTGGGTGATCTTTGATGGCGAGGCCGAGTCGTTCTACGTCAACATCGCCGATCCGCCGCAGGTCGCGGTCATCGAGGCTTCGAACCCCCGTTCCGTCGCCCGCACCATTGAAGTGCCGGCCGCCGGTCCGCACGGCCTGGACCTGGAGGCGGGGACCCAACGTCTCTTCTGCGCGTGCGACGGCAAGGTCCTCGTGGTCCTCGACGCACGATCAGGCGCGGTGCTGGCGCAGGCGGATCTTTCCGGCGTTCCGGACGTGATCTTCTTCAACCGGGAACGACGGCATCTCTACGTGGCTATCGGCGATCCCGGGCTCATCGAGGTGTTCGACACCGACCAGGTGCGGCGCTTGGAGGCGGTTCGAACGGAGGCCGGCGCCCACACTCTCGCATTCGATGCGAGCCGCAACACCGTCTACGCATTCCTTCCAAAGACGCATAGAGCCTTGGTCTATGCAGATCGAGGCTAACCCGAGTTATGCATCTATATAGCTGAAATACTTGAGGTAATAGGCAGGAAGCAATTAGCTCTTGACAGATTGAAACACTAGTTGCATAGTGGCAACACAATGAACACGCAGCTCCTCCTCCTCATAGTCAGCCTGCCGCCGAATCCCTCGAGCTTGCGGGTACGCGTGTGGCGCCGGCTCCGCGCGATCGGCGCCGTCGCGCTCAAGCGGACGGTCTACCTGCTTCCCGACACGGCAGACCACTACGAGCTCTTTCAGTGGCTGGCCCAGGAGATCCAGCGGGCGGGAGGAGAGGCGACGCTCCTCCGCATCGATCAGATCGAGAACATGAGCTCGGGGGAAATCGTTCAGCTATTCCACGAGGCCCGCAACGCCGATTACCGGCGGCTTGGTGGGCGCTACCGCAAGCTCCTCCAGAATCTTGACCGGAAGTCTGCGGCGAGCAATCCGCGGGTCCTGGGCGAGCTCGCCCAGCTACAGAGGGACTACGAGAAGCTTCACGAGCTCGACTTTTTCCAGGCGCCGGAGGGCGCCGAAGTCGAGCGGCTCAGGGAGGCGATCGACATGCGGACACGGCCATCCGAGGAACCGAAACGTAGGGAAAAGGCAGCCGCCAAGCTTCAGGATCTCCGGGGGCGCCGGTGGGTCACCCGCCGCCGGCCCCACGTGGACCGCATCGCATCAGCCTGGCTCATCAAGCGGTTCATCGATCGGGACGCGACCTTCCTGTTCACGGATCCCAACGATTTTCCGGCGGACACGATAGCGTTCGACACGCCCGGGGCCGAGCTCAGCCACGTCGGAGAAGACTGCACGTTCGAAACGCTCGTGAAGCGCGCCGGCCTTCGGGATCAGCGCCTGACGCGACTCGCTGAGATCGTGCACGAGGCGGACCTTCGCGACGGCAAGTTCCCGCGAGACGAGGCGCGCGGGATCGATGTGGTGATCCGCGGGCTGCTCGCGGCTCACGCGGATGACCACGAAGTGCTCAGACACGGTCTCGCGCTGTTCGAAGGGCTCTACGCGGGCGCGAGCCGAAAGGAGTGAACCCATGGACGAAAACTGGTACTCAGCCGAGCAAGAGATTCGCGACCGGATATCGCAGGCCCGGGAGGCAGCCCGGGTCCGGTGCCTGATCCGGGAGCTGACTCCGCCACCGTCGCGCCAGGATTCCGTTGGGGCGGCCCTCATGCGTTGGGCGACCAGGATCCTGGCTCGCGCCCCACGGGGCGGCGCGATGAAGCACACGACATCACAACTCCAGAAAGGACGTGCGTCATGAACCACGAAATCATCCCGTTTCCCGTCAGGCCCTGGACGTTGAACGGAATCTCCGAACGAATGATCGTCAGCCACTACGAAAACGACTACGGCGGCGCAGTGCGGACCCTGAACGCGGTCCGGAGCGAGCTCGCGGCGCTCGACGACAAGACCCCCGGCGCCCGGATCCGTTCGCTGAAGCGCGAGGAACTGCTCGCCATGGGCTCCGTCACGCTGCACGAGCTGTACTTCGGCAACCTAGGCGGCGAGGGCAACAAGATCCCGGACCCGGTCCGCGCCATGCTCGAAGAGCACTTCGGGGGCGTGGCTGCCTGGCGGCGGGAATTCGTAGGGGCCGCAAGGTCGCTCGCCGGCGGCTCCGGATGGGTCCTGTTGACCTACTCGCGCCGGCAGAAGCGGTTCTGGAACCAGATCGCATCGGATCACTCCCAGGCCGCAGTCGATGCGGCCCCCGTGCTGGCGCTCGACATGTACGAGCACGCGTACCACATGGACTTCGGCGCGAACGCCACCGCCTACATCGACGCGTTCATGCGGAACGTCGACTGGGCAGCAGTCATCGAACGGATGGATGCCGTCCGCGCCGATCGCTCCTTGCCGTCGGACGACCCCTCCGACAAAAACCTCCCGTCGGTCTCGATCGAGGAGCTCGCAGCTCAGCTCACCAAGGGGGAACGGGTACAGATCGTGGACGCCCGGCCGCGGCATCACATCTCGAGGACCGTGGACCTGATGGAGGGGGCGATCTGGCGCGATCCGGATCACATGGAAGAGTGGATCGGGGAGCTCTCGCCCGACGAGCCGGTGGCGGTCTACTGCGCCTATGGCTTTCACGTCGGCTGCAACGTGACGAAGGCGCTCCGGGAACGCGGTTTCGACGCGCGCTACATCCGCGGCGGAGTCTCGGCCTGGTACGCGGCTGGCGGGGCGCGAGCCCTGCGACCGGCCGGCGCATAGCGGAAGGACCTACGCTGCATCCAAGTGAAAGGAGAACGCCATGAAATGGGTGACTCGGGAAAAAGCGCGTGTCGACCGCATTGCGTGTCCATGGCTCATCAGCCGGTTCGTGGATCGCGACGCCGTGTTTCTCTTCGTCCCAGCCGGCGACGTCACGAAGGTCGCCGAGCGCGAGCAGGCGATACCCTATGACGTCCCGAACGTGGAGCTGGGGCATCACGGCGATCAGTGCTCGTTCGACGCGTTCATCGACAAGTACAAGCTGGACGACCCCGCTCTCCGCGCGCTGGCGCTGATCGTGCGGGGCGCGGACACGGCTCACCGGGACCTCACGCCGGAGTCCTCGGGACTCTACGCGTTAGCGACGGGTTTCCAGGCGACGAGCAAGGACGATTTCGAGAACATGGCGCGGCAATTTCCGGCGTATGACGCCCTCTACGCGTTTTGCCGCTCGAACGTGCACCACTAACCCATCGAGGAAGAGACATGCGATACCAACTGGCACCGATCTCTACGCGTCCCTGGCTGCTCAATGGGCTGTCGCTGCGGCTCATCGAGAGCCACTACGAAAACCACTACGGTGGGGCTCTCCGGAAGTTGAACGCGATCACGGAGCAGCTCGAGTCGCTCGACTTCGAGAAGACTCCGGCTCACGTGGTCAACAGCCTGAAGCGCGAAGAGCTGATCGCGCTCAATTCGACGCTTCTCCACGAACTGTACTTCGCGAGCATGGCGTTCGGGGATGGGAGGCCGACCGAGGCGATCGCCCAGGCTCTCACCCGCGACTTCGGATCCGTGGACCGCTGGCGAAGCGAGTTCGTCGCCATGGCGAAGGGCCTGGCCGGGGGATCGGGCTGGGTCTTGCTCGTCTATGTGCCGCGGGATCGGCGGCTCATCAACCAGATTGCGGGCGACCACGGCCAGGCAACGGCGGGGGGCATCCCGATCCTGGCCCTCGATATGTACGAGCATGCCTACCACATCGATTTCGGCGCGAACGCGTTGGCGTACATCGATGCGTTCCACCGCAACATCGACTGGGTGTCGACACAGGCGCGCTATGAGGATGCGTCAAAGGTCGAAGCGCCCCGACCGCTCGTCCAGAAGGAGTTCGGGGACCTGCCCGGTGTTGGGCCTGAGGAAGTCAAGGCCATGCTGGATTCCGGCGAGCCCGTCCAGGTGATCGACGCCCGTCCGAGGTCCTATATCTCGCGCCAGCAGGACATCATGGATGGCGCGGTGTGGCGCGATCCCGAGCGCCTCCAGGACTGGATCGGGGAGCTGTCGAAAGCCGATCCCGTCGTGGTGTTTTGCGCCTACGGATTTCACGTCGGATGCAAGACGGCGATCGCGCTGCGCGAGGCCGGATTCGACGCCAAGTACATGAAAGGCGGCCACTCGGCGTGGAAGGCGATTGGCGGCCCGATCAAGCTGTACACCTAGCCTCGAGCCGACAATGACTCAGGACACGCGTCCGATCACGACGGCCGCCAAAGCGCCGACGGCCGTCGAGCAGAATACGCTGAAGCGCCGGGGCGTCGGGTTGCGCGCGTGCGATCGCGAGCGCGCGTGCCCAGGATACACGCTGTTCGCTCCCTGCTTCGCGCAGAACCGCACCGTCTTTCTCATCGACCTGCAGGGAGAGGTCGTCCACACGTGGACGATGCCGTACGCGCCCGGGCTGGGCGGCTATCTCACCGGGCGCGGGACGCTCGTCTACAACGGGCGCACGTCAGAGGACGGGTTTTTCCGTTCAAAGGGGGAGCGATTCTGGAAGCCGACTGGAAGGGCAAGGTTCTCTGGGAAGTACGTCACCCCGATCATCATCACGACGGGATCCTGCTCCGAAACGGCAACGTGCTGTTGAACTGTCTCGGGCAGGTTCCCAGGGACATCGCGGCGCGGGTTGTGGGCGGGGCGGAGGACCACGAGCTCTCGTCGGGCCTCTACGGTCACCAGCCGCCGGCCGAGGCGGGCCGCATGTACGCCGACTACCTGGCCGAACTGACGCTCTCGGGGAAGACGGTGTGGGAATGGCGCAGCTGGGAGCATCTCGATCCCGCCGAGGACGGCATCGCCGAGGTTCAGTCTCTACGAACACTGTGGTCCATGGGGAACAATGTCGTCGAGCTTGCGAATGGGGACCTGCTGGTCAGCTACCGGCCCATCTCGACGGTCATCCGCATCGATCGGGCCACAGGCCGGATCGTTTGGAAGCTTGGCCCTCCCACGCTTGCGGGCCAGCATGCTCCGACGCCGTTGCCCAACGGCAACATCCTGATCTTCGACAACGGTGTTCATCGCGTCGACGATCCGCTGCCGTTCTCGAGGGTCATCGAGGTCGATCCCGCGTCCAACAAGATCGTGTGGACCTATCAGGACAACCCGGTCTCGAATTTCTTCACGCCGCGCATGGGCAACGCGCAGCGGCTGACGAACGGGAATACGTTGATCAACGAGGCCTCCTTCGGCCGTTTCTTTGAAGTCACCGCCCGCGGCGAGACGGTCTGGGAATACGTCAATCCCTACTTTGGCGGCCCCGCCGACGCCCAAACGAACATTGTCTTCGGCGCCTACCGCTACACGCCGGAAGAGATCGCCGCGGCGCGATCAGCGGGATAGGGACCCAGCGGGAGGTAAGAGCCATGGACGCCAGCGAGCTTCTCCGAACCCGCGTCTCGGCGCTGAAGCTTGGCGAGCCCGCGCCCTCGGCACGGGCCGTCCAAGCCATGCTCGAGAGCGCTGGGCGTGCCCCGGATCACGGCCGTCTCCGGCCCTGGCGCTTGATCCTCATTGAAGGGGCCGCTCGCCTTGATTTCGGCAAGATCCTCGCCGACGCGCTGTCTCGGCGGAACCCTCTCGCCGACGAACAGGCTCTCTCGCGCGAGCGGGAGAAGGCTCTGCGCGCGCCGCTCATCATCGTGGTCGCGACGCGATGCGATCGGTCCTCGAAGATCCCGATCATCGAGCAGATTGTTTCTGCCGGTTGTGCCGCTCACGCCATCATGCTGGCCGCCGTCGCCGAGGGACTGGGTGCGATGTGGAGAACCGGTGAGCCCGCGTACGACAATGCAGTGAAGGGCGCTCTCGGGATCGAGCCGGATGACCTCATCGTCGGCTTCATCTACGTGGGGACGGATATCGCAAGCCGCGGAACCCAACCTCAGCAAGCGTCCCGGGAGTTCGCCCAGTCCTGGACGAGCGGCAGTGCGAAGCCCTCGGCATCTTAAGGAGCTCCAGCTTGCAGTGTCCTCGGTGTCAGGCTGAGAACCGCGATGGCCGGCACTTCTGTGGCGACTGTGGGCTGTCGTTTGCCTCGACATGCCCGACTTGCGGTTTTCTGAACGAGGGCGGTGAGAAGTTCTGCGGCGGATGCGGCAGATCGCTCGCCTCGTCGGCAGCCATCGCGGACCCGAGATTCCATTCTCCTCATGTCTACACGCCCAAGCACCTGGCCGAGAAGATCCTCATCTCGCGAGGCGCGCTTGAAGGCGAGCGCAAGCAGGTGACGGTGCTGTTTGCCGACCTCAAGGGCTCGATGGAGCTCTTGGCCGATCGCGATCCTGAGGAGGCGCGCAGGCTCCTCGACCCGGTCCTCGAGCGGATGATGGAAGCCGTCCACCGCTACGAAGGAACCGTCAACCAGGTGATGGGCGACGGCATCATGGCATTGTTCGGGGCCCCGGTCGCCCACGAGGACCACGCCGTCCGGGCCTGCTATGCCGCGCTGGCCATGCAGGAGTTGGTGAAGGGCTACGCCCAGCAGGCGCTCCGCACCCATGGAGTCATGGTCAGGATACGAGTGGGACTGAACTCCGGAGAGGTCGTCGTTCGCTCCATTCGCTCCGACCTTCGCATGGACTACTCGGCCGTCGGGCAGACCACTCATTTGGCGGCGCGCATGGAGCAGCTGGCTCCCCCCGACGCCATCTGGATAACCGCCGACACTTTTCGCCTGGCCGAGAACTTCGTGCAGGTCCAATCCCTGGGCCCCGTGCCGGTACGCGGCCTCGATGCTCCCGTTGACGTGTTCAACGTCGTCGCCGCCGGTCAGGTGAAGACACGATTTCAAGCCGCCGCCCTTCGAGGCCTGAGCCGCTTCGTAGGGCGCGATGCCGAGCTGGAGCAGCTCCGCGCGGCACTGGACGAGGCGCGGCACGGTCGCGGCCAGGTAGTGGCCGTCATGGGCGAGCCTGGAGTCGGCAAGTCGCGGCTCTTTTACGAGCTAACCTACTCTCCCCGTGTTGCCGGATGCCGGATCCTCCACGCAAGCACCCTCTCCTATGGCCGGGCCACCAGCTATCTTCCTGTGATCGATCTCCTCAAGGCCCATCTCGGCCTCGACGACCGTGACGACATTCGCTCGATCCGCGCCAAGGTCACCGGACATCTGCTCACCCTGGACGAAGCGCTCAAGGATGTCGTCGCTCCGATCCTCTGGCTGCTCGACGCCTTGCCCGAGGAAGACCGCCTGTGGGACCTCGAGCCGCCCCAGCGCCGTCATCTCGCGCTCAACGCCGTGAAGCGTGTGCTCCTGCGGGAGAGCCAGGTCCAGCCCCTCGTCCTCGTGTTGGAGGACCTCCACTGGATCGACCCGGAAACGCAAGCCTTGCTCGACGACTTGGTGGCCGCCTTGTCCGCCGCCTCGATCCTGCTCCTGGTCAACTATCGCCCGGAGTACAGCCACGACTGGAGCGGCAAGACCGGCTACCGACAGCTCAGGATCGATTCCTTGCCGCCGGAGAGCGCGGAGGAGCTGCTCGGGGCCCTGGTGGGCGAAGGCGGCGAGCTCGAGTCCCTCAAGCGATTGCTCATCGAACGAACCCAGGGCAATCCCTTCTTCCTCGAGGAGAGCGTCCGGACCTTGGTTGAGATCGGAGCGCTCGCCGGCGAGCGCGGCGCCTACCGCCTGATCGACGGCGCGCAGACGATCCGGGTCCCGGCGACCGTCCAGGCGCTGCTCGCCGGACGGATCGACCGGCTGCCTCCGCAGGAGAAGCGGCTGCTCCAGGCAGCGTCCGTCATCGGCAAGGACGTGCCGCTGGCTTTACTCTCGGCAGTCGTCGAAGAGGGGGAGGAAGACTTCCGCCGGGCGCTCGCGCACCTCCAGGCCGCCGAGTTCCTCTATGACGCCGGCCTCTTCCCGGAGCCGGAGTACACGTTCAAGCACGCGCTGACACATGAAGTTGCGTACGCGAGCCTCTTGCACGAGCGGCGGGTGGCCTTGCACCTGGCGATACTGAAAACGCTCGAACGCAGGCAGGCCGACCAATCGCGTGAGGACATCGAGCGCCTCGCCAGCCACGCGCTCGGCGCCGAAGCATGGGGAGAAGCAGTCACGTATCTTCGGCGGGCGGGGCAGAGGGCGATTGCGCGCTCGTCGTACGATCCTGCGGCGGAGCGGCTCCAGGCAGCGCTGCGGGCGCTCGAGCGAGTGCCGGAAACTCCTGAGACGCTCGCCCAGGCGGTCGATATACGACTCGAGCTGCGCGTGGCTCTCATTCCGCTCGGGCGCTACGAGGATGCTCTCGTCGTGATGCGCGAGGCGGAGAGCCTGGCGCTCCGGCTCGGCGATCGTGCCCGCCTGGGACGGGTCCTGGCCGATATCTGCGCGCGCCTGAGAAACGTCGCGGGCGAGCATTTTCAAGCCATCGAGGTGGGCCGGCGCGCTCTGGCGATCGCGTCGGACATTGGCGACCAGGAGCTCGAGCGCGAAGCGCAGTACCGCACAGGCCAGGCTTACTTCGCCATCGGCGACTTCCGTCCGGCCCTCGACTTGCTCCTGAAGTGCGCGGACGGCGCGAGGGCGGGCCCCGATGAGCAGTCCAACTTGTTCGCGTCATGGTCGCACAACTGGCTGGCACTGACGCTCTCGAACCTGGGCCGATTCCATGATGCGCGCTCGCATGCCGAGGAGGCGCTCAGGATCGCGGAAGGCGCCGACCACCCATTCACTCTCGCCGAGACGCTGACGTGCGTGGGTAGCGTGGCCCTCGCTCAGGGCGACCTCGATCGCGCCATCGATGCCCTGGAACGTGCGCGCGGGATCACCGACGAGTGGAACTTCCAGCCTTGGGCGGTTTTCGCCCGCCTCGGATACGCGTGGGCGGTCTCCGGGCGCGTGCAAGAGGGCCGGGACCTTCTGGAAGAGGTGAGACGCGGCGCAAAAACGATGAGTGCGATGGGCGTCGGCCGGGCGATGCAGCTCGTGTGGCTCGGCGAGGCGTGCTTGCTCGAAGGGCGTCTCGACGAGGCGCTGGAGCGTGCAGAGCAGGGCGTGACCCTCGCCCGGCGCCATAGGGAACGCAGCCACGAGGCGTGGGCCCTCCGCCTGCTCGGTGAAATCGCTTCCCGCCGAACCCCGCCGAACGTCGGGGCGGCGGAGGGCTACTACCGGGAGGCCCTCGCCCTGGCCGCCGAGCTCGAGATGCGTCCCCTCGTCGCCCACGTCCATTTCGACCTGGGCAGACTCTTTCGAAAGGCCGGCCGGCACGAGCAAGCCCGACAGCATCTGACGTCGGCGACGACGATGTACCGCGAGATGGAGATGCCCTTCTGGCTCGATCAGGCGGAATCGGAGATGCGCTCGCAGGGTTGACATGGTGCGGTCGTCCGAGTACTGTCCACCGGACTCCGCCCGCAAGCTCCGAGCGGGCGGCCAGGTGCTGTGAACCGGCCGGCGCCCGAGCGCGCCAGCCGCGCAGGAGGGCATCCGTAATGATTGAACGATGAGAGTCCGGCGCCTCGCCCCCGCCGTCCTCCTGCTATGCGTGGCCGCGTCCGTCGGCCACGCGCAACCGCAGAAGGGTCCGACGCCGATAAAGCCCGGCCAGGAGCCGCCGGTCCAGCTGCAGCCGCCCCCGGGCGGATTCGGCACCAAGCCGACTCCCACGCTGCCCGCGACACCTCCGCCTCATCTGGTTCAACCCGGGCCGCCGCCGGTGCTCACGGTGACGAACACGTCGCCAATCTACGAGTATCAGAAGATCCTGCTCAACATGCGGATCGATCATTTCCCGTTCGACGAGCTGGATCTCAACCAGCTGCAATTCGATATCGGGTCGTCCTTCAGGGAGATTCCTGGGGTCACGTACGCGCAGAAGGCGCAGCGCGACAAGAACGGAAGTGTCACATTCGGGATGATCGGCTATTTCAGGAACAACTCCAATGGCTCGGTCCGGGTGTTGGTGAACTCGCCGCGCAAGGGAGACTCCACTAGGGTCGACGTGTCGACGACGGTCGCCCGGGCGACGAGAACGACCGTCACCGCCACGAACACATGGACCCTCAAGGACAGGCTGGCGCCGCTGCTCCTGGCCTCGGGTGTCGGCAGCTTCTGCAACGGCCAGCCTCCTATCGGCTCGGCTCTCGGCATCGTCGAGCACAACGGCAAGCTCTCGTTCTTCGGGAGGAGCGGGCCCGTGGGGACTGCGTGCGTCTTCGCGACGAAGGAGATGCTTGTGGCCAACGGAGTCATCAGCGCGACCTGGAAAGTGGTCAGAGAGGGACCGGGCGAACAGTGCCAGACGAACAACGACCTCCCGCTCAGCGGGGTGCGTGGCTCCGTCACGGTCAACGAAAACGGCTACCTCGGAGATCCCGTGATGTTCTCCGACGCGCTGGAGGTGTCGGAGAACGGCATCGTCTATGCGAGAGGCAACACCTTTCCCGTGACCGTGCTCAGGATCCCGGAGATCCGCTATTCCTGCCCGGTTACGCTCGGCACCGACGTCCGAACGGTCCGGTTCATCCTCGACAGTGTGTCGGTGCTCGGCCCGCCGGGCCAGCGCTTTCCATGAAGATCTCTCCCGGGATTCGGGCGTTTCTCCTGACCCTCTGCGCTTCGGTCTTCCTCGTATCGGGCGGCGTGGCGCAGATCCAGCCGCCGAAGGGGCCGCCTCCACCTCCGACGTTCAAAGGGCCGGGCACGACCTTGAAGGTGCCCGGCCCGAAGGTGCCCCGCCTCGTATCGTTCCGGATCATCGATGGCCCCTTCCTGGGCTTCGAAGTCATGAGCGCCCGGCCCACGAAGATCGAGGCCGAGCTGGCGGACTTCGACCCCAAGGCCGACACGGTCTTCCGTCCCTCGCTGTGGGCTCCCGGTTGTTTTCCGAACGGGCTCGGCCCGTCGAGCGAGCCCGGCGGCAGCCCGTACAAGGTGAGGTGGGATTTTCCGTTCTTCGGGATCGAGAACTCCGGCAAGCGTTGCCCGATGGAGATCCATCCGTACCGAGAAGGCATGGCTCCGCCGATTGCCGCGGGCGAGATCCGGCTGCCGAGCCTCGAAACGTATACGATCACGCACACGTGGGACCTGCTGAATTTCACCACGCCGTCCGGCAAGAAGCTCACGGCCTCCGCGAGCAAGGGGCCCCTGCCGTGCGAGCTGGGCTCGGTCGGCACGGCCGGAACATTCTCGACTGGAGTCGTCAACGACAACGGAGACCTGAGCTTTCAGCTGCGCAACGGCTTCCTGCAGGAAGACTGCCGCTTCGAGATGTCCACAGCGCTTGTCGTCAAGCCGGGTTGGTTCGTGAAGAAGGTCGACTGGCAGATCACGTCCGACTCGCTCTGCAACGCGTTCAACCGGGAGTTCGGGACCCAGGCGAGCAGCGGCCAGACGGTCACCTTCTTTTTCGACTCGACCGCCGTCTTCCAGGTCCGGTTCGAGGCCACGTGTATGCCGGACGAGAGCCATCGCGAGAAGAACAGCCACCTCTACAAGGCGAGGCTGGCGAGCATCGAGCTCGTCGGCCCTCCAGGCCAGAAATGGCAGGATGCATTTAAATGACCGCGCTCGCGCCCCAGATCGAGCAGTTCATCCATGACAACCCGCAGGGCGTGCTGACCTCGTTCAGGCGGAACGGCATGCCCCAGCTCAGCATCGTCACCGTGTACCCGCGGGACGGCGGCGTGGGGATCTCCATCACCGAGACCCGCATGAAGTTCAAGAACCTGCTGCGCGATCCCCGCTGCTCGGTGCTGATATCGCACGTCGACTGGTGGTCGGGGTTTCTGGTGTTCGAAGGCAGGGCCGAGATGGTCCACTCGGGTAACACCGATCCCGAGAAGCTCCGCATGGCGCGCCGGCACATCTTCAGCGCTACGACGAGGCGGCGCAGCGCGGATTGGGACGCGTACGACCGGATCGCGGAAGCGGACAAGCGCGTCGCGATGATACTGCGGCCCGAGCACGTCTACGGCTCGGCGCTCGCTAAAATGCGCGAGGCCGCGGCGAAATAGGCTCCGTCAGCGCGAGGGGACGGCGACCTCCTGCCCGTTCCGCCCGGCCGACACGTAGCCGGCGTAGAGCGTCGCCACGGTGTCGCGCGCCAGGTCGACATCAGACTGCGGCCGTCCGCCGCTGACGCAGCACTCCACGAAGTCCTGGATCTCGCCGTAGAAGCCCTGCTGCCACTCCTCGTCGGCGGCGGGGTGGCTCCAGCCTTCCTTGGTGCCGAGCTTTTCCACCAGGTAGACGTCCCGGAACTGCGCGGCCTCGGGATTGTACGTGTCGAGCAGGTTGACGGGATTGAGCCGGCACGTCGTCCGGTGGTTGTTCGCGAACACTTCGAGCCAGTTGTGCACGCCGCCCAGCACCAGCTCGGTGGCGAACACGTCGGCGACGGTGCCGTCCTCAAAGGTAACGTGGAGCTGGCTGTAGTCCTCGACGTCGTCGTAGTCGGTGCGGAGGAAGCCGCGGTCGCGGAAGGCGGGCAGGCGCGTGATGTCGTGCACGCGGCACGAGACGCTTGCCGCGCGGATCGGGCGACCGCCGTGCGCGCGCCCCTCGACGGCCTTGAGGTAGAGGCAGGCCGTCAGCGGATGGCATCCCTTGCCGATCAGCGAGCCTCCGCCCGCGTGCCGCCAGATGCCGTACACCGGCGAGTGCGAGCCGCTGTGCGATTCACCGCCGAGCATCCAGAGGACCTGCGCCCCGGTCTTCTCGATGATCTCGCGCTCTTTCTGGACCGCGGGCGCGTAGATCCAGTTCTCGGCGTAGCCGAGGACGACACCGCGCCGCGCCGCCGCTAGGACGATGCGGTCGCTGCTGGCGAGCGCCTCCTGAAGGAGCGCGTCCTTGCCGGCGCCGGGGTCGAATGCGCCGGTGAAGGGTTTTTCGACGAAGACATGCTTGCCGGCCTCAATCGCCTCGAGAGCGGCCGGCTCGTGCGTCGCCGGCGGCGAGCAGATGTCGACGACGTCCACGTGCGGCAGCATGGCCGCCAGGTCTGCGTATGCGGTCGCGCCGCTCTCGTCCGCGAATGCCTTCCGCCGCTCCGCCGTGGGGGACGTCACGCCGCTGAGCCGCATCTCGACGCCGTAGACGCGGCGGTACGCCAGGAGGTGGAGACGGGCGGCGAATCGCGAGCCGACGATGCCGACCCTGAGCGCTGTCATCGCCCGCCGATTCTACGCTCACGCACGCGGCCCGGCCACTACGAACGCCCTGGCGTGTTGACACACCCGGCCCGCGCCGGGATAATCCGGCCGTCCAGCAAGTCCCGCCGGACTGTCCCTCACTCCACCACGACCAGGAGGCACGCAATGGCGCGCACGGCGATCCAACCCGCTGACTTGGCGGATCCACGACCCCGCTACACCCACGGCTGGCGCGTCGGCAACACGGTGTATGTTGCCGGCCAGCTCGCCCTCGACAAGGACGGCAAGCTCGTCGGGCCCAACGACATCTCCGCGCAGAGCCGCCGCGTATTCGAAAACATGCGGCGCATCCTCGAGACCGCAGGCTCGCGCCTCAGCGACGTCGTGAAGATCACGGTCTTCGTCACGGACATCCGCTTCCGAGAGCCCTACGGCGAGGTGCGCAAGGAATTCTTCCACGCCGATCCTCCGGCCAGCACGCTGGTGCAGGTGGCCTGCCTCGCCATTCCCGGCGCGCTGATCGAGATCGAGGCGGTGGCCGTCATCGATTGACAAGCCGCGAGGCTGGGCCTACCGTCCGTCTGGGAGGAATGACAGCCATGGATCTGCTCGTCGGCACGTTCGCCTCCAGGCCTCTACTGATCGTGCGGGTGTTCCTCGGCGTGGTCTTCTTCGCTCACGGATCGCAGAAAGTGTTCGGCTGGTTCGGCGGCGGAGGGCTTCGCGGGACCATCGCCTATTTCAAGCAGGCCCTGGGCGTGCCGCCGCCGCTCACGGTGTTGGCGGCCCTGACCGAGCTCCTCGGAGGCCTCGCGATGATCGTCGGCCTGCTCGTGCGGCCCGCCGCGCTCGGGCTCATCATCGTGATGCTGGTGGCCATCGCGACCGTGCACTGGCGGAACGGCTTCTTCATGAATTGGTCGCTCGAGCCGGGCAAAGGGCACGGCCTCGAAATGAACTTCGCGCTCATCGGCATGGCGCTGGCCGTTCTCCTGGGCGGCGCCGGCGCCTGGTCGCTCGACCGGCTCATCAGCCCCTGGTAGCTTGCCCGTGGCAAGGAGGCTTGACGCATGCGCATCGTGGATCTGAGCATGACCGTGGAGGAGTGCGACTCCGCGCCCTTCGCGAAGGACGAGTACTACTTCAAGCTCAAGCCGATCGTCAACTGGGAGGACAAAGGGTTCGTCTCCAACATCGTGGAGATGACGGTGCACGCCGGCACGCACATCGACTCGCCGCACCACTTCTTCCGCGACATGCCGAACGTCGAGAAGCTGCCGCTCGAGGCCATGATCGGCGAGGCGATCGTGCTCGACCTCACCTTCAAGGGCCACCCGAAGGCGAAGATCGTGCCCGAGGACATGGATCGCGCCGAGCGCGCGCTCGAGGCGCAGGGCATCCGGATCCAGCCGCGCGCCATGCTCTTCCTCCGCACGGACTGGCCCAAGGGGCACAACACCATGGATCCCAAGTGGTGGGACGACTCGCCCTACCTGACGAAGGAGTCCGCCGAGTGGCTCGTCGCGCGGCAGCCCTCCGTGCTCGGGTACGACTTCGCGCAGGAAGAGAAGGGCGTCGACTATGGAAAGGCGGAGGAGATCCTGACGAGCGGGATGCGGGTCCATCGTACGCTCCTGCCGAAGATCACGTTCCAGATCGAGAATCTCATCAACCTGGACCAGATTCCGTCCAAGGTGAAGGTGATCGCGCTTCCCGCCAAGTGGCGGACGGAGTCGGCTCCAGCGCGCGTGATCGCGCTCCTGGACGAGTAGGGGGAGGATGCTTCCGATGGCCGAGACCGAGACGTTCGAGGTCACGAAGACCGACGCCGAGTGGCGGACGACGCTGACGCCCGAGCAGTACCGGGTGCTCCGCAAGCACGGGACCGAGCCCGCCGGCACGAGTCCCCTGGACAAGCAGTACGCCCGCGGCACGTTCGCCTGCGCCGGGTGCGACCTGCCGCTGTTCGAGTCGACCACGAAGTTCGACAGCGCCACCGGCTGGCCGAGCTTTTGGGCGCCGATCGACGGGGCGATCCGCACAAGCACCGACCGGAGCTTTTTCATGACGCGCACGGAGACCCACTGCCGGCGCTGCGGAGGCCACCTCGGCCACGTGTTCGACGACGGGCCCAAGCCGACGGGCCTTCGGTATTGCATGAACGGCGCGGCCCTGAAATTCAACCCGGCCTGAGCGGGAGAAGAAAGCCATGATGCGATTCGTGCTCGCCGCGCTCCTCGCGGTGGCGGTGGCTGCGCCCGCGCAGGCCCAGGTGCGGGTGGGTGTCGACATCGGGATCCGGCTTCCGGGGCCGCCCGCTCTCGTAGTCGTTCCAGGAGCGCCGGTGTACTACGCCCCGCGCGCCCCGGCGAATGTCTTCTTCTACTCGCATCAGTACTGGGTTTTTGCCGACGGCGGATGGTACGCCGGCCCAACGTGGAACGGTCCCTGGGCGACCGTCGAGCCGGCGTACGTTCCAACGCCGATTCTCCGGGTCCCGGTGCGGTACTACCACGCGCCGCCGCCGCACTGGAAGGGATGGCGTCGTGATAGAGCCCCGGAGTGGGAGGCGCGCTACGGACGCGACTGGCGCGAGGAGGAGCGCGAGCGCAACTGGCGCGAGCGCGAAGAGCGCTGGCACGGTGAAGGCAAGGGTTGCCCGCCGGGGCTCGCCAAGCAGGGGCGTTGCTGACCGGCGACCATGTGTGGCCGCTACACGCAAACCGCCGCCTTCGACGAGCTCGCGCTCCGGTTCGGCATCACGGTCGAGGAGACGGGCCTCGAAGACCTGCCGCCGCGCTACAACGTCGCGCCGTCTCAATCCGTGCCCATCGTGGTCGCTCACAATGGCAGCCGGCGGATCGTCGTGGCGAAGTGGGGCTTTCACCCCGCGTGGAGGAAAGACGGCAAGCTCGCCCCGATCAACGCGAAAGCCGAGACCGTGGCCGAGAGCCGCCTGTTCCAGGAGGCGGTCCAGCGCGGCCGCTGTCTCGTCCCGGCCGACGGCTTCTACGAGTGGAAGCCCGTGCCCGGGCAGAAGCGCAAGCAGCCCTTCTACGTGCGGCTCAAGGGCGGGGGACTGTTCGCATTCGCGGGGCTCTACACGCCTCCGATCGTCCGGGCGGGCTTTCCGGCGACCTTCACGATCATCACCACGACACCCAACGAGCTGCTGGCCCCCATCCACAACCGGATGCCCGTCGTCCTCGAGCCAGGCGACGAGCGCCGCTGGACCGACGCGGCAGTGACCGACCCGGCCGCGGTGCTCCCGTGCCTGCGCCCGCTGCCGGCCTCGCTGATGGAGGCCTATCCGGTCTCCGCGCTCGTGTCGTCGCCCGCGAACGAAGGGGAGGGGCTCGTTGAGCCCGTCACTGGGTGACCGTGTACCCCTTGGCCTTCATGCACTCGGTGAAGGGATCGACGTCGACCAGCTGGGGCGTGCCGCCGGCCTTGTGGTACTTGGCGGACCACTGGTCGGGCGGGTTGGTGGAGGCGCACCTGGCCACGAGCGCCAGGGCCGCGCCCATCGCGAAGAAGCGGCGCCTCACGGGAGTTCCATTTGCGGTAGAGTCACACCAAGACGCTTGGGGAGTCCAGCAAAATCCTGGGCCAATAGAATCCTGAGAAAGGACACGATGATGCCTACACGACGTTCGCTGATCATGGGCGTGCTCGCCGCCGTGCTCCTGGCTGTGGCAGGCGCCGGCGCCGCCCTCGCGCTCGAGGTCGGGCAGAAGGCGCCCGACTTCGCGCTGACGGGTCCCGACGGCAAGCCGATCAAGCTCTCGGAGCTGACGGCCAAGGGTCCCGTGGTGCTCTACACCTTCATCGCGGCGTTCACGCCCACGTGAACCAAGGAGCTGAACGGCTTCGAAGCGGCCATGCCGCGCTTCGACGCCGTGGGCGTCCAGGTCGTGGGCGTCAGCACGGATCATTTTCTCGCTCTCAACGCATGGAAGAAGGAAAACGGAAGCAAGCAGCTGCTCCTCTCCGATTTCCGCCGCCAGATGCTTCCCGCCTACGGCGCGATGCAGACCGACGAAGCGAGCCCCGTCTACCGGTACGCGAAGCGGGCGTTCTTCATCATCGACAAGAACGGGACGGTGAAGTTCGCGAAGGTCATGGACAACTCGCTCGATCTCCTGAGCCCCGACGAGATTCTCAAGGCGCTCAAGGACGCGGGAGTCTGACGGTCCGGCAGGACTGCGTGTGGCTACAGGGGTGGCTGGAGCGCCCACCACCCCTGAGCCACCATGCAGCGCTGGAAGAGGCGGTTCGCTTCGGTCTGCTCCGGTGAGACCGGACCCAGGAAGTACGTGCTGGGATCGCTGCTGCCCTCCACCGAGCCCGCGCGCGCCTGCTGGCTGCACGCGCTGAGCGCGCTCTTGAGCTCGTCGTTCGACGCGTTCGCCTTCTCCCACAGGCGATAGTCGACGCCGTAGAGCGAGCAGCCGGCGAGGAGCCCGGCGAGCGTCAGAAGATGCAGCGCGATTCGCAGTCTCCTCATGCGGCTAACCGCACGCGACCGTATAGAGGTCCTGGACGCCGTCGGGCAGGCGCTCCTCCGCCCACGTCCGCCCGCCGTCCTGCGTGCCGAACACCTGCCCGCTGCGGCTGACGCAGTAGACCTGCTCGGGGTCGCGCCGGTGCAGGGCCACCGCCATCATCGTGCTCTCGGCCTTGACGCCGTGGTCGAAACGCGTCCAGGTCTCGCCGAGATCCTGACTGCGGTAGAGCGAGCCGTCCTTGCTCCGCGCGGCCGGGCTCAGGCACGCGTACAGGTGGCGCGGGTTCGCCGGCGAGACGAGGATGTCGCGGCCGTACGTCAGAGGCGAGAAGCGGCCGATCTCCATGCTCCGCCAGCTCGATCCGCGGTCGCCGCTCTCGAAGAGGCCCATCCGGACCGCGAGAAACACGGTCCCGGGCTTGGCGCCGCTGACGCAGACCGCGTGGCCGTCCAGCATGCCTTCGATATCGGTGTCGCTGTCGATCTTGCTCTTGAGCTGCGGCAGCTCGGCCAACTTCAGGAGGTCGGAGCTGCCCGGCAGACGAACGACTTCATCTTGACCCGCTCGGGCTGCACGGCGTTCGGCAGCCGCCGCCACGAATCGCCGCCGTCGTCGCTCCTGTAGACCCCGACGGGCGAGGTGCCGGCGTAGAGGATGCGCGGGTTCGCCGGGTGCACGAGGATGGACCACACTTCGACTCCCTCGGGGAAGTCGAGCCGCTCCCATCCGAGGCCGCGATCCGAGCTGCGATAGGGACCGCTCCGGGTCCCGAGATAGATCACGTCCGGGTTCGTCGGGTGCACGACGATCGCTTGGACCTGGGTGACCTCCGGCAAGCCCTTGGTCAACTGCGTCCAGCGGTCGTCACCGACGGCCTTCCGGAAAATCCCGCCCCTCGTCGCGGAGGTGGCGCGCGCGGCGCCGACGTAGACGTGCGAAGTGGCCGATGCAGTGGTCATGGTCTGTCCTCCTGTTGAAGGCCTATATTAGCGCCTCCCCGGCCGCCATGCATACGATAGACTAGCCGCCGCCAACGGCCCGCCGGACCCCCTTAAAGGAGGAGCGTATGGCCCACCTCGTGAGAATCGCACTCGCCGTCCTGGTCGGCGCCCTCGCCGGCACCGCGCAGCCGGCGCTCGCCCAGACCACGCTCACGATGTCGTCATGGGTGTCGCCCCAGCATCACCTGACGAGCGTCGTGCTCCAGGGCTGGGCGAACGAGGTGGAAAAGGCCACGAACGGCCGCGTCAAGTTCCAGATGCTGCCCAAGCACCCGTCGGCGCCGCCCGGCACCTTCGACGCGGTCAGGGACGGCCTTGTTGACCTCTCATACGTGACCGCGAGCTACACGCCGGCCCGGCACATCCTGCCGCTCATGGCGGAATTGCCGGGCGCCGGCGACACAGCGCTCGTCAACTCGGTCGCCTACTCGCGCATCTACTGGAAGTATTTCGACAAGGTCGGCGAGTACAGGGGCGTGAAGATGCTGGGCGTCTTCACCCACGGTCCTGGCCAGATGTTCACCAAGCGGCCGGTGTCCGGCATCAACGACATCCAGGGCCTCAAGATCCGCACCGGCGGCGGCATCGCCGAGGCCGTGGCGAAGGCGCTCGGCACCTCCGCCTTCGTGAAGCCCGCGCCCGAATCCTACGAGCTGCTGCAGTCCGGCGTCGCCGACGGCGTCTTCTTCCCGATGGAGTCGATCGTGTCCTTCAAGCTCGACACCGTGCTCGAGCAGGCGACGCTCTTCCCCGGCGGCATGTACAGCTCGGCCTTCGGCTTCTTCATGAACGAGGACAAGTGGAACAAGATCCCGAAGGAAGACCAGGCCATCATCGAGAAGCTCTCCGGTGAGCACATCGCGCGCCTGGCCGGCGCATCGTGGGACGAGGCGGACAGGAAGGGGACGGAGGCGCTGAAGAAGTCGGGGGTGAAGATCGTCAACGCCGACCCCGCGTTCGTCGCCGAGGTAAAGAAGCGGTCCGCGCCCATCGTCGACGACTGGATCAAGAAGGCCAGCGCCAAGGGCGTGGACGCGGCCAAGATCCTCGCGGAATTCCGCGAGGAGCTGAGGAAGGTCGCTGCCGGGAAGTGAGCCCGCGCGAGCAGCGGTGGAAGCGCCGCGCCGACGCGCTCCTCGGCGTGGTCGCGTCCGCGATCCTCTTCGCCATGATGGCCCTCACGGTGGTGGACGTCGTGGCGCGGTACGTGTTCAGCCGCCCCCTGCACGGCGCGTTCGAAGTGACCGAGCTGATGCTGCTGGTGCTGATCTTCGCGGGCCTCCCGCTCGTCTCGTTCTCCGACGAGCACGCCACGATGGACTTCATCGACCGGATTCTCGGCCCTCGCTCGCAGCGCTGGCTCGAGCGAGCCGTGCAGCTCACCAACGCCGCGTTCATGTTCTTGCTGATGTGGCTGGTGTGGGGCAAGGCGGACCGCATCTGGGCCTACCGGGACTCCACCGACGTGCTTCGTATTGTGTACGGCCCGTTCGTGTACTTCATGGCCGTCACGCTCGCCCTGGCCGGCCTGATCCACCTCTACAAGATCGCGGAGAGACGATGACGGAAGGCCCGGGGTGATCGAAGGCCTGGTCGGTCTCACCGCGATGATGCTGCTCTGCTGCCTGCGCATCCCCATCTCGTTCGCCATGGCGATCGTGGGCTTCGTCGGCTACGCGTACATGCGCGACTGGAACTGGGTCGTGGCGTCCGCCACCATCCAGACCAAGATGTACGAGACGGGGCGCAACTACACGCTGTCGGTCGTCCCGCTCTTCATCCTGATGGGCAATTTCGTCACGCGCGCGGGCATGTCGCAGGAGCTCTTCCGGGCCGCCTACGCGTTCATAGGCCACCTCCGCGGCGGCCTGGCGATGGCCACCGTCTGGGCGTCCGCCGGGTTCGGGGGGATCTGCGGGTCGTCGATCGCGACGGCGGCCACGTTCGCGAAGGTCGCGTACCCGTCGATGAAGAAGTTCGGCTATTCGGACCGGCTCGCCGCGGGCGTCGTCGCCGGCGGCGGCACCCTCGGCATCATGATCCCGCCGTCCACCATCATGGTGATCTACGGCGTGTTCACCGAGACCAACATCGGCAAGCTCTTCGCCGCGGGCATCCTGCCCGGAATCCTCGGCGCGTTCCTGCTGTGCGGCGCGGTGCAGTACATGACCTGGCGCGATCCGCGATCGGGCCCGCCCGGCGAACGGTCGAGCTGGCGCGAGCGCCTGCTCGCCCTGCGGGACGTGTGGGCCGTCGCCGTGCTCTTCTTCTTCGTGATGGGCGGGATCTACGTCGGGTTCTTCACCGCTACCGAAGGCGCGGCCATGGGCGCCTTCGGCGCGCTGGTCTTTGCGCTCTGGCGGCGCGCCCTCACGTGGAGGAGCCTCTACGCCGCCCTCCTCGAGAGCGCGCGCACCACGTCCATGCTGTTCATGATCCTGATCGGCGCGCTCATCTTCGCGGAATTCGTCAACATCACGACGATGCCGGCCGACCTCAAGGGCTGGGTCACGCGCTTCAACCTGAGCCCGACGATGGTGGTGGCGGCGATCTGCGCGATCTACGTCGTGCTCGGCACCGCCATGGAGGAGCTGTCGATGATCCTCCTCACGATCCCGGTCTTCTTCCCCGTGATCGTCCAGCTGGGCTTCGACCCGGTCTGGTTCGGCATCATCATCGTCTGCGTGGTCGAGATCGGCCTCATCAGCCCGCCCGTCGGCATGAACATGTTCGTCCTCAAGTCGCTCCTGCCCGAGGTGAGCACGGGGACGATCTTCAGCGGGGTGCTGCCCTTCATGTGGGCCGACGTGATCCGCCTGGCCTTCCTCGTCGCCTTCCCATGGCTCTCGCTCTGGCTGCCGAGTTTCATGCGCTGAGGCTCGATCTCAAGCGGACGCTCATGAACGAGTTCTCGACCAGCGCGGACGAGTTGCTTGAGATGCAACCCTTCCTCGGGCACGCGGAGAACCTCGCCGCGTGCCATGGCGGTCATGGCGGCGCGGTACTTCTTCCTGGCCGTATCGTAGTCGGGCGCTGCCTTCTTCCGATGCCGCCGGCCGTCGATGTCGCGCCGGGGCGCGCACCTTGAGGACGGCCCTGCCTGCGGTAGGCCCACGATATTGGCCTCTACGTAGCGGAATGTTCGTGCCATAATCGCCCGTCATCGTATCGGGTGTTTGCCGTTTGGCGGGCGAGAGAAGCCGCTGGCCGCCGGGTGTGACGATTACGACATCAAGCCGATCGACTTCCCCCGGCTGCGCGCGAAGATCGACGCGCTGGTACTTCACCGGGAACCGTGACGTCGCCCACGGGCGGAAAGGATCGGAGGCGGGCATGAGAATTCTCTATGTCGAAGACAACGACGACGCCATCTTCACGTTTCACCGGCGGCTGACCCGGTTGGGCCACACCGTGTTGATCGCCCGGGACGGACGGGATGGCGTTGCCATGGCGAAGTCCCAGCGTCCCGATCTGATCGTGATGGACCTGAGCCTCCCCAAGCTTAACGGCCTGGAAGCGACGCAGACCTTGAAAGGCTCGGACGAGACGAAGCACATCCCGATTCTCGTGCTCACGGCTCAGGCGATGGCCGGCGACCGCGAGAAAGCGCTCGCCGCAGGCTGCGACGACTTCGCGACGAAGCCCGTGAGCTTCGACGAGGTGCGCGCGAAGATCGATGCCCTCGTGCGGCGGTCCGAATGACAGAGGAGCCGCTTTGAGCCGCTGAGCCAGCGTGTGGCGATTGTCCTCGTTGTCGTCGACGACAAGGAGGGCAGAGGTCAAGGCATTCGGCTTCTCGGGATCGACCGTTGCCCCCGTCGCGATCCGGAGTCTTATCAGCCGCGGCTGAGGACGGCCGGGCGGCGGAAGACCGTGAAGGCGAGCGGGCCCAGCGCCAGCGCGCCACCCACTGCGTTCAGGATGGCGAAGCTCCACACGCCGAGGATCATGCCGCCTGCCGCGGAGCCGAGGGCGCCCATCATGCCCATGCAGAGATCGGCCAGTCCCTGGACGGTCGGCCGCTCCGCCGGCGTCAGCGCGTCGGTCAGGAGCGCGCTCCCAGCCACGAAGGCCAGGTTCCAGCCCACGCCGTTCAGGAAGAGCGCGAGGATGACGAGGGCGCGGTCGGAGCCCGGGGCGAGACCTGCCAGCATGACGGCCGCGATCAGGATCGCCGCGCCGATCCCGATCATCAGCAGGCGCCCGAAGCGGTCGCAGAGCCAGCCGGAGAGCGGCGAGGTGACGTACATGCCGGCAAGGTGGAAGGATACGGCGAGTCCGATCGTGCCCACCGGGTGGCCGTGGTCGTGGAGGTAGAGCGGCGACGTCGACGTCGTGCTGATCATCACGAATTGTCCGATCATGAGTGAGGCGAGCGCGATCTGGACGCGGACGTCGGCAACGATCGCGCCGAGCCGCCGGGCGTGGCCGGTGGGCCGTCCCGCTTCCGCGATCGCCTCGTGGTGGCGCGCGATCGAGAGCGGGTCGGGCCGCAGGAAGATCTCGATCAGGAGAGAGGCCAGCGCGTAGCCGCCAACGGCGATCAGAAAGGCGCTCGCCACCGACGTGACCCCGAGCAGCGCCCCCAGGCGCAGCGCGGGAGCCATCAGGTTCGGCCCGATGAGGGAGCCGATGGTCGAGCCCCAGACGATCAGGCCCATCGCGCGGCCGCGCTGCACCGGCCTGGTGATGTCGGCGGCGGCATAGCGGGCGAGCAGGTTGGAGGTGTTCGAGATGCCGAAGAGCGCCATCCCGCCGAGCAGCAGCCAGAAGCTGCCGACGCCCACGCCAGCCATCGCGAGGAGAGCGCCAATCACTGCCAAGCCGTAGCCCAGCGCGAGACCCGGCCGGCGCCCCGAGCGGTTCATCAGGCGCGCGAGCGGCCAGCTCGCCAGCGCGGTGCCGAGCGCGCCGATGGCGACGGGCAGGCCCGACCACGTGTTCGTCCCGGTGATACCGGCCGCCACGATGCTGCCGACCGCCATGCCGATCGAGTGCCCGGTGCTCCCGAGGACCTGCGCCACGAAGAGCGCGCCCATTAGTCTGAAGCGCACTGGCGCGCGGGCCGACGTCTTTGTCAGCGTGTCCATCCGGCGAATGATACACCACGCGATCGCGCCGAACCGTATCGCGGCCCCGGATTCTGGTAGAGTCGCGTGCATGCGAGTCAAAGGGGTCACGCCGCACTTGGCCGATCTGGGCGGCGGCAAGAACCTGCTCTTCGTCAAGGTCGAGACGGAGGGCGGGCCGCACGGATGGGGCGAGTGCTATACGCAGGCGGACCGCGATGCGAGCATCGTCGCCCACGTCGAAGGGCTCGGCCGCTACTTGGCCGGTCGGGACGCGTCGCAGATCACGCACTTCCTGCACATGGCGTACAACGACTTCGCGGCCAAGCGCGGCGCGATGGATTTCTGGAGCGCAGTCAGCGGGCTCGAGCAGGCGCTCTGGGACATCGCCGGCAAGCGCCACGGTGTGCCCGTGCACGAGCTCCTCGGCGGGGCCTGCCGCGAGCGTATCCGCGTCTACGCCAACGGCTGGTACGGCCACGGCGCGCCGGCCGAGTACGCCGAGCGCGCCCGCGACACCGTGGCGCGCGGATTCACCGCGCTCAAATTCGATCCCTTTCCCGGCCCTTGGCGCACGCACATCCCGCGCGACGCCGAGGAGCAGGCCGTCGCGACGGTGGCCGCAGTGCGCGAGGCCGTCGGGCCCCAGATAGATCTCCTGATCGAGGTGCATCGCCGCCTCGCCCCCATGCACGCCATCCGCATCGCCCGGGCCATGGAGCCCTACCGGCCGTTCTGGTTCGAGGAGCCCGTCTCCTCGACCAACCTCGAGGCGCTGGCCGAGTGCCGCCGGCAGATCGGCATCCCGATCGTGACGGGCGAGGAGCTCTACACGCGGGCGGAGTTCCGCCGCGTCTTCGAGCTGCGCGCGGCCGACATCATCAACCCCGACGTCTGCAATTGCGGCGGCATCCAGGAGCTGCGGGCCATCGCCCAGATGGCCGAGCCCTCGTTCGTGACGGTGTCGCCCCACAACTACAACAGCACCACCGTGGGACTTGCCGCGACGCTCCAGGTCTCGGCCGCCATCCCCAATTTCCTCATCACGGAATACTTCGTGCACTTCGAAGCCAAGGGACGGGAGATCGCGGCTCTGGGCTTCGAGGTGCGCGGCGGCTACATCGCAGTGCCGCAGCGGCCGGGGCTCGGCATCGAGCTGGACGAGCAGGCGCTCGAGCGCTTCCCGGGTCGCCAGTTCCCTCCTCGGTCGTTGTCAACTCCCGCAACCGAAGGACCATAGCGAAAGGGCTTCATCATGATCACCAAGTTTTCGAACGTCTACGCCGGGCACGTCGACCTGGGCGACATGGGGCAGATGGCCACGCCCGCCAACGAGCGCCGTTATCCGAACGAGCAATTGGCCTCCGTGTTCGAGAAGACCGAGGCGATCGCCCGGTGCATGGACGAGCACGGCTTTCACACCCTCTGGCTGGCCGAGCACCACTTCCAGCACGAGGGGTACGAGTGCCTGCCCAATATCCTGATGGTCGCCGTCCACCTGGCGCACCTCACGTCGCGGCTTCGCATCGGCTGCGGCTTCAACATCGCCCCCATGTGGCACCCCCTCAGGCTGGCGGAAGATTTCGCGACGGCCGATATCCTGACGGCCGGGCGGACGGTCTTCGGCGTGGGCCGCGGCTACCACACCCGGGAGGTCGAGACCTTCGGGGCGCCGATGCTCGACGCCGACGCCAACCGCGAGCTCTTCGAGGAGCAGGTGGACATCGTGATGAAGGCCTTCCGCATGGAGTCCTTCTCGCACCAGGGCAAGCACTACACGCTGCCCCCCGCCGTGCCCTATCGCGGGTACGAGTTGAAGGAGATCACCCTCGTGCCGCGGCCGCTCAGGCAGCCGGTCGAATGCTGGCAGCCCGTCGTGAGCGCCAGCGCGCGCGGGCTCGATTTCATGATGAAGCACCGGATCAAGGGCCTGATCGGCGGCGGCGCGGCGACCATGGCGGAGAAGTCGATCTTTGCCTTCAAGGAGGCGGCCGAGCGCGCCGGGCTCGACTACGCCCTGGGAGAGGGCCTGAGCCTCGGCATCTTCTACCATCTGGCCGACTCGCGCGAGCGCGCGGTTCGCGAGATCACGCCGTGGTACGAGGAGCACGTGAAGATGTTCGGTCCGCTGGGATTCGTCCCTGGCATCACCCCGGCCCAGCTCGAAGCCTCGACCCGGCGCGGCGGCTGGGCGGAAGGCGGCGTCCCCACGCTCGAGCACTACATGAAGGCCGGCGCCTGGTTCGCCGGGCCGCCCGAGGAGCTGGTGGCCTACCTGCGCTCGCTCGAGGCGAAGTACCCCGGTCTCGAGTACGTGCACCTGAGCAACAGCATGGGCACGCCCAAGGCGGCGATGCTCGAGCAGATCGCGTGGCTCGGCAAAGAAGTGATGCCGAAGTTCACCGCGTAGCCGGCATGGCGAAGCCCGAAGAGTGGGCGGCCCTCTGGCCGCTCGAGCGTGGCATCGCGTTTCTCAATCACGGCTCGTACGGCGCGTGCCCGAGCGAGGTTCTCCGCCACCAGGCGGCGCTCCGCGCCGAGATGGAAGCGGAGCCGGTGCGCTTTCTCGGGCGCGAGCTGGAGGGCCGTCTGGACGCCGCGCGCGAGGCGCTCGCCGCCTTCGTGGGCGCCGATGCCGACGACCTCGCCTTCATCACCAACGCCACCGGCGGCGTCAACGCAGTGCTCCGCTCGCTAACCTTCTCGGCCGGTGACGAGGTGCTGACGACCGATCATTGCTACGCCGCCTGCAGGAACACGCTCGACTACGTCGCGGCCCGGAGCGGGATCAAGGTCAACGTGGCGGTCATCCCGTTCCCCGTTGCGTCCCCCGATGCCGTGCTCGAGGCGGTCCTCGCGAAGGTGACGCCCCGCACGCGCCTGGCGCTGCTGGACCACATCACGAGCCCCACGGGGATCATCCTGCCGATCGAGCGCATGGTCGCGGAGCTTCAGCGCCGCGGCGTCGAAACGCTCGTGGACGGCGCGCATGCGCCCGGCATGGTGCCTGTCGATCTCCGCGCCCTCGGCGCCGCCTACTACAGCGCCAACTGCCACAAGTGGATCTGCGCCCCGAAGGGTTCGGCCTTCCTCTGGGTGCGCCGCGATCGCCAGGCCGACATCCACCCGCTCACGATCAGCCACGGAGCCAAGGGTGAGCGGCCGGGCCGCTCGCGCTTCCGCCTCGAATTCGACTGGACTGGCACGCTCGATCCGACGGCGTGGCTGACGGTGCCGAAGGCGATCGCCTACATGGGCTCGCTCGTATCCGGCGGATGGCCGGCCCTCATGGCGCGCAACCGCGCCCTTGCGCTGGCGGCGCGCGAGCTCCTCTGCGCGGCTGCCGGCTCGGCGCCGCCCTCCCCCGACGGCATGATCGGCTCGCTCGCCAGCATCGTCCTGCCCGACAGCCCGACCGTCGAGACGGGGTGGCGGATCCGCGATCCGATCCAGGGTCGGCTCTTCGACGATTGGGGCATCGAGCTGCCGATCATGCGCTGGCCCGCTCCGCCGAAGCGCCTGCTGCGGATCTCCGTGCAGCTCTACAACACCCCGGGGCAATACGTCCATCTCGCCGAGGCGCTCCGCAAGGAGCTTGCCGCCGAGTGACGGCCTGATCGCGCGCATGGCGGCGCTTCAAGAGCTGGCGCGCGAGTACTGGGCCAACCGCCCGATGGAGCTCGCCGCCGCGCTCTCGTACTACACGCTGCTCTCGCTGGCGCCGCTGGTCCTCATGGCGGTGGCCGTCGCCGGCCTCATCTTCGAGCGCGCCACCGTCGAGGGCCGGATCGTCACCGAGATGCGCCTCCTCATGGGCGAAGACGGCAGCGAGGTGGTGCGGACCGTCTTGCGGCATGCGAGCGACCCGCAGAAAGGCACGCTCTCGGTCCTGGTCGGCGGCGCCGTGCTGCTGTTCGGGGCGACCACCGTGTTCGTGCAGCTCCAGAACTCGCTCAACCGGATCTGGAAGACGGAGGCTCACCCGGCCGCGACCGGCGACCTGCTGTGGCAGTTCGTCAAGGAGCGGCTGCTGTCGCTGGCCATGGTCCTCAGCGTGGGCTTCCTGCTCCTCGTCTCGCTCATGGTTAGCGCCGCGGTCGCGGCCTTCGGCGAGACGGCCCTCGGCGGAATCAGGGGCGCCGAACACATGTTGGAAGGCGTCAACACGCTGATCTCTCTCGTCGTCGTGACGTTACTCTTCGCGACGATGTTCAAGGTCCTGCCGGACGCGCCCGTCGCGTGGCGGGACGTGTGGGTGGGCGCCGTGACGACGTCGGCGCTCTTCACCGTCGGCAAGATCGCGATCGGTCTCTACCTCGGCCGCGCGACGATCGGCTCTCCGTACGGCGCCGCCGGCTCGCTGGTCGTCATGACCGTGTGGGTGTACTACGCCTCGATGATCGTCTTCCTCGGCGCCGAGCTGACGTACATCCGCTGGCGCCGGGCCCGCGCGCCTTCGTCGCCACCACAAGCGCGCGGATTCGCGGTATAGTGCGCGTCATGCGCGGGCCCACGCTGCTTGCCTGTCATGAATGCGATCTTCTCCAGCGCGCGGTCACGCTGCCCCCGGGGGGTGTCGCTCGCTGCGCGCGGTGCCGCGGGGTGCTCTACCGCAGCAAGCCGGGCGGGCTCGACCGCACTCTCGCCTATTCGCTCGGAGCGGCCGTTCTCTTCATCATTGCGAACGCCTTTCCGATCGTCGGGATGGAAGCGGCGGGCTTTCATTCCTCGACCACGCTGTTGGGCACTGTTCGGACGCTGTATGACGGCGACATGACGAGCGTCGCCGGCCTCGTCTTCGTCACGACCCTCCTCATGCCCGCGCTGAGCATCGCCGCCTTTCTGTACCTCCTCCTGCCCCTCAAGCTCGGGAGGGTGCCGCACGGCTTGCCGGCGGTCTTCCGCGTCCTGCAAGGGGTCCGGCCGTGGGGCATGGTCGAGGTGTTCCTGCTCGGCACGCTCGTCGCCCTCACCAAGCTGGCGGCTCTCGCCTCCGTCGTGCCGGGGGTAGCGCTGTGGTCGTTCGGCGCCCTGATGTTCCTGGTCGCCGCGGCCGCGGCCTCCTTCGATACCCACGAATTCTGGGACAGGGTGGAGGAGGCGCGGTGAGCGCCGTGACGGCGGCCGAGGCGGGGTTCCTGGCCTGCCACGCGTGCGGGCTCGTGCACCGCGCCTCGGGCGCGGCGCATGAGCAGACCTGCACGCGCTGCGGCGCCGCCCTGCACGCGCGGAAGCCGAACAGCATCGCGCGCAGCTGGGCGCTGCTCATCGCCGCCTACGTCCTGATCGTCCCGGCCAATGTCTTGCCCGTGATGATCTCGGGCTCCCTGTTCGGCTCCGAAACCGACACGATCATGAGTGGCGTCGTCTTTCTGTGGATCGACGGGTCGTGGCCGCTCGCCGTCATCCTTTTTATCGCGAGCATCGCCGTCCCGTTCTCGAAGCTTGGCGCGATGACCTTCCTGCTCGTATCCGTGCAGCGGCGCTCCACGCTGGCGCCCGAGCAGCGCACGCGGCTCTATCGCGTGCTGGAGATCGTCGGCCGCTGGTCGATGATCGACATCTACGTCGCGGCCCTGCTCACCGCGCTCGTCCAGTTCGGGGGGCTGATGACCATCAGGGCCGGCCCGGGCGCCATCGCGTTCGGGGCCGTGGTGGTGCTGACGATGTTCGCCGCCGAGAGCTTCGACCCGCGCCTGATCTGGGACCCGGTGGAGGCACAGCGTGGCTGAGGCGCCGCACTCGCCCGACCCGGCCGGCCTGCCCGAGGCCGTGGCGGCGCCTCCGCGCCGCTTCAGGCCCCAGCTCGTCTGGATCATTCCCATCGTGGCGATCCTCGTCGGCGGCTGGCTCGCGGTCAAGGCGGTCCTCGAGCGGGGCCCGACGATCACGATCAGCTTCAAGACCGCCGAGGGGCTCGAGGCGGGCAAGACGAAGATCAAGTACAAGGACGTCGAGCTGGGCGTGGTCAAGACCATCACGCTGAGCCCCGACCGGAAGAGCATCGTCGTCACCGCGGAGCTCCACAAGGAGGCCGAAGAATTTCTCCGCGCGGACACGGAGTTCTTCGTCGTGCGGCCGCGCGTCACGGCCGGCGGCGTGTCCGGGCTCGGCACGCTCCTGTCCGGCGGCTACATCGGCATGGATATCGGCAAGTCGAAGGAGTCGCGGCGGCAGTTCGTCGGTCTCGAGGTCGCCCCGATCATCACTGGGGACGAGCCGGGGCGCGAGTTCAGGCTGCTCGCCGACGACCAGGGGTCGCACGACATCGGCACGCCGATCTACTACCGGCGGGTGCAGGTCGGCCAGGTGGTGGAGACCTCGCTTGACAAGGACGGCAAGGGCGTGTCGTTCACCATCTTCATCCGCAAGCCCTACGACAAGTACGTGACGCCGAACACGCGCTTCTGGAATGCGAGCGGCATCGACGTGTCGCTGGACGCCTCTGGCGTCCAGGTTCGCACCGAATCGCTCGTCTCGATCGTCGTCGGCGGCATTGCGTTCCAGTCGCTGCCGGAGGTGCCCCCGGAGCCGCCGTCCGAGGCCAACGCCGTGTTCACGCTCTACCCCGACCGGAAGGAGGCTTTCAAGCAGCCGGACAAGGTGGTGGACGAGTATCTCCTGGTTTTCGACGGTTCCGTGCGCGGCCTCTCGGTCGGCGCGCCGCTCGATTTCCGGGGAATCACCATCGGCGAGGTGGAGCGCATCGGTGTCTCCATCAATCCGGCCACGCTCGAATTCCATATGCCGGTCCTGGTCAAGCTCTTCCCGGAGCGTCTCCGGGCCCGGCATTTCATCGGCGGCATGCTCCCGCAAGCGGAGTCCGAGACCGTGCGCCGGGGACGAATCAGGCAGCTCGTGGAGAAAGGCCTGCGCGCCCAGCTCAGGAGCGGCAACCTGCTGACGGGCCAGCTCTACGTCGCGCTCGACATCTTCCCGGACGCGCCCAAGGTGAAGATCGACATCGCGCGGAAGCTGCCCGAGATCCCGACCATCCCAGGGACGTTCGAGGAGCTGCAGGAAACGCTCACCGGCATCGTGAAGAAGCTCGACAAGCTGCAGATCGAGGAGATCGGCGCGGACGTGCGCAAGGCGCTGGCCTCGGCGGACGAGACGCTCAAGGGAGCCGATACGCTCCTGAAGCGCCTGGACTCGGATCTCATTCCCGATCTCCGCCGGGCGCTGGACAGCGCGAGCCTGACCCTCAAGAACGCCGAGAACGTGCTCGCCACCGGGTCGCCGCTCCAGTCGGACCTGCTCGAGACCCTCAAGGAGCTCAACCGGACTCTGACCTCGGTCCGGGCGCTCGCGGACTATCTGCAGCAGCACCCAGACTCGCTGCTCCGCGGCAAGCCGTCGCCCTAGCGCATCCGGTATTTCTTCTCGGCATCCGGCGTCAGGCTGATGCCGTGGCCCGGGCGGTCGGAGATCCTGAAGGCGCCGCCTTCACACTTCGGCATGCCCTCGAAGAGATCGGCCGGGACCCAGTCGATCCACTCAACGAGGAAGGCGTTGGGCAGCGCGGCCGCGACGTGCAGCGACAGCTCGTGGACCACGTGAGGCGACAGCGCGACCTGGTGCGCCGCCGCGAGCTGGCCGATCCGCAGCGTCTCCGTGAAGCCGTTGGCGCGGCAGACGTCCGGCATCAGGTAGCGGGCGGCGCGCCGCTCGATCAGCTCGCGGAACTCGAAGCGCGAGTAGTTGTTCTCGCCTGTGGCGACGGGAATGCGGATCGCGCGCGCCACCTCCGCGCAGGCCGCCGGGTCGTCGGCGAGGGCGGGCTCCTCGTACCAGACGAGCCCCAGGTCCTCGAGCAATTCGGCCTGCCGGATCGCGCCGGCGACGTCGAGCTTCTGATTCACGTCGACCATCATCTTCACGCCGTCCCCGAGCGCCGCGCGCACCGCCTCGACGCGCTGGCGGTTCACGCGCGGATCGGGCGAGTGGACCTTCATCTTGTAGTAGCGGCACCCGGCCGCCTTGTAGCGCGTGGCCTCGCCGATGAGGTCGTCGATCGAATAGGAGCCCCAGCCGCCGCTGCCGTAGGCGTCCACGCGGTCGGCCGTCGCGCCCCAGAGCTTGGCGAGCGGCAGGCCGGCCTTCTTGCCGGCCAGGTCCCAGAGCGCGATGTCGAGAGCCGACAGGGCATAGCCCGCGATGCCTACCCGGCGAATGCCGCGGTCGGCCCGGTACATCTTGTCCCAGAGCCGGCCGACCAGGAGCGGATCCTCGCCGATGAGCAGCTCGCTGAGGCGCCGCGTATAGGCTTCGACGGCCTCCGAGCCGGCGCCGCCGAAGACGAGCGAGTAGCCGAACCCGTCCGGGCCCGTGTCGCTGTGGATGCGGGCGACGACCAGGCGGTGCTCCGGAAGGTCGAGGGCAATCGGCTTGACGGTCGGGATGCGGAGCGTGAACGTGTCGATGGCGACGATCTTCATGGGTGCGCCCCTTTCGCTGGCGGTGTT
>WNFP01000076.1_pt1 | contig 63349 bp, 50 predicted proteins | sample 5400201 | NCBI WGS metagenome assembly WNFP01 (sample SAMN13153355, study PRJNA577476) | soil metagenome | isolation source: 115 cm saprolite under Madrone tree | place: USA:California | collected 2016-06-14
GCCGCCATCCCGCGCCTGGCGAGGGAGCGGAAGATCCTGCGCGAATCGCGGGATGGTTTACCGATGGAAGGCTGGTGGGAGAGTCTGTTCACGCCAATCTGCACCTTCTGAAAACAGAAACCGACATGCGCGACAGGCTTCTTGCGGCGCGCGAGGCAAAAAAGCTGGACATATTCAACTTGTCTGTTCTTGCGCTGGTGGCTTTCCGCCAGTCCAATCAGGCAGGCAAGCAGGTACTGGAGTCGACCAAACTGGGCAAGCTGATCAGCGTGGATCTTGTCACCGATGCTGGCGCGGGCGGACGATTCCTTCCTGTTGCCGCCGCCAAACATTTCATGCACGAAATTTCCGCGCTACAGAACAGCGCCATCAAGCATTCGCCCTCGGGCGATCAATCCGGCAGCGGCAACGCTGGCCGACACAAAGGAGCAGCGATGAAAGATCGCGTTAAGAAAGTACTCGAGGCGCTCCGCAAGTACGATGCCGGCCGCGCCACTCAGTTCGAAACAAAATTGCTGACGGTGAAAGAAGACGCTTTGCCGGATTTTCTGGGTGAAGTAACCGACGCATTTATCGTGGCAAGTTCCAGCACTGGTTCAGCCAACGATGAAACGCAAAGACTGGCCACGGAAGCCATGGCCGCATTGAGTCAGGCCAGACAGATTCAAAGCAAGAATCTTGTGGATTCCAAACTGAATGATTCAAAACTGCCCGGCGCTGCCGTCAAGCTGGTGCGTGAACACATGACTCAGGCGGACGGCACAACCCGCATTGTGACTGAAGCTGACGTCGACGCTGAAATCAAGCGCGTTCGTGAAGCGTTTGCTTCTTACTCCAGCGTGGGCAAAATCACAGGCTCTCGCATGTCTGTGGGTCTGGAAGGTCAGGACAAAGTCCAGCTGGCGTTTGACCGCATGATGGGCGTAACTGAGTCCGGCCAGAACCTTTATGCGGAGAAGAATGAAGTTGCAACGCTGAAATACGAACCGGGAATGAAGGGGTTCCGCAGCATCAAGGAATCTTACGTCTTCGTTTCCGGAGACAGTGATCTTTCCTTTGGGCAAGGCGGGCGCGGCGGATTTATGAAAATTAGTGAAGCCGCCTCACTGACAACTGATTTTCCCAACCTGCTGCTTAACTCTCTTACCAAGAAGCTGCTGCAGGACTACGCGGAAGTGGGACTTGGCGGGCTGGACACTCTGGTCAGTTTCACCGACATCAACGATTTTAAATCGCAGGACCGCGTTCGTCTGGGATATCTGGGCGATCTATCGGCTGTGGCTGAAAACGCGGGTTACACCGATTTCGCCAAGCCGACAGACGAGAGAGTGACTTACACCGCAACCAAGAGGGGAAACACTCTGCCCATCACTCGCGAGACAATCCTGAACGATGATCTCAACAAAATATCGGTCTTCCCCACGCGAATCGCCCGGGCCGCTCGCCGCACTCTGAAACAGTTCATCACGAACTTCCTGGTGAACAATCCGAATTATGGTCCGGACGCAATTGCATGGTTCAATGCCGGCCACAACAATCTCGGATCCGCTCCGCTTTCGGTGGATGAGCTGATCGCACGGGAAATCAAGCTGGGCCTGCAGACGGAGAAAGATTCGAACAAGCCGCTGGGATTGCCACTTACCTGGCTGTGCGTTCCATTCAGCCTCAAGGCAATCGCATACAAGATCAATACCGCGCAGAACTACAACCCCGGCGTGGGAATTCAGGAGCCAAACCCTTTTTACAAGCGGTTTGGCGAAAAAAATGAGCGCATCATCGTCAACGAGCTGCTGGATGCGGCGGACACGAATGACTGGTTTTACGGCACTGATGCAAGTCAGGCGCCGAGTATCGAGATCGGCTTCGTGCAGGGTCAGCGAGAGCCGCAGGTTTTCCTGCAGAACGATCCCACTACCGGCGCTGTTTTCACCAACGATGCCATCACGTACAAGGTCCGCCATGAATACGGAGGAAACGTGATCGACTTCCGTGGCATCGGCAAAAACGTTGTGCCTTAATTTCAACCCTCCCTGGCGTGGAAAGCGCCAGGGGTTTTTCAAACCGCTCTCCCGGAAGAACGGTTTGCAAAACCAAAAAAGCGAGGTACAAAGTGAAAAACAATCGTTCTCTGATGATAGTAGTGCTGGCAATGGCGTTCATGACCTTGCCTTTGCAGTCTCATGCGCAGAAGGCATACAAGGACGCCACCGGCGGATTTATGAACGTGACGCAGTTTGTGAACTGCGGCGCGGGCTGCACGGCATCGGCCAGCAATATCACTCCCGTCGACGTGGGCGGTTACACCAGCGGAATGATCGCCGTAAATGTGACTGTTGTGTCCGGCACTTCTCCTTCCCTGACTGTCAACTTTCAGGCCTGCGACGGCAATAGCGGATCTGCACCAGCAACATCAAACTGCGCCACTCACACGGCGTCAACCGCTATTACCGCAACCGGCGTTTATTTGATCAAGGTGGACCATTTCTCGCGCTGGACAACTGTGAGTTACACCATCTCGGGCACCACGCCGTCATTCACATTCACTGCAACAGCGTATTTCAAGCCGACTTCGTAACCCGACAGGGAAGGAGGTAACGGACAAAGCCAGAGCGCGGGCGCGATTTTCAAAGGGAATCGCGCCCATAAAGAAAAAGCCATGAATCTTACAGACTTTGAAAACTCGGTGGCCACGCGTATACAGGACTCAGCGCAGAAGCTCAAGCAGGCCGATATTGATGACTGCATCAACCAGGCGGTTAAGCAGCGCTACTCCAAGGACAGGCCGCGCCAGCTGGCCAGCGATGTAGCTGCAGATGGCACGACCAATTTGCCTCTTCCTCAGGGACCATCGAATCCGCCTGAACCATTCGAGGACGGATTTTCGGTTGTCAGTGCGCTGGAATTCCCCATCGGCGGAGTTCCTCCTTCGTATATCGAAAATGAAGCCTGGCAGATGTATCGCACGCCTTCCGGCCTGAAGATAATGCTGACGTATACCGGCATTCCCAGCAACGGTGACCATGTACGCGTCACCTGGACTGCCAGGCATTTGCCTGGTACTTCGGGCAATAATACCGTGGCCACTACCGTTCCTGACGCAGACTTTGAGGCGGTTTCCGATCTTGCGTCTTCTCTGTGTTGCGAGAAACTGGCCGCGCAGTATGCCCAGACTCGCGATGCTTCCATACAGGCTGACTCCGTGAACTACCGCACAAAGTCTCAGGAGTATTTGCAGCTGGCGAAGACATTGCGGCAGAGATATCTGGACCACGTAGGTATCGAGCAGGGACAGTCATCAGGCGGAGCATCGTCATCTTCTCCAGCGGCAATGGCCATGGGAGATATGGAACTAAGGCAGGGATCAGGCATTCGCCGTATCACGCATGGAGGGCCGAGATAGTGCCAGGCATTCGCATTTTGGTAAGCGGAGCGCAACAAGTTGCTCCGGCTGTTCTTGCCGCGATTCACGAAGGTTCGGAGTTCGCTCTGGAAAAGATCGGACTGCGCGGAGTGCAGATCCTGCACCAGCACACTCCTGTAGGAGCAACAGGAAACCTCTCTGCGGGCCAGTTTGCTCAACTGCACAAAGAGGGCGGGCAGCTGCATGAAATCATCGCTGTAGGCCCTCCAGCCGATGTGTACGCTTCTCCGGCAGAGTTCGGGACCAAGCCGCACTTTCCACCTCCATCGGCTCTTCTGTTGTGGGTACAGAAGAAGCTGGGAATCACCGATGAGAAGAAAGCAACCTCGGTTGCTTTTGCCATTGCGAAGACCATTGCCCGGCGCGGGACCAAAGGGTCTCACATGTTCGATATCGCTTTTAAGCAGCTGGAGAGCGAAGCCGCGGGAATATTTCAGCTTGAGATTGCCGAAGCCCTGCAGCGGCACGGCATTGGAGGACAGTAACCGTGTCACTGCGCAACATACTGAACGCGGCTGCGGCTATTGCTGTGGCGGTGAACCATTCCGGCAGAGTGTACAACCACCTGATTTGGGCGGTGGACGACAAGGAAATGAAAGACAGGTTCACCGACAATACCGGCCTGCTGAATACCATTATGATCACGCGCGAGAGCACCAGATCAGAGGACGAAGGGCCGAACAGCAATTACGACTATCACACTATCGTTCTGCGCTGGTACCGCTCCATGAGCCGTGCTGCTGACGACTCGGTTAACTCGGAAGACACATTTCAGGACGATGTTGAGCAGATGCGTCTGGCATTCAACGCCAACCGAAAATTTACGATTAACGGAACGAAAAACGCAGTTTGGGCAGGGGCAATGCAGGCGCGGCTGGTTGCGCCTGTCACGTTCAACGCCGTTCTCTGCAATTACACCGAGCTGACAATGCAGGTGAAAGACGGCCCTAACTCAACCACATCGCTGTGATAGGAGGCAATCAAAATGTCTGGAAATGACTGGGTAAATGTAAGGCTTACCGTTTTCGCCGAGGAGTACGTAGCGCAGAGCGGCGGCGGTCCTCTGCGCGTCCACGAAGGCAGGTTTGAGTGCTCAATACTCCCTGGCGAGACGATGCGGGTCACTCGCGCCTTTGACTGGGAGAGAGTATTGAAGCCCATCGCCATCGCCGGTCAGTCGATGTTTGAAATCGTGCAGGAAGAAGAGCCTGAGACGGAATCTCAGAAACAACAAGAAACCGAAGCGGAGATAATCCCGTCTTCGACTGAAGAATAAGGAGACATCAGCAAATGATGAAATTGATTTTTGCATTCGTAAACTGGCTTTTGTTGCGGTGGATGATGTTCGCCTTCGAGCCGCAGGACCTTCTCGACATCAGGAACCTTGTTCTTGCGCCCAACAAGCAGAACAACTATCTCACTCCCGTTGCGGCCGCAAGTTACGTTAGCCGTCCGAGGAATCCCGGTACCGCGTTCGCGTCCATCGCCCCGACGTATTACAGCGATGAACAGCTGGCCAACAAAGGGCATAACTGGCCGACCACCAAGCAGCGCATCAGCCAGACTACGGCCCTTGATGCCACGCTGGACGTCGACAACTTCAACATGGGATGGGCTCTGGCGTTTTCTCTTGGCGCGGTTACCGTGACCGGCGCTGGCCCTTACACGCACGTCTTCAAATTCATTCAGAGCACCAACCAGATGCCCGTCACGTCTCTGCTGCTGCAGGACACCAATGACGTGATTTATCAGCTTCCGGACATGTGCATCAGCGATCTGCAGCTGACTGGAAAGGAAAGCGGTCCGCTTTCAATGCAGGTCAAGATGGTCGGCAGCGGAAAGAACGTGGATGGCGCTGTGGCTTTTCCTGCGATCACCACGCCGCAGTTCTTGTTTGGTTCCGATGCCGACATACTGATCGGGCCGCCAGTTCCCGATTCTTCGACGTTTACTCTCAGCACGGTTGTCGCGGGCGCTCTGGGCGCGCACACCGCGTTTTACAAGCTGACCTGGACAAACGCGGCAGGCGAAACCATGTTCAGCAGCGAGATATCGATTCCCGTGCCGGCAAACTCCGTGAGCAAGGTCACCGCTCCCGCCGCCTTTCCTCCCGGCGTAACCGGAGTGAAGGTGTACGGCTCGAATACCACCAACACCGAAACTCTGCAGGGCACCATCAACGCCGCAGGCGGAAACCTGCAGGAGCCGAACACCGGCTTTATTGTTGGCGCAGCCTTGCCCACCGACACAACCGCTCTTAGCAGCTTTAAAGAGCGCACCGTGCAGTGGGACGTTTCAGTCAAGTGCGATATGGTTCCCAACCGCGCGCCGGGAGGCGGACTGTTCGCCACGTTCACCAAAGTTCTCAAGCAGCGTGCCAACCTCAACCTTCAGATCAAGGCCACGTCGGCCGACGATCTACGTTCTCTGTTGATTGCTGACACGCTTCGCCAGGCGCGAATTAAGGTGGTCAGCGGCGCGGCACAGACGCTGACTCTTGATTTTCCCGGCGTGTACTTCACTGCTCCGGCAGCCACGGCAGTAGGGCAGGAAGTCGCATGGCCGCTGGTGGCTGGTGATCAGGACGTTCTCAAGTGGCAGGGACAGGAAGTGTTCCAGGCCACTCTGATCAACAACACGCCCGCGTATTTGGTCGGCGCGTAAGGAAGTAACCCGGCAGGCGGAAGAGATTCCGCCTGCCACCTGTAAGACCGGAGACACCGCTTCGTTTCCGGAAGAGAGCACCGCTTCGCTCTCCATTGATGATGACGGCCATCACCGCTGGCCATGCTTAATGCAGGAAAACTCAAAATAATTTCATACAGGGAGAATTTTTCATGGATATGGCAAACGCAAGTCAGAAACAGACGGAACAGAAAGTCAGCGAAGGAGCAACCATCGACCTTGCGCAGGGGCCTGTGGCCACGCTGATCGATGCCGGACACGCTTACACCTTTTACTTCAACCGCATCACTGAGGCCGACTGGGAGAGATATTTCTCAGGCGTGATATACACCAGCCACAACGAGGGTAAAGCCTCGGTGCAGATTCTGGACATGGACAGCCCTGGCATCGACCTGGCCGAATCCAAGCTGGACCGCGTGGAAGGCTATCGCGGACAGTTCATGTCCAAGCCGGGCTGGCAGAAGATCATGCCTCCTCGCCACATGCGTCCAGTGTCATGGCTGATTCGCGCCGTGAATGCAATGGAAGAGAACGATGAGCAGGCATTCGATCCGGAGTGCATCGAGTGCAAGCTGGAAGCCCTGTGGGGAATGGAAAAGCCGGGAGCAATGATGCAATACAGTGGCCTCACACACCGCTTTAACCATGTGAGCCCTGAGCAAAAACATCGGTTTTACCGCGCCGGTGCAACGTCGAAGATCGTGGGCGGATCGAGAAACGGAAAGACAGTGCATTCTGTGCGTTACAAAGTCCTGCTTAGGATTTACGACGAGCTCATCATCAGCGTCGACGGCTACTGTTTGAACGGCAAACCTCTTGAGTCACCCGATGAAATCCGGCGCGAAATGGACGCATATCATAAGGTGAAGGCCGTTGAGCAGTTGTTCACTGGTTCGCAGGCACCCACGGAAGCGGACGGTGAACAGGCGGCCTGATGATCGTATCCAGTGACATTGACGGCGTTCGCATGGCCTTTATCAGGTTGTTCGAGGATTCTCTCCGCTCTGCCGACACTGAGAGGATCCTCGGCAATCTGGCCGATACCGACGATCTCAGCCAGATCGAGCGCGCACTCCCGCCCAACGATCTTTCTCCTGGTTATCGGCAATGGTGCGAATACATGCTGTGGCTTGAGTCGATGATCTCGGCCAACGTTAATTTGTCGCTTGATGCCGACGAGGCCGAAAGTCTGCGAGTGCTGAAAGCTGCCCGTGAGCAGTTCAGCAACGATCATCCGCAGTGCAGTGCGTGCGGAACCATGCAGTCCAGCCGCATGTCTCGGCACTGCCGTAAATGCCGCAAGGAGATGAACTAAATGCCAGCCAGCGTGGTCTCGATCAAAGTTGTTGTCGATGAAGATGGATCAGTATCCAAAATTGATCAAATTGGAACAAAACTTTCATCGGTCGGTGTGGCAGCAAAAAAAGCTGGAAATGACAGCAAAAAAGCATTCGATGACATAGGCAAAGGTGCTGAAGATGCCGGGAAAAAATCCGAGAAAGGATTCAACGGCATCGAAAAGGCTGAGACTCAGGCGCATATTGCCGGCAAACTTCTTCTCAACACCGTGGGCATCGAAATGCCCCGCCAGTTCGAGCGCGTTCTCGCCAGCAGTAAATTGATTGGCCCAGCACTGCAGTCCGCGTTTGGATTTGCCATTGCAGCTACGGCCATCACGTCCTTGATCGAGGTTGGCAAGAAAATATTTGAAGTAAGCCAGACGCTTGGCGGATACACCGAAGAGGTGAAGAAGTTCGAGGAGGAAAACAAGAAGGCCAGCCACGAGGCATTCATCAACCCTGCAGCACTGGAAGCGGCAAAGCAGCATCTTGATCTGACCAACGAGGAACTGCAGAAAAACCAGAAACTGGCTGGTTCTCTGCAGGAAAGGGCCAACAAAGTACACGAGGAAACATCTCTTTTCGGCCAGCTTGTGGGAATTCAGGATCTGCGCATCGCTAAGGAATTTCTCTTCAATTCCGCCATCGACAAGGGCATCGAGCTGGAACGTGAACGTCAGGCCATTATCATCAAGCAGAAAGTCCTGCTGGAAGAAAGGAACAAACTTCAGGACCAGATTGATGCCAAAAACAATCAGCGGGGACTTGAGGGAGGAACTCTGGCTCAGCGGCAGTTCAACGACTTTCTCGAAAGCCGTGAGCACAAGGTAAAAGTCCAGCTCAATCCAGAGGGAGCGGCGCTCGACACAGATAACGCTTTAGCAGATTTTGAAACCGCCACCGAGAAGGCCAATAAAAACATCGAAGCGGCAAACAACGCCGCCGAAGTATCTTTTCTGCACGGCTTCGCGAAGATCGCCGCAGAGCGAGATAACGCCGTTAGAGAAATCGCGAAACAGCATACACTGCCTGGAACAACGCAAGTCGATGCCGAAGGCCAACAGCTGATACTCGACAAAAAGAAAGAGTTTGCCGCGCAGGAAGCAGATCTTTCAAGAAGTAATGCTCATGAAACTCTGGCCCTGCGAAAGCAGGTGGAAACCGAAACTCTCACGGGAATTCAGAAGATCGTTGCTGAAGAAAAATTTGCCATACAGGAAGTAGACCAGAAGCAAAAATTAAGCGAGGCCGACAGGATAAACGCTGATCAAAGACGCGTGTTGCTGCACAAACAGACGCTGGACAAGATTTTTGAACTCGAAAAGGGCCTTCAGCAGCGAGTAACCGAAGAGGACAACAAAGCCGCACTATCGCAGGTTGCCAACAGCCCAAGAAAAACCGCACTGCTCGAAGAAAGCCAGGCAATCGAAAAGATCAACCGGGAAGAAAAAGAACTTCACCTGGAAACGCTGAATGACGAAAAAAAGGTTTCCGAATTCAGGGCGCTGTTTGAGCGGTTGCGTGTAGACACTCACACTGAGGCGTCCAACAAAATACGGCAAATCGACAAGCAGGACGATGAGAAGAGAACGCAAATTCTCGAAAACTCGGCCGAGCAAATCAAAGACGCTGAAACCGCAATAGCTCTTTCTACCGTCGATCCGTGGCGAAAGGCGTATGCCCAGATCACGGTTGAGTCAAACAAGCGCATCGAGGAGATCAATAAGGCCGAGAGGGCGGCGCTGAAAGATGAAAAGCTGACTAACGACGAGGTTGCCGCAATAACCCAATCAGCAGAAGCCAGGCGCGCACAGGTACACGCGGAGACCGATGAAAAGATCATCGCCGAAAACAAAAAGACCACTGAGCAGCTTGGCTCGGAATTGCAGAGCGTGTTCGACGATATCAGCAGTGGCAACATCGGCAAGAGAATTCTGGACAATATAAAGAAGCTGTTTTTCCAGATAGTTGCGCAGTGGATTCTCTCGCTTGGAATCATGAAATCCCAGGCTGGCTCAATTTTCGGATCACTGGTGTTTGGTCAGGGCAGCACCGGCGCAGGAGTTTTTGGCGCAGGTTCGCCTGCAGGTGCAGGTGGCGGAGGAATAGGTGGACTACTGGGCGGATTGTTCGGTGGAGGAACAAACGCAAACCCTGCATCGGCGTCAGGTTCTGTTTCAGGTGGATCCACAAGTTCATCTATTCCATCTTTCACCGGTGGATCGTCAACATCCGCATTGCCAGGAGGAACTCAATCCAGCAGTACTGGACTGCTGGACTCTCTGTTTGGCGGAAACTCCAGCACCGCAAGCACATCCTCGCAATCACCACAATCTTTCGGCAGCTCGATTACATCTGGCCTTGTGTCAGGCGCGGTTAATCCCTCAAGTCCACTTTTCGGTCTGGGATCGTCATCAAATCCTCTTTCCACGCAAAGCCTTGGTTCTGCTCTTGGCGATGCAGGATCAAGCGTTGCATCGGCAACGTTGGGAACTACAACTCTTGCCGGTTCACTGGGAAGAATAGCCAGCAAAGGCACAACATCCGGATTGAGCTCAGGTTCTCTTGCAGGTCTTGCCCCAATACTGGGTGGATTATTGGGAGGGCTTGCTGGAGGAAAGGTTGGTCAACTTGGCGGATCTCTGGCTGGGCTTGGTCTATTGGCGGCACTAAGTCCTGGATTATTTGGAAGCGGAGCATTAAGCCTGTTGCTTCCGGGAATTGGCGCAATCGTCGGCGGTGGACTGCTTGGCTTTGGAATAGGCCAGCAGCATGGCCCTCTGATTGGAGGTATATCAGGCGCTGGAGCTGGACTTGGCCTTGCTGGAATTCTCTCTCTGCTTGGATTTAGCGTAGGCCCAATCGGCTTTGCGATTGCCGGCATCGTCGGCCTTCTGGGAGGAATTTTTGGCGGCCTTTTCGGCGGCAACAAGCGGAAAAAACAGGCGAATAAATTCAACGATGATCAGATCAAGCCTGAAGTTGACAAAATCCTTAACGAGTACAAGAGCTTCCAGCTGGACGGCCCTTCAGCAACTCAGCAGCTGAAGGACCTCGAAAAAACTGCGGAAACAGAGCTGAAAAAACTGAAGGGCGAAGGTAAAGACGTATTCCGTAAAAAAGTGGATCCGGAAATTCAGGCCGCGCTAAAGCAAATAGTAACACTGGACACCGAGCGCCAGCGCCGCGCAGGACTTACCTTCGGTCCACCGCAGTTCCACGATGGAGGATTCGTTTCCTCTGCCGCGTCTGCCTTCACCAGACAGCCTGACGAGGTGGCCGCCATACTCAAGCATGGGGAATTCGTGGTTAATCCCACGGCAACAGCGAAAAACCTGCGCACGCTGGAAAAGATCAATCGTGGCGAAGACCCCAGTGGCGGTGGAGATACACACATTCACATCCATGCCTGGGATACCAGAAGCGTTGACACATGGCTGCGCACCGGAGGCGCTCAGCAAATCCAGTCAGCCACCAACCGTCTCAGAGTGGAGGGTCACTGATGAGCGAGCAAAACGTTCTGAATCCCAACGCGCAAAGCGATCTTAACCCGGAGTATCCGATCAAGATCAGTTCGCCTCGCGCCATGGCGCGGAGCCAGGCGAGAAGCGGGGCAACGTTTGCCAGGCGTGTGATATCGCGAGGAGACGTTTTTCAGCTGCAGTGGAACAACCGCCTTTACTCCACTTACAGCAAACTCAGGCAATGGTTTGCCCAGTACGAGCAGGACTTTTTCACCCTGTATGACCTGTCGCGCAACCGGTATTTCACGGGAATGTTTGACGATGAGCCGCAATACGAGAACGCGGGAAATGACAAAGTGAATATCACCGCCTCGTTCATCGAGGTGCCCGGTCTAAAGATGTTTCAGTATCCGTCGAACTGGGGAGTTGACTCGGTTTTCATGGATGAGGTGGACTCGCTGGGAAACAACCTGGTGAAGCTCACTGGCACGTGGGACCATCAGGACGTGAACTACGCCATGTTCTCGCAGCAGTTCACCAATGGCGTGTGGTCCAGCACTTCGGCCAATCTCACCGTAACGGACAACACACAGGTTGATCCAAACGGCGGGAATACAGCGGCCACGCTTTCTCTTTCTTCTTCAGGACCGGGAGGATCGTTTCTCTTTCAGGCTTTACCCATCAATGCACGTCCGGGATTTTACCCGCTTACTTTCAGCATATATTTGAAGGCTCCTGTGGCAACATCTGCGTTTATCGGTATTTCGCGCGGTGGAGGAGGAGATTTTGAGACACTGCCGGTCAACGTCACAACGAATTGGGTTAGGTATTCCTACACCCACACCACGAACTGGACTGGAGTCAATCAGGTTCAGATATTCGTGGGACTTAACAATGTCAGCACATCTCTTTATCCGTGGGGAGCACAGACGGAATGGGGAAGTGCGCCAAGCCCGTATGTTTCCAACACCAACACTGCGACGAAGCTGTCCAATCCATCCTCCCTCACCGTCAACCATGCCGGATTCGCCTATTACGATTTGGGAACAAACGCAGCTGACGCGGCCGAGTGGCTTTATTTTGGCTACGGGTTCCGCCTGTGGTCATATCGTGGGCCGGATATGGGCATAGCCCAGTTGTTTCTCGATGGAACAAGCCTTGGTAACGTCGACCTGTACTCGGCAGCAGGCATTGCATCAGCGGCCGTATTCACTCAGCAGAACGTGGCACTCGGACTTCACAGGGTGAAGATTGCACCAACCAACACGAAAAACGCAGCAAGCTCGGCCTTCGTGGTCTCAGCTGACGCGATTGAGGTTATGCGCTAATGCCACGCACTCTTCCCAGCGGAATGGAACTTGAGCTCAAAAGACCAGGCGGGTTCATGCCTTACGTGCTGATGGATGTTCAAACAGCTGATGGAACTAATTATTTCTGGTCTGATTTTGCCGGCACTTTTCCAGCTGTAATCGTTGCGGGAAATCAGGTTTATTCTCCGTGGATAAAGTCAGCTGGGCCGTTTCACAGGACCAAAGATTTAACCAGCGACACTGCCGACATGATCATGCAGAACGTTTCCGGCAACACAATTGACCGGGACGTTGCCCTGGCACTGAAGAACCATGAATTCGAGGGCGCTCTGGCCATAGTTAGGCTGTGGATGCCGCTTTTCAACGATGTTCTGGACAGCTTCTTCACATATCTGACCGAGCAGAGTCCATCCGAAGACGAGTGCTCATTCCGTATGCTGCAAATCTTCGATCCTGCGCAGTACGACGTTGCGGACGATGTGATTGGTGAACTTTGCACGTGGAGGTATAAGGACTCGATGTGCGGATCAACCGGATCAGCGATTACCTGCCCAAAACGCTTCATCGACTGCATTGATGCAACGAGGACCGCAAGCGAAAGGTTCAACGGAATTCTGAGCATAATTCCCAGCGCAACTCTCAATGCCCCCCCAGTGGGAATAGGCGGCGGAGGAGGCGGAAGTGGAAATGGCGATGGAGGAGACGGTGGCGGCGGCGGTGGTCTGGGAATTCTTCTAATACGTTTCAAGGGATTGCGTGGCTAATGGCAACTGCTAATAACGCGCTGGCGTCCAGCGCAAATGCCCAACTCGGCATACCTCTTCCATTGGCATACGGGTACAACCGTGTGCGTGGAGACAACGTTCTCCTTTACGAGCAGGCCAACAAGAACCGTGTGGCCTTCTTCATTCTTGGCGAGGGAGTGTGGGACGGCATTGAAAGTCTGTGGATCAATGCCAAACTGGTGAACACTTCTGACACCACGCTTGTTCACTTCCATCCTGGAATCAACGGAGTTCTGGGATCAGGTCTTGCGCCGTCATCCAACGGAGGAGATCAGCGAGTGGACAATTTCTTCAGCCTGATTCCGGCCAATTACAGGCCACTCACGTTCTCTCGCAAGGCATATCTCGCCGTGAATGTACCTCCCGATCCTGCCGCTCCAGGCGCAACGCTTGATGTTGTAGGCGATTACAGGTGCATGAAAGTCCGCATATTTGACGTCAATGGTAACCAGACGGCTTTTCAGTTTTCCACCAACGGGGCGTGGCAAATTCTGGATTTGATCATTCGCAAGATGATCAAACCTGAGTGGGACCCTTCTGTGGCTTCGGCTGGTGGAGGAGATTTGACCACGCAGGAAAAGGCGCGAATTGACTTTGCTTCAGTGGTGGGCTTGCGCTTGTGATAATCACGGGTAGGTCATCTGTCAGGATGTAGTCCGTATGCGGCACAGTGTTCGACTCGGCCGCGTGGTGCGACTTCAATATAGGATCGGGTATCAAACGTTTCGAGTCTTCCGTGGCCTTTCCGCGAACTGTGAAAATGCAGCAGTCTCTTTCGCAGATGGAAGTGATTTCTCAGCTTTTTGTCCACGAAACTGCAGGTAAAATTTATGTAAGAGCGGACAAGCCACGTGCGTCAACCTTCATTCTTACTGCTGACCACATCATCCCTGGAACCGGAAAGTTCGACAAGATCGACCTGCACGGCAGCGCCAATCGAATCATATCCAGCTTCAATGATTTGAATCCTCAGCAGAGCGTTGGAATCGACACGGCCGCAAACAGCGGACTTGTGCGAAATGCCAATGTTGTCACGGTAAAATGCGTCGACCTTTTTACCGGCGCACCATCACAGCATCCTTTTCTGGTGAATGATAACGTTCAGCTGGTAAACACAGCTGATGCCAGCTTTTCCGGACAGTTCGTCGTCACTTCAGTCCCGACCACTTTCACTTTTACTTTCTCTCAGACAGGAGCAAACTCCACAAGCGGACAGGGGTTTGTTGGCACTGTAGAGAGCCGGTTTGCTCAGCGTTCCAGCACGCTCGACCACGAGCGCCATCAGAATGCTATAGGTCAGCGTGGACTAAATCTGAGCGCGATTTTTCGCAGACTTCCCATCAATATCGATCTGGGAAACAACACATTTGAGAGGGCCGGTCGAATCCTTGCGTTCCTTAAGACCCGCAACCTCGGCGTAGACTCAATTCCCTACAACGCCCCGTGGACGGGCAAGATCACTGCGTTTCTCTCCGCCGTTGATTCGCAGAACAGGTCGCTTGCCGCGCAGTTGATGGGAGACGTTATCACTATCCATTCCACCATCTCGGAAGAGTACCAGGGCGACTATGAGATCGCCGCGACGATTCTGAACATGCCTCAGTTGTCAGGATCGAGCAATAATTCAGGATCGAGCAGTTCAACTCAGAAATCCGATTTTCCCACGCTTGACCTGGTACTAAAACAGTATTTGCCTGCGGCTTTTTCTGATGTTTCAACAGATAATCTTGGTGTGGTGGCATCGATATCACGCGCTGGAATTGGCCTGATTCCTGTAAGCGACAATCTCTGCCGAAATGGCGATTTTGTTGCTGGTCAGGCAAACTGGACTGTAGTTTCAGGTTCACCGCAGTTCCAGGTGAATGTTTCGGGACTTCCGAGAGGGAACTCACAGTTTTTTACAAACGCAAATTTCACTCAGATCGAGAGCCAGGAGTTGATGCCCATAGACCAGAGCAAAATATACCTGTTTGAAATATGGCTAAAAATCAGCGCATCTCCTTCTCATTGTTTCTGTGGATTTACTGAGTATGATTTGAATCACACGTTTATTCCCCACACCCCAGCCAGTTTTTTTGCTGGATGGCCAGTTATCCTCACTTCCACAACTGCTAATGGATGGCAGTACTTCGCTGTTGAGGTCACGGGAAATGGCGGAAGTAATCCCTCAACCACTCAATTCAACCAGAGCGCAGCTTTTATACGCATGAGAATTCTTGTCAATGATTTTGCTGGCGAAACTCAGACGGTCCAGATCTGTGGTGTGAGATGGTCCGAGGTTGCGGCCGGAACACGCCGCGCCATTAATGCTCTCGACACAAATTCCCAATTATCCAGCACGTTTAAAAACAATCCCATCAATGCAAACGGAGCGTTTACCGGCTCAAATCCTCTTTCACAGAGCGGAACATCCACAACCATTGTGGTCTCATCCAGCAGCCTGCAGTTCGGAGCTGGTCAGGTGTCTTACAACAGCGGATCGGTCAACCCCGGAAGCTACGGTACATGGTATGTGTACGCCGATGATCGAACGTTCGCTGGTGGATCAGTTGCTTATCAGGCAAGTGCTAACCAGAACGTACAGATGGCGGCCGATGGACGAATATCGTTTGGCAAGATCACAACCACTTCAGGTGGAGGCGGATCAGGTATTGGCGGCGGAGGAGGCGGGTGTTTTTCGGACAACGTGCTGGTTGATACACCGTGTGGTCCAACACGATTTGACCAGCTTGCCACCCTTTGCGAAATACTCACAGAAAATGGCCCTCGAATGGCACATCTAAAATCCCGCGATTACGATGGCCCTATGCTCGACATGGGGCAACGAGAGCTTGTCACTCCGTCGCACATAATGAAGATGGGTCCTGTGTCGTGGGGACCGGCGCGAAATATGTTTTTTGGCGAAGTGCATTATTCAGGCAAGGTGTACACACTGGAAGTCGTCACCGAGAAAGACAGTGAACGACACTTCAGGCTCGCAAACGGCCGTATTGCTCACAATTTTAGTCCGCTTCAATAAGGTTAAATCCATGGCTCACATCACTCACACCGTCACAATAAAAGATAAAAACGGAAACGATTCCTCTCACACTTCAGAAGCGGTTGAATTTAAAGATCTTGCCGATGGTGCAGTATCAGTGCGGGCAACCTGCTGTAGTGATGATGGCACTGGCTCGTGGCACACGTTTTATGACACCGGCAAAATGAGTGAGTCAGACATCACTGCGGAGGTATCTGGACACGTCCAAAGGGTTGCCGAAGGCCACGCCGCACGTTCCAACGCCAGGCAGCATCTCGTCTCTCTGGTAAAGCCGACTTCTCAGCAGTAAAAAGGCGAAATGTCAGCGAATATGTCACTCCAGCGTAATTCCGCGACACTCCAGCGCAATTCCGCGTTTACTCCAACTCAAATCCGCGAGCCCCATCAAATGTCCTCTTCTGTAACGCAGTGGACTGTCTATAATTCAACTGTTGTCTTACGCTTTTCCACTCACGCGTAAACTCACGGCCCTGGGTCTGTGGCCGCGCTCTCGCCTTGCCCGAATCGCGACCTGTCTTGGCGGTCTTGATCTGCTGCTGATTTTGCTCAGTCAGGCGCTTCGCCTGGCAGGCAAGTCCGCGCCGGGAATGCTGCTGCCTCTCTGGATCACCTCGCTTGGCTTTGCCACTGGCGTTTTGTTTCTCTCGGTGGCGGTGCGCTGGTTCCGCAAGCATGTCATGTGGCGGCTGCGCAACCAGCTCATTGTGACTTATCTGTTCATTGGCGCGGTCCCGGTCCTTCTGGTGGCTTCCATGGCCCTGCTGGCGGGGCAGAGATTTCTCGGACAATTTGCGGCTTTTCTTACGGTTTCAGAATTTCAGTTCCGGCTGCAGCAACTGTCCGCAAGCAACAGCGCGGCCGCGGAACGGATCATCGAGCATGGTGACCGGACCGAGAATCTGGCAGCGCTCGACCCGATCTTTACCGGACGCACCATTCAGATCTCTCCTGCGGCGTCGCGTCCGCCATGGCTGCAGGACAAGTTCAGCGGCCTGGTCCTGGACCACGGGCGGTTCTTCCTTCGCGCCGCCGATTTTGCCGATACGAAAAACGGGCGCATCCTCATCATCTCCAGCGTACCGGCAAGCGACAGGCTGCTATCCGGAATCGCCGAGGACTTCGGCAGTCTTACTCTTTCTTATTCCGATCTGGGCCTTCGCCGCGACCGAAGTTCGGGAAGTAAAGCCCCCGTTGCTTCCCCGTCCGCGGAAGGCGAGCGCTATACGGCGGGGACCGTGCCACCGGCACAAAACATCCTTGACCGTGAATTTGAGTTCAGCGCTTTGGTCCCGGCGATTGACTGGAACACAGGAAGAAAAGAAGGCACGGCCATGCTGGCAGGCGCCACGCGGCCAGGGCTGATTTACTCCAAACTCTCCGCGCATCTGGGAGAGTGGACCGATACGATCAGCGTATATGTCGTGGTTTTTTCCGTCCTGTTTTCCGCGATGGTGCTGACGGCGCTTTACATTGGCCTGCGCCTTATGCGCACCATCACTGTTTCCGTGGCCAATCTCTATGAAGCCACGCAGCGTATCAATCGCGGGGACTTCACGCACCGCATTGAGGTCAAAGAGCGTGACCAGCTGGCCGCGCTGCAGGTGGCCTTCAACTCCATGACCGAATCGCTGCAGCGCCTGCTTGCCGAGCACAAAGAAAAAGAGCGCATGCAGAGCGAACTGGAGATCGCGCATGAAGTGCAGGAGCAGCTTTTTCCCCGCGCCATTTCGGGAATCAGGTCGCTCGAGCTGCATGGTGTATGCCGCCCGGCGCGGACCGTCAGCGGCGACTACTACGATTTCCTGGCCAGCGGACCGGACCATCTCGGCATCGCCGTGGGCGACATCAGCGGAAAGGGCATCTCTGCCGCCCTTCTGATGGCGAGCATTCATTCCGCTGTCCGCGCCTATGAGCGGGAAACTCAGGTCGGGCAGGAATCCGCTTCCCCGTACAGCAGCCAGAGCGGAGGGTCCGTTCTGGCTGCGCCAGCTGTAACGGCTTCTCCAGCGCGAATGCTCCAGTCGCTGAACCGGCATTTGTATCGCAGCACGGCGATGGAAAAATACGCCACGCTTTTTCTCGGATTCTATGACGGCGAGAGCCACCGCATCACCTACTCCAATGCCGGCCATCTTCCGCCCGTCATTCTGAGTCCCAATGGCTCGACCCGCCGTTTGGATGCGGGCGGCATGGTAGTGGGACTCTTCGACAATCGGACGTATGAAGAACAGACCGTCGATTTTCGCCCCGGAGACATTTTCATAGCCTTCAGCGACGGGATCACCGAACCGGAGAACGAATTCGGCGAATTTGGAGAGCAGCGGCTGATTGAGACGGTCTTCGCCTACCGGCATCTTCCGCTCGAACGCATTACCGACCACGTAATTGCCGCGATCCAGGACTGGATCGGCTCAGCAGAAGTGCCGGACGATATTACTTTGGTCCTGGCGCGGCGCTCGATGTAGCGCGCTGCTGATAAGAGTTCACCAGAGCTGCCGCATTTGTGCGCCCCACGTTAGTGCACGCCCAGCTTCAGCCGGTGGTCCATATTGGCCAGCCGCCAGCCTGTCTCAAAAACCAGCCGGGTCACCTGAGTCAGCTTGTTGAAATCGATTTTGTCCACGGTATCGGTGGTCTTGTGGTAGTCCACATGCACGCCGTCAAAATAGAAAATGACGGGAATTCCGTGCTTGGCATAGTTCCAGTGGTCGGAGCGGTAATAGATACGCTCCGGATTGTTCACATCGTTGTAGTAATAGTCGAGCTTCAGTTTCTGAAATTCCGAGTTGGTCTCTTCGCTGATCTTATTCAGCTCCGGGCTGATGCGGTCGGCCCCCACCAGATAAATTGTATTGGCGTCGGTAAGATGCTCGTCTTCCCTGGCGTCATCGCCAGCGGGTTTGGAGCGCCCGATCATATCTATGTTCAGATCGGCAATCATCTTGTCCAGCGGGACAATCGGGGCAAAATCGGTGTTGTATTCCGAGCCGAGCAGGCCCAGCTCTTCGCCCGCATGGAAAATAATCAGGATAGACCGTTTGGGGCGCTCCCCCTGGGCGAGAGCATGAGCGATTGACAGCACGGCGGTCGTGCCTGACCCATCATCATCGGCGCCAGGATAGATGCCCTTGTCATCAGTTTTCAGATGGTCGTAATGGGCGCTGAAAGTGACATACTCGCTTTTCAGCTGCGGATCGCTTCCCTCCAGAATGCCAGCCACGTTCTGAGTGGTGACACGCGTCTGCCGCACTGCAATCACCAGCTTTGCGCTGGCCTCAGTGGCCTTCGGGGCAATCGCTTCTTTCTTCCGCACCGCCTCATAGACGTCTTTAAGATTCAGCCCCGCCAGCGCCAGTACTTTATCAGCTAAATCCGGCCCCAGGACGGCGGATGGGAGATTGTTATCCATGCTTTTTGCCAGCTCCACCGATTCGCGCCCGGCCATGCGCTCGCGAAATGATTTGTTCTTCATCTGCTCGGCAAAGCGCTGCTGCGGAATCTGCAGCACGCCAATCGCACCATGAGCGCGCGCCGCCTCCTGGCCTGTCTCCGTGGGGCCAAGTTTGGAAACATCGATACCGGCAGAGGCGCTGGGCACGATCACTACGATCTTTCCCTTCACATCCAGCCCGGCATAGTCATCATGCTTTTGTGATGGCGAAGATATACCGGCGCCAGCGAACACGATCCGGCCCTGGGCTTCGCCGCCCGAATCGCGGGCAGGATAAAAGTCGCCAAAGGCATAATTGCTGGTTTGCCCGCCAATAGTCAGCGAAACCTGGCTCTTTTCGACGTCCGGCACGGAAGAAACTACTTCAAAGCTTTGCAGGAAGTCGCCGTGGTCGCCTGCCCCGCGAAACCCGTCGGCTTTCAACCGTGAAGCCAGATACCGGGCAGCAATGGAAAAATTGGGCGCAAGCGTATAACGCCCGCCAAGCTCCCGTGACGCCAGAAACTCGAGATGCATGCGGAGTTCGCCCGGAGTAATGGATTCCACTGCCGGCGCAGGGACTGCAGGCAGGTTATTCGCCGGAGCTGCTCCCGCAGGGAGGAAAACAAGAAGAAAGACCGCAAAAATAGCTCGGGCAGGAAGTGTTTTAAAGTGCATAACCTGATAACTGTATCAGCACCCGGAAGTGCTCACAATAAATCTCTGTCCTTGCTTTTCCGGCGGTGTTTGCCGATTTTATTCTCAGGGACCGGGCAGGTACAATGTTGGGAAAAGAGGTTTGGCTGTGCTTTGTGATGGCCATTGGACCTCAGGCCAGACACAAGGTTGTAAAATCTTACTTTGCATAACACGCTGACTTCTGTGAAACAGACCATTATTGTCCTGGAAGACGATCCGGACATCTCCAATCTGGTCCGCTATCATCTCCAGCAGGCCGGGTTTATCGTGTACGTATGCTCCTCGGGCGACAAAGTCCTGCCAGCTGCGCGGGAGCATGCGCCGCTGCTGTTTCTGCTGGACATCATGGTCCCGGGCAGCAATGGCCTTGAAGTTTGCCGGCAGATTCGCGAAAGCAAAGACCTCGCGCGCTTCCCGGTCATTTTTCTCACGGCAAAATCGTCCGAAGAAGACAAGATACGCGGACTCGAACTCGGCGCCGACGACTACATTGTTAAGCCATTTAGTCCGCGCGAACTCGCGGCGCGCGTGCGGGCGGTGCTGCGGCGCTTTGAGCAGCCGGTAACCACCACCATTACAACGCCCGATTTCGCACTGGACAGTGACTCCGTGACGCTCACTGTCCGCAACCAGCCGGTGGAGATAACCGCCACCGAATTCCGGCTGCTGCACTTCCTCGCCTCCCATCCCGGCCGCGTCTACACGCGCGACCAGGTGCTGGACGCCGTTTGGCGGGAGACTTCGTTCGTCACGCCCAGATCGGTGGACGTTTATGTGCGCCGCCTGCGGGAAAAAATCGAAGAAGATCCGGAACGTCCAAAATATCTCAAGACCGTGCGCGGAGCAGGATACAAATTTGAGGCGGCCAAGTGAGGAACCGGGTCTTTCTCAAAATGATGCTGGCTTTGGCAGCGGTGATTGGAGCCGGCGCTCTAATTATCGATTTCAGTATCCGGCAGACCTGGGAAGCCTCACTCAGCCATGACATTCAGCGGCTGCTCGAGCAAAATGCCGAAAGCTTTTCCCGCCGGATGGAGTATGATCACGACCACTCGCTCCAGCAGATGACGGATGAAGAAGCCCGCGCAACGGGAAAGCGCGTCACGGTCATCGCACATGACGGTACGATACTGGCAGACTCCGGAACGGGTTCCGGAACAGTAGAAAATTTCACGGCCCGGCCTGAAGTGAAAGCAGCTCTCGAAGGAAAGACCGGCAGCGCAATCCAGCCTGGGGACATGCCTGGAACTGACGTTCTCTATGTGGCCGTCCCCAGCGGCGACAAAGTGCTTCGCCTGGCGCTTCCTCTCTCTTCTCTCCAGAGTCATGTGATTCGCATCCGGAGGACGCTGCTTCAGGCCACGATTGCCACCCTGATTCTGGCCCTGGTGGTAGCCATACTGGGCGCGAACAATGTCTCTTCGCGTCTGCGAAGAATCGTGGAATTCGCCGGGCGTGTGGCCGCGGGAGATCTTTCGGCGCGCATCGCGGAAGATAGTGGCGATGAAATCGCGCAGGTGGCAATGGCCCTCGACCGGACAGCGCGACAGCTGGAAACCAATTTTTCCGCCATTCGCGCGGGCCGCGCCCAGCTCGAAGCACTGCTGAACGGCATGAAAGACGGAGTGATCGCCGTCTCACCGGACCTGCGTGTGCTTTGGGCCAACCGGGCCATCGCCGAAATCATCCGCCAGCCAGTACGCATTGGCGCTCCCGTCACCGAAGTCGTGCGGCACCCCGACTTTCTTACCGCGATCCGTACGGCCATCCAGACGCAGCAGCGGCAGAGCACCATTGCGTCTTCGCTCACCGGACCGAGGTCGTTTTCCATCAATGCCGAACCGCTGCCGGACGGCGGCGTGGTAAGCGTGCTGCACGATATTTCCGAGATCGAGCGAGTGGAGAAGACGCGAAGAGATTTTATTGCCAACGTCTCCCACGAATTGCGGACGCCGCTTACCTCCATCCGCGGCTACACGGAAACTCTGCTGGAATCGGGTGAACCGCTCAGCGGCAATACCCAGGAATTTATGCAGGTCATCCGCAGAAATGCGGAGCGCATGGGGCGGCTTACCGAAGATTTACTGGTGCTGGCGCGGGTGGAATCCGGCGAGCAAAAGCTTGATCTGCATCCGTATCCGGTTGCACAGATGATCACCGAAGCCGCTCATTCCATGCAGGCCAGCGGCGCCAGCCAGGGAGTGGAAATCTCCATCGACGAGATACCGGAAGTCTCCGTCATGGCCGACTCTTATGCCGTGCATCAGGTCTTCGGCAATCTGATCAGTAACGCGCTGCGCTATGCCCAGAGTGGCGGGCGAGTTATGATTGGCGCCACGGAAAAAGACAGTGCGGTCGAATTCTTTGTCCGCGATTTTGGCCCCGGCATCGCCTCGGAGCACCTTCCCCGGATTTTTGAGCGTTTTTACCGGGCAGACAAGGCCCGTTCGCGCGAAACCGGCGGCACAGGCCTGGGACTGGCCATTGTGAAGCACATCGTACTAAATCACCACGGCACTGTGCGCGTTGACAGCGCTATAGGCCACGGTTCCACTTTTTTCTTTACCCTCCCCCGCGCCTGAAATTTTTCATTTCACTCTCTATTCACGGTTTTTTAATCATCTTGTAACAAACCTGCCCTATAAGGGACAGTGGCAACCTATTAAAAAGAATAAATTGCGGAGGATTACATGCGAATTAAGTGGCTGGCAGGGATGCTGTTGGCGCTGTTTGCTCTGGGCGCATTTGCCGAGACAGACCTGAATGGTGCGGGCGCTACTTTCCCTTACCCGATTTACTCCAAGTGGTTCAGCGAATATCAAAAGCTCCATCCTGACGTAAAAATCAATTATCAGTCCATCGGCAGCGGCGGCGGCATCAAGCAGGTTACGGCAAAAACAGTGGACTTCGGGGCCAGTGACGGGCCTATGACGGACGAGCAGCTGAAAGCTGCTGGCTTCGAGATCCTGCATATACCCACCGTACTGGGCGCAGTGGTACCCATCTACAATGTTCCTGGCGTCTCCACGGACCTGAAATTTTCCGGTGACGTTCTGGCTGATATTTTTCTGGGAAAAATTACCAGGTGGAATGACTCCCGCATCGCCAAAGCCAATCCTGGGGTGAAACTCCCGGCGCTGGATATTGTGGTTGTTCACCGCTCGGACGGCAGCGGCACGTCTTATATCTGGACCGATTATCTCTCCAAAGTGAGCGATGAATGGAAGACCAAAGTCGGTAAGAATACCTCGGTAAGCTGGCCTGCTGGTCTGGGTGGCAAGGGCAATGAAGGTGTCTCGGGTACGGTCAAGCAGACGGAAGGCGGCATTGGCTATGTCGAGCTGATCTACGCACTGTCGAACAACATAGACTTTGGCAGCGTGCAGAATGCGGCGGGACAGTACGTGAAGGCGAACCTCGAATCCGTTACCGCGGCAGCAGCTTCGGTGAAAGACATGCCCGAGGATTTCCGTGTCTCCATCACTAATGCGCCCGGAAAAGTAGCTTACCCCATCAGCAGCTTTACCTGGCTGCTGGTACCGGTGAAATGGGCAGATGCCAGCAAAAGAAAGCCAATGGTCGATTTTCTGAACTGGATGCTGAACGGCGGCCAGGGTATGGCGGGCAACCTGCAGTATGCTCCGTTGCCGAAGAATGTCGTGCCCAAAGTAAAGCAGGCAATTGGGCGCATTCAGTAGCAACTTAGTCCGGATTACTGATTCCATTCTGACCAGAGCGCCGTATCAACGGCGCTCTGGTTTTTTTAACATTGCTTTAACGATGATCTGGTAGCTTGCAGGGTATATGCCTGCTCTTCGTCAAAATCAGGTTTCAGACACTTCTACGCCCGAAACTCCTTCGGATATGATCTCGGGCGGTGCAGGTGACAACCCTGGGCAGGAACTTTCCGCCGCTGTAAAGCAAATCCGGACGAAGCACCGAGCATATGCGGATGCCACCTTCCGTTCGCTGGTAATTGCCTGTGGTCTGGCCATACTCGTGATCGTCGGCCTGATTCTTTTTGAACTCATCACCCAGTCGCACCTCTCTCTGCGGCAATTTGGCCTGAAATTTCTGGCCCGGAGCATCTGGGACCCCAATATTGATGATTATGGCGCTCTGCCCTTTATCTATGGGACCCTGGTTTCTTCGTTTCTTGGGCTGCTGATTGCCGTGCCGCTCTCCGTGGGTACCGCTCTTTTTCTTACCGAAATTTGTCCCCGGCAGATACGGGCCGTGCTTTCTTTGTGCGTGGAGCTTCTGGCAGCCATCCCCAGCGTGATTTACGGCCTTTGGGGCATTTTCGTGCTCGTGCCGTTTCTGCGGCTGCACCTTGAGCCCTTCCTGCAAAACTACTTTCAGTGGACTGGATTGTTCAGCGGCCCCAAAATTGGCTTCGGTATGCTGGCCGCCGGAATCATCATCGCGATTATGATTCTTCCCATTGTTTGTTCCATCAGCCGCGAGGTGATTGTCGCCGTGCCTCGGCAGCAGCGTGAGGCCGCACTGGCTCTGGGAGCCACAAAATGGGAGATGCTGCGTATTGCCGTTTTACGGAATGCCCGGCCAGGTATTTTCGGGGCCATCATCCTGGGTCTGGGGCGCGCCTTTGGAGAAACCATGGCTGTAACCATGGTGATCGGCAACCGCCCGGAGATTGCCCGCTCTCTTTTCGCGCCGGGAGATACACTGGCCAGCTCGATTGCCAACCAGTTTAACGAAGCCACAACCCCGATGTATCAAAGCGCTCTGGTGGAAATGGGGCTGGTGCTGTTTGTTCTGACTCTGCTTGTGAATGCCCTGGCCGGACTGCTGGTCTGGAGCATTACACGGGGCCAGCCTGCGAGGGGTCTTGCCTAATACCAGCATTCAGAACATTCACTGGCTGCGCCGCGCCAAAAACTATCTCGCGCTGGGTATCATCACCATCGCAGCCCTGATCGTAACCGTACCACTGTTCTTGATTCTCGGAACAGTAGTACAGCGCGGACTCAGCGGCCTGAATCTCGATTTCTTCATCCAGATGCCCAAACCCGTGGGCGAACCGGGAGGCGGCATGGCCAATGCCATCGTGGGATCACTCATGATCCTTGGTTTGGCCAGCCTGATCGGCGTGCCCCTGGGAATCGGCTCCGGTATTTATCTGGCTGAGTATGGCCGCAACCGCTATGGCAACATTGTGCGCTTTACCGCGGACGTGCTGAACGGCGTGCCCTCCATTGTGATTGGAATCACCGCGTATGCTCTTGTGGTGGCCGTTCAGGGACACTTTTCCGGCTTTGCCGGCTCCATTGCTCTGGGCATCATGATGATTCCCATCGTCAGCCGCACCACGGAAGAAGTCCTGCTTCTGGTGCCGCAGTCCATACGCGAAGCCGCTCTGGGCCTGGGCATTTCCCGGTGGCGCACCATACTCTCGGTGATTCTTCCCTCGGCCAGGGCGGGAGTGGTAACAGGCGTAATGCTGGCCTTTGCCCGCATTGCCGGAGAAACAGCGCCGCTGCTGTTTACCGCCCTGGGCAACCAGTTCTGGACCGTAAAAATGAACCAGCCCATGCCCGCCCTGCCACTGCAGATTTTTGCGTATGCAATTTCCGCCTTTGAGGACTGGCATCGCCAGGCCTGGACCGGCGCGCTGGTGCTGATCAGCATGATTGTGCTGGCAACGGTGGCTTTCAGGTTCGCAACCAGCCGCGGCATCAAGGAGACGAGCTAACCCATGGAAGGTCAAGGTCACATTCAGGTCCAGAACCTGAACGCCTGGTTTGGAAAAACGCAGGCCCTTCACGACATTAATCTCGAAGTATTTCCAAGACATACTACGGCCATCATCGGCCCTTCGGGCTGCGGCAAGTCCACCTTTGTGCGCTGCATCAACCGGATGCACGAGACGCTGCCGAACACCCGCGTGGAAGGCAAAATCCAGATTGCCGATCTGGACATCTATGGCAAGGGCGTGTCGCCCGTTTCCGTACGCCGCCGGGTAGGAATGGTATTTCAAAAACCCAATCCCTTCCCCACCATGACCATTTATGACAATGTGGCCTCCGGGCTCAAGCTGAACGGCTTTCATAACCGGCATGAGCTGGACAGGATTGTGGAAAAATCGCTGCGCGACGCGGCGCTTTGGGACGAAGTGAAAGATTCCCTCAAAAAAAAATCCGGCGCCAGCCTTTCCGGCGGACAGCAGCAGCGGCTCTGCATTGCCCGCGCCCTGGCCGTGGAGCCCGAAGTCCTGCTCATGGACGAGCCTGCCTCGGCGCTGGACCCGATTTCCACTTCCAAAATCGAAGATCTGATCTTTGAACTCAAGAAGCAGTACACTGTTGTGATCGTCACGCACAACATGCAGCAGGCTGCGCGCGTGGCCGAGTACACTGCCTTTTTCCTGATGGGATATCTGGTAGAACTAGACAAGACGGAAAAGATGTTTACCAAGCCTTCTGACAAGCGAACGGAAGACTACATAACCGGGAGGTTCGGATGACGCGCACACGGTTCCATCAGGCACTGGATGATTTGAAGCAAAAGCTGCTCGCAATGGGCGGTATGGCGGAGCAGGCAGTGGAACGGGCGGTGCGCGCATATCAGACCGGAGACGTCTCGGTGTGTCAGTTGGTCCTGCGGGACGAGGGAAAAATCAACGCCGCCGAGCGTGAAGTGGACGAACTGGCCATGGACCTGCTGGCCATGCAGCAACCCATGGCGATCGACCTGCGCTTTATTATCGCGTGCATCAAGATCAACGCCGATCTGGAGCGCGTGGGCGATCAGGCAGTGAATATCGCGGAACGCGTTCTGGATCTGTCGCGGCATCCCAAATCCAGCGTGAACGCCGACATCGCCCGCATGGCCACGCTGTCCATCAACATGGTGCGCGAAGCGCTCAATGCCTTCCTCACGGCCGATGCCGACATTGCCCAGGGCATCCTCGAAAAAGACGACCTCGTGGACAACATGAACCGCGAAATCTTCGAGGCCGCCGACCACGCCATGACTCATTCCATGGAGACACATCGTCACGCTCTGGACACACTTCTGGTAGCAAGAAATCTGGAGCGCGTGGCCGACCACGCCACGAATATCGCCGAAGACGTGATCTTCTGGGTACGCGGTGCCGACGTGAGACATCACGCCCAGGGCTAAACAGCGGAAGCATTAAATTTTTTGGGGCTGCCAGCAGTCAGGGTTACCGCGAAACGCCAGTTATCGGCTGCCCACCCCTGCGGCAGCAGCGAAAAATGGCTCCGAACTCTTCAGCACTCCATCGAGCCATATCTCTTGTATCTCTTCCATTTTTTCGGCAACGGCGCTGGAGAAGCCGGTGCTGGTAAACACGCTCAGATCGATCCACACCGGCGTAAGCGTGTCCTTGCGATACAGGATGAAGTTGCCCGTGCGTCTGCCGCGATTATTGACCAGGCTAAAGGCGAGACTCCAGTTCGCTTCCGATACCACCAAACTCTCGTTCCAGAGATGGGAAAGGCCAAAATTATCTGTTTGCTGGAAGGGAAAGCATTCCAGATTTTTCGGCAGGGGTGAAACCAGGCTGATGCCGAAACCATCAAAGCCAATCGGCTGAAGGCACTGCTGCAGTGACTCGCAAAACTCCATTACGGTCTCGCAGCCGCTCATGGCATCGGCAGCGCGGCGAATGCTCACATTATTGGCGATGACGCGCCGCAAATTGAGTGCCCGGCTGGCTTCCTGCTTCAACTCGGAGATTTCGTGATAGCGCAGCTGTTGCATGCCAACCATAACACCCACCCCGAGCACCACCAGGACCATGCCCACGGTCTGGCTGCCCGGATTGAGCAGAAACAGACTCAGCAGCCCAAAACAGCCGCTCACTCCATAGAGCAGCAGGACCGCTTGCCGGTGCGATACGCCGCGGCTGATAAGTTTGTGGTGAATATGCTCGCGGTCGGCCATGAACAGATGTTTTCGGCTGAGAAATCGGCGCAGGACCGAAATCGTAACGTCGAGAATCGGCAGACCGAGTGAAACAATGGGGATGGCAACAGCCACCATGGTGGGCGACTTTTGCGATCCCGCCAGAGCAATGGCGCTGAGCAGAAACCCGATCAGCAGGCTGCCGCAGTCGCCCAAAAATATGGAAGCCGGATTGAAGTTGTATCGCAGAAACCCGGCGATGGCTCCAGCCAGCACCAGCGTGAGGAACAAGATACCGTCATTGTGTCCGACAAGAGCGATAATGCAAATTACCAGGGTTGAGAAGAGCGCGGAGCCAGCCGCCAGGCCATCGAGGCCGTCAATCAGATTGAAAGCGTTGGTAATCCACAGCACCCAGAGAATAGTGAGCGGCACTCCGATCAGCCATCCCACGCTCACGCCTCCGGTTTTAATGGAAACCAGATGCACGCCAAAGCCATTCCAGTAGAGCAGCAGAGCGGCCAGAATCTGTACGCTGAATTTGGTATAAGGGCGCAGACCACGAACGTCATCCACCAGGCCGAGCAACGACACCAGCGTGGCAGGACCGAGTATGCCCGCCGCCGCGGAAAAAGAGACCGCGCCTGGCAAGCCAAAGTGCAGCCAGCGTGAGAGCAGCAGCATCTCCCACATGGTGAGCAGAATGGCCAGCCCGCCAAACCGCGGGACAGGGCGGGTGTGGATGTGCCGCGCATCAACGGGGGCGAAAGTCCATCCCCGGGCCAAAGCAAAATCCCGCACCCAGCGAGTGAACACCGCTGAACTCAGCACTGAAATGGCCAAAACGATTAATTGCATGGTTTTGCTTTTGGTGACGAAAACAACCTGCGGCTATTTATGCGACCCCAGGAAATCATTGCAAACTCAGGACTTCGCGATAGACTTCGAGGATTCCCGCCGCCATCCTCTGGGCCGTAAACTCGGTCTCCACACGTTTGCGGCCGGCTTCTCCCATCTCCTGGCGCAGAGAAGGGTTTTTGAGCAACTTTTGAATCGTCTCCGCCAGCGCATCCGGGCGCTGAGGCGGTACAAGAAATCCGGTTACACCGTGCTGGTTGACCCAGGAAACTCCCGTGGGCAGATTCGTGGCGACAACCGGCTTGCCGCAGGCCATGGCTTCGAGCTGAACCATGCCAAACATCTCACTGTTGGCGATGGATGGCAGCACGAAGACATCGCACGCATGATAGTAGGTTAAGATGTCTTCATCGGCAATGTTACCAAGGAAGCTGACCTTGTCTTGCAGATTCATGCTGCTCGCCAGCTGCCGCAGGCTGGCCTCCAGAGGCCCCGTGCCGATGATCCAAAGCTGGGCATCCAGCCTGGTCATGGCCTGAATAAGGTATTCCACCCCCTTGTAGTACACCAGCCGGCCAATAAACAGGACCACAGGTTTGTCGCCACGCAATTTTTCGGCCGCGAGCGCAACGGCATCCGTGCGCTCAAATTTGTGAATGGGAATGCCAAACGGGACCACGCGGCATTTGTCCTTGAATCGGGAGATAAATGGAGAAACAGAAATATGGTTCGGAGTGGGCGCCACGATGCGGGCCGCCTGATGGTAAAAAGAGTGCAGCAATGGCGCATAAGCGCGCAGAAGGGTTTTTTGCCGCACAATGTCACTGTGAAAATGCGCGACCATCGGCCGCTTCCCCGACATTAAGTAAGAAACTTCCGCCACAGGATTCGGAACATGGACGTGAACAATGTCTCCAGGCAATCTCCGCATCCACGCAGGAAAGCTCGGCGTCATTGAGGCCGAAAACATCGTGCCCCAGCTTCCGGCGCGTGTAATGGGAAAGCCTCGGCGCTCCTGCACCGTTCGGCTCGACGTGTTGGCCACCAAAAGCTGCAGATCGACGTGCGGATGAAGCTCGCAGCATAAATCGCGGAGCACGGTTTCAATCCCGCCCCGATACGGATCATAAAATTTGCCGACCTGAAGGATTTTCACTGTAAATCAGCCCGGTTGCCGGTCATCGAGTGAAGACTGGACTGGCTGCGCAGTGGTGCGATTATTTTTTCGTAAACCTGAACCACTTCGTCCGTACACCTTGACCAGCTAAATTGCCGCGCCCGTTCGATTCCGGCACGGCTTCGGACTCTGTATTCATCCGGACAGGTCTGGGTTGCGCCCACCAGACTTAGAACAGCCTGGCAAAAACCCTCGACATCACTGGCGCCGCAGTAGAGCGCCGCTTCCCCTCCCACTTCACGCAGAGCGGAAATGTCCGTGGCCACCGCAGGCAGCCCGCAGGCCATGGCTTCCAGCAGCGGAAGCCCAAAGCCTTCGCGCTCCGAAGGCAGCAGCAGCAGAGTCGATTTGCGATACACCGCGGCCAGAACGCGCTCCTCGAGGAATGGAAGCACCAGCAGCGAATCTTCGATACCGAGAGACTTTGCCAGTTCTCTTTGCTCCTTTGTAAAAGCACCGCCTGCCTGCAGCAGTGAGGCCGTGGGTACGGACTTTTTCACTTCCGCAAATACCCGCAGCAGCACATCAATCCCCTTGCGCGGAATAGTGCTGCCCACGTGCAGGACCATGGTCCCATTGTTGAACGGGGCAAGAAGGCGCTCCGCTTCACGGTCAGCAACGGCATCAGGAGCTGGCGAAAAAACTGGTGAGACGCCCATATGCGCCACACTCATTTTTTCTGGTTGTATCCATCCCTGAGTCAGGAGTTCTCTGGCAGTGGCCTCACTGTTGCAAACCACCCAGGCGGCCCTCTTCAGGCCGGAAAGCACATGAGTGGCCATCCGGCGAAACGCCCAGGAGCGATTGTCTTCGGGTGGATTCATCAAACAGCGAAAAGCATCCAGATCGTGGCAGGTCACCACCGTGCGGTCGGTGGGTAACGAATGCACCAGATGGGCATAGCTGTGATCGATTACGTGAAACAAATCAAAATCATCTCTTCGTCCGCGCAGCCACAGAGGATACCGCCCGTAACGGTTCCAGCTCCGTTCCGCGGTATCAGCTGCTTTGCGCAGACCGCGTTTGCTCTCAGCCCAGTGCCTCTGGTATGCAGGCCGCAGACGCTCGGCATGAAAGCTGGCGACATATCTTTTACTTAAATCGTCGAAGAGCATGTCGCCAGTCAGGTCCATGCTGGGCCAGTTTTCCTGAAGCAGGTCGCAGACAATGGCCACACGCGGCAGGCGAGATGTCCCGCTGCCGGCCCTGGTCTGCTCTTCGATGGCCGTATTTTCCATTTGCTTGAAATCAGGTTCAGGACTTGCGCAAAGAAGCATGGTTGTTCAGGAGCGCGCTTAGATTGCTGAATACTGTTTCCCGTTCAAAGCGTTCGAGAACCAGCTTGCGGCCCAGCTCTGTCCGGCGTCGCGCTTCCTCGGGATTATCCAGCACCTCGGCAATGCAATCAGCCAGGGCCGCGGCATCTCCCGCAGGATAGGACCACCCTGTCGTCCCGGCTATCACGGTTTCCCGCAATCCTCCTGTATTGGCGGCGACTACCGGTGTGCCGCACGCCATCGCCTCAAGCACGGAGAACCCCAGCCCTTCCGCCCGGCTGGCCTGAACGCACACATCCGAAGCCTGATAATCCAGCGGTAGTTCCTGGCTGGGATGCACGGCATCGGTGGCGATCACGTGCTCTTCCACGCCAAAGCGCCGCGCATATTCCATAAAGGTCCGGAAGCCGCCACTGCGGTGCAGGATCTTTACCTTGCGGCCACGTTCAACCAGCAGGCGCACGGCGGCCAGCAGCGTATCAGCATCTTTTTCCGGAGCAATACGGCTGCTGAAAAATATCAGCGTACCTTCCGGCGGCAGCAGACGCTGCGCCCTGACTTCGTGCTTCGGGCGGTCAGGAAGGCAAAAGATTTTCCTGTCAACGCCATACACCGGCACAATATGGACCGAACGAGCGACACGGCGGCCCACCGTGTCCGCAAGATATTCACTCAGCACAATGTATTGCCGGCCAAAAAATGCATTCAGGCGCGCCACGGCGGCGATCATCAGGGCCTCCACTCTGCGATAAGGTTTGGCCGAATCAGCGGCTGCCTTGCGGCAGTGGTAATAATCCTCGGCCGGGCTGCACACCAGCATGTATGCGGGGATTCTCGTCCAGCGGGCAATCAGGTTGGTTGCCAGGGCCGCGATTCCATACCCCTGAACAATAACAACATCGAGCTGCTCGCGACGCGCGCGCAGAAACTTGATGGCAAAGTATGCGAACCCAATTCGTCCGGCGGGACCAATGGTTACCGCAACCGGCCGGCTGAGATTTTGGCTGATCTCCGCGCCGCCGATGATCCTGCGGGCAATCACGGTCAGATCAAAATATTCAGCCAGCCCTTCCGCCAGCCGGACATCCGTGCCGCTCTCCACCACAAAAGCCAGGCGCACGCGCGCGGATGATTTGTCTTTCGATAAGAGCATTGCCATGGCCGCAGACACTGTCATTTTGCCTTCATCCGGACGCCGCCGCGGACCGGCCGATTGTGCGGCAAACTATGCTTGAGTGCTGTTTCAAAAAGACTTTCCAGTTCCCGGCAATGCCTCTCGACTGTCCACCGCTGTGCTATGTTTCGTGCGCCAGCCCGCAGCCGCCCGTGGTCCGCAGGATCCAGAGTGCGCGTAATCGCCTCGGCCAGAGCTGCGGCCTGGGGAGGATCTCCCGGGGCCAGATATCCATTCTCACCGTGATCAAGCCACTCGGGAATTCCGCCCACGGCGAAAGCAGCGGCGGGAACGCCATACAGCCCGGCTTCCAGGCCAACCAGGCCGAATGGCTCCGGCCACAGGCTGGGAACGACCAGAACATCGGCACAAAGAAATTCTTCTTCCAGAGCAGGTTTGTCCAGCCAGCCTTTGAACTGCACATGAATCCCCGAATGCGCCGCCTCGATGCGCGCGGCCTTTTGCTGCCAGGCGGAACGCTCCGGACCGTCACCGGCAAAGGTAAGCTGAAGCTCCGCTCCGCCAGCACGCATGACATTCGGCAATGCCTCCAGCAGAACATCGCCGCCCTTGAGCCGGTCCATCCTGCCAGCAAAAAGCAGTCTCTGCGTTCTGCATTCAGACGAATTCGAGGATGAAACGTCCTTTTGCGACTGCGCAAACAAATACAGGCACTGAGCATTGAGCCCATGCCGTCGATATTCCTGAGCGAGATATTCTGAATTGGTGGCTACAGCCGCATAGTTTTGCAGCGACGCGAGACGGCTGAACTGATCGCGATAGCGCTTCAGCATGGTCGCCGGATTTAATCCGCCGCAGCGGCGGGGAAAATACTCGAGCAAACAGCCTGCCCCAAAGGTCCGCTGGCAGGGCGCGGGCGTCGGGAAGGTCCGGGTCTTGGCGCCGCTGATGCATGTGCATTGGTAGTTGTGCGCATAAAAAATTCCCGGTGCCAGCTTTAAAATCTGCTCTTCAAATTCCAGATCGGAGATTCCCTGGCAAAAAACAATGGCCGGGCTCCATTGCCCGATTTGCGCCAGAACACTCGTTGCATCCGAACCACGCGGGAACTCACGTATTTCGCGCGGCAGGGTGAGCCGCGGACGGTCCTCGGGGCCTTCCACCTGATAGCAGATTGCAACTTCATGTCCTCGTTGCTGCAGCGCGGGCAGGAGTGTCTCCAAATAGCTCTCCGCGCCGCCCACTTTGCGCCGAAATTGTGTCAGGACCAGAATTCGCATTTATGCTGTCTCGGTCAATTGCGCAGCAGGAATGAGTTCAGCCATGGACTGAGTGAGCAACTCGGCAGTCCACGGCTCCCGTTCACCGCGCAGAATCTGTGTGGAGACCGTGACATCAAATACCGCGCGATACAGCTCTTTGCCGGCGCACGCCATCCGTTCACGCTCCGACTTGTTTTTGAGGAGCTGAATTGCCTGCGCTGTGAATGCTTCCGTATCCTGCGCCGGTACGATGGCCAGCTTTCCGCTTTCGCGCCAGAATGGCTCGGTGGAATGACCGCTGGTGGTAAGCAATGGCCGTCCGCTGGCCAATGCCCCCATGGCCGCCGTTCGCCGCGTGCTGATTCCATCCACGTAGGGTTGAATCAGCAGGTCGCAGGCGGCAATACATGCGCTGATTTCGGTGGAGGGCAATACACCGGTGAAGAAGACACGCTGGCTTAGATCCGGATATCTGCGGTGCATCTCCATGGCCAGTCTTTCGCCGCCTTTGCCAATCAACAGAAATAAAGCCGCGGGGCTGGCCCGCAAAATAGCGGGAACTGTAGCGTGAAGCAGATTCTCAACCAGCAGGTTGCCAATGCCGAAGTGGCCGATGAGCTGGGCACTGCCAGCCTGGCAGCGCGCCCGCACTTCCCTGATCCTCTCCGGCGATGTTTCCGGAGCGATATTACTGGGCACCGGCAGCCAGCCAATGGGCGCGACTGCTCCCGGTAAAAATTTTCTCCAGGCTTCGCCCGATATCCAGATTTTTGCGGCGGCGCGCTTGAGCAGCGCAATCATTACCCGGTGAGCGGCGGCCGCAATATTGGCTTTCCAGTTGATGCCGAAAGAAAGCCAGACTTCATGAAACATGATCTGCACCTGATCATGCTTCATCCTGGCCCGCAGCCATATCCAGAGACAAAAGAATATGTTCATGGCCCGGTATCCGTAGCCATGCGGGACCCACTGGACAAACAGGCGTCGCGGCCCAGGAAACTCGTCCATCAGTTTGCCTGCGCGCCACAAGTCACGTGGCGAGAAGCCGCCCATCACGCGATGAATGCTGACTCCTGTACACTCCGGCGCCTCACCGGCTGCACTGCCACACCAAACGTGGACCTCATCTCCAGCGCGAGCCAGCTCTTTGGCGATTACGAATGAGTAGTCGCCCACGCCGCCGATCTGCGGAGGAAATTCGCACGTGATGATGTGCCAGTTAGTCAAGTTATTCTGATCTGCGTCTAAGGACGGTTAAAGAATCCACCGCATCTATGACTTCGAAGCGCTGATCCTTCAGAATTACATCTCGTGTGAATCTCACGCTTCCCGCATCGTCGATGGGGCGCTGTGCTGTTGAACGGCTGTCATGAAGTCCAATGACGCCCGCATTTGCCACCAGCGGACTCCAGCCCACCCAATCTGCCTGCAACCCTTCATAACTATGATCGGCATCGATAAAAACAAAATCAAAAGCTTTGGAACCAGATAGTTCCTGAGCAGCTTCCGCGCCGGTTTTTCTAATCCACTGCACCGAACCATTTGCAATCCGAGAAACTTCTTTACGCGCAATTACAAACTGCATGCTGAATCCCAAACGCCCTCGTGGATAAGGATCAACAGCAAACAGAGTCGCATCCGAAGCCATCGCCTTACGAAGCCGGGCAGTGGTAACACCGTGCCAGACTCCTATTTCGGCCAGCCGCTTTCTGCCTGAGGCGTTGCGCGCAAGACAGTCACGCTCCGCTGCGGTGGTTTGGGTTTCAGCATGGGCCAGGGCCATGCGCCACAAAGCAAAATGGACCAAGACTCTCATATCAAGATACCGGCTTCTCTCCGATCGTCAACGAGTGCAATCCAAACCATTTCGTAAAAGCCCCGCCATGATTGAAGACAGGCATCTCGATCGGCGGACGGCCAGGAAATGGCAGATAGTGGCCGGTGGATGTAGCCCGGACAATGCGCAATCCTGAACGCCGGACCCAGTGGCGAGTGAGCGGCAGCAAGGTAAAGTTATTGATCGGCTGACCTTCCTCGGTAAATCTTCTTCCGCATACCCGAAGATAGCCACGATACAGCCCCATGCTGCCCAGGTAATTCGGCGTGGTCAGAAAAAGACGTCCGCCTGGTTTCAGCACGCGGCTGAGTTCGGCCACGGCCTGGCGCGGATTGGGAACATGCTCGATGGTTTCGCAGGAAATCACCGTGTCAAAGCTGGCTTCGGGATGGCCGATGGCCTGTATGTCTGCTGTTTCCCAGGTGATATTCGCAAGCCCTTCGGTCCGGGCATACCGCTCTCCCATTTCTACTGCGGTCGAGGAGAAGTCGGCCGCCACGATCTCCGCTGGCCTGTCCGTGTCCTGCCGGGCGAGCCAGCAGGAGAATCCGCCGCGTCCGCAACCGATCTCCAGCACGCGCCTGCCGGCCAGGTCTCGCGAGGAAAGGTGCTTTCTGATCATGCGATGCCAGGGCGTGTCTGCATGAACGTCAACCGAGTAGCGGGCATGCCACTCGTTATACGAGTGCTGCGTTTCTGCAATGTGATTGGTGTGGGGCATGCTCAAATGCTCATGGACACAAGCGCTCGTAAACTTCTCTGACTGGCCCGGCCACACGCGGCCAGTTGTATTTCTCCAGGGCCTCGGCCCGGGCCGCCTGCCCCAGGCGAGCACGCAAAGCGGAATCGCTCAGCAAGCGCTCCACTGTGGCGATGATGGCCTGCGGCGCGCGCAGTGGGACCAGCAATCCATTTCTGCCGTCTTTGATTACATCCTTCATGCCGCAAACCGCCGTGGAGACAATGGGCAGGCCGCTATACATGGCTTCCATCAGCGTGAGCGGCGTACCTTCAAACAGGCTGGGCAACAGATAGATATCAGCAGCGGCCATGGCCTCCGCTGTTCCCTGCTCTGGTTCTGCTCGGCGGCAGATCACTCGGGAGCATATCTCGTCGGGAAAAGATGATTGAATGGCCGATTCCTCTACTCCGCCATTGAGAATGACCAGTTGCAGCTCAGAGTGCCTGGACGCCAGCGCGGTAAATGCGGCAATGAGATCCAGCGTGCCCTTTCTTTTAAGCCATGTGCCGGCAAAAAGAAGGGTCTTCTTTCTGGTGTAGTCACGCTGCGCCGCGACCTCGGCATAGACCGGGTTGGCGGCAGGATAAATTCGTGTGATCCTGCTCGAGGGAATGCGAAAATTCGCAGCCAGATATTCCGAATCCTCGGTATTCAAACAAAAAATGTGATCGGCATGGGAGAGCGCCACACGCGTCTGCGACAAAACCGTGGCGGGAAAAAGCACCCGCGAAGTCAGTTTGACCTGCTCTCTTCCCCGCTCCGCTTCCTCCAGCAATCGCTGCCACCCGCGCCGCTCCACTCCGTGAGTGGTGACCACCACTTGCGGACGTCCGGCCAGACCTTTGAGTAATCCGAGGACAGCTCCCTGAGGTTCGTGCACGTTGACGATATCGTAACGCCGCCCTGCCTGGGCCGCGGCCCGCGCATGACGAAACACCATGGCCGGAAAACTGAAGCGCGCCAGCCTGCCTTTGAGAGATGGCGGCAGGTCTTCGGCGCAAAAATAATCCACCGCGTGCCCGGCCAGAACAAGCTGCTGATGAATGAATCCCAGCAGGCGGCTCATTCCACCGGTAAGCTCCCGGGAAACGTTATGCGCGACCAGTATTCGCAGCGGACGATTCGTGCAGGGTCTCGTCACTTTCCGGCTGCCTGCTGTTCGGTGAGCGGTTTTGCCGTGATCTCGTTCTCAATCCGCAGCCAGGCCGGATCGCGGGGCAACTCGACGACTCGCCCTGTCCAGCTGGCGCCATTCCAGATCATTCCGCTCTCCGGATACAGTTTGCGGCAGGGCTGATTCAGTTTGGTTTCCTGATAATGGCCGATGATGGCAAAGTCGGCGGGCACGAGCTTTCTTACCGAATTCAGGAGCGCATATTCAATCCCGAAGCCGAAAGCACGGCAGCTGAGCACGAAGATAGGAATTTCAATTCTGCCGGGCATCAGGTCAACGCGCATGACTCCGACCACCCCCATGCTGCCAAACCTGTCCTCCGCTCGAGCGGTGATCACCCAGTGGCGCGCACCTAATCCCTCTTCGAGTTCCGCAACGGTAGTGCGGCTGCCGCAAAGATTAAACTGGCTGGTGCGATTGATGAGTTCGGCGGCGCGCTTCAGCCCCTGTCCGCTGGCCTCTTCGATCTTCACCGAAAGCTCCAGAGCGGTGAGCGCAGCGGCTTCGTCTTCCATGGCCTCGGATGCCTGCGCGAGATGATTTACAAACTCTTCGCGCCGGGCTTTTTCCTGGTAGAGACGAGTACGGTCCTCTTCCTGGCTGGGCGAGAGGGTCATCAGCCAATACGAAAGAAAATTCCATGTTGCCGGCTGAGTTGCATCCAGAGTGACAATTTCCGGAAAGGCATTCTGCATGCGCCAAAGCTCATCAGGGCGGTCATCGATAAAAACAAAATCTTTCAGTTTCAGATTCAGTTCGTCCCGAATAGCTCCCATGTTGGCAACTTTGGGATCCCAATTGATGCGCGCGGCCACAAAGTCTTCGGCCTGCAGCGTGGCGCCCGACCAGTGAATATTGCGGGGATCATTTTTGGAATTGATGGCCAGCACCACACCCCGCTGCCGCAGTCCCTTGAGAACAATTTGTCTTTCCGCAAAGTGCTCTACCGGGCCTTCGCCGATCACGCCATTCCAGAGCGTGTTATCCAGATCGCATACCACTACTTTTTTGCCGGTGAGAAAGGCCGCAGCGTACACGGCCGCAAAATAAGGCCCCCGGCCCAGTTCAATTCCCAGACGAGTGGGATGAAACGAGTAGCTGTTCAGATATACGCATCCCAGCTCTGATTCGCTTGTGTGCGCACGCAGACCATCTTCGTCAATGTGATGCACGCGCGATTCCAGCAGCGGATTTTTGCGGTAGCGGGCCAAACCATCATTGATGAGCTTCCGCGCTATCCCGCGATTTCGACCTGAAACCAGGCTTTTGGCCAGTCCTGGCCATTTGCTGAACGATTGCACGGTACCGGCAGTGTTGTGGACATAGATGGGACACTGAAAGCGAGCGGCCAGCGTATCCACGGTGGCGCAGACCTCCTGCAGCATACGGTCCACGTGGCCGGCGATTTTTGACGCGGGCCAAAAACAGCTTTGTGGTTTCAGGAGCACTTCGTATTCCGGCAAATAGCTGTGGCTGAATGGGCTGAAAAATACCAGATCGAATTCATCGGCGGACAAGGTGCGAATCCGGTTGCGCAGAACGGGCTGCACGCGTTCGTTGATCAGCACCGGATCGAAGGCGATTTGGACCTGCACGCAGGGCGCGGCCAGCGTTGTCATTATCTCGAATTGAAGGCAGTCGCCAATAAACAAAATGCGCAGCCGCCGAAGTGGTGCTTTTTCAAGGCCTGCCTGAATTTGTTCGAGATCTGCTTCCAGTATCTCCACTGCCTCGGCAGAGACTCGTGATTGCAAAGCGGCCTTCCATGATCCTTTGGCCAGCTCCAGAGCTTTGCCAGGCCTGTAGTCACCAGGCACGCCTTCTTCCGACAAATCCGCAGCCAGGCGCGAGTGAATCCAGCCGGCAAACAGCTCTTTGTACAACGGATCGCCGCTGGCAAACCAGGCCGTTAGCAGATCCATGGCAATGGCCAGCTGCGAGCGACCCCACTCCTGAACCTCTTCAAACGTCTGGGGGATTGCCCAGTTAGCGCACGAAGGATCTCTTACCGCGTCATACAACCGGCGGCTGAGTTCCTCCTGGTGGCTGCGCAATGCCGCCGCGAGAGAGCGGCGATGAGAGGCGGATGGCGGAAGAGAGCGATTCATAAGGTTCGCAAAAGTGAATTCATTTTTGCAGCTGATAAATCTCCAAACACCGCTGGACCACAGCAGGCCAGATAAAGTCTTTCACGACTCGCCGCCGACTTTCACAGCCCATGCCTGCCGCTTTGTCCGGATGATTGCGCAGAAGTTCGAGCGTTGCCTGCAGGGCAACAGGGTCATTCGGCGGAACCACAAATCCAGTCACACCGTGCTCCACGATTTCCGGCATGCTGGCCACATCGGTGCAAATGGCGGCGGTAGCGCAGGCCATTCCCTCCAGCAGTGTCTGCCCGAGCAACTCGGGCACCTGGGAGACCTGGCCATCGGGCGTTTTGTAGACACTGGGCAGGACTACACAGAGCGCCTGACGGTAATGTGCAATCAGTGCTGAATCATCACAGCCATGTATGAAGGTGACGTCTTTGCCGGAGGCCATTTCGCGCAGATGGCTGTAATATTTCTGATCCATGACCGGGCCGACTACCTTCAGTTTCATCCCCGCAGGCAGGGCGGCAATAAGATCGTGAACACCTTTGTGGGGCAGGAGACGTCCAACAAACAACACGCTGCCATCACGAACACAGCTCGCGTCGGGAGAGAACTTTTCCGTATCCACTCCGCCCAGAATCACATGCGCCCATGGCTTGCCCTCATGCCCAAAAACTTTGCGACTGTATTCGCTAATGTGAAGATGGCCCTGATAAAGACGGTCGGTTGAAACATAACTGGAAATGTCCCAACCACCCCCGCCAAGATCGGTGGCGAAGACGCGGCGGCCCGACACGCGGCACGCAATGGCTGCCACACTGCTGGCCAGTGTGTGCTGTTGATGGCAATGCACGATACCGGCACGGAGAATGGCCGGTAGAATTGCCCGTGACAGCGGATTAAACCGGTTTCCGCGCACATACCAGGGATTGCCGGCGACCCTTATGCGCAGGTTGCCGACGACTTCTTCACAGCTTTCATCGCCAAAGGTCAGCAGCTCCGTGGGGACAGCTTCCGCCATATGCCGGGCCAGTTCAAACACATATCGCTCCGCCCCGCCGATGGCGCCTCGGTTTTTATCAAACAGCGCCGGAACAATGTGCAGGACACTCATTATTTAAGAACTTCCAGATGAAACTGGAGAAACCACGCGGGAAATATCCACGCCCAGCGCCGCTCGTAAGCCTGCGAATAGCGATTGGCCAGACGCCAGACTAACTTGTTCAGCAGGCCGGGATAAAAAAAGATGTGGTTGGAAAGGACGCGAAATCGTGCCGCGGTGTAAAAATTCAGTTCGCTGTCGTGCGAAAAATAATTGAAACTCCCTGATGAAAACAAGTGGCGATGCGTGGGATCAGTAAAAGAATTGCAGCAGGAGAAGTGCGGAACGGTGATTCGCACGATCGCCCCCGCGCGGCAGATGCGATGAAGCTCCTCCATGGTCCCCACAATATCTTCCAGATGCTCGATTACGTCATAGGCGTGGACTTCACGAAAATGATTGTCGGGAAATGGCCAGGGACGCTCGTTCAAATCGTGGACGATGTCCGGGCTGGTTGTATCGGTAACATCCAGATTCACGGCTCCGGGCAAATGCTTGCGCCCGCAGCCGAGATTGAGAACATCTCGTTGCAGTAATTCAGGAAGCAAATCGGTTTTCATTCAGACCCCGCTGTTGTTACCGGCATCGCGGTTTTTTCAATTTTGATCATGCGGCGCAAACGACCTCTCATCTGGCTGAAAAATGGTTTGAGATACACCGAGCACGGAGGCGAGAGCATCACCTGGAGCATCACGGCAACATAGACCAAAAGCGATCCCACACCCACCGCGACCATCACGGGAAAGCTGTGCCATGAGAAAGACCGTTGCACCAGTGCAGCCAGCAGGACCAGCAATGCCAGGCGCAAGGCCCAGCTTCGGATGGGCGCAAACAGGCGGCCGGGGCTGGTCTCAAGCTCTTTCGCAAGCGCCCACAGATTGGCGGGAATGCTCACCGCGCAAACGCCAATGATCCCGCCGATGGGTGCTCCCATGGCTCCCAGAAAATGCACCAGCAGCACCGCGGAAACAAAGGTCACGGCTCCATCCGCCAGGCTAACGACGGAGATCCATTTCTCATATCCGAAGCAGAAGATGGTGTTGATGAGCGTCCGGCTCCAGTGGCGCAGCAGAATCAAAAGCATGATGAGCACGCTGAGTTTAAAGCCGCCATACTGGCTGGCGCCTACCCACCATGTAACGAAGCTGCGGTTCAGCACCAGTATGGCGCAGACCAAAGCGCCGCTGAACAGCAGCATGATCTGGCTGAGCGCATTCGTGGCCTGCAACAGGCGGTCGCGACTTTCGGAATATCGCATCTCGCTCAGGCCGGGCAAAGCCAGGTCCATGAGCATGTGCGGCTGGTTGGAAAGCACGCTCACCAGCTTGCCCGTGCACACATAAGGAACTACCGCAATCGGCCCCAGAACTTTGCCGATAATCAGCACGTCCGATCCCATCATCAGAATGGACGCCACCCGGGAAACAGTGATCCACATGCTGCGCCCCAGGTACGAACGCGATTCTTCCCACGTGGCAGAAAATATTTTTTTGGGCAGAACATAAGGAAAGCGGGCTTTGGTCCGCCACGCCATGCAGAGGACGGAAATCGCCTCTCCCATTCCCCAGCCGATGGCCAGGGAGATGAGTCCCCATCCCCTGAACACCAGCACCAGACTCACCACGGTGGTAATGGACCAGCTCAACATGCGGGTGAAACCGAGAAATGAGAGGTCCTGCAGGCCGTCCAGTATTCCCTGAAGAGTTTCAAAGGGATAAAGAGCAACAAAGACGGTCAGCATCAACGCAAGGGGAAGGCGCAGCGCCAGCCAGGCGTGGGGAAGAAAGTACCACGTTAGGAAGGCAGCCAATGCCACCATGGGCAGCTGCAGAATAATGATGCGAATGACTTTGGCCGTGAGGCGGGAGAGCTGCGCCGCTTCCGGCCTGCCCTGCGAAAGTCCCGTGGCGTGCCCGGTATCGCGCGGCAGCAGGGCGAAAATACCCATGTCCAGCAGCAGCAGATAATTCAAAATCTGCGTTCCCACCGCCCACAATCCGTAGTCATGCTGGCCCAGATGCCGCAACAAAAACGGAGTAAACCAGAGCCCCACCACCATCACTAAAATCTGGCTGGCATACCCGATACCTGCTCCGGCAACAAAGCGCCGGGTCCGGCCCTGGCGTGGAACTGGAGCGGATACGGGTTGCGACGGGGTTACGGGCAGAGACGTCATTGCAGTTTTGCCGCTGGAGTAAAGCGTGAAAAGATCCTTGTCTGCACCGGATGCGGTGAAGCTGCCGGGCGGGAACGCGCCGCGCCGTAAAGCGCCGAGGCCAGAATCCAAAACACAATGCCGCCCGCGGTGTTGAAAATGGGGCCGCCGATGCATGCGCCGGCCAAAGCCAGCTGAAGCACAAAAACAATTTTGGCCAGGCTGGCGACGTTCAGATCAGGATGTCGAGTGGCCGTGCGCAGGGAAAATATCAGCGCCGCGATAATCGCGCCGCCGTACAGAATCCACATCAGGACGCCGCCATCGTAAAGCCAGCCGGTAATCTGGATTTCCGCCCACAACGAAGGATGAATCTGATTATCGGCCGCGCCGAAATACGCATTCATCAAACCCCAGCGTCCGACTCCCGCCCCCAGAGGATACTGCCACAGCAGCTCCTGCAGGGTGTAATTCACGAAAATGCCGCGGTTCTGCTCATAGCTGCTGTAAACTCCCTGTTCGCCAATGCCAAGAAAGCGACCGGAGACAGCCTCGCCGCCGATGCTGACCGCGATCAGGAAAGAAGCGCCGATCATCCCCAGGCCGACGAGCGAAATCCATCGGCGAGAGAAGAGCGAAGCACGATAGTGGCGTATGAAGGCGAGCGCAGCCACGGCTATCACCAGCACCAGAAAGAGAGAGCGGACCTGGGCGAGATAGATATCAGTGATCCCGGCAAAGACGCAAGCCAGCGCCAAAAGGCGCTTCCAGCGTTTCAGGGTTGGCTCCGCCGCCAGGCCGAGTCCGATGATGGCGGCGAACAATCCAGCCAGAGCGGCGCTGCCGGCGGTATCGTTCAGGCCGGGCGGGCGCACGATCTTCTGCCCCGATGTGCCGGTGTAACTTAATTCCTCAAGATAGTTGGGATTGTTGCGTATGACACTCTGGGCAAACTCACGCGGCAAAAATGTTTGCGGATCGAGGGCCTGCAAAAATCCCAGCCCGGCGCTGAAGCCATTGGCCAGCAGCACCAGCCAGAGCAGGCGGCGCAGGCGGGCCGCGTTCTCGACCATTCCCGCTCCCCAGTAAAGCGGCAGGGCAATGCAAAGCTGGAAGACGCACTGCGCCAGTCCAGTGGTGAAGCCGCTCTCCGGGTGCAGCAATTCAACTACCAGCAGCATGAGCGCCATCAGCACCAGGCGGCAGCCGGGAGCGAGCCTGATCTTCTTAACTCTCGAGTGATAAACCGGAACCAGCAAAGCGCAGGAAAGATAAGGGATGGTACGCAGGACAGTCCGGATCGACTGCGCACCCGGCAAAAACAATATTCCAGGAAGCAGGAACTGGCAGAAGATAAAGACTTCCATCCAGCCCATTTCGCCAAACAGCCCTTTGCGCAGACGGATGCGCGCGGCGGCCTGTGCCGGCGCCGCGGCGGCAGCGGTGAAAGCGATGCTACGCGGCTGCATTGGCGGGGAGCGCTCCTGCGGAGATTTTGCCGATCAAAGCTTCATACCGGTCAATCATTTTTTCGAGCGAGTATTCCCGTGCTTGCTCCAGGCCGGACTGCGCCAGCCCTGCCCGTGCTTCAGGATTGTGCAGCAATTCGGCAAGGCGTTCGGCGAAATCCGTGTCCGAGACCAGCCAGCCAAAATCGCCGTTCCCCAGGACCTCCCGGCTGCCGGGATTGGGCGTGGCGATTACCGGAGTGCCGCAGGCCATCGCTTCCAGATACGGCAATCCGAAACCTTCATACTGGCTGGGCGAGGCATAGACCCATGCTTGTTGATAGAGCTCAATCAGCTCCTGGCGGCCAATGCCGTTGAAGTAACTCACGCCCTCCATGGCCAACCCAGGCTCACTGACCATCATCAGGCTGGCCTCAGGAAACCGGGGACGCAGCACGCGGCTGAATACTTCCAGTAAAAAACTTCCCCTTTTTCGGCCGCTCATAGTGCCAACAAAGAGGATGGAAGGATGGGTGGTTTTTTTGTGCAGCGCAGGCGTGAACTGCGTGATGTCCACACCGAGCGGAATAACATTACGCAGGAAGGGATTGAAGCGCCCGGAATTGCGGCTGACGCCGGCGCATCCTGGCTGCAGCAGGGCAGTCAGCAATTCCTGAGGATAGATTCCCAGCTGAAGCACAAAGCGCAAAGGATTGCTGGCCGATAAAGCTTCACCCAGCGCGCTGCCATGCATGATGCGAATGAGCGGCTTGCGCAAAAACGGCAGCAGCAGACTATCACCATTGGCAATGATGACGTCGGCTTCATACGCGGGCAGCAGATTAATCACGTTGCCCACATATCCGCCGGTAAGGCGAAAACCCAGCCAGGAGTTGGCAAATTCGGCCCAGGGCAGCATACGGACTTCATAAGCGGCGCCCCGCGGTTTTGGGTCATAGCTCCATACGGTAACTTCATGTCCGCGGCAGCCCAGGCCATGGGCCACGTTGTGGGCCACATGGTCCACGCCGCCGCGCCTTTTTCCCGGCGCCGGCAAACGGTAGCTGATAAGAGCTATGCGCATGGGGCCGATCCTGCCGCCGTACCTGCGGCGGGTGAAGAAAAAACAGGAGCCACACGATCAAGCCACGGGCCCTGGTAGTCCGGAGCAAGCCAGATGGTATGCGGCCAGACATCATGGTGGACCTGGCTCAAAGGCCGGATGAACTCCGAGAAATGCAGCGAAGAGTCATAACAGGCGCGTCGGAATGCGGCCTGGGAGTAGTCCAGCGCGCAGCCTTTGTATCCTCGCTCGGAAAGAAGCCCCATCACTTCGTCTATCGTGCGCTTGCGTTCGCCGAGTTGCACCGGATGCAGCTCCAGCAAAATGCAGCGATACCGCTGGCGCGCCAGGCCTGCCTGCATTCCCGCCAGCACCATATCTTCCGCGCCCTCGACATCGAGTTTTAGAACATCGACCTTATCCAGTCCGGCTTCATCGAGAAGAAAATCGAGACGGCGCGTCCGCACCTGAAATTGCGTTCCGGCGGCGGCATGGTTTTCGACCAGCCGCGAAACTCCACAGTTTTCGTCGGCTTCATTATGACCGGCAAGCGTCATGGCGCCTTCGCGGTCCGCCAGCGCGCAGTCAAAAACCTGCACATGCCGCAGCTCGTTGCGCCGCACATTGGAGCGCAACTTGCGATAGACCCGGGGATCGGCTTCAATGGCGACTACTCTTCCTTGTGGTCCAACCAGGTGGGCGGCCACCAGGGTGAAAAAGCCCCAGTTCGAGCCGGCGTCCACAAAGGTCATTCCCGGCTGCAAGATGCCGCGAATCAAGGCGCTCTCCTGCGGCTCATAATTCCCAGTGAAAAACACCTCGCGGGCAATGTTATCTCGCAGGCAGCATTCAAATTCGCAGCCGCCAAATTTTCCGGGTAGTTTTCCGGCGAAGGTTTGGTTTCGTCCGCGAGAAACCAGGTGCATCAGCCGGTATCGTCCAGCCGGCATGCGCCTGATCGTGGCCGCCAGCAGATTCGCCCAAATGGGCGAAGGCTTCAGCGCATTGAATTCAGAATTCACCATATACAGCCTGAGTCATCCATTCCGGGCGAGGAGTTCGTAAAACTGGCGCGTCTGGCGCGCAGGATTGCAAAGAGCGTCCGCCCGGCCATGACCGGCTGCCCTGTATTTTGTCCGCAGTGCGGGATCTTCCATCAGCTTCCTTATGGCTTCAGCCAATGCCTTTGCGTCGCCTGGCGGAGTCAGAAATCCATAATCACCGTTCAGAATTTCCGTGGCGCCGCCCAGCGCCGTGGTCACAACCGGCAGGCCAGCATACAACGCCTCAATGAAGACGAGGCCAAAGGTCTCCGGCCCCACGTTTGCCTGAATATAAATGTCGGAAGCAGACAGCAGTTCGAAGATGTCTTTTCTCTGGCCCAGAAAACGCACCCGATCCGCAATGCCCCAATTCGCGGCTTTCTGCTGAAGATCCTGTAAATACAGCTCTTCGTGATCACGCTGGACGCCGCCCACCACCAGACAAACCCAGCCCGGAACATCGCGCAGCAAAGAGAGAGACTGCAACATCAAAGTGTGACCCTTGACCGGCTCCATTCGCCCGATTTGAATTAGTACGGTTGTATCGGGCGGCAGATCCAGAGATTTTTTGATCTTTTCGCTTTCCACGCGGGAAATGGATTCGCACCCGTTGGGTACGGGGCCATACAAGACATCCGATGGAATGTTTTTATATAAATTGCCCAGAATCTGCTGAGTAAAAACGCTGTTGCACAATACCCGGTCCGGCCGATGAAACCGGGCCCACCGCTGCACCCAGTGCCTGCCATCCGGAGCATCGTGCAGCCTGAGGATATTCACGATTCCATTTTTACGGATGGTGGAACCGAACATAGCCTGGGTCCAGGGCGAATTGGTCACCACACGATCAAACTTGTGCTCTGACAACACACGGGAGAGCAGCCATCGTGCCCACCACACGCTCAATGGCCGGCGCGCGCGCGGACTGCCCAGGTAAAACAGCGGAGCATTCAGGTCGCGCAATTCCCGGCTGAGCCTTCCTTCAAAACAAAATCCAAAGTGCAGCTTCATCTCCGGACACGCGGCTGTGTGGCGGTAGAGAGTCAGCAACCCGCGCTCGACTCCGCCGTAAAGATTGCCGGCAAATATATGGAGAATGCGCATATTAGACGGCTTCTCGCACGGGTTATTTCAGCACCGAATCCTGAACAGTCATATCGACGATAGTCATATCAGAAGAGCGCATTGCGATCTGCCGCGCAAGCTTTCTTCCTGTACGAATCAATGGAACTTCAATCCAGCGGTAACTGATCATTGCGAGAGCCACAACTACAGGCAAGCGCAACAGGAATAATGACACCATGTGGGCAAAGTCAGAATTAGCGGATGCCGGGCGGTTAATAACTATCTCCTGCCACAGATAAATGCTGTAAGACAATCTGCCGATCCAGCGCAATACGCGCAGTTCGAGAAATCTCCCTAACCAGCCCCACGGCCGAGTCACAGTGGTCACGACAAGAGCCGTGATCAGCAGAGGGACGAGCGCTCTTTCGAGAAACAATCCAGTCCGCAGAATTTTTGGCACAAACGAAATAACCAAAAGACTTGTAATCGCGACCGCCTGAATAAGAGGGTTGGCCGCATAGCGAATGATCTGTTCTCTCCTGCTGCTCACCAGCCAGATTGCAGCGACACAAGGCAGCATGAACGAATCCAGCCGAATGTCAGTTCTTTTGAGGAGAAGTGAATGACCAACCGCGGGAGTGCTGCTCAAACACCACACCCGCCAACAAATGGCGCAGCCTGAGACAAGCAACGCCACTCTGCCTGCCTTTTTATTGCCCAGCCAAAGAAGCATGGCTGGCCAAAAAAGGTAAAACTGTTCCTCCACCGCCAGCGACCAGTAATGGTCCAGTACGGCTGTGTGGCGCTGCATGTTGTAATTGTTAAAAAAGAACACAGCGCCAAACCAGTCATTCCAGGAAAACTGAGTATCGATGATGCGCGGCAAGACGCCAATCAAAAATAAAACCGCTACGACCAAAAGATAAGCAAAGGCTGGCGGCAGAATTCTGAAAGTACGCCGAATGTAGAAATCGCGAAGAGAGATGCCCCCGCTCCGAGATTCCTGATTCAGCAACCGAGTACAGATGATAAATCCGCTAATCGAAAAAAACAGCAACACACCGGCGTTGCCAGCATGGTCAAGAACAGCGTGAGCGACGCGCTTCCCCAGGGAATCCTGCCCAAATACCTGATGATGTGAAGACAAACCATGGCTTAGAAGAACCGCACCAATCGCAATGGCCCGCCATCCATCCAGTGTGGGGATGTATTCTGATGGGCGCTCGGGCAGTGTCTCTTTGAGGAGATCCATATTGGCTTTGTTAAAAATTTCTGCCGACTTTAGCTTTACTGTAGACATCCCCCAGCTGCTTCCCCAGCCTTTGGCGGTCAAATTTCTTCACCGTTGTCTCTCTTCCGGCAGCGCCAAGCCGCTGCCGCAATTGCGGCGAACGCGCAAGTTCGAGAATGCGACCCGCCAGATCCTCAACCTCGCCGGCCTGATAATTCAGCGCATTGCGGCCGATGATGACCAGTTCCGCCGCGCCGCCGAGAGCGGTAGTGATTACGGGCTTGCCGCAGGCCATGGCTTCGATGATCACGCGGCCAAACGGCTCCGGACGAGTGCTGGCGTGCACTACTATGTCCAGCGCACGAATCACGTCCGCAGGTTTCTCCACGAAGCCGGTAAATCCGAACTGGTCCCGCAGACCGAGTTCCGCGGAAAGCGCTTTTAAATCATCCAGCGATTCCTGACTGCCCTCGGATTCATAGAGCGGCCCGCCGATAATGTAACCGCGAATGGGATCGGACTGTAGGATATCCAGGGCCTCAATGAAATCACGATGCCCTTTCCACCACGCCATGGTGGCGAGCAGCCCCACGCGGACCACCGGCGCCGCCGGCGGCTGCAGGCCGCAAAGGGCATCAAGGTCTGCCGCGGGGCCATGCGGCGAGAATTCGTCGAGGTCCACGGCGTTGTAAACGGTAATCACTTCCGGCCCGCTGAGTTCGTTGTTATGGCTGCCGCGATTCAGGATGCGTCGGGCGTCGTCGCGCACCGAATTGGAGTTGGCCAGCACGGCCGCACAGCGGTTGCGGCAAAAGCGCAGAGCCCGGCGCATGAATGGCCGCGAGCCAATGTAGTCGTGCAGATGCCAGATCAACGGCCTGCGCGTACAATTGGCGAAGGCGCCGAGCACGTGCATTTTGAGAGTGTTGCTGTGAATCAGGTCCGGCGCAAATTCTTCGATCCCCTGGTGCAGCTGACGCGTCCAGGCACGGACGGGAAAAACCGCCAACGCCAGTTGCAGCCCGAGTTTGATTTTGCCCAACATTCCCGACTCACGTTTTGAATCGCCAAGCCGCGAAAGCCGCGGCGGCAGCGGCAGGACCCTGGCGGTCACGCCCAGCGCGGCAGCCCTGGCGACCAGCGGGCCATCCTGCGCAGTGATCAATCCGAAGGTCCATTCCGGATGCTCCTGTTTGAGACTGGCGATCATATCCAGCAAACAAACTTCAGCGCCGCCGAGGCCGCCGGAAGAATTCAGATACAAAATCTTCATTGCCCGTAGTGAGGCCGGAAGAAGGCCTTCGCTTCGCGCGGCGCCATCATCATGGCCAGCAAAACCGCGAACCAAACAGCGTTGGCGGGTATGTGAAGGTTGAAATCGAAAAAGCTGTGCACCAGCAGGCCGAGGCAGCCGATGGAAGCGCCCAGCCGGAGCCGGGCAGCCGTTTCACCTTGCAAAACGAAGACCGCATGAATGTTGCGGCGCAGCTGGCGCACAAACAACGCCAGAGCGGCGAGAACCAGGACCACGCCGGCCATGCCGGTTTCGGCAAGAATTTCGGCGTAGTCATTGTGCGCGTGTTCGATTCGCTTGTCATTGACGAAGCTTTGATACCGGGGATACACAGTTTCAAACGCGCCCAGGCCAGCGCCCGTCAGCGGATGCGTTCGGAAAATTTCAGGACTGTCGGCAGACATGGCCAATCGGTCCGCGTAGCTCGCGTCCTGCGAGTTCAGCACCGGATGAAAGCGCTCGGTGGTCTCCGGCGGCAGCATCCAGGCCGCGAGCAATGTGGCGGCGAGCAAACCGAGGGCCAGCCCCGGCACCGAAGTTTCCGACAGCTGGCGGCGCTGCAGGGCAAACGCGATCACGCCAAGAAACACAACTTCCACCAGCACCGAGGCCACGCCGGCACGCGATCCGGAAAGGGCCACGGAAGCAAGTGCAATCAGCGTGGCAAAACCGGCAATCCAGTTCCACAGATCGCGGCGCTTTCGCGCCAGCCAGAAAGTGGTGGTGATCGCCACCAGCATTTCCATGAGCCCGGCGTAGTGATTGTGATTTACGTAAGGACCAAAGATGGACCCGCCCCAGCGCGGGACGACCATCCAGTAGATTTTGTCCGGACTGGTAAAGAACTGCACAACCGCAAAAAACGAAATGACAAGCGTGTACGCACTCACGATTTTGCCCAAACCGCTCCACTGCGCGGCGGTTGCTCCCGCGAACCATGCCGCCGCCAAAACGAAGACGATCAGATACACAAGATAAAGAATGATCGAATCGCGCGTGGCAATGGGATCGGCCGTGCGGCCCGCCAGCAACTGCACCGCAGCCAGCAGAAGAAACAGCACGGCAGGAATATAAAGCGGTGTCCGCGCCAGCACCAAAGTTCGCGACTGTGCACATCCCACGCACCAGAGAAACATAGCCAGTATGGCAAGAGCAGCCAGGCTGCCTGCGGCCCACGGCGGATCAGCGCCAAAAGCCAATGGCGCGGCGATGAGCGCCACAGCCAGGCAGACGCGCGCTGACAAAAACCAGACCGAATGGAGCGATGCCGTCTCGGCCAGAACTGCGCGCGAGCCAGGCATGGTGCGCGGAGCTGTAAGCACATCAGGTCTCATGGCGCTGAAGAATTCTCTCTCGAAACGGGCGTAAGTGAGACCGAGTCCAGCCAGAACTCGCCGCCAATATCCATGGGAAAAGCGCGACTGCGCGGCCGCCACACGGAAAGCTTCACCGCTCTGGTCTTCGAACCGGTGGCAAAGGTCATCTCCATTTTGTGCCATGGCGTAGTTTCGAGCGCCGGCGCTGTGGATGCATCGAGACATTCCGGACACTTCGGATCAACTACACGCAGCCGGGGTCCACTGTCTGAAGTTATGTCCTGCGAGCGGACAAACGCGGAGAGTGCATACGACCGTTCTGGTTCCACGGGGACAATCTGATACGCCGGCTCGGAATCGGCATTGTGGGGCACGGAAAAGCTGATGTGCAGGCAATTTCCATCACGACAAGCCTGAGCCACCTCGGTCTCCACGAATGGCTCACGATGGAGATGCCAGTCCAGACCGCCATCGAGCAGCTTTCCGCGAAAGCTGCCATTGAAGACCAGGTTGTTGTCCTCTCGTCCGCCAGGGAGAGCACCGGAGGTTTGCAGATCGGACCAGGCGCGCCGGGCCTCCTCATACTTTCCGTTGTCGAGCAACTTATCCACCCAGGGCAGGGCCACCGGCAACGGTAATGGCTTGCCTTCCGCCACTAATTCCTGCCAGAAAGCCGCGGTTGCCGTCTGCGGGGCCTGACGTTCGAGAAATTCGAGAAAAGAGATTTCGATCAAAGTATTGCCGGAAGTGCGGACGACGCTGCGCCATATCAAATTTTCATCGCCAATTCCTCGATGCAGCAGGGCGAACACCTGATCGCGTTCCTCGGGCGCAAGATGCAGATAGCGGGCAAAGTTACGCAGAGCTCCTTCACTGTCACCGGCGCGCAGATTGTAATTGGCCAGCAGCCAGGTAAACTCCGGACGCATGGGAGCCAGTGCCGCCGCTCTCTCATAAGCATCATGCGCACAATCGGGCATTCCAGCGATCTCGCAGCCGCTTCCCAAATCGCTCCAGTAAACCGCCACCAGGGGATTGAGTTCGGTGGCGCGGCGCAGATGCGGCAGGGCCGAAGAAACATCCGACGATTCCCGCAACAGCAAAAAACCCAGGCGATTCTGCAGCAGCGCATTGCCCGGATCGAGCCGCACAGCCCGTGCTGCCAGATCAGGCTCGTCTGCACTGATCCATTGCCTTGCAACAGAAATCCTGGTCATCTGGGTCAGCAGCAGTAATCCAAACACAAACACGCCAGTCACGAGGACCGTGCGCCGCAAGCGAGAGTGGAGCGAAAACTCAAGCATCGGGATAAAGATCAAAGTCGCATCACTATTTACCGGATTCGCCGTAGTATCCGCGATAGTGTCCGTAATAGCTGTAATAGCCGTCATGATGCATGCGAACTTTGTTCAGGACAACACCCAGCAAACGCGCATTGGCGCTGTCTAAAACTTTGCGGGCGCGCAGGATAAGCTTTCTGGGCGTAACGCCGCTTTCGACCACGAGCACCACGCCTTCCACCATGGTGGAAAGAATGGTGGCATCGGTGACCACAAGCAGCGGCGGCGAATCGATAATAATGTGCTGAAACCGGCCGCGCAGGGTTTCCAGCATCTTGATCATGGGCTGGGAAGAAACCAGTTCGGCGGGATTCGGCGGAGACGGTCCGGAAGGGATCACCCAAAGATTTTCCTGCTGGGTCTGCTGCAGGACGTCGTCGATTTTGTCGTTACCCGTCAAAAAAGTGCTCATGCCGCGCTGATTTTCAATGTTCAACATGCGCGCCACATACGGACGGCGGAGATCGCAGTCCACCAGCAGTACCGAACTGCCGCACTGTGCCAGGGCCAGAGCAAGATTCACCGCCGTACTGGTCTTGCCTTCACCGGCGTTGGCGCTGGACACCAGCAGCGACCGCGGAGCACGCGATGCCGCCGAAAGCAGTATTGACGTCCGCAACGCCCGGTAGGCCTCGGTAATCGCCGAGTTCTTCGTTTCCTGCAGCATGGCGACATTCGCCGTGCCATTTCCTCCGGCATGGCCTGGCAGCAATCGCTGGTTTTGCGCCGGGATTTGCGCCAGAGCCGGCGCCGCAATCAGCGCTTCCACGTCTTCAGGGGTCTTCAGTGAGCTGTCGATTGCTTCCTGAATGAATGCCGCCATGGCGCCCAGAACCAGCCCCACTATGAACCCCATCATAATGTTGAGTCGCGTTTTAGGCCGAATGGGCGCCACGGGTGGAAGAGCCGGATCGACCATGTGGATATTGGTGGAGCGCAGGCCCGCGGTGACTGTGGCGTCCTTCAAATGCTCCAGCAGCTTTTGATAGAGCTGCTGGTTGGTCTCAAATTCGCCTTTAAGAATATTGTGTTCCACCAAAAGACGGTTGAAGTTGCCCAGCTCCTCTTTCTGCTGCGTCACCGCCTGCTCCAGAAGCTGCTCGCGATTTTTGGCCGCGATATAAACGTTGCGATAACGCTCCACCGCGCCATCGCGCTCGGAGGTGACCTGCGCCTCGGCCTCGGCCACGTCTTTGCCGAGACGCACAACTTTGGGGTAATTGGGGCCGTACTGATTCAGAGCATCTACATACTGGCTGCGAAGGTCGGCCAGCTTTTCCTGCAGGTGCTGCAGCGGATCGTCATGCGTGAGGCCGTGGACGCGCTCCGGGTTCGACTTGACCTGGTCGTAAATCGCTTCTTTCTCAATGCGTTCGTTCTGTGCCTGGGTCAAATCCGTGCTTAGCTGCCCCAGCCGCTGCTCAATCACATTTTGCTTGTCGCCCGTATCGACAATCGTATTTTTTCTCTGGTACTCCACCAGGTCGCGCTGGGATTTTTCCACCTTGGCTTTCAGCTCGTCGAGCTGCTGCTCCATTCGTCCGGCTGCCTGCCGCGTAACGTCATACTTCTGGCGAAAACTGTAATCGGTATAGTTATCAACCAAAGCATTGGCCACTCGCGCGGCCAGCTGCGGATCGGTGCTTTCGTAGCCGACCGTCATAATCCGGCTGCCGGGAATCAGCTCCACGCTCAGCCGGCTTTTGAATAGCCCCATCAGCCCCAGTTTGCGCGCATCGGACTCGATGGGGTGCGGATCTACTTTGCCCACAAATGCGGGGTTCTGCGTGAGGCCCAGTTCCTGGATCGTGCGCCAGGCCAGATTGTCCGTCTGGATAATCTGAATTTGCGTGCGCAGAAAATCCTGATCGTTCTGAGTCGGCTGGTACACCTGACTCAGCGTCTGCACCTGGGGCGTGTCCGGCTCTACCTCGATGCGGGCCACGGCTTTGTACACCGGCCTGGTTTTGAAGGAGGAGAGCGCTACCAGTGTAGTGACGGCCACGGTAATAGCCAGCACCGTCCAGCGGCGGCGCAACAGCATCTGCCAGTAAGCGGCCAAAGAGGCGGAAGCATCCTGTTCGCCCAGGGCAGCAGAATAGCCCTGGTGCGGCGGCATGCGCTGCGGCCAACCCTCCGGCGCGGAGGGATCGAAAGGAACAAGCTGCTGATCTTCCGGTAGAGTGCGGTTACTGCTCATGATTATCCATTTCTAGAGTCGGAAAAGCGCCAGCCCCGTGGCAACCTGAATTGCCGCTTCCGCGCCGCGGCGCAGGGCCTTCTTACCGGCGCTGTCAGGAACAAAAAGAATGTCATTGGGCTCAAGCGGAACATCGGGAGTTTTTCCGCTCAACACCTTTTTGAGATCAATGGCAATTTCCTGGCGCTGTATATCCTGCGGCTGCTTCCGGCGAATGACGATGGCGTGCTCGCGTTTTGCCGTAGGCTTGAGATCTTCCGCCAGCGCCACCAGTTGCAGCACAGTCAAATGTTCACGGCTGGTATTCAGCACAAAACCGCCAGGACGATTCACCGCCCCCACCACATAAATAACGCCCGCACGCGGAACATTGATCCAGTCGCCAGGGTAGACATCGGCATTGAGGAACGGATTGATGCCGGCAAAAAGCTCATTCAGATTAATGGTGGTGGCTCCGCTGTCTTCAGCATTCACACCGGAGTTCACACCTGCACTGCTGCCCAGGGAAGCTCCGCCACGCACGATTTTCACCTCGCTTCCGGCATCGTCGCTGATTCCGCCTGCCTGGGTCAGCACGGCCAGAAGTTTGGTGGGACCGAGCAGAGGATAGATTTGCGGAGTTTTTACCGCGCCGGTAATCGAAATCGCATGCAGGCGTGATTCCTTGATACTTACGCTGATGTGAGGATCGCTGATGGTCCCGCTGGACTTCAGCTCGCTCGTCAGCAGCGCGGAAAAAGCGTCCAGCGTCAATCCCGCCGCCGTTAATGATCTGGGAAGCAGAGGAAACACCAGCTGTCCGGACTGGTTCACGCGGTACGTCCGGGACAGTTCCGGAACATCGAGAATATATACGTCCAGCACATCGTCCGGACTGATGGTGTAGTCCGGGATGACGGACAATGTGGGTTTTGCCTCAACGCCGGCAGCAGCGGATGAGTTAGCGCTGGAAGTCTGACCATCCGCGTCTGGAAACAAAACCAGGCAGCAGAGGAAACAAACTATCCAGCAAAGTGCGCCGGAAACGTATTTACAGAAATAACGATGGTGCAAAGACATTTAGATTACCAGCATTGGAAAACAAAATGCATTCAGTTTACAGCCGAAGACAGCCACGGAAGAACGTAAAAAACCTGCTGGCTCCATATACGTATCGCATTGCAGGAAAAAGAGTTATTAAATTACCTTTTTAGTATCGTTGCGAAAAAATTTAGAGCTCCGCCCTCGTCACTTACATATGAGTGACATTTTATAACTCGTGGCCTTACACACTACCCACCCTTTTGATTTCGTAACGAACCCAGGGGAGGCGCGGTGTAAATCGTTGAATACTGCTATGTGGCAGATGGCCATCTTATTGTTCCTGTATTTGCGGTGTCAAGAAATTGCTGGCTTCCAGGCAGTTAAATTATGGAAATCCAGGAACTTCACCCGAGAAGTCGGCTTGATTCCTGCAAAAGTGCCGCAAAACTGCCAGGCAGAGTGTCTGACGCTCCGACGCGGACAAGTATAATCATGGGGCTTCGGGAGACTTACTCTTTTGATATTCATAGTATTGAAGCGTATTCGCAATTCATTGCAAACTTTTACCTTTCTGCTTGTCCTTTCGCTGGCGATGGGCGGGCTTTCGGCCATAAGCCAGACCAGTAGTACCCAGCAGGACTCAACTTCGTCTTCCACCGTCCCAGCGCCGCCAGCGGATCAAACGGACAATCTGCGCGAGGCCACGGCCGCGCCAGCTGGCCTTGTTCGCAATATGGTCTTTGATCAGAAAACCATCTGGACCAGTCCTTTCAAACTTCGCGTTCAGGATGCTAACTGGCTCGTTCCCCTGGCTGGTTTGACCGCGGGAGCCATCAACGCGGACTCCGAGCTTTCCTCCCGCGTTTCTCCCACCGGGACCTTCAGCCGCCATGCCAACACCATATCCAACGGTGGCCTGGCAGCAGCGCTGGGCGGAGCCGGAGGCCTGTATCTGATTGGAAAACTCCGCTCCGACGATCACGAGCAGGAAGCCGGCATTCTCTCCGGAGAAGCCGCCGCCAACAGCCTGGTCGTGGCCGAGGTAATCAAATTCGCCACACAGCGCCAGCGTCCTCTCGACGGCGGTGGCCAGGGGAAATTCTTCGCAAGCAACTCTCTCACCAACTCCGCCTTCCCTTCGAACCACGCAATTCTGGCATGGTCGATAGCCAGCGTGATATCGCACGAATACCCTGGAATCCCCACCCAAATACTCACTTACGGCGGGGCCTCGGTCGTGAGTCTTGCCAGGGTTTACGGCAAAAATCACTTCCCCAGTGACGTGATCGTGGGCAGCGCTCTGGGCTGGATGATCGGCCGCCAGGTATATGCCTCGCACCATGACGCCGGTTTGCCCGGCGGCGGCTGGGGCACATTTCATCATGACCCGCCGGAGCATTCGTCCTCTGAATCGCGCTTCTCGCCTTACGTTCCTCTTGATAGCTGGGTGTATCCCGCCCTTGACCGCCTGATGGCCCTGGGGGCGGTCCATAGCCAGATGCAGGGACTGCGTCCATGGACTCGCGCCGAATGCAGCCGCCTGCTGCAGGAAGCCGAAGACGCAATCGTCGACAGCCCCTCCGGCGACGATGAAGTTTCCCGCCTTTACCAGGCGCTGGCCAAAGAGTTTGCGCCGGAAATCGCAGGCGATGACGTCAATTACCTCTCTCTCGACTCCGTGTATGCCCGCACCACGGGCATCTCCGGCAAGCCCCTCACCGATGGTTATCACTTCGGTCAAACCATCGTGAACGATTTTGGCCGGCCATTTCATGAAGGCATCAACGGACTCACCGGCTTCTCGGCCAGCGGATCGAGCGGCGCTCTGGGCTTTTACGTTCGCGGAGAATACGAGCACTCGCCCTCGGCCCCGGCAGCCTCCAATGCCGTCCAGCGGGCCATCGAAACCGCCGACCAGAAACCGCAGACCAACCCGCTGGCAACGCCAACGTTCAATCAGTTCCGCCTGCTCGATAGCTACATCACTCTCAACATCAGCGGCTGGCAGGCATCTTTCGGCAAGCAGAGCCTCTGGCTCGGCCCCACGCAGGATCCGTTTCTCCAAAGCGACAACGCGGAGCCGCTGTATATGTTCCGCGTGGACCAGACCACGCCGCGCACTCTGCCCAGCATCTTCAAATTTCTGGGCGAGTATCGCTCCGAATTCTGGGTGGGCAAGCTCACCGGCCAGCACTTTATCAACACGCAGGACGGCAACATCGCCGTCACGCTGGGCCGCTCGCTGGCTGATCAGCCGCTGCTCAATGGCGTGAAGTTCAACTTCAAGCCCACGCCTAACTTCGAGTTCGGAGTAGGCCGGACCGGCCTGTGGGGCGGCCCCAACTTCCCCATCACCGTTGGAACTACCAAAAATTCTCTTTTCAGTCAGGGCAATGCTGAAGGGCGGCTGAAAGATCCCGGCGACCGCCGGTCCACTTTTGACTTCAGCTATCGCATTCCTGGCCTCAGAAACTGGCTCACCCTCTACGAAGATTCGTTTGTGGAAGACGAAATCTCTCCCATCGGATACCCGCGGCGTGCCGCTCACAATCCTGGTGTCTACTTCAGTCATCTGCCCGGCTTGCCCCATCTCGACCTGCGCGCCGAAGCCGCGTTCACCAATCTTCCTGGACTTCTCCAGGGGCTCGACGGCTTCTTCTACTGGAACGTGCGCTACCTCGATGGCTACACCAACAAAGGAAACATCCTCGGCAATGCCACCGTGGGCCGGCGCGGCGTGGCCTTTCGCGCCCAGAGCACGTACTGGTTCGCCTCCGACAAGACCATCCAGGCAGGCTTCCGCAGCAATTACGCCGATGGAGCCTTCGTCGGCGGCGGCGACTTTCGCGATGCCTTCCTGCGTTCGGAATGGAGCTTTCGTCACAACGTCTCTCTTTCCGGTCTTCTGCAATACGAGTGGTGGGACTTCCCCATCCTCTCCCTGGGCAACCGGGTCAACAATGTCACCGCCTCGCTGCAGCTCACGTACTGGCCGCACTGGCGCATCAAGAGCTCAGACGCGGGCAACTGATTTGCCGCGCTCATCGTTGAGAGAGCGCTGCTGCATAATGATCTGCAGCAACTGCGCCAGCTGCCTGGTTCTCACGTCCCATGTACCATCGCGGACAAAGTCCTGCCGGCGTTCGCGGTCGGCAGCCGAATCAAATTGCAGAGCATCTTCCACCGCCGCGATGAACTCTTCCGTAGTCTCATAAAAGCGCACCGGCGCGTCTTTGTATTCGTACAGCGGAGCCATTACCACCGGCTTGCCCGTCGCCAGATATTCGCGGACCTTGATCGCGCTGCCATAGCTGGTGAACGTGCTGCTCAGCTTCCACGGCAGCACGCAGATATCGAAGCGCCGAATGTACTCCGGCAGCTTTTCATACGGCTTTGGCCCGGTAAAGTGGACGTTCGGCGCATCAATCACCGTCAAATTCGAACGCAGCCCCACCAGCACCCAGTGCCATTCCGGCCTCAGCCGCGCCACCTCTTCGATCAGCTTCACGTCCATCACAAAATCCATGGCGCCGAAATATCCCAAAACCGGTCCGGGGATCGCGGCGATCTCTGGCGCGGTCGCCGCGGCTTCTTCGGCAAAATGCGGATAATCCACCGCCTGCTGCAAAAAATATTTGCGCGGGTCGCTCGACTCTTCATACAGCTTGCGCCCTGAATAAACCACCAAATCGGCCATTTCCCTCAACCGGCGGTCGAAGCCGCGAATCACATTCACGTCCAGCGCGCTGTCTTCATTGGCGTCATACTTGTCGGACACCTGGTACAGCACCAGCTTCGCGTCCAGCGCCTCCGCCACCACCGCCGCCGAAGGTATCGCTACCCACAAAATGGGCCGCGAGATTCCGCACAACCGCATCGCAAAATGAATCTGCACCGAGAGCAGCCAGCGGTTCAGCGTTTGCGCCCAGCGCGGACCATAAATGGGCAAATTGATGGGCGTCATCACCCATAGCCCCTCCGGCGCCTTGCGCAGCCAGCGCATATAGCTGCGCAGCTTTCTCCGGATCTTCAGAAAAAAATCCGGATTCGACATCGCCGGCAGCCCCATGCTCAGCGAATTGATGAACAGCACCTTGTTCCGCTTCGCCAGCCGCTTAAGAATGTGGTTCTTCGAATGCGGATGGTGATACCACCAGTCCTCGCCGGCAAAGCAAACAATCGACTCTTCGGTAAGCCCGTAATCCTCGTCGTTCATGGTTTCCACGAAAATGTTGATGCAAAGGTGGCGGGAAGCTCGGTCGTCACCGTGACCCGCAGCATATTGGCCGGCGCGGTAGTTCCGTACACCCACGAAATCCCGCCTTCTTCTTTTTCTGCTCGCATTTCTATGGGCTGGTCAGAACGCAGACGAAACTCTACCGTGCTCGAGCCGCGCAATTCGCACGTGACGCCATCTTCACCGGCGCGCACATCGGCAATCTCCCAGCCCAGCCCAGCATGGAAACACAGTTCCGCCCGATGCTCGCCCTGGCCGGAAATATGGTCTTCCAGACGAATCTCTCCCGGCGCACTCCACGCTGCGGAGCGTGTGTGCACCATGCCGCGATCTTCGTATCCGAAATGCGAAGCTTTCAGTGTTTTGCCGTCAGAGGAAGTCTCGATCCGGCTCACCCGGGCTTCATTCCCAATCGAAAAGAAATTCATGCGGGCACGCGGAATCCGGTTTTGCTCCATGCCGTCCACCGTTACGGTGTTGTGCGCGCCGGTAGAGCGGAAGCGGTCGCGCATCGCCCGGTCGCGCGTATAACAGCCCGTTCCCGGATCGCACAATACCTCTTCGCCGTCCATGCGCAGAATCACGCTCAGCTTGTCATTATGGGTATGCGTTCCCTTCCCATGAATACCATTAGGCACCGCCAGAAAAAGCAGATCGCTGTTCCCCGAGCGGGCCAGCGCAATGCCCGAATCGGCAAGAACTTTTATTTCCGCGCCATCCGCGCCAGCGCCGGAAACTTCTGCCGCCGTGCCTGTCTCTCGCAAACCTGTCTCTGGCAAATTAAGCCCGCGCAATCCATACCACGGCAGCTCGGCATCACTGTAGCCTGCGGGACGCCCGAGGACCGCCCTGCCCAGTCCCAGCAAGCTGCTCACGCGCAGCGAATCGCGCCGCGCTGTTGGCAGATCCATTTGTTTGAGATCGTCCAGCAAAAACTCAACCCGGCCATCGTCGCAATCGCCAATATGCGGCAGCCTGCCGGACGAGTCCGCCAGCGTCTCCATCCAGGCAAACATCGCGCCCAGCCGCTGGGTAAAACTCTCCGCCGGAACCACGTTCTCCGCGCGCATGAGTTGATGCGCGGTCAAAAACATCTGGGCCACCAACACGTGATACCCCGACGAAGCCTCGTAATTTCCGCCATCGGCATACACGTGCAGCAGTATCTCCTGCTGGAGCAGCCCACGATAGCGGGCGCGCCGCCGCTTCATCCCCGGCCCGTCCAGAAATACCGCCAGGCCGTAAAGCCCCAGCAGATTACTCAGATAGTGGTTGCCGCGCACAATGTGGGAAAACTCAAGGTGCGCCTCGATATAAAAAAGATGCTGGCGCAAACCGCGCGCCACCTTATCCAGCCACGGCTTCTCCTCTTCGGCAAAAGGCCACAGCAGGCTGGCGAGAAAGGCAATGTTCAGCCCGCGCAGCGCCACTTCCATGGCCACAACCCAGTTCGCGCCCCGGCCCACCGGATTCGCTTCCATCCAGTGCTCCACATAGCGCCGCGCCGTCTCCCGGTACACCGGCTTAGGGTCGAGACGATACGCCTTACCCAGCAGCGGCAGAAACTGCAACCGCGAAAGCTCCCACGGAGCCTTGATGTCCGACCCATCCAGGGCGACAACCGTAAGCGACCCGCTGGCCTCCAGCGGCCACTCCTTGCCCGAGATAAAGTCCCGCCCCCATCGCGGCTTAGGACCGCAATCCTGCGTCTCATAACTGACAAACGGAATCCGCCCCGCGCAGATTCCGTCAGCCAGACGAAGAATGATCTCTCGCTGCTCGCTGCCTATATCCGTCAGTTGGGGACGATAGTAAGGGACCGCCCGAACTCGCACTGTCTGCCCAGTTTGCTTCAGTGTCGGAGCTAAAGACAATGACCGCCACAGCGAAGCTCGTGTGGCACAGGCGCCCTCGCCTGTGCTCCCTTCCTCCAGTTCACGCATTAAATATTTAGCCCGCCACGGCTTGTAAAACCGCCAAACCGCCTCGCGCGCCACGGTCATCGGGCCTTCACGGCTAAGAATGTGCAGGATATTTCCCAGACTTCTCATGAATTCACCAGGTGCTCCGGCCAAATCGCTTCATATTCCGCAACCACCACCATGTCGGAGGGGGTACCCGCCCCCCTAAAAATCAGCGCTTCTATTGAAAACAAATCACTTAGCTCGTTTCGGCCCAAGCGTGGCCCTTGGGTGGCCCAAGGGCCACCCAAGCTTTCTACCCATAAAAGCCAAACGCCGCAACCGGATGAAAATCCGGTTGCGGCGACTTCGCAGTATTTATAGCAAATACATAGCAAAATAGCCAGAAGAGTTGCATTAAAGCAAAGTGGTGAGCTTATGGCCCTGGAAGTCATAGAAAAGCTTTTGGAGTCACAAATATACAAAAGTTGCTCGACACAGATTGGGGAAAACAGAAGATGCTATTACACCCACATTCTGCTATTTTGATATACCCTTACAGATTGATTTTGAATTCCTAAGATGAGCAATCAGTGTGAGAACAACTAATACATACCGCATTTGGTCTCGAACCACATCGTGGGCAGAAAGGTAATAGGCATACAACAACTTCTTGAAGAGCGAGGTTTTAATACTGGCTCTTCGAACCACTTGTGCTCAATTGCAGAGAATTCAGCAACAAAGCATACAGTACGATCACTAGCTGAATTTATATCGTTACTGAAGAGAATTCCACATTTTGAACGGATATTTTCGGAGATGTATTTTGACAGAAAAACAATACTTGGAGATTCGATTGCAATCGATTTAGTGGTATCCAACGAGGTCAGTGTCACTGTTGAACATCCATCTGCAGATATAGTCGAAATCACTGCTGTCCGGTTAAAAGTCGAAGAGAATCAACTGGTTGGCGTTTTCGGCAAAATTGGCGTCCGGGTCGATAGCCTGAAGTGCGCATAAAATGGGCGTTTTCTCAAAAAGCGTGAGGCTGAGAATCTGTAGAATCTGGTACAAGCTGGCCTCGACTCCCAGTCGCTTGCGCACGATCGCCACCAGCACATACACCGACACAGCAATCCAGATTGCGTTTTCACCGCGTTCTCGCTGGTGCCGTAGAAAGCCTTGATCCGCAGATGTTGTTTGATCCACTTGAAAAACAGTTCCACCTGCCAGCGCTGCTTGTAGATTTTGGCGATGGTCAGCGCCGGGAGCGTGAAGTTGTTGGTCAGGAACTTCAACCGCTTGCCGG